>Ga0307312_10000074_pt1 | contig 35158 bp, 26 predicted proteins | sample ER_DNA_202_FD_194489 | JGI IMG/M metagenome (GOLD analysis project Ga0307312, IMG submission 194489) | Bulk soil microbial communities from the East River watershed near Crested Butte, Colorado, United States - ER_DNA_202 | ecosystem: Environmental > Terrestrial > Soil > Floodplain | place... | reverse complement strand
GGCGAACTGGAACGCCATCGCCGAGGCGAAGCTCGCGCCCTTGGCGAACATGGACTTCGCGATCGCGATTGCGGCGTAGCTGCACGATGACGACGCCGCGCCCAGCCCCGTCGTGCGAGCGATCTCCCGGGGGCCACGCCCCCCGAGCGCCCGCTCGATCCGCGACCGCGGCACCCACGCCTGCACGATCCCCGACAGCGCGAAGCCGAGCACGAGCGCCCAGGCCACTTCCCAGGCCATCTGGAACGCGGCCCAGAACCCGTCGCCGATCGTCGAGAGCACCGCCATCAGCGGCGGTATAGCGGATTACTCCACGGCGCCGGCGTCGCTTGCGATGCCGGCCTGGAGGCCGTGGCAGCTTTGCTGGCGCGGCCGTCTCAACCCGGCGAAAAGAACGCAACGGTTGCGGACTGGGACTTACTCCACGGTGACTGTCTTCGCCAGATTGCGGGGCTGGTCGACGTTCAGCCCCCGCAGGCGCGCGATCCGGTAGGCGAGCAGCTGCAGCGGCACCACGGCCAGGACAGCCTGCAGGAACGCCGGCGAGCGCGGCACGTAGATGACGTCGTCCGCGTGGTGCTGGATGTCCTCGTTCCCGTCGGTCGCGATCGCGATCACGTGGGCGCCCCGCGCGCGGACCTCCTGGATGTTGGAGATCACCTTCTCGTACACGTGTGAGCTCGTGGCGACGCAGACGACCGGCGTCTCCTCGTCGAGCAGCGCGATCGGCCCGTGCTTCATCTCGCCCGCCGAGTAGGCCTCGGTCGGGATGTACGAGATCTCCTTCAGCTTCAGCGCACCCTCGAGGGCGACCGGCAGGCCGATGTGACGGCCGAGGTAGAGGAAGAACGGCTTGTCGTGGAAGCGGTCGGCGATCTCCTCGATCGGGTGGTGACCCTCGAGGAAGGCGGTCATCTTGGTCGGCAGCGCATAGAGCTCGTCGAGGATCACCTCGACCTCCTCCGGTGGCAGCGTCTTGCGGACCTCCGCGAGCTTGAGCGCGACGAGCGACAGCAGTGCCACCTGCGCGGTGAAGGTCTTCGACGCCGCAACGCCGACCTCGAGGCCGCAGCGGGTGTAGAGCGTGGAGTCGACCTCGCGCGTGATCTGCGAGCCCATCATGTTCGTGATCGCAAGCGTGCGTGCGCCCTTTTCGCGGGCGAGGCGCATCGCTGCGAGCGTGTCGGCGGTCTCGCCCGATTGGGAGATCCCGATCACGAGCGTGTCCTTGGAGAGCACCGGGTTGCGGTAGCGCCACTCGCTGGCGATGTCAGGCTCGACGGGAATCCGGGCCCACTCTTCGATGATGTAGCGGCCGACTACCCCGGAGTGGTAGGCGGTGCCGCACGCGAGAATCACGATCCGGCGCAGGTTGCGGAGCTCCTCGTCGGTGAGACCGAGGCTCTCGAGCACGAGGCGTCCGTGGCGGACACGGTCGCCGAGCGTCTCCTTGACGGCGTCCGGCTGCTCGTAGATCTCTTTCAGCATGAAGGTCTCGTAGCCGGACTTCTCGGCCGCCTCCTCGTCCCAGTCGACCTCGAGGATCTCGCGCTCGACCTCGCCGTTCTCGACATTGAAGAACCGCGCGCCTTCGGGGGTGATCGCAACGACCTCGCCGTCGTCGATCAGTTGGAGCTTTCGCGTCTCGCCAAGGAAGGCCGCGGTCGCCGAGGCGAGGAACATCTCGCCCTCGCCGACGCCGACGAGCAGCGGGCACTGTAGGCGCGCTCCGACGAGCTCCTCAGGGTGGTCGTGGTGGATGACGACGAAGGCGAAGTGGCCTTCGAGCTCCTTGTACGCCTCGACGACAGCCTCGGTCAGGTTGCCGCGGTAGTGCCGCTCGACGAGGTGGGTGACGACCTCTGCGTCGGTCTCGGAACGGAAGCTGTGGCCCTCGGCCTCGAGCGAATCCTTGAGCTCGCGGAAGTTCTCGACGATCCCGTTGAGGACGACCGCGATCTTCCCGTCGTCGCAGCCGGCCAGCGGGTGCGCGTTCTGCTCGGAGACGCGGCCGTGGGTGGCCCAGCGCGTGTGGCCGAGACCCGTCGTCGAGGCCGAGCCGTTGTCGCCGGCCGCCTCCTTCAGGGCCTGGAGATTGCCGACCGCGCGAACGTAGTCGAGTCCTTCGTCCTCGCGAAGTGCGAGCCCGGCCGAGTCGTAGCCCCGGTATTCGAGCCGCTCGAGACCGCGAAGGAGGAGCTCCTTCGCCTGCCTCTGCCCGACGTATCCGATGATCCCGCACATCTGAAGCTCTCCCTTCGTTCTGCCTGACCCTGGGGTGAAGCCTCGATCTAGGGACGTTTCCGAAAGCTCTCTTTAAATACACAAAGCCCGGCTGCTCCTCCGGCCTCTGCGTCGGGGCCGGTCAGCCGAGCTCTCGTGTAACGAGAGCGCTGATCCTAGCACAGAGCTCCTGCGCTTTCCGGGGATTTTCGGCCTCAGCGAGGACGCGTACGACGGGCTCGGTTCCGGAAGCGCGGACGAGGATTCGCCCAGAGCCGTCGAGTTCTTCGTTGACCCGCGCGACCTCGGCAAACAGGTCGTCTGAGAGGTCTTTCGTGGCAACTCGCACATTCTCTTTGGCCTGTGGATAACGCGGCAGCACCGCCGCAGCCTCGGCGAGCGTGCGGCCCTCGAGCGCCGCGCAGAGCAGCATCGCGGCGGCGAGGCCGTCGCCGGTGACGTGGTCCTTGAGATAGATGATGTGGCCCGACTGCTCGCCGCCCAGGAGGCCGCCCTCCCGGCGGAGAGCCTCGAGCACGTAACGGTCGCCGACCTCGGTCGTCAGCAGGCGGATCCCCCGCTCCTCGGCAAACCGGTGAAAGCCGAAGTTCGTCATCTGGGTCACCGCGACAATGTCGACGTCGAGGTGATCGGCGAGGATCGCGAGGATCTGATCACCGTCGACAGACGTTCCGTTTGCGTCGACGGCGAGCACCCGGTCGCCGTCTCCGTCGAAGGCGATGCCGAGGTCGAAGTCCCCCTGCAGCACCGTTCGCTGGAGCAGGGAAAGGTCGGTGGCGCCGCTCCCGAGGTTGATGTTCGTCCCGTCCGGCTCGGCCGCGATCGCCGTCACCTCGGCGCCGAGCTGCTCGAACGCCTTCGGCGCGATCGCCGAGTAGGCCCCGTTGGCGCAGTCGACCGCGACGCGCAGGCCCGAGAGATCGCTGCCGAACCGCTCGACGATGTGCTCCAGGTAGCTATCGGTGGCGACGTCGACGCGGTCGATCCTTCCCTCACCCGGGCCCTCGGCGTCGAGCAGCGCCTCGATCTCCTCTTCGGCGGCGTCGCTGAGTTTCCGCCCGTCGCGGTCGAAGACCTTGATCCCGTTGTACTCGGGCGGGTTGTGCGAGGCCGAGACGACGACACCGAGGTCGAGCGCGAGCAGCGCAACTGCCGGAGTCGGTAGTACGCCTGCGAGCACTGCGTTGCCCCCGGCCTCGACGACCCCGCGCGCGAATGCCTCCTCCAGCTCAGGCCCCGACCCTCGCGTGTCGCGCCCGACGAAGACGCGGCCGCCCTTCGACCAGAGCGTCGCGGCCTTGCCAAGCCGCTCGACGAGCTCGGTCGTCAGGTCCGCGCCGACGATCCCCCGAACGCCGTCGGTGCCAAAATACAGCCGCACGGCGACGCTAGCGTTTGCTGAACTGGGGTGCTTTGCGGGCCTTGTGGAGGCCAGCCTTCTTGCGCTCGACGATCCGGGCGTCCCGCTTGAGGAAGCCGGCGCGCTTGAGCGGCTCGCGCAGGTTCGGATCGGCCTCGACGAGCGCGCGGGCGATCCCGTGGCGCACCGCTCCGGCCTGGCCGCTCGGGCCGCCGCCGTGGACGCGCACTCGCACGTCGAACGTGCCCTCGACGCCTGCGACCTTCAGCGGGGACATCGCAAGCTCGCGGTGCGTGAGGCGGGGAAAGTAGTCCTCGACCGTCCGCCCGTTGAACCAGGTGCCGCCGTCACCGGGGCGCAGGATCACCCGCGCAACGGAGGTCTTGCGCTTGCCGGTTCCCTGGTACTGGGCCGGCTCGACGGCAGTGGCCACGCTACGCGTCCTCACTTGCACGGAGCGGTTGCGGGTCCTGAGCTTGATGCGGATGATCCGGGCCGGCGTAGACCTTCAGCTTGTTCAGCTGCTGCCGTGCGAGGCGGTTCCGCGGGAGCATGCCTTTGACCGCCTTGCGGATCACTTCGGTCGGCCGGCGCTCGAGCTGGTCGCGTAGCGGCCGGCTCCGCAGGCCACCCGGATAGCCGGAATGGCGGTAGTAGAGCTTGTCGTCGAGCTTGTTGCCGGTGACGGTGATCTTCTCCGCGTTGACGACGACGACGAAGTCGCCAGTGTCGACGTGCGGTGTGTACTGCGGCTTCGTCTTGCCGCGCAGCGTGTCTGCGATCTGGGTCGCCAAGCGACCAAGGGTCTTGCCCTCGGCGTCAACGACGTACCAGCGGCGCTCGATCTCGCCAGGCTTTGCGTTCCAGGTCTTTTGCATGGAAACGGCGGACTGGACGTCCGCCGGCCGCGAATCGTAGCAACCCGCTACGAAACGCCTCGGCTCCGCCGTGGCTGGGATGGCGGACGTACGCCGCTCCTGTCGCAGCTTCGGCGACGCGGCCGACCGCGAGCAGACGGCGGCCGCGTGCCAGTTGCTCGAGGAAACGGCTGCCTCCCTCGATCTCGGCGCGGGTTGGGTGCCTGTTCGCGGTCTCGGTCCCGGGGTGGGTCGGGACGGCGTTCCAGCAGAGCGTGTCCTCCTCGAGCTCCAGTTCCTCGAGCGTCGCGCGGACGATCGTCGCCGTCGCCTCGGCGGGGCCAGCCCCGGTCAGCTGACGCTCGGACGTGAAAGGCACACCGCTGACACGCGCGCCGCGGTAGCCCGGGGCCTCGCCGACCAGGAGGAAACGGGCGTGCTCGCGCGCCGCCAAATAGGCCGCGAGGCGACGCCTCAAAAGGCGGGCGCGCGGTCCTTCGCGATAGAAGTTGAACGTGGCGCCGATCTCCGCAGCGGCCAGCTCCTCGACAAAGCTCACGGTTCGGACTCTGACGGACGGCGGACAGCAGCCGCTCGAGATCGCCCACGCGATCGCAGACTGGATCGGCGAGGCGCGTACGTCGCTCGAGGTGGCGCAGTACGACTTCCACCTCGCTCCGGACACAGCCGCCGTGGCTGCCGGCGCGATCCGCGAGGCGTCGGCGCGCGGCGTCGCCGTCCGGATCATCTACAACGTCGACCACCGTGGGCCGATCCCGGTACCCCCGCCGCCGGAGCCCGACGTCAAGCTGATCGAATCGCTAGGAGTGCCGTCGAAGGCCGTCGGCGGCGTCCCGGATCTGATGCACCACAAGTTCGTCGTCCGCGACCGCCAGGCGGTCTGGACCGGGTCGACGAACTGGACGGACGACTCCTGGTCGCGACAGGAGAACGTCATCCTCTCGGTCGAGTCGCCTGAACTTGCCGAGTCCTTCGTCGAGGACTTCGACCAGCTCTGGGCCAAGGACGTCGTCGAGGAAACGGGGTTCGTGGCGCCGAAGCGGCTGCGCATCGACGGCCTGCTCGTCCGCCCGTGGTTCACGCCGGGCTACGGCGAGGACCTGTCGGCGCGGATCGCTCGCCAGATCGGACGCGCGAAACGGCGGGTGCGGATCTGCTCACCGGTGATCACCGCCGCGCCCGTGCTGGCAACGCTGGCGCAGCTCGTCTCCGAGGGCAAGCCCGACGTCGCGGGCTGCTTGGACGCGCCCCAGATCGAAGGCGTCGTCTACCAGTGGCGCGAGAACGGCAACGTCGCCTGGAAGCTGCCCCTGCTCGAGCGGGTGGTCGCCGGCGAGTTCACCGGCAAGCCGTCGACGCCGTACGGGACGGGGCCGGTGCACGACTTCATGCACGCGAAGATCGTCGTCGCCGACGACGTCGTCTTCTCAGGCTCGTTCAACCTCTCGCGCTCAGGCGAGCAGAACGCGGAGAACGTGCTCGAGATCCACGATCCGGTGCTCGCGGAACACCTGAGCTCCTACGTGGACGAGGTGCGCCGGCGCTACCCGCCGATTCGGCTCTCTGCCTAATTGTCCGCAAACGAGCGGCCCGCACTGAGGCGCGGGCCGCGTACACCCTTCAAACCCTGGAACGAGGGGAGAGGTGTCGCTCCAGAGACCCAAACTTGGCCTGATGCCAAAATCCGAGCGGGCGCGTCCGAATTATTGCGTCGAAACCGGGCGGCATGTCGCAGTTCCTCTCCCCACGACACCCGCCCGGTGTAGTCAGATCGACAGCGGCACGGCCGAGCTTGAATGCAGTTGGATCGAACCTCTCGTCGGAACTCGATGCTCCGTCACGCTCGATTGACGGCTGCGAGGACGCCCTCGATCACCGCGTCGATCTTGTCCTCCTCGATACCGCCGTAGAGCGGAAGAGTCAGAAGCCTCGCAGCCACCTCCTCGGTGCGAGGAAGCGGACGCTGGTCGCTGCGCTCGTAGTACGAGAAGAGGTGTATCGGCGGATAGTGGACGCTCGTCTGAATCCCATCACGCTGCAGGTCGGCGCGAACGCGGTCGCGGTCGAGACCGGGCGGTAAGAGAACGACCGCAAGATGATGGGCCGACGCCTGCTGCGCTGCCGGGTCGCCAAACGGCATTGTCAAGCCCGCACGGCCGTCCAACGCCTGTCTATACCGGTGGGCGACGCGTCGGCGCCGGTCGTTCTCCGCCGGAATGCGACCCAGTTGCACGAGACCCAAAGCGGCACGCAACTCGTCGAGCCGGTAGTTGAACCCGGCCGTGACGACGTCGTAGCCGGGCGCGTGGCCGCGCTGGCGGTCCCACGTCAGGACCGTCATTCCATGCGACCGCAGTAACCGTAGGCGCTCTGCGAGGTCGTCGTCATCGGTGACGAGCATGCCCCCTTCGCCAACTGGAAGGTTTTTGTTCGCGAAAAAGCTGAAGCAGCCGATGTCGCCGAGCGTCCCGCACCATCTCCCCCGGTACCTCGCTCCAGGGGCATGGGCGGCATCTTCGATGATCGCAAGACCGTATCGGTCGGCCACCTCGCGAATCCTGTCCATCCGGCAGGCGAAGCCTCCGTAATGCATGACGATAATCGCCTTCGCGTCGACGGAGATCGCAGCTTCCAGGTCGTCGGGATCAGCCGTGAGCTCGTCTGGGCCAACGATGTCACAGAAGGCAGGAATTCCGCCCACGTGGTGGATTGCGTTCGCGGCAGCGACGAAGTTCAGTGAAGGAACGACTACCTCGTCGCCGTCGCCGCAGCCGACTGCGAGCAGGGCGAGATGGAGCGCTGCGGACCCGCTCGAAACCGCAAGCGCATGAGCCGCGCCGCAGGAGTCGGCGAATGCCTCCTCGAACGCCTGGACACGCGGTCCCATGCTCCACCAGCCCGACGCAACCGCATCGCGCGCGGCAGCGAGCAACTCATCGTCCACGGCAACGTCGGCGAGCGGGACCTTCCACTTCAAGCTCGCTCCACCTCTCCCTCGGTCAAGCGCCTCTCGCGCATTCTCCCGGCTGGCAACGGATGTTGACCTTGCAATCGGCGGCACAAGGAAAACCGCTGTCTGCCCTTAGGCAGTATTGACTACACTAGTAACCTTAAGGCGGAGAGCGTCTCATCGCTGGGGAGAGGTGGAACGTCCGTTGGTCCCGAGGTTCATTCAGGGGGATTTCGGCGCATCTTGGCCTGTGGAAGGGTCGGAGTTTGCGCGGCTTCTCGCAGGACTGCGACCGTTGGCTCCCGCTCGGCAGTGGGGTAGCTCATGACGACCGCCCTGAGCCGTCTGGCTATCGAGACGCTCAACCGGATCGGTGCTTCGCTGCTGCTTGTCGCACTCACGCCGCTGATCATCGTCATGGCAATCGCGATCAGGATCGAGAGTCCGGGACCTGTCTTCATCCGCCTCCGGCGCGTCGGGCGCGACGGGTGCGAATTCGCAATGTTGAAGTTCCGGAAGATGCGTGTCGACGCCGAGGGCCCCGCCCTGACGTCGCCGGACGACGATCGCTTCACGCGGCTCGGCAGGGCGCTTGCGAAGTACAAGCTCGATGAGGTGCCGCAGCTCTGGAATGTGTTGTGCGGGCAGATGAGTTTGGTCGGACCGCGCCCCGAAGATCCTGACTTCGTCAGGCTTCAGGAGCGGGCGTACGGCGATATCTGCAAGGTCAAGCCTGGGATCACGGGTCTCTCGCAACTTACGTTCGCGCGCGAGAGCGAAATTCTCGATCCCGAGGATCGTGTCGGCGACTACGTCGAGCGCGTGCTTCCGCAAAAAATCCGGCTCGACCGAATGTACGCCGAGCACCGGTCGCTGGGGATGGACCTACGGATCCTCGTGGGGACGATTTTCGTGACCGTCTTCCGCGGCGAGATCGCCGTCCACCGCGATTCCGGCCGCCTCACCGTTCGTCACCGACCTGCGCCTGCCGCCGCCGTCGAGACAAGCGACGTCGGAGGATGACAGGTTCCCCGATGGATCTAAACGACACTCTTCGGACCGCGGTCGAGGACACAAAGGCGACGCCGCGAAGGCAAACACGCGCAGTCATTCTCGCCGGCGGGCGGGGCACCCGGCTCGCGCCGTTCACCTCCGTCCTTCCGAAGCCCCTGATGCCGATCGGCGAGCGGGCGATCCTCGAGCTCGTCGTCGAGCGGCTCGAATCGTGCGGCATCGTCGACATCACCCTGTGCGTTGGCTACTTGTCGCACCTGATCCGGGCCGTGCTCGAGAGCCGAGACAACGACCGCGTGCAGATCCGGTATGTCCTCGAGCAGTATCCGATGGGTACAGCCGGACCGCTCCGCCTCGTCGAAGGGCTCGACGACACGTTCGTCGTCATGAACGGCGACGTGCTCACGGACCTCGACTACTCAGGACTGCTCGCCTATCACGCTAGTCAACAGAACGTCGTCACGATCGCAACTCATGCGCGCTCGATCAAGATCGACTACGGCGTAGTCCGCTTCGACGACGACGGCAATGGCAACGGCAACGGCGAGGGACGCAAGACCGCTCACCAAAGAGTCACGGGTTACGTAGAGAAGCCGGAGTACGTCTCGCCCGTCAGCATGGGCATCTACGTGTTCGAGCCGTCGGTGTTCGATTACATCGCGCCGGACGAACCCTCGGACTTCCCTGACCTGGTCCAAGCGCTGCTCCGGGCCGAGCAGCCGGTGGGTGCGTACTTCCATGACGGAATGTGGTTCGACATCGGCCGCCAGGACGACTACACGCAGGCGGTCGAGGCTTGGGCGCGTGCGGCGGAACTGCTCACCCCGCCAAGATTGGTACAGACCGAACTCTGACGGCCGCGAACCAGCCGTAACTGCGTCGGCTTAGCGGCGTGCCGGCGTATCGCTGCGTTGCGTCTGCGTCGTCGGCCGGGCGATCGCGCGACGCAAACCTTCGATCATCCCGAGGGCGTACGCGACATGGAATGTCGGAAAGATCAAAATCACCCGAGGAAGCAGCCCCCACCGCTCGCGTCGCCTGACGATGCTCGCGGCCCCGAACGCGCTTGCCGCGACGGCATACACGGCCAGCTCGGCAGCCAGCATCCTGCGTGCGCGGGGAAACCGCAGTGCCGCCGGCGCGAGCAGCGCGCTGGTGGCAAGAAACGCCATCGGCGCGAGACTCCGCATCGTCACGATCCGCCGGTGCTTCAGCATCACCGGCACCTTGTAGAAGCCGTAGCTGAAGTACCGCGCGAAAACACGCTCGAACGAGTCCGGCGGCGTGTAGTACGCACGGACCGCGGGGTCGGAGACAACGCGACCGCCGGCCTGACGCACGCGGATGTTGAACTCCTCGTCGTGGTTGTCGCCCATTTCCGGGTCGAACAGGCCGGCGCGCCGGAACGCCTCAGGCCGGAAAGCGCCCAGATACACCGTGTCGACCTCGACGCGCCGCGTGCCGGTACGCCGAGTCCAACCGAGCCCGCCGAAGGGACTGGCCATCGCAGAGCCAACCGCACGCCCCGTCGGAGTACGCCCTTCAGTAAGCAGCAGTCCGCCGATCGTCCAGGCACCCGTCTCTTCGCTTGCGATCGCAGATCGACGGAGGTAGTCCGGTGGATAGTGCGACTTACAGTCCAGGCGGACAATCAAATCGCCGGTCGCTCGGGCGACGCAGCTGTTGAGCCCGTGGGCCACGAGCCGAGCTGGATTCTCGAGGATGGTAATCGTCAGCCCAGCACGGTCCGCGCTGGTGCGTAGAAGGTCGACCGAACCATCTGTCGATCCGCCGTCTGCAACGAGGATCTCGACCTCTCCGCGAAAATCCTGAGCGGCGAGATCGGAAACTAGGCGCTCGACATTATGCGCCTCGTTCACCATCGGAATAACGACTGAGATTCTCCCGACCGAAGAGATAGGGCTTTCTTCAAAGTTATCCATCAGACAAAGCGCTCACGTTGACTCCAAATGCGGTGGACCCGAGTGTAACCGGCGAGCAGATGCGGGTTCGGCAAAGCCGACATCTCGAAGAGCGCTGCTTAGTATTCTCGGCCGACACATGACAATCGACAGGGTGGCGGCGTCGGCATTGGCGGTGGAGATCGCGGACCTGCGCCGTCCGAAGAACGACCGCGCGCCGGTGGCCGCCTTCACCGTCGACGTCGAGGACTGGTATCAGTCTTGCGTTGACTTCGACGCGCCGATTTCCGAGCGGGTCGTTCGAAACGTCGATCGTATTCTGACGACACTCGACGAGTGCGGCGTGAAGGCGACCTTCTTCGTCCAGGGCTTGGTCGCGGAGCGCTTCCCCGACCTCGTACTGGCGCTCGTGAGGCAGGGACACGAAGTGCAATCCCATGGTTACAGTCATCGACCTTTGTTCGAGATGAATCCCAGGGCCCTTCGCGATGAGCTCGAGCGGGCGAGGCAGACCGTCGAGGATGCTTCAGGGACTCAGGTGTACGCCTTTCGCGCACAAGATTTCTCGATCATGGACGGCAATCTCTGGGCTCTCGAGACGCTCGCAGAAGCCGGCTTCACGATCGACTCGTCGATCTTTCCCATGCGTGCGCGTCGGTACGGCATTTCCGGCTGGGAACTGGCGCCGCATCGCATCGGGCTGGCAAACGGTTCCTCGTTGCTCGAGGTTCCGGTCGCGGTGTGTCAAGTGCGGCGCTGGAGGGTGCCGGTGGCGGGCGGCGGCTACTTCCGCGTCCTCCCTGAAGCTCTCCTCGAACGCGCCCTTCGAGCCGTGCTGGCCGATAATCGCCCGCCGGTCGTCTACTGCCATCCCTACGAGTTCAACCCAAATGAGCTTGCCGACTACCGCGGCCGGGTCCCGACGTCGGTGCGCTGGTCACAGAACGTCGGCCGTCGATCCCTCGTCAAGCGCGTCCGGGCGCTCCTGAACAAGATCCCCTTCGGGCGCTTCGACGAGGTCCTCACTGCGTGGGAGCTGAAGTGAGGCTCGCGTTTCTCACTGCCGACGACCCGATTTATCTACCGAGCTTCTTCGAGCTCGTCCTCGCCGAGTATCACGCCAGCACCGATTGCGTCTACTCGGTGCCGCCGCTCTACAAGGGCCAGACGGCGACTCGGGCCGCGTGGCGTTACTACCGCACGTTCGGCGCGGTGGCGGTCGCGGGACTTGTCAAGCGGGTCGCTGCCGCCAAGAAGGCGCGGCGTTCGATCGCCGGCACCTGTGCAAAGCTTGGCGTGCCACACGCAGTCGTCGCGGACGTCAACTCGCCTGGATTCGTCGAAGAACTCGGACAGAGGCGCCTCGATGTCATCATCTCCGTCAGCTGCCCGCAGATCTTCCGGAGACCGCTACTCGACGTTCCGGCGATCGGTTGCCTGAACATCCACGGCGCCGCTTTGCCGCAGTACCGAGGCGTCATGCCCAGCTTCTGGATGCTCGCGAACGGGGAGCGGCAGGCAGGCGTCACGATCTACTTCATGGACGAGGAGCTCGATGCCGGAGAAGTCTGCGCGCAACGGACGTTCGAGATTCTGCCGAGGGAGACCCTTGACCAGTTCCTCCGCCGGTCGAAACGAGTGGCCGCCGAGCTACTGATCGACGTCCTACCGTCGATCGAGCACGGAACGGTCGCCCGCGAGCCGGTCGATACGTCCAAAGGGTCGTATTACTCGTGGCCCGACAAGGAGGCCGTTCGGCGGTTTCGGGCGGCCGGGCGAAGCCTCTGGTAGCCCCTACCTTCTCCGAGCGGGTTCGTTTGCGATGAAGTGCGCGACGCGCTCGCTCTCGGCCTCGAGTGACGCCCGCGTCGCGAGCTCGAGCCCTCTGGCGACGAGCCGATCCCGCAACTCAGCGTCCTCCGTCAGCGTGTGAACTGCGGCCGCCGCTGCGTCGGCGCTGCGCGGTTCGATCAGGAGAGCGGCTTCCCCGTCATCGAGTGCGGTACGGACCCCTCCGACGTCGGTAGCGATGATCGCCGTGCCGCTCGCGAGCGCCTCGAAGAGCACCTGCGGGACGCCTTCCGTGAGCGAAACGTGCACGAAGATGTGAGCCGAGCGGTAGAGCTCGAGCAACGCCGGCCCATGGGGAACGAAGCCGCGCAGCTCGATGAGGTGCTCCACGCGCAGCAGCCTCGCCCGCTCCACCACTTGATCCCGAAGCCGGCCCTCGCCGATCCATGTGAGCCGATAACGGCCGGGATGCTGGGCCTCGAGCAGCGCGAGCGCATCGACTAGAAGGAGTGGATTTTTTTCGGGCTCGAGCCGGCCGACACTCAGCAGCTGGATCGTCCCTTCCCAGTCTCGGACCGCGGGAGACGAGACGACGTCGGCGGCGCGAACAAGCGAGACGTTCATCGGCAGCACCCGGCCGCGGTCGCCACCGTAGCGTCCCGCCAGGCGCTCCCCGACCACCGTTGTCTTCAGGCGCCGGGCGAGAAGCCGGTAGAGGCCGTCCATCGTCCAGACCGCGCCGAGCAAAGGGCGCGAGCGTCGAGTCGGAAGGCGGTTCCGGTAATAGTCGACCGTGTCCTGACGGACACCGAGCACGACACGCTTGCCCCGTAGGAGGGCGAGCCCGATCAGCGCGAAACCATAAGGGTGAGGTCCAAGGACCCAGACGACGTCTACGCCGGAGAGGCCGCGTCTGAGGCCGCGCAACGTTCCAGGGACGGATAGCACCATCCCTTTGAAGTCGCGCAGGCTGTCGTAGTGTGGCAGCCGCGCAAGCTCGAGGCGGTCAAGCAGGACCGAATCAGGCGGCGCAACTCCAGTCCGGGTTCGGCCGAAGAGCACGAGGCGATCGAAGCGCTTCCCCACCTCGGCGGCGAAAAGAAGGAACGCAAAGTCGACCGGATCAACCCGGATTCGCGGCTTGTCGCTTCCGTCCACGTGGAAGACTGCGTCCACGTAGATCCCGAGGCGGCTCAATCGCGCTCAGCGCAGCCGCGCACACCCGCTCCGAACGAGTCGTGCGCGCGATCGCAGCTCCGACGGCGACCTAACCGTGCCGAGACGGATCACGCGGAAACGATCGAGCGGGATTTTGTCGAGGTCCCCGTAGGCGCCGGCGCTGAACCCTTTGTAGGGATTGCCGGCGTAACTCTGTCCGTTGACCGCGTACAGACTGACGCCGCCGCCGGTGTCACCGAGGAACATGCCGTACCGCTGGAGGGCCCTCCCGATCGTGTACGCGACGGGAGAGAGCCCCAACTTGCGCAGGTCAAGGCTGGGATCGAGCTGCAGGCGTGCGCCCTCCGGGAGAGCGTCGGAGCGCGTGCTCTCGCCGTCCGTCTCGGTCGCCGGCGCGACCGCGCCTCGAGACGATGTGTGCGGATAGCTGAACAGGAGCGCGTGCCTGATCGTGCGGTCGCGCAATTCCTTCGGCCAGATCACGCCCGCGAGGCTCGCAAACCCCGAGCCGCGAGCCGAATAGCCGTACGGGTAGACGCCCTTGCCCCCGAGGCGGACGCTGTTCGCCCAGCCGGCGGTCCAGCCACCGTTTTCGTGCTGCGCCTCGTAGAAGTCGAACTCGCACCCGGTCGCGCGGTCGAGAATCGTCAGGTGGCCGTCGCTCGACGGGTCGGGCGCCGCGTTGCCGGGAATGGGCACGCGGAGCATCCAGTCGGCCCCGCGCCAGGACGCCGTCAGCCGAACATTCGTGCGCGGAGTGGATGCCTTTGCGTAGTAGACGGGAACCGTCCAGCGCCGCAAGGCGACAAAGAGCCCATGGCTACCGCCGGCGTCAGCCAAAGCAGCAACGTAGGCGTCCGAGCGCGGGTCGATGGTGGCACCCGCGGGTATCGGCTGGTTGAACGCGCTCTTCGCCCCGTACAGGCGCTTGAAGTTCGTGCCGAGGGCACTGGCAGATTTGCTCGGCTGGGCGGCGCAACTCACTCCCGCGGCGAGAGTGATGCAGACCCAGACCACGACGACCAGCCGCTTCCTGTGTCGTGGACCGGGCGAACGTCTACGGCGTCGAGAGTCGGCCACGCCGGGCAAAGAGTAGACGTAGACGCCCGGTCAGCAGATTGGAGCGAGGACACGCAGCCGATTCCACGGAAATGCGGACGAGAAGTAGGCGTAGTTGCCCGTCCAACCCATGAGAGTCGTCCACTGGTCGCCGCGATTGATCGTGTTCTCGCCGATCAGATCCGTGCTTCCGGTGGCGCCGTCACGCATGTACATCCCGTACACCTGCAGCGCACGAGCGATCACTTTCTCCCAGGCAGGGATCGCGAGCGAGTTGACGTCCAGCGAAGGATCGAGCTGCAGCAGGGCTCCGTCGGGCAACGCCAGGGAGGAGGTGTCGGTTCCGTGGTTCGCGGTTGCTGGGCAACGAGCCGCGCCTTTGGCGCGTGGCGGCGTCTCGTAAACGAGTGGATGGTCGATGTGGCCGGAGGCCAGTTCCTCGGGTCGAACGATTCCCGCCAGCGCCGGGAAGTTCGCATCGTTCGCGCCCGAGATATCCGCCGGCGCAGCAATCGCTGTGGTCAGATCGAGGGCGGCGCCCGAGCCCGCCGTCCACGTATTGGTCGTCGAGTTGTACTGCGCCTGCCACATGCCCCACTCGCGCCCCGTCGCGGGATCGAAGATGGCGAGGTGCCCGTCTGACCCCGGATCCGCTTTCGTGCCGGCCGGAATGCGAAATGCGCCCCAACGATGGAGCGTGCACGTGTAAGTGCAGATGGCGATCAAGTACAGGGGGGCGGTCGGGGTGGCGACCGCGTCTGCAACCGCGTAACGGCGCAGGGTGAGGTCGAAAGCACCGGCTTTGCTGAGCCAGTAGCTGATGCGGTCCGCGCTCTGCGGGTCGACCGCAGGGTTGGCAGGAAGAGGGCGGGCCCAGAAACTGTTGGGGGGAAAAGGGGTTGCCAGGCTAGGCGCGAACGAGGACGGGGCCGCCGCGACGACGGGGCCCGTGGCAGAGAGTGCGACCGACAACCCGCCCAGATCGACGGCCGTGACGGCGACGCGGATCGTCGATCCCACGTCGCCCGACGTCAGCTGAACCTGCGGTCCGACCGCACCCGAAATGTTCGCGCAGCTCGCTCCCGCCGAGTTGCATCTCTGCCAGGCATAGGAGTACGTAGGGAGGGTGACCGTGAGCCAGGTTCCTGGACTCGCCTTCAACGTCTGGCCCTGCTCGAAGGTTCCTGAGATGGTCGGCTGAGAGACGTTCACCGGCGCGCTCGGCTGGTTCACGACCGACGTCGCCGACGACGTTGCGGAAGTCGAGCCGACGCTGTTCGTCGCCGTGACCCGTAGCCGAATTTCGGATCCTGCGTCGGCCGACGACAACGAATACGTCTGCGTCGTTGCAGCCGAAACGTCAACACAGCTCGAGCCGGCCGCGTTGCACCTCAGCCACTGGTAGGAGTAGGTCAACGCGTCCGGGCTCGTCCACGAGCCTACGTCGGCGGCTAGCTTCTGGCCTACTTGCGGGGTGCCCGTGATACTCGGCAACACGTTATTGACCGGCGGTTTCTTGGCGGTCCGCTGCGCAGGCCGGAGTGCGAGGAGCTGACCGATCGTGCTGCCACTCCGGTTTCCGGAAATCGAGGCGACCAGGTCACCCGTCGCACCAGCCGCTGCGATGATCCTGGTGGCACCCCGCAGTCGCACCGTGCTCGCCCCGGACTTCGTTCTGCGGTCGAAGCGCCGCGTCATCGAGGCCGGGCCGGTGATCTCGTTGGTCCCGTTCTCTCCAAAGAAGCCGAGGAGGGCGGCGTCGCCGCTTCTGGTAACCGTCGACGGCGCGACGATTAGTCTGCTCTTGCTGCGATAACCGCCGCTGTGGGCCTCGACCGGAGCCTCCACATCGACGCCGCGATAGGCGAAGATGCCCCCGGTGGCGCCGACGCGATGCGCGGGCTGCCACTTCCATGTATAGGCGGAGGGCTCTGACGGTCCGGCGACCTTGTAGTAGAGAGCCTGGCTGAGCGGCACTCGGGAAGGATCGTTCTTGTCCCGCCGGATGAGGGTCCAGCCCGAGGGTGCGACGATTGACGAGCGGGCGGGCACCCGGACGACGAGGTCGGCAACAAGCACGTCGCCGGCAACGACTCCGGTCGGCCTGCGGATCGCGAGCGAGTAGGACGAGGCCCTGCCGGCCCCGGACGTCGACTCGAGGGACGGTGGCACTGCCGACGCGATCTCCGGTGTGGCTGTGGCAATCGCGGCCAGGCAGGCGAACGTGATCGAGAGTCGGCGGCGGTACTGCACAAGCGCTCGATCGGCAGCCGGCCGGTTGCTGCCTTCCTCAGTTCGAGGGACTCGCGTTGTAAGACACGCCGGCGACGGGCTAGCCTGAGCTTGGTTTGGAGGAGTTGAAACAACTCGGTTCGAACCCCGGGCACGGCTGGGTTGCCGCGGTCCTTCCCGCCGGCGCCCAGCGAATCCGTGTGGATGAGCTGGAGCTCGCCTCCACGCTGAGCAGCGCAGATCTGGAGCTCGTCGAGGAGCATCCCGATGTGGAGATAGCCTCGCCCGAGCGTCTTCGAGGCGACGCGGGATGCGCACTCGTCAGTGTTGACCTGCGTTCCCACGGTGAGCGCTCGCGTTTCGTACGCGTTCGGAGGCGCATCCTGGGATCCCTCGAAGTTCGCCGGAAAGCTCAGCGGGCTCGCCGCGAAATGCTCCGGCGCGGGTACACGAGGGCCGAGGTCATCTCATGGGAGCTCGAACATCCGATGTCGTTACCGAATACGGGATCGCGACGGCGCGCGCTTCGCCCGGCCGAGCTTTTGCCCTTGAGCGCCGTGGTCGTCGGGAGTAGTTCCCCACGAGCCCCTACCGTCCTCGAGGCTGCGGTCGCAGCCGCGCGTCCCGCAGCCTCGGGATCGTTGCGGGCGGACCGCCCTTTGGTACGTGCAACCGGCCTCATCGTGATCGGCGAACGAGAGGTGATGCGCATCTCGGTCGGGCCTGCGCGCCGGCAGCTCCATCATCAGCGCAGCATGCTCGAGGTCCTACGTGACGCAAAGCCGTCCGATTCAGTCGCCGACCGGGCGCCTTGGCCCGTCGCCGACGGAGCCGCCGGCGTCGCGGACTGGTCTTTGGAGCGCCGGCTGCCGGGGACGGAGCCGTCGCCGCCGCTGGGAAACGCCCTCGTGGGCGAGTGTTGCGACTTCCTCGTCGCGCTGCACCAGGCCGGCGACCGGGGTAAGCCGGGGGGGTCGCTCCTGCGCGCGGCCGACGTCATCGCTTCGGCTTACGATCGGGAGCATGCGCGGGCGCTACGGTGCGTTGCGCACCGGCTGGAGGCCGCCCTAGCCGATCTCCCCCGCGGCTTCGGACACGGCGATTTCTGGAGCGGGAATCTGCTCAGCGACCGGGGGAGGCTTGTCGGCGTCGTGGATTGGGCGGCGGCGGGCACGGATCGGCTTCCCCTCGTCGATCTCATCCATCTCCGCGTCAGTGAGCAACGGTGGGCTACGAACGAGCCAATGGGCCGACCTCTTGTCGAGGAGATGCTGCCTTGGGCAGAGGGCGGGGGCGACGAGCAGGCGAGATCGTACTGTCGCCGGCTCGGGTTCGAGCCAGAGCCCAAGCGGCTTGAAGCGCTCGTGATCGCGTACTGGTTTGACCGCGTCGCCCACGAGCTCGAGACGTATTCGGACCGTTGTGAGGAGCAGTGGCTGCGCTCCAACGTCGAACCCGTTCTTCGCACCCTCGAGAACGACGACTGGAGACGTCGACTCGAGATGATTCCGGTTTCGACCCCACGCTCGTCGGGAACCGGCAGATGAGGACCGCCGAGGTCGCCCGCGGAGGGAGAGGTGTCGGCTGGCCGGTCGCCGGCGCGGCCCTTGCGGCCGCGATCGGATTGGCGGCCGCGGCCAATCTGAAGATCGCGCTCGCGGTCACCGTCGCGCTCATCCTCGCCGGCGCAATCCTCTTGCAGCCGTCGATGTTGCTGCCTGCTCTCGTCGCCTCCGTGTTCGTGGAGGTGGTGAGCGTGGGCGGAATCCCGATCAGTCGCGTGATCGCTCCGATCACGCTGCTAGTCGTCCTGGCCGCGTCGACGCGGCCCGAGTCCAGAATCCGGGGCGAGAGCCCGTTCGTCTGGGCGACGCTGTACGGGATCTGGGCGCTCGCAAGCGGCCTCTGGAGCGTGAGCGTGAGCGGCACAACGTTCTTGCTCTCGTCGCTTGCGATCGGGTTCATCTACATGCTGGCGTTCGCCTCGCTCGTCACCTCGCGCCACGTGCTCGAGCGCGTGCTCTATGCCTTCGCCGCGGCTGCGCTGGCAATCGGCGTGTTCGCGATCGCCGCTTTTCTACTCGGCTTCTCGAAGGGGCTGGTCGAGGGTCGGGCCACCGGCGGAGCCGGCGATCCGAACTTCTTCGCCGCCTACCAGCTGGTCGCTCTTCCGCTCGTGATCGTGCTCGTCACGGAAGCGCGCCAACGCTGGTTGCGGGTCGCCCTCGCAGCCACAGTGGTCGTCGTCATCGGTTCCGTGCTCACATCGGTGTCACGAGGTGGCTTCGTGGTGCTCATCGTAATCGCCCTCGCGATGGTTGCGCTGCCGGCCCGGACGTTCTTCGGGTCGCCGAAACAGAAACGGGCGCTGCTCGTCGTCTGCCTCGTCGGCGGAGCGATCGCCTTCGGGGTCTCCGCGGGCACGGTCGTGCCTCGGCTGAAGGCGACCTTCGCCGGAGAGAGCACGAGCGCCGCAGCGCAAGGCTCGGGCCGACTGGAGTTCTGGTCAGCTGCCTGGATGTCGTCGAAGCAACGGCCGTTCCTCGGCCTCGGTTATGGAGCATTTGTCGACGTCTCGGACAACCTGATCGTCCAAACGCCCGGGATCAACTTCCAGCACTTCGACCTTCGGCCGAACGGGTCGCAGGTCCACAACGCGTACCTTGGATCCCTGGCCGAGCTCGGCATCCCCGGGCTCGTTCTGTTCGTCGGGCTGCTGATATCGACGGCGCTCTTGCTTCGACGGACGGCGAAAAGGGGTCGCGCTGTCGGGGCTGACTTCGTCGCGCGTGTTGCGAACGCACTGTTACTGAGCCTGCTCGGTTGGTCGATCGCCTCGGTGTTCCTGTCGTCTGAGACGTCGCGGGCCCTCTGGATCGTGATCGGCCTCTCGCTCGCGCTCCCCCGCCTCGTTCGGACCGCAGCGTCCGCGGCGAAGAGCGTCTAGTTTCGAAGCCTGCGAATGCGCTCGCGGAGGGCGGGTGGGAGTCTGCGCCCGAGCCGCCTCGTCCCCATGCCCGCTGCCGCAACAGCCCTTCCGGGTCGCCAGGACCGTGAGACGACGACGGTTTCCACTTCCTGTTCACCGGTTGCAAAGCGCGACTTGAAGGCCTCCGCACCACCCAGCAGGTCGTAGACGGCGGCGCCTTCCTCGAACGCTGCGCGCACCGTGTGGGCAAGAAGGAGGAAACCGACGCTCGAGGAGGACCAAGCAGGATCGAATCCCGCCTGATAGTAGGCGTAGCGTTCTCCGAGGCGCCAGCCGTACCATGCTGCCGCAGGCCGGCCGTCGACCTCGAGGAACCAGAGGCGAAGCCAGCCGGCGCGCAGCGCGGCTCTGGCGAATCTCGTTAGCGCCCCCCGCGCGAGGGGGTCGGCGAGCGTCGAGCCTCCGCCGAGTGCCCGCCAGCGCTTGTCGTGTAGCTGGAAAAAGGCCGACAGGTCGGCCTCGAGCTCCGCGCTGTCGACCGTCCGCCGGTACGCGACGGCGTGCGAACGCTCGAGCGCCTGCAGCTTCCTCTTCAGCTGGCTGCGGAAGTTGGCGCTCCGAGTGGCGAGGAACGTCTCCCAGGTGAGCCCGCGCAGGTCGATGTAAGGCAAGACTGTGCGATCGGCCCGCCACGCCGCAAGCGCCGGCAGGCCCGTCGTCACGAGGCGGTCAACCCAGTCCACGTCGACGTCGACGTGGTCAAGCCGCAACAACGTCCTGGCCGCCCCGCGCTCGAACAGCGCCGAGGCAGCCGCGCTCGCAACCGCTGCCTCGTCCTCCGGGGCGGCAACGGGGTGAACCCGGTCGGCGAAGTCGCCGCCGGCGAACCGAAGCGTCCGAAAAGCCCGATTCGTCGCGACGAGTGGAAGCAAACCGCGGAGCGTGCCGTTTGGGTTTCGCACCACCGGCACGAACGCACGCGCTGTTGGTCCCAAGGCGTCCAGCCAAGCCGCGAACCACTCTGGCGCGACGAAGGCGTTTGCGCGGAGCTCGGCAAGCGAACGCCAGTCAGCCTCGAGCCGTACGAGCTCCGACGGCTCGGTGACGATCTCGACCTCCGCCTGCACGGTCAATCGAGCTGCGGCCGGCCGAGGACGGCCGTTGTGATCCGGTCGAGATCGGCCGCGCGAAGCTCCTGGTGCACCGGAAGCCCGACGATGCTCTGCCGAAGGGAGGTCGCCTTCGGGAAACGGTCGACGGGAAGCGACCAATGAGGAACCGACCAGAAGTCGAGGGCTGCGATCCCCCGGTGCCCAAGCCACGCGAGCAGCCCTTGCTTGTTAGACGTCCGGATCGGAAACAGAAATGGACTGGCTCCGGCGGGGAGGGTTGAGAACGGTCGCGGCACAAGGTCTTCGAGGTCTGTAAGCAAGGTCGCGTAGTTCTCCCGGCGGGCCTGGGCAGCCCACGAGTCGGCGACCCGGGGCAGCAAGTGGACCGTCGCCCAGCTCGGGCCGGTCCCCGGATCGCCGAGCGCAAAGTCCTCCTCCGGATCGTACGGCCGCTCGAATCGGCCGCTGATCTGTGCCAGCCGTGCAGATCTCGCTGTCAACCACCTCCCATGAACTCCGGCGAGACGGCGCATCCCGATGCGCCGCCTGCGCTTGGAATTCGGGGCTCCAGCAGCTCCGACGGCGGCGGCGCCGTCGGGAAGGCCAAAGGTCTTGTAGAGACAAAAGATCGAGAGTTCGCCGACCGAGCCGACCGGGAGGCCGTCATGCGATGCCAGAAACGCCTGAGCGGCATCTTCGATCAGGACGAGCCCGTGGTCGTCGCACCAGCGTCGCCACCGAGCGGCATCCTGCGGGAAGCCGAGATAGTGGATCAGCAAAAGCGCTCGCGTGCGGTTGCTGACCAAGGCCTCCAACTCGTCCTCCTCGGGCGTCAGCAGCTCGGAGCCCTCATAAAAGCTGCATTCGATTGCCGCCTGGCCCAGCGCCTCGACCTCGGAGCCGTGGTGGTACGCGGGAACGAGGACGTCGTCGCCGGGCCCCAGACCGAGCGCCCGCACCCCGTGCCAAAGCGCGTGGCGGCCGAGCCCAAAGAGCCGGCAGTTCTCCTCGCCGATCGGGTAGGGAAGGACGCCGGCCGTTCGCCGATAGACATTGAGTGGCAGCGGCGGCCAGACCCCGAGCTGCGATCGACCCTTCACCGGCGGAGCGCTAGGAGGCGTCGGGCGAGAGGCCGGGCGTACGCAAACGCGGCCCACTCGGCGAACCCGGGCACCGAGCTCGCGAGCGCATCGAGCCGGACGAGCTCCCGCGAAACGTCGGTCCACTCGCGCTTGAAGGCTTCGTCTCCGCCACCGAAGTCGAACCGAACGATTCCGGATCCGAACGAGCGCTCGAGCATCGCGCGAAGCAAGAGCTTTCCGGGCGCGAAGCGGAGATAAGCGGCATCGAAACCGCCCTTGAGAAAGTAGTAGCAGCCGCCGCTCTCGAGCCCGTACTGGAACGCGATCGGACGGCTGTCGAGGCGGAGGAAAGCGAGCCGCAACCACCCCGCCCTCGCTGCCCAACGAGCGACTTCAGTGTAGAAGCTCCGCGTCTCTGGACGAGACTCGATGGCCGTCCCCCGCTCGCTCTTCCATCCCGAGCCTTCCACCCGAAATCCCTCAGCCAGGAGTTCGTCGAGCTGCTCGGACCCATCCGAAACCTGTAGCGAGACGGCGCCTTCCTGCTCGAGCAGCCGCATCCTCCGATCGAGATCGCGGCGCAGCTTCCCCGGGCGCTCCGCGAGGTACGCCTGCCAGTCCCCCTCGAGGTCAAGGTACGGGGGCCGCTCGAGCGTCCGAACAAGCAGGCGGTAGCGATGTGTGCGGCCGGCAGCAAGCCAAGCCTGCGTGTCTGCGCTTGCTGGATCGAGGAACGTGAGCGTGGTTCGTCTCGGGCCGGCCGAGAACAAGGCCGCCGCGAGCTCCCGCAGGGCAGATTCATCCTCCCCCACGGCACCGAATTGCGGCGTGTGCCAGTTCGAGAGAGATGCCAGCACGCCCCTGCGGCGCTGGAGCGGGACCACGGCCGCCAATCGGCCCGCCTGGCGTACGGCGAGCACCTCGAGCGTGCCCGCGCCGAACGCTCGCCACCAGGCAGCGGCCCAGCCCGGCCGCAGGAACGGCGGAGCGTCGATTCCGTCCGCGAGCGTGTCCCAGTCGGCGGCGATTGTCTCGATGCCGTCCGGCCGCTCGACGGCCATCAAGGAGCCTTCCGGCGCCACAGGCACCAAAGGTTACTTTGGACGGGCTGCGCATTCCGGTCGTACGCGCGCGTTTGCTGCCCGGCGCAGGTAGCGTCAACGCTCGTGGGAGAGAAACCCGCGATGCAGGCGCAGCAGTCCGCCCGGGTTCACGAGCGTTTTGAAGACCTTGTCCGGGAACTGGGCCTCCCACCGCCGGTCGAGGAACGTCCCGTCGTCTGCGTCCAGGGGCTCGGATTTGTCGGCGCCGCTATGGCGGTGGCGGTCGCCGACGCCCGCGACGACGCCGGGGATCACCGGTTCAACGTCGTCGGTGTCGACCTCCCGACGCCAGAAGGAGTGGCGAAGCTGGACGCGATCAACAGCGGCCGCTTCCCAATCGCGACCGAAGACACCAGGCTGGGCGAGGCGCTTGCGGCCGCGCACGACCGGGGCAACTTGATGGCAACGACCGACCCACGCATCTACTCCTTCGCGTCCGTCGCCCTCGTCGACATCCCGCTGGACGTGACCGAGATCGATGGGCAGCCTACGGCGACGCTGGACGGTTTCCGCTCGGCGATTCGGACACTCGGCCAACACATGCCTGCCGGCTCGTTGATCGTTGTCGAATCGACGGTGCCGCCTGGGGCGACCGAACACGTCGCGGCACCCGAACTCGCGAGCGCCCTCGTCCTCCGCAATCTGCCGCCCGACGCGGTGCTGTTGGCCCACTCGTACGAGCGGGTGATGCCGGGCGACGGCTACCTCGACTCGATCGTCAACTTCTGGAGGGCCTACGCAGGCGTCACGCCTGAGGCAGCGGATGCATGCGAGACGTTTCTGTCGCAGGTCGTCAACGTTGAGTCGTATCCGCTGACGAGGCTCACCTCGCCGACCGCGTCCGAGACCGCCAAGGTCATCGAAAACAGCTACCGCGCAACCACCATCGCCCTGATGGAGGAGTGGGGACGCTTCGCCGAGGCCGTCGGCATCGACTTGTTCGAGATCATTGCCGCGATTCGACGGCGCCCGACGCATTCGAACATCCGCCGGCCGGGATTCGGCGTCGGCGGTTACTGCCTGACGAAGGATCCTCTCCTGGGCGAGATCGCGGCGCGCGACATCTTCGAGCTCGACGGCATCGACTTTCCGTTCTCCACTCTGGCAGTCTCGGTCAACCGAGCGATGCCGCTCGCCAGCGTGGAGATCCTCGACAGCGCTCTCAACGGGGGCCTCGCGGGCCGAAGGATCCTGCTGATGGGGATCAGCTACCGCGACGGCGTCAGCGACACACGCTCGTCGCCATCCGAGATCTTCGTCCGTGCCGCGCGCAAACGTGGAGCCGATGTGGTTAGTCACGATCCGCTGGTCGCCGACTGGGCGGAGCTCGGCCTGAAGATCGACTCGGCCATCCCGTCGCCATCCGGCTTCGACGCGGTCGTCTTCGCCGTCCCGCACCGCGAGTATCGGCTCCTTGATCTGCGAGGATGGCTGGACGGCGCGCGACCACTTGTGCTCGATGCGAGTGCCGTGCTCGACGACGACCAGCGCGCCGTGCTCGGAGATCTCGGCTGCAGGGCCCTCAGCATCGGCCGCGGAGACGGCATTTGAAGAAAGCGCTGATCACCGGCGGTGCAGGCTTCGTCGGGGCGTATCTAGCCAAGCGACTGCTCGCGGAGGACTACCGCCTCGATCTCGTCGACGACTTCTCACGCGGCACCAAGGACGCGATGCTGGACGCGCTCGAGGAAACCGGTCGTGTCCGCTTGCTCGAACGCGACCTTCGTGAAGGCGGCGCGCTCGCAGACGCCGACACCGACTACGACGCGATCTTCCACCTGGCATCGATCGTCGGCGTGGCGTCGGTGCTCGAGCGCGCGTACGAGGTTCTCCGGGACAACATTGCGATGACCGACCAGGCGCTCGCGCTGGCGAGATCGCAGTCACGACCGCCGAGGTTCGTCTTCGCTTCGACGAGCGAGGTGTATTCAGGGACCCTCGAGAACTTCGAACTGCCGATTCCGACTCCCGAGTCGACGCCCCTTGCCGTCGCCGATCTCTCTCACGCCCGCACCTCGTACATGCTTTCGAAAATCTACGGCGAGGCGATGTGCCACCAGGCCGGTGTGCCATTCACGATCATCCGCCCGCACAACCTCTACGGTCCCCGGATGGGGACCTCGCATGTCATCCCGGAGCTCCTGCAGCGGGGCCACTTCGCGCCGGACGGAGGTTCTTTGAACGTGTTCTCCGTCGACCATCGGCGGACGTTCTGCTACATCGACGACGCCGTCGAGATCGTGGTGCGAGCGGCGGAGTCGCCGCAGTGTGCGGGTCGGACACTCAACGTCGGACGCGACCAGGAAGAAGTGTCGATCGCAGAGCTCGCAGCCCTCATCGTCAAGGTTCTGCGCAAAGACCTCCGGATTGTTCCAATGCCGCCGACGCCAGGATCCCCGGCGCGCCGCTGCCCCGACATCACCACAACGACGGCGCTGACAGGCTACCGGCCAGAGACTGCCCTCAGAGCCGGGCTCGAAGCAACATATGACGCATACCGGAGGGACGTCTTCAAGCCCGCGGCCGAGGTCGGATCGCGCTGAGCTTACTCAGCGGCGACGCTGCCTTCTTCCTCGCGCGAGGGGTAGCGGCGCCGGAAGGTTGGTAGTACTCCTGAACGCCGCTTTCGTCGCGCTCGGAATTCGTGAGCACGACGGAAACTCGTTTTGCGCCGAGGCCTTCCAAGGTCGTCCGCATCGCCTCGGCGGTGGATTTCGTCGTCCACCCTTGCCGCGCGACGACGATCACGCTGTCGGCGGCGCCGATCAGCGGATAGACGTCCCCTGCGACCAGGGCCGGCGGGCTGTCGAAGATCACGTATTGGCCCATCGCTCGAAGGTCTTCGACGAGCTCCTGCAGCCGCTCGCCGGCCAGCATCGACGTCGACACACGGAGGACGCGACCCGCCGCGAGCAGGCGCAGGCGTCCGTCCTGCTCGGGAACTCCGGTTCGCCGGCCGTCGAGCTTGACTCCCTGCAGCGCGTCCGCGAGCTCCAGGCGGCCTTCCAGGACGTCTACGAGCCCTGGACCCCGGCGCGGGCGCCCGAGGTACTCGTGGAGCTTCGGCCGCCGGAGATCGGCGCCGACGCAGATCACCTCGTTGCCCGCCGATGCCAGCGCGCGGCCCAGATCACCCGCGACCCTCGTCTTGCCTTCGTCCTCGTGAGCGCTGGTGACCACGATGACCGGGCCCTGCACCGCGGACGAGAATTGGACGTTGGCGCGGAGCAGCTCCAGCGCCGAGAGCAAGCGCTTCTCATGACGCCCGTCGCGCGGCGCCGAGGCACCACTCGTTCGGCTTGGCTTCGGAAGGGTCCCGATCACGGGTGCCCCAAAAGCTTCGCTTGCATCCCGACTGCTCTGGATCCGATCGTCGAAGCTCGCTCGGACGAAGGCCAGAGCGAGGCCGATCGCCAGCCCGAGCACGGCTCCGAACAGGAGATCTCTTCCCGGGCGCGGAGCAACCCGCCCGGGTTCCAGGTGCGCGGGGTCGAACACCCGCGCCGTGATTGGCTGGGGCTGAGCCCCTGTCCCGGTCCCTCCCGTCGCCGGAGGGGTTTTGGAGCCGAGCTTCTGGTCGACCAGGGTCGCAAACGCGGTTCCAACCGAGTGTAGGACGGCAAGAGCACGAGCCTTGCTCGTCGAGTCGTAGGTCACCTCCAGCACTGAGCTGGACGGTTTAGTCGTGACTTGGAGGTCGGCCAACAAGGCGTCCGGCGTCGTCGAGAGATTGAGGTTCCGGATGACGTTCTCGGCCACGATGTGACTGCGCAGGAGGTTGCTCATCGTGAGCGTGAAGGGCTCGACGCTCGTGCCGAACTCGGGCTGGAAGATCCCGCCGCCCTGGCCGACGACGATGCCCGTCGAGGCTCGGTAGACCGGCGTCTTGCTGACGCTGTAGAGCGAGACGGCGACGAGGACAGCTGCCACTGCCAGCACTATCGACCACATCTGTCGACGCACGACCTGCAAGTAGTGGAGTAGAGCTGGCTGTGGATCTTGCATGTGAGGGCTCGTTCCTCGTATAACGGGCCTCTACGGAGTGTATCGCCGGCTGCCTCTAATTCTCTGCTACCACGCGGTCAGCTCCGTCTGGCGGACCGAGCTGGCGGTCGCCGAGTCACAGCTCGCTAGGCAACTGGCGGCGTTGCGCCGGCGCGGCTATGTCGGTCTCACGTTCGCCGAATCAGAGCGCGCCCGACTTGCCGGTCGCCTGCCGAAGCGAACCGTCGTCGTCACCTTCGATGACGGGTTCGCCTCGACGTCCCGGGCTCGGCCGGCGCTCGAAGAGGCCGGCTTTCCTGCGACGGTCTTCGTGGTGACGGACTTCGTCGAGTCCGGAGATGCGCTGTCGTTCGTCCCGAGCGGTTCAGGCACCGAGGCAGCCGATGAGCTCGCGCCTCTCGGCTGGAGCGAGCTCGCGGAGCTGCGTGAGCTGGGCTGGGAAGTCGGCTCACACACTGTGACCCACCCGCGGCTCCCGGACATCGATTCGCCCGAGCTTCAACGCGAGCTCGAGCTGTCGCGCGAGACGATCGAACGTCGGCTCGGTATTTGCGAGACGCTCGCGTACCCCTACGGCGCCGCCGACGAGCGAGTCGCTGCCGCAGCGGCCGACGCCGGCTACCTGGCAGCCTGCACGCTGACGGGCGCGCACCGGGTCGACGAGCGGTTTCGCCGCAGCCGCGTGGGCATCTACCGGAACGACGCCGGCCTCCGCGCGCGAGCCAAGCTTTCGCCGGTCGGGCAAGCTCTGCGGCGCACCGGTTTGGCCGAGCTCGCGGAAGTTCGCCACCGCAGGTCCGCCGGCAGCCAAACGGACTAGCGTCGCGCGGTAGAAGCGGCCCCTGGCGCGGATTAAGCTCTGTACGTGGGTCTCGACGCGCCTCCGCGGGAAGCGCCGCTCCGCCCGCCGATCGCGCGATCGGCGCTGACGAACTTCGCGATCCAGATCCTCGGAGCGATGCTCTCGCTCGGAAATGTCCTGCTCGTCGCGAAAATCCTCGGCCCGACCGGGCGAGGCACGGTGACGTTCATGACCGCGATCGCCTACCTGACCTCCCAGCTCGCGACGCTTGGCGTTCAGTGGGCGAGCGGTAACTTCGCAGGATCCGAACCGGAGACTCGTCCCGCCCTCGCCACCAACGCATTGCTGTTCGCCGCCGTCCTCGGCGGCATTGCCTCCGGGGTCGTCGCGGGGCTGATCGCGCTCGTTCCCGCGATCGGAGGACATGTCGATCCCACGATGCGCTGGATCGCGCTCGCTGTGATTCCGTGGCTCGTCCTACAGAACTACCTCATCGTGCTCGTCCTCGCCGACTACGGTTTCCGCGCGTTCAACACGGCGATGCTGCTGATTCCCGTCACGAACGTGACCGTCAATGGCCTGCTCGCGGCCCTCGACCTTCTCACCGCTCCCAGGGCCTTCTCGACGTGGGTCGGCGCCGAACTGTTGGCGACGGCGGTCCTGGCGTTTTACGTCCAGAGCCGTTTGGCGGGGTTCGGCAGGCTGGACGTGCAGCTGGCGCGACGAACGCTCGTCTTCGGGCTCAAGGCGCACATCGGTCGCAGCCTCCTGCTCGGGAACTACCGACTCGACCAGTGGATCGTGGGCGCGGTCGCCGGCGCGCGCCAGCTCGGCCTCTACAGCGTCGCCGTCGCCTGGGCGGAGAGCCTCTTCTATCTGCCGACCGCACTGCAGGCGGTTCAGCGGCCCGATGTGGTCCGAGCCAGTCGACACAAGGCGGCTCAGATGGCGGCGACGGCCTTCCGCGCGATCACCCTCGCGTCGACGCCGCTCGTCATCGGGCTGATCGTCGCCGCCCCAATTCTCTGCGTGGAGATCGTCGGGGAGGAGTTCCAAGGTTCAGTCGAGCAGCTCCGAATCCTTGCACCGGGAGCTTTTGGGATCATTGCGCTGAAGCTTCTCGGTAACACTCTGACTGCCCAAGGCAAGCCGATGCTCGAGTCGGCTGCGATCGGTCTCGCATTCGCCTTGACACTCGTTCTCGACATCCTCCTCATCCCGTCCCACGGCGGCCTCGGCGCCTCAATCGCTTCGACGGCCGCGTACACTCTCGGGGGCGTCGCCGTCGCGCTCACCTTCTCCCGGGGCCTGGGTCTACCGCTCCGCGAGCTATCGCCGCGGACCGGCGAGATCCCCCACCTGTTGCGGCAATTTCGAGCCGGCCTCCAGAGATGGCGGCCCGCGGATCAGTAGCGCGTCATCACCGGCCCTCAAATTCAACCGCCTGAGACAAACCTCTTCCTGAGCTTCGACGAGCTGGCTGTCCGCCTACTCGCAAGGCTTGCCGAGCCGTTCTCCGCCGACGCCGATCTCCTCGACTGCTTCCTCTTTGCTGCCGGGACGAATCAGGTCCTCGAGGATTATCTCCAGCGTCACGTTCTCTATCTAGGCAACGCGGCGAAGCACCTGGGCCAGCTCGTTCCGGCCATTGGTCCTCTCGCGGCCAAAGCGGCAGCGACCGCGAATCGGATGGGTTTCCGGACTCGTGCCCGGCTCCCGCGTGATTCCAGACTCATGCGCAGACGCCGTGAACTTACCCGGCTCGTCGAGCGCCTAGCCACGGAGCTCGTCGCTCGAGCTCTTGCTGAGGATCCGAGCGACGGCGCGGGTGAGTCCAGCCGGCTCGCGACCGCACGCGGAGAGGCACGGGGTTTGTTTGTCCCGCGCAAGCAGTTCCCGGTCAAGCTCCGGCAGACGATTCTCCGCCTCCCCAATTGCTTCCGAAGCTTCGACCAGCAGCCCGAAGACTGCAGACGGCTCGTCGAGCGTTTCTCCGACCGCTGGCCCGATAGGCGACGACCGTTGGTCGTTGTCGGCCTTCGAACGTCGGGCAACTACCTCGCGCCACTCATCTCGTCATTCCTCGTCGCCACCGGCTACGAGCGCGTTGCCGAAACACTGACGATCCGTCCGGGCCAGCTTCTCGACACCCGGTCGCTACACGTGCTCGCGAGCGTCGCCGGCACGGGAGGGCTCGTCCTGGTCGTCGACGATCCGCCACGAACGGGTGCGCAGCTGACACAGGCATTGGACGAGCTTCGCGCAGTCGGTGTGCCGTCCGCGTCCCTCGTGATTGTGCTCCAGCTCTTCGGTTCGGTTGATTCGCTCCCGGAGAGCCTGAGCTCCTTCGAGGCTGTTCTCATGCCATGGGAGGAGTGGTCGGTCCATGAACAGCTCACCTCCGACGCTCTCGAGCGTGCTCTCGGCGAGCTTGCCCAAGGGCCTGTCCGGGTCGAGAGCGTCACCAAACGTCCTTGCCAGCGAGGTCACGCACGCGCGGTTCTGTCGGCTCGCCTCGGGAACGGCTCGCGTTCCACGAAGGCCGAATCGATCTGTGCCGAGGGTGTTGGACTCGGGTATTTCGGTCGCCACGCATTGGCCGTCGCCGAGGCACTGCCCGACTCTCTCCCTCCGGTGTACGGGCTGCGCCACGGCCTTCTTTTCCGAGGCTGGCTCTCGGAGGAGACGCGCGTCTCACCGGCAACACTGGCCGAAGAGACCGACGCTGTCGCCGGGCAGATTGCGAAGTACGTCCAGCTGCGGAACCGTGCACTCCCTCTCGACGAGGACGTAAGCCTGCGCATCGCCGGTCGCGACGCGGCCTGGGAGCTCGGCGGTGACATGCTCGGCCAAGCCTTCGGCCGTGCGCAGCAGGCCGTGCGTCCGCTCACACGCACGGCGGCGCGACGCCTCTTCCAGGTCGACCGCCCTTCAGTCCTCGACGGCGCGACCCAGCCGTGGAACTGGTTTGCCGACCCTGCCGCCGGCCGCAACCGATTCCTCAAGGTCGGGGTCGACACACATGCCTTTTCGAATGAAGGCATCCCGAGCTGCGACCCGATTCTCGATCTCGCCCGCGCGGCTGCGGCGGCCGAGGGCGCCGGCGTCATCGAAGCAGACGACCGCCTCCGTGAGCACTACGAAGCAGGCACCGAAAACCCCTTTGGCGACGAGCGGTGGCTTCTCTACCGCCTCGCTCACCACCTCGGCGACAACAGATCACTGCTGCGACAAGCGGCAGCCGAGCCGCGGAGCGCGGACGACACTTTTGCGCGCCTGCTCGCACTCGAGCGGACGATGGCGTCCATCCATCAGCGTTACGTCGCGGACCTGTTTTTCTCTGATCTCGTGCCGCAAAGCTCAGGGCCGTTGTGCGCGATCGACATCGATGGCGTGCTCGAAACGCGTTGGCTCTCCTTTCCTGCGCTGGCTCCGGCCGGCGCTCTGGCGCTCAGAACGCTCAACCGTCACGGATACCGCGTGATCCTCGTCACCGGACGCTCGCTTTCCGAGGTCCGTGAGCGCTGCGCCTCCTACCGACTCACCGGTGGCGTCGCCGAGTACGGGGCGGCCCTACATGACCAGCTCTCCGGCAACGAACTGAGCCTCCTCGCTGAGGCAGACCAAGCGGCGCTCGCGGCGCTCAAAAGAGTCCTCCGGGAACGGCCCGCCGTTTATGTCGATCCCGCGTATCTCCACTCCGTCCGCGCCCACACCTTGAACGCCGCGGGTCAGCGGACGGCACTCGAACCCGACGCGATCGAGGCGCTCCTCGCGGCGCCCGGCGTCGAAGGGCGTCTTCGCGCCGTCCCGGGCGATCTCCAGACGGACTTCATCAGCTCCACGGTCGACAAGGGAGTCGGCGTTCGCGCCCTGATCCGCGAGCTCGGCGGGAGCGACGCTGACCACCCCTTGCTTGCGCTCGGTGTGGGCGACACAGCCGCGGATCTACCCTTTCTCGTGCTTGCGGACCGCGCCGTCGCGCCGGCGAATGCGGCGGCCGAGCTCCGCGGGAAGGTGCGGATCGTACGCCGCCCATACCAGTCCGGGCTGCTCGACGCCGTCTCCGGCCTCGTCGGCCACGGCCCCGCGGGCTGCGACCTCTGTCGGCCGCCTCGCCCGCCGTCGCGCGACGCGAAGCTCTTCCTCGCCGCCCTCGCTGCCCTCAACGGCGGCAAGCTGAGAAAGGTCAGGCAGGCACTCGCGCTCGCTGCGCTGCTCGCCGCCGGTTGAGCGCCTAGTCCGCTATTCCCACTCGATCGTCGAGGGCGGCTTGGACGAGATGTCGAGTGCAACCCGGTTCACAGCCGGGATCTCGTTGATGATCCGGCTCGAGATCGTCTCCAAGAGGTCGTAGGGAAGCCGCGCCCAGTCGGCCGTCATCGCGTCCTCGGAGGTGACGGCGCGGATCACGATCGGATACGCGTACGTGCGCTCGTCCCCCTGGACGCCGACCGAGCGGATCGCGGGCAAGACCGCGAAGCACTGCCAGAGCTCACGGTAGAGGCCCGCGCGCCGGATCTCGTCGAGCAGGATCGAGTCGGCCTCGCGCAGGATCTCGAGGCGCTCGTGAGTGACCTCGCCGATGATCCTGATCGCGAGGCCCGGGCCGGGGAACGGGTGCCGCCAGACCATTCGCTCGGGCAGCCCGAGCTCCTCGCCGACGCGGCGGACCTCGTCCTTGAACAGGAGGCGCAGCGGCTCGACAAGCTCCATAGCCATCTCCTCGGGCAGGCCGCCGACGTTGTGGTGCGACTTGATCTTTGCCGCGACGCCCTCGGTGCCGCCCGACTCGATCACGTCCGAGTAGAGCGTGCCCTGGACCAGGTATTTGACCTGCGGCGTCGACTTGGCGACGCCGTTCGGAGGCCGTGCGGGCTTTGCCCGTGCGGCCGGGTACCCTTCGAGCTTCCGGGACTCGGCCTCGAAGACGCGGATGAACTCCTCGCCGATCCGCGTTCGCTTCTCTTCGGGGTCGTCGACGCCCTCGAGCCGTGCCAGGAACCGCTCCTCGGCGTCGACGTGGATCAGCGGAACATGGAAGTGGCCGCGAAACGTCTCGACGACCTGCGCGGCCTCGTCCTTTCGCAGCAGGCCGTGGTCGACGAAGACGCAGGTGAGCTGGTCTCCGACCGCTTTGTGCACGAGTAGCGCAGCGACCGCGGAGTCAACGCCGCCGCTCAAAGCGCAGAGCACCCGCTCGGAGCCGACTTGCGCCCGGATCCGCTCGACCTGCTCCTCGATCACCGCTGCGGCCGTCCAGGTCGCGGGCGCGTCCGCGACGGAGTAGAGGAAATTCTTCAGCACCTCCATCCCGCAGGGCGTGTGCACGACCTCCGGGTGGAACTGGACGCCGTAGAGCTTGCGCTCGGCGTGCTCGAAGGCGGCGAGCGGCGTCGAGCTCGAGCCCGCGACGACGCGTGCGCCCGCGGGCGGGGCCGTGACCGAGTCGCGGTGCGACATCCACGTCGTCTGCTCCTCCGAGAGGCCGGCGAAAAGCGCTCCCTCGTGCACGCGGACGTCGGTCTTGCCGAACTCGGAGACTCCTGTTCGGTCCACGCTGCCGCCCAGGTCCTGGGCCATCAACTGCATGCCGTAGCAGATGCCGAGCGTGGGGATGCCGAGCTCGTAGATTCTTGGATCGATCCGGGGCGCACCTTCCGCGTAGACGGAAGCCGGGCCGCCGGAGAGCACGAGCGCCAGCGGGTTGCGCGCCCGGATTTCCTCGGCAGTCACCCCGTGGCCGACCAGCTCCGAGTAGACGCGGCACTCGCGTACGCGCCGCGCGATCAGCTGCGAGTACTGGCCGCCGAGGTCGATCACGAGGACGGGGCGTTCCTCCCCCGCCGGCTCGCTGACGGGGAGCGGGACGACCTCGCCCACTGAGGCGCTCGCTTGCGACGCCGACATGGAGGTCGTGCCGGCTTTGCCGGTGCGGCCGTCTAAACCCGGCGTTTGGTTAGCAGCCAAGACGCTGTTTCTGAAGCGTCTGCATTAGGCCCGCCTGTAGTTCGGCGCGTCCGCGATCGTCGTCATCCCGTGCGGATGGCTCTCGCGGAGCCCGGCGCCGGTGATGCGGACGAACTGCGCGTCCTTCATCTGCTCGATCGTGGCGGCTCCGCAGTAGCCCATCGACTGGCGCAGCCCCCCGACGAGCTGGTGGAGGACGTTCGCGACCGGGCCTTTGTAGGGCACGCGGCCTTCGACGCCTTCCGGAATCAGCTTGTCGACGTCCTCGACGTCGCCCTGGAAGTAGCGGTCCTTCGAGTACCCGCGCGCCTTCATCGCGCCGAGCGAGCCCATACCACGGTACTGCTTGAAGCGCTCGCCGCCCGCGAGGATCACCTCGCCCGGAGCCTCGTCCGTGCCCGCGAGGAGGCCGCCAGTCATCACCGTGTCCGCCCCCGCGGCGATCGCCTTCGCGACGTCGCCGGATGAGTTCAGCCCGCCGTCGCCGATCACCGGCACGCCGTGGCGCTCTGCCGCCCGCGCGCACTCGTAGATCGCGGTCACCTGCGGGACGCCGACGCCCGCGACGACACGGGTGGTGCAGATCGCCCCCGGCCCGATCCCCACCTTGATCGCGTCTGCGCCGGCCTCGATCAGCGCTTCGGTCGCCTCCGCGGTCGCGATGTTGCCTGCGATCACCTCGCCGTCCCACTGCCGCTTCAACCGCCGCACCATCTCGACCACGTTCCGCGAGTGACCGTGCGCTGTGTCGACGACGAGAACGTCGGCGCCGGCCTCGGCGAGGGCGGCGGCACGGTCGTCGGCATCGGGGCCGACACCGACCGCAGCCCCGACGCGCAGGCGGCCGTGCTCGTCTTTCGTCGCGTGCGGGAATTCGATCTGCTTGCGGATGTCCTTGACGGTGATCAGGCCCTTGAGCCGGCCCTCGGCATCCACGACGGGCAGCTTCTCGATCTTGTGCCGGTGCAGGATCGCACGCGCCTCCTCGAGGGTCGTCCCGAGCGGCGCGGTGACGAGGTCGCGATCGGTCATCAGAGCCGACACCGGCTGCTCGACCCCATCGTCACGGAAGCGAAGGTCGCGGTTGGTGAGGATTCCAACCAGGCGGCCGCCGACGTCCGTGATCGGTACCCCGGAGATGTGGTACCGGGCCATCAGCTCGAGCGCGGCGGCGACCGGAGCGTCGGGCGGCAGCGTCACCGGCTCGACGATCATCCCCGACTCCGAGCGCTTGACCTTGTCGACCTCTGCGACCTGATCCTCGATCGAGAGATTGCGGTGCAGGATCCCGAGGCCACCCTCGCGAGCGAGCGCGATCGCCAGCCGTCCCTCCGTGACCGTGTCCATCGCAGCCGAGACGATCGGAATCTCGAGCGCGATCTTGCGGGTCAGCCGCGTTGCCGTCGAGACCTCGTTCGGCAGCACCGCCGACTCGGCCGGGACGAGCAGGACGTCGTCGAAGGTCAGCCCCTCGCGCGCGAACTTGCGATCGAGCTCGACGAGTCGCTCGATCGTCTCCGGCGTGA
>Ga0307312_10000073_pt1 | contig 35159 bp, 29 predicted proteins | sample ER_DNA_202_FD_194489 | JGI IMG/M metagenome (GOLD analysis project Ga0307312, IMG submission 194489) | Bulk soil microbial communities from the East River watershed near Crested Butte, Colorado, United States - ER_DNA_202 | ecosystem: Environmental > Terrestrial > Soil > Floodplain | place... | reverse complement strand
AGAACGCTGGCCCGTCCAGCACGGGCAACTCACGCGCTAACCGAAAGACGCCGTTGCGGCCGGTGCCACCTGCGAGAACGCGGAAGTCGATCTCCTCGCCGATCGCATCCCACTTCCGCGCCAGGCCCGGCGTGAGTGGCAGCTCGATCCGCCGTGAGACGAAGAGGACGCGTGGCTTCACGCTTGCGCGACCCGTCGGAGTGTCCGTTCCAACTCACCGAAGACGCGCTCGGGCGCGTACTCCGCCACCGACCCGACCGCCGCACCACGTAGGCGCTCGCGCAGAGCCTCGTCGCCGAAGTACCGACGCACCGCCTCGCCGAGCGCCGCCGTGTCTCCCGGCGCCACGAGCAGGCCGTTCACCTCGTTGTGGACCACCTCTGCGACGCCGCCGGCCTCCATCGCCAGCACAGGTGTCCCGACGGACAGCGCCTCGACGACCGTGTGCGGGAAGTTCTCCCAGCTCGACGAGAGAATCGTCGCGTCGGCTGCATGAAAGAGCTCGACGACTCGTTCGCGCGGCTGAGCACCGATGAAGCGCACCCGTTCCGCAACTCCCAAATCGCGCGCCTTTCCCTCGAGCGGCTCACGATCCGGCCCTTCCCCCGCGATCACGAGCTGGACACCGTCGGCGCCCGCAACCGCCTCGAGCGCACGCTCCAGCGACTTCTGCGCCGTCAACCGCCCTGCGAATGCGAGCGTGCCGCCGTTCAGACCCAGCTCGCGCCGCAGCTCGTCGCGCGGGCGCAGCGGTGGAAGCGAGGGTGCCGGATTCGGCAGTACCGTCACCCGCTCGGGCGCGACGCCCCAGCCAAGAGCGAGCTCGCGGAGATAGACGCTCGGCGTAAAGACGTGCGCCGCCCGACGGAGCTCGACGTCACGCACGAACCGCAGGAGTGTGGATGCCGCGCCTCCGCCGCCGCGCTGGAACGCGTCGACGTCGCCTTCGACCAGCCCGCGGCGACGCGAGCGCTCGAACGCGGGATCGGCGGTCAGCTTCACGACGTACGGCCTGCGCGCAACGCTTGCGCCGAGCGCGCTCCGTCCGAACATCCCCGTCGTGTACACGACATCGGCCTTCCGCGCACGGTGACGCACGAGCACGGCGCCGCGCCAGTGCCGTACTCCGGGTCGGTGCTGTCGCCGAACGGCGCGGACCGGATATGGACGGTCGGGTGGCGGGACATCCGCGGTCGTGACGACTTCGACCTCGTGCCCGCGTGAGCGCAGGAACTCGGCGACGTCCGGTGCATGACTCGCGGGACCGCCCACGTCCGGCGGCCAGATGCCTGACACGATGAGCACCTTCACGGTGTCGCCACCTCGACGTGCTGTGGTGCCGGCGCGTTCTCGCTCTCGGGCTCACGACGAATCCGCACGAAGAGAACGGTCCAGAACGCCACGAACACGATCGTCGCGACGAGCACCGCGCCTGCGGCCCCGGTCGCACCCCACGCGGCACCGAACGCGGCGACGAGCGGCACGAGCACGAGTGTCTCGAGGCCGTGTGCCCAGATGCGCAGGTTCGGCCGGCCGATCGACACCGGAAAGCTCTTCGTCCAGCCGAACACGAACTGCAGCGCGCCGGCGATCACGATCAGGCGGAGCGCGTCGGTCGCACCGACATTCTTTGCCGTGAAGAACAGCCGGACGAGATCGGGCGCTAGCCAGAGCAGAAGAGGCACGGCGACGAGAGCCCCAGCCGCGGCGCTGAGCGAGTAACGGCGCACCCCTGCGAACACGGCGCTGCGCGTGCCGCGCTCCCAGTCCCGCGTCTGCTCCGTGAGGAGGACCAGCCGAGCGGGCGCCGACAGCGCGGCGAATCCCTGGGCGGGGGCCTGCGCCACGCGGAAGTACGCGACCTGTGGGGGCGACGACACGAGACCGAGGAGCAACGGGCTCAGCGTGCTCCTGAGCGCGACCACTCCCGTCGCCACGCTGGACTGCATCACGAAGCGAACGATCTCCGGACGCTCGTCGCCGATCGAAGCCGCGGGAACCAGCGGATTCCGCCGGAACGCAGCCCAACCCGCGGCTAGGACGGCGGTCGTGGCGAGCACTTGCGCGACGACCATCGCAATGATCGTCTCCGTCAGTCCGTAACGGGTCCCGATCGCGATCGCGCCCAGCCGCAGCGCCATCGAGAGAAAGAGAAAGAACGCGCGGATGTCGTAGCGGCCCCGAAGGATGAGCGCAACGCCGCCGACGTTCTCCGGAGCCTGCACGAACGGCAGTGCGGCAGCGACCAGCATCGGCGTCTCAAGACGGGGGTCACCGAAGAGCGCGCCGGAAGCGGGCGCCAGCGCGAGCAGACAGATGCCGGCCAGGATCCCGCCCGCGAACTTGACCTGAAGCGCTCGGCCGAACAGCCGGCGCAGCCGCCCCCAGTCCGCTCGCTCCTGGAAGCGGAAGCCGTACTTGACGAGGGCCTCCTCGATCGTCAGGTCGAGCAGCGTCTGGAAGAACCCGGTCGCCGCGATGACGATGGCGTAGAGACCGAGGACCGGGGTCGAGAACGCGTGTGCCGCTATGACGGTGCCGAAGAAGCCGAGGGCTACTGAGGCGTAGATCCCAGCGGCTGCCGCCGAACGGCGCCAGAAGAGCCGCGTACGCATCAGGAGCACCATTGTAGGGACGGCAATACCTAGACTCGCCGAGTGCCCACGCCGGAGACACCCGCGGTGAGAGGGCGCGCGCTCGTGCTGGCGCTGGCGATTCCCTTCCTCTTCCTGCACATCAAGTACCAGCCGGGGGTACGGGTGCCGCTCGGTTCGACGCACCTCGGCATCGAGGCGTCGGATCTCGCCGTCGTCGTGGTCGCTCTCGTCGCCCTCCGCGAGGGCCTGCGAGCGGGCTTCGCGCCGCTGCGGCCCGCACTGCCACTCTGGATTGCCTTCGTTGCGCTCGTGGTGTGGATCCTCGTCCGCTCCGACTCACTCGTGCACCTCGTGACGGCGGTGAAGTTCTCCGAGTACGCGCTGCTCGCGTTGTCTGCGCCGTTGATCCTGCGGCGCCGGGCCGACTGGGAGCTCGTGGCCGCAGCGATCGTGGCGTGGAGCGTCGTCGCAACACTGTTCGCGCTGCTGCAGTTCTTCGGCCTCGACATCGCGGACGCGTGGGCAGCAGGACGCCGTCAGCCGTCGTTCCTCGGTCATTCGGACTTCGCCGCTCTCTCCGCGCTCGCGCTCGGCATCGGCTTCGCCGCCGTGCTGTTGGCGCGCAGGCGCATCGGCTGGCTCGCGGTCGTCACCGGCGCGCTCGGGCTCATTCTCTCGGGGGCGAGCGCAGGGCTGATCGGGATCGTTGCGGGGACGGTGGCGTTCCTGTACGCGATCCGGCGACGGCGGCCGCTCGTGCTTCGCGACTTCGCCGTCAGCGGCATCGTCGTCGCAGTGGTGGCTGCAGGCGTGCTCGTCCTACGAGGCGGGGATTTCGAGAGCTTCCTGCGCTTCCTGCACGTGAAAGGGAAGGAGGCGCAGACGACCAACATCGAGACCTACTCGCACCACACATTGCTCGCGTACATCGGTTACCGAATCTGGCGCGACCATCCGATCGTCGGCGCGGGCTGGCAGAGATCCACCGATCCAGACGTGGTCGACCCGCAGCTGCCGGCGGCGCGGAAGAGGTTCCCAGACGTGGCCCCCCTCGCCTTTCCGACGCGCGCCCATGAATGGGGCGTTCAGAACGCGTACATCCAGGCCGCAGCCGACCTCGGGCTGATCGGCCTCGTGCTCTGGCTGGCCCCGTTCGCGCTGGCCCTCATGCTGGCCCTCAGGGCCAACGCCCCGCCCGGAGCGGTCGCGACTTTCACGATTCTCGCGGCGATGGGACTCTGGGGAGCACAGGGCCTGGTGGCCGGAATCCCCCTCGATGCCGCCACCTGGCTGGCCTTCGGCCTGGCCGCCACGGCAGTTGCTCAGAGGAGTCAGGTGGCTGCTCAGGGAAAATGGGACGGATGAAGGCACTCGTCACCGGCGGAGCCGGGTTCATCGGCTCGAATCTCGTGAACGCGCTCGTCGAGCGCGGAGACGACGTGCGCGTGCTGGACAATTTCTCGACCGGCAACCGGGCCAATCTCGAGGGTCTCGAAGCCGAGGTCGTCGAGGGCGAGCTCCGCTCCTACGAACGCGTGCATGCCGCGATGCGCGGAATCGAGGCCGTCTATCACCTCGGCGCGCTCGGCTCCGTTCTGCGCTCGGTGCAGGATCCGCTGACGTCGAGCGCCGTCAACGTCGAAGGCACCCTCAACGTGCTGCTCGCCGCGCGCGATGAAGGCGTGCGGCGGGTGATCTTCTCGTCCTCGACCTCCGTGTACGGCTTCAACCGTGAGCTACCGACCGTGGAGACGACCCCGCCGGACCCGATCTCGCCGTACGGAGTCGCGAAACTCGCCGCCGAGCGGTACTGCATCAGCTTCAGTCGCGTCTACGAGTCGTTCGAGACGGTCGTGCTTCGCTACTTCAACGTCTTCGGCCCGCGGCAGAGCCCGCACTCGCAATACGCCGCGGTCGTGCCGCTCTTCATCGCCGCGATCGATCAGGGCGAATCGGTCACCATCCACGGAGACGGCGAGCAGTCCCGCGACTTCACGTACGTCACGAACGCCGTCGACGCGACGATTCGCGCAGCGGAGGCGGCGGGGGCAAGCGGACGCGTCTTCAACGTCGCCGCAGGCTCGCCCGCGAGCGTGAACCACGTCGCCGAGACGATCGGCGAACTCCTCGGCAAGCCCGTCGAGAAGCGCTTCGAGCCGCCTCGACCCGGAGACATCCGTGACTCCTGGGCCGACATCTCGGCGGCACGCGAGGTTCTCGGATACGAGCCGCGGGTCGACCTCGCCGCCGGGCTGGAGCTCACGGCCGAGGCCATCGTTGCCGCAGTCTGAGCAACCCGTCAAGATCCTGCGCGTCATCGCCCGGCTGAACATGGGCGGGCCGGCGCTGCACGTCGCCTATCTCACCGAGGGATTGAGAAAGCGTGGCTACGAGACCACACTCGTTGCCGGCTCGCTCGCGCGCGGCGAGGACTCGATGGCCTTCGTCGCCGACGCGCACGGCGTCGAGATCGTGCATATCGACGAGCTCGGGCGCGAGATCTCGCCGTTACGGGATCTCGCCGCGACGATTCGGCTCGCACGACTGATCCGAAAGGAGCGGCCGCAGATCCTGCACACGCATACGGCCAAGGCCGGAACCGTCGGGCGTGTGGCAGCGCTGCTCGCCGGCTCGCGGCGGCCGCCGATCGTCCTCCACACCTTCCACGGCCACGTGCTCCGCGGGTACTTCGGCCCGGTTCGCTCGCTGCTCTTCCGGCTGCTCGAGCGCTGGCTCGCCTCTCGTACGACAGCTCTGATCGCTGTCAGCCCGCAGGTGCGCGACGATCTCGTCGGCCTGGGCGTCGCGCCGCCCGAACGCTTCGTGGTGATCCGGCTCGGCATCGAGCTCGACGAGCGGGTCTCCGGCGAACAGAACGGTCGTGCCGAGAGCCGCCGCTACCTCGGCATCTCCGACGACCGGTTCGCCGTCGGCTGGATCGGGCGCATGACCGCGGTGAAACGCACGGACGACGTGCTGGTCGCGTTCAAGGAGCTCCGCGACAGCGGTATCGACGCGATGCTTTGCATGGTCGGAGACGGGCCGGACCGCGTTCAGCTCGAGCGACGGGCCCACGAGCTCGGGATCATGCGTGAGGTCCTCTTCCTCGGCTACCAGGAGGAGGTCGCGTCCTTCTACGCCGCGTTCGATGCACTCGTCCTGCCGTCCAGCAACGAGGGAACGCCGGTCAGCGCGATCGAAGCGCTCGCGGCCGGACGCCCCGTCGTGGCCACACGCGTCGGCGGGGTCCCGGATGTCGTGCGCGACGGCGAGGACGGCTTCCTCGTCGAAGCAGGAGCAACCGGCGATCTCGCCGACCGGCTGGGGCAGCTCGCACGCGATCCGGAGCTCCGCGAGCGCATGGGGCGTCAGGGGCGCGAGCGGGTGCTACCGCGCTACGCCGTCGAGCGCCTCGTCGAGGACGTCGACGCGCTCTATCGGTCGCTGCTCAGTGCGGCAGCCGTGAGAAGGCGCTGAACGCGGGCTTCTTCTTGCCGGCCGCGGTGAGGAAACCGGATTGCCAGCCGATGCCGATGTTCGTGTCGTCGCGCAGCATGAACCAGACCATCAGGTCGATCCGCGGATTGGCCCGGGCGATCGCGTACGACTGGCGCACGTACGCCGCCTGACGGGCAAGAGACACGCCGAAGACTCGATCGGGCGGAGTCTGCCACGCGTACTCCGTGATCCAGATCCGCTTCTTTCCCCAGAGCTTGTTGACGAGAGCAATCAGCTTGTTGATGTTCCCAAGGGTCACCGCGTTGCCAGCGGGCTTCGACGCGGGCGTCTCGCTCGGACTGCCGTAGTACGGATTGTGCGCGTAAGCGTCGAGATTCCGTAGCCCGGCACGTTTGGTCAGCGTCATGAATGCGAGGGGCGACATGGAAGGCCGCGAAGAACGCGGTGCGTTGTTGCCGCGCGGGCCGGTCACTCCGCAGGCGACCTTCTCGCCGGCGAAGTTGGTGAAGTGGACGCCCTGCCAGACCGCTGTGCAGATGCGCGCGTACGAGCGCGGACTGACGAATCGCCCGCCCGACACCTGCTGCAACCAGATCGGGTTGCTCGGCTCGTTCCAGGCCGTCCAGTACCTCACGGCAGGCAGGTAGACCTCGTCGAAGTCGTCCGTGTTCGGAATGTAGTGGCCGCTGTATCGCGTCGCCGCGGCGTACGAGAAGTTGCGCAAGTCCGTGTAGTTCGTCGGCGGCACGTTTTTCGCCTTGCCGCCGTTTGCCCACGACGGCGTGAACAGCACGCTGAGCATCGCCTGCATGCCATACTGACCGGCATACCGAATGGCGCGGTCGTAGACCGTCCAGTCGTAGGCCGGGTCCGCCGGATCCTGCGGGTGCGCCGGACGCCGCTTCGCGACCTCGTTCCAGTTGAGGTTGATCCGGATGATCTGGGCGCGCAGGCTCTTCATGGTGCTGAAGGTGAACTGCGGATTGCCGTGCAACGTCATCGCATCGTCCTGAATGCCGACGAGCATGTGCTGCTTCGCCTGCGCCGCGGGCACGGCGAGACCTGCAGCGACGAGAACGATCGCCGCCGCGACCCCGATACGCCTACGCAACGACCGGCTCCCGTCCGAAGCTCGGAAGCATGCGTCGCAGACCCTCTTCCAGCTGAACGTCGGGCTCCCAGCCGAGCAGCTGGCGCGCGCGGGTGATGTCGGGCTGCCGGACCTGTGGGTCGTCCACCGGCAGCGCCTCGTACACGAGCTCGCTCTTCGAGCCGGTGATCCGGAGGACGACCTCGGCGAGCTCGTTGAGCGTGAACTCGGCGGGATTGCCGAGGTTCACGGGCAAGTGCTCACCGGACTCCGCCAGCGCGACGAGCCCACGGATGAGGTCGTCGACGTAGCAGAAGCTCCGGGTCTGGGTGCCGTCTCCGAACACAGTCAGGGGCTTGCCCTCCAGAGCCTGTCTCACAAACGTCGGAACCGCACGCCCGTCGCTCGGGCGCATGCGAGGCCCATAGGTGTTGAAGATCCTGGCGATCGATGTGTCCAGGCCCTGCTGGCTGTGGTAGGCCATCGCCATCGCCTCCGAGTACCGCTTCGCCTCGTCATAGACGCCACGAGGGCCGATCGGGTTGACGTTCCCCCAGTAGGTCTCCGGCTGGGGATGCACCTGCGGGTCGCCGTAAACCTCGCTCGTCGAGGCCAGCAGGAAGCGTGCGCGCTTGAACTTCGCGAGCCCGAGCGCATTGTGCGTCCCGTAGGAACCGACCTTGAGTGAGTGCAGCGGCATCCGCAGGTAGTCGATGGGGCTCGCGAGCGCTGCAAGGTGGTAGACGACGTCGACGGGCTCATCGATGTCCAGGTACAGCGTCACGTCCTGGTTGATGAAGAGGAACTCGTCCCCCCGCAGGTGCTCCACGTTCTGGAGCGACCCCGTATCCAGGTTGTCGATGCAGATGACGCGATACCCCTTCGAGACGAGGTGATCGCAGAGATGGGAGCCGAGAAACCCGGCCCCGCCAGTCACGACGGCCGTAGGCATCGGCGTGATGCTACCGGCCCTCTCGCCAGGGAGCGGCAGGATTTACCTAGCCCTAACAGAGGCCGGAATCAAGAGGCCGAAATCAGCGCAGATCCTTGTTCGACTCCATGTCGAACCACATGGCAAACAGCGTGAACTGCGAGCCGAAGATCAGCAGCAACGCGACGAGGACGACCGTTCCTACGGACACCGCATTGCCCATGATTCGCAGCACCACCTCGGCGATGCCGAGGCCGAGGCCGAGCAGGGTCATCAGGAAGCCGAACGCGTAGAAGAAGACGAGCGGGTGGAAGTCGCGGATCACGTACTTCTCCTTCATCCGCCAGAAGAAGCCCTTCACGAGCAGCCACGAGATGCGCGGGATGACCTTGCGGATCTTGATCCCGGACTGCTCGCCGACGCCGTAGACCGGGCGTGAGGGGATGTCGCGCACGCGTGCGTTCCACACGTTCAGGTGCACGAGCATGTCGTTCGGCATCCCATAGCCGGGGTAGATACGGTCGAGGTCGAGCTGTTCGAGTATCTCCTTGCTCGCCGCTGTGTAGCCGGACTGCGAGTCGGCGACGTGCCAGTACCCCGACGCGACCTTCGTCAGCATGGACAAGACCGCATTGCCGAGATAGCGGGAACGCGGAATCACGCGCCACGCCTCGCCGGAGATGAGACGGTTCGCCTTCGCGTAGTCCAGCTCGCCGCGCACGACGGGTAGCGCGATCTTCTCCAGGTCGGCCGGGTCCATCTGGTTGTCGGCGGCCATCACGCACGACACGTCGATCCCGTCGGCCAGCGCTCGCTGGTAGCCGGTGATGATCGCGGCGCCGACTCCCGAGTTGCGAGCGTGCGCCACGACCTCCACACGGGGATCGCCGGCCGCGCGCGCCGCGGCTGCGGTGCCGTCACTCGACGCGTCGTCGACGACGAAGATACGGTCGACGAACGGCGGCACTCCCTTGATCGTCGTGGCTACGAGCGCCTCTTCGTCGTAGGCAGGCACGACCACCGCCACCGTCTTGCCTTCGAGCATCAGCGGGCGCGGCGGCGGACGACCGGCTCCCACAGCAACGCTGCGAGCAGTCCGATCAGCAGGCCGAGGAACCCCGCCACCACGACGGCGTTCCGTCGGCTCCGCGCCGTCGTCTTCACGGCCGCAGCACGGGTCAGCACCTTGGGACGCTCGACCTCCTGTGCCTGGATCAGCAACTGTTTCGCCTGCAGCTGGTCGTCGAGGACGTCACCGAGATGAAGAGCGAAGACCGCCTTCGAGGTCGGATCGGATGCGCCGCGCTCCTGCCGTTGGATCGCGTCGATCTGCTGCTGGTCCGCGTCGATGAGTTCCTGCAGGCCGGCGATCTTCTTGTCCGCAAAGGGCGACAGCCGCAGGACGACGATCTGCGCGAGCGTGTTCGCCGCCACCTGCGCCTTTCGCCGTGTCGGTGCTTGCACGATGAGACGCACGAGCGGGTTCGCCGTCACGCGGAGCGTGCTCGCCCCGGCGCCTGTGGAGATGCTCTTCGTCGAGACGTTGCCCTGCAGGTCGCTCGCACGCATGCCGGCCTTCACGGCGGCCTGCGCGATCGAGTCCTGTGCGCGCGCGATCGTGCCGACCGTGGCCGGATTCGCCTGCGGGCCCTGCAGCAGGTTCCCGCCGATGATGCTGTACGACGCGCCGAGATAGACCGTCGAGCTCGCATTCCAGACCTGCTTGCCGCCGAGCGAGATCAGGTAGCCGACGATCACACCGACGATCAGTCCGAGCAGGGGTAGCCACCAGCGCGCGACGATCGCGCTCCAGTAGCGGCCGAGATCGACTTCCTGCTCGGCGTCGGGGTCGACGTCACGCGTGCTCAAGGCGCGGCGACTCTAGCTGAGGCCCAATCCCACTGGGCCTGCAAACCGTCGTCGAGAGACGTGGTCGCAAGCCAGCCGAGGTCGCGTTCGACCCTCGTCGCATCTGCAGAGGTGCGCCTCACGTCGCCGGCCGCGGCGGGACGCTCGACGAGGTCGAGCGTGCGGCCGGATATCCGCTCGAGCGTCGCGATCACGTCGCGCATCGTGGCCTCCTCGCCGCCGCCGACGTTGTAGACGGCACCCGGTGCGCCGCGCTGCATCGCGGCGATCGTGGCCTCGACCCCGTCGGCGACGTAGGTGAACGAGCGCGACTGCAGTCCGTCGCCGTAGAGCTCGAAGGAGGCTCCACGTGCCAGTGCGTCGACGATGCGGGCGACCGCCATGTCCGGCCGCTGGCGCGGACCGTAGAACGTGAAGTAGCGCAGGACGACGACGTCCAGGCCGAAACCCTGCGCATACGCGTACGCCAGCTGTTCGCAGCCGAGCTTCGTGATCCCGTAGGGAGAGATCGGCCGCGGCTCTGCGTCCTCGGACGTCGGATACGCCTCGGCATCGCCGTAGATCGATGACGACGACGCGAAGACGACGCGAAGGCCTGCCGCTGCCGCCGCCTCGAAGACGCGCCGGCTCGCGAGCAAATTTCGGCGCACGTACTCCTCGAAGACGTCGCCGAAGCTTCGCACGCCCGGCTGGCCGGCGAGATGGAAGACACCGTCGACGGCGTCGAGCTCGAGATCCGTTTCCGCGAGGTCGATTCGGGCGACGTCGAGCTCAGCTACGTTCTCTTCCTTCAACGCGGGGTCGTAGTAGTCCGTGAAGCAGTCCACGGCAAGCACCTCGTGGCCCGACTCGAGGAGCCGCTCCGCAAGCTGCGAGCCGATGAACCCGGCCGCCCCCGTGACGACGTACTTCATTCCGCAGGTGCGAGCGGCTTGAGGGTTCCGTCGCCGTTCGGGGTGAGACTGAGATCGGAGAAGAACCGCGTCATGACGATGCCCTCGCGAAAGTCGCCGAGGCGCGGCTCCGGACGCTCGCCGCGCGCGAGCGCGAGCGCGAGCTCCGGATAGCGTCCACCGGCCGCGAGGGGTAGAGGAAATCCACCGCCGAAGCGCGTGTTGATGTCCGTGATGAAGTGCGTGCCGTCGGCCTCGCGGAAGCACTGGATATTTGCAGGCCCGACGATGCCGAGGCTCTCGGCGACGTCCCGCGCCAGCTCGATCAGCACGTCGTCCTTGATGCTCATGCCCTTGATCGATTCGCCGCCCTTCGACTCGATCATCGTGCGCGGAATGGCGTTGAGACAACGACCATCGAGATCGCAGAAGACGTCGATCGAGAACTCCTCGCCGCCGAGACACGCCTGCACGATCGACTCGACCGGTGTGTAGCCGAGGAAGAAGCCGAGCTGCGCGCGGTCGGCTGCGCGATAGATGTGTCTCGAGCCGAAGCCGTGTCGTGCCTTGACGAGCAGCGGGAAGACGGCATCGTCGGGCACGTTCCCCGGGAGCCAGGTTGGCGGCGACGCGATCCCGCGTTCCTCGAAGAGCACATGTGCGAGGTACTTGTCCTCGAGCCGTTCGACGGTCTCGGCATCGGGGAGCAGCACGAGTGCACCGGACAACTCTTCGCGGGAGCGCGCGAGCAGCACCTGGTCGAGATCCGTGAGCGGGACGATCAGCCGCACATCGTGTTCCTGCACGAGCGCCCGCAGTGCCGGGAGGTAGCCCGGGTCGTCGATCCTGGGCACAAGTGCATGAGCGTCGGCCTCGTAGAGAGCCGGTGCGAGTGGGTTGGCGTCGGCGGCGACCGCCGTGGCGCCGACGCGCTTGAAGGCGCCGACGATGTCCACCCGCTGCCCCGCACACGTAAAGAGAACCGCCGTCACGGCGGTCAGTACAGCAGGAACGGGAGGCTTGCGAGCGCCGAGGCGGTCAGGACGACAGCGGCCGCGATGCGGACCCGGCCGGGCAGGCGATCCACGGCGTAGCCAAAGGCAAGCGCCCAGGCCGGCGCGGTCGTGAGCATGTAGCTAGCCTTGAGCACGTCGCCGTCCGAAGTGGGGTAGCTGACGGTGAAGTAGAGGTAGCCGAGCAAGCCGAGCCCCGGCAGGAGCGCGACCGGGAGTCGGGCCGGGCTGCCCCGCGAGCGGACGAGCAGGACGATCCACCCGGCGAGCGCAAGCAGCGTCGGTAAGAAGCCGATGATGCTCTGCGGCTCACGATTGCCGCGCCAGACCCCGAAGTAGTCACCCCACACCTCGCTGTAGGTCGTCGGGATCGCCTCGTTGCGAAAGTGCGGCCGAATTGGAGCGGTGACGACCTCGGGGAGACCGAGACAGACGTAGAAGCACGCGGGCCGGCGCTTCCAGACCGCCTCCTGCTTCGTCGGCCGGTCGAAGACCGGGTTGCCGTACTTGACCGCCTGGCGGACGTACCACGGTGACGTGACGATCGCCGTCGCGACGACGATCACGAGCAGGGGGCGCCAGGCACGCGCGACGACGAAGGCGAGCACGACCGCGGCGAACGTCCACAGCGAGAACGCCCGGACGAGCTGGCCGAGGCCGAGGGCGATGCCCGTCGCGACCGCAAGCTGCCAGCGGTAGTCGTGCCGGCCGAGGATGCGCACGGCGAGCAGCAGCGCGACTGCCGTCAGCAGCATCGACAGCGGCTCGGGATGGAACATCGCGCCGACGCGCAGCACGACGGGTAAGAAGCAGAAGAACGCGAGCGCGGAGAGCTGGAGCCACGGGCGCCGTGGGAAGAGCTCACGCAGCAGCAGCCAGAGCACGACCGCGGTAAGAACGAGCACGAACCAGTTCAGCACCTGCCCGAGCTTGTGCGGGTCGCCGGGATGGACGTGCTCGCCGACAAGGGTCGCCGCACCCGCAAGGGCGTAGAACACGGGCGGCGTGTAGTACTCGCTGCGCGACTCCGGCCCGGGAATCTCTCCGTGGTGGATCAGCAGGTCGGCGTAGGCGCGGTGCTGCCGAACGTCGTAGCCGCCGCCGCTGGGGTACCTATAAGCGTTCCACCCTGCGACCACCGCGAACGCGGCGATGAGGCTCGCGGCGGCGAGCGCGCTACGAGGCAAGCTCGAAGAGCTGGTCGCGGTAGCGGCGAACGGCGACGGAACGGTCGGCTTCGCGTTCGACCCACGCGCGGCCGCGCGCGCCCATGGCGTCGAGGTCGTACTTGCCATCGTGCGCATCCCGGATCGCGCGCGCGAGCAACTCGGGACGGCCCGGCGGCACGACGATGCCGCAGCCGACCTTCTCGACGATCTGCGCGGTCTCGCTCTCCGCATCGGCGGCGACGATCACCGGCCGCGCAACGGCCAGCACGCCATAGAGCCGGCTCGGGACGACGTAGCCGGCGAGACCCGGGGCCAGTCCCACGACGTGCACGTCGGCCGTGGACAACGACTGCGGCAGCACGGCGCGCGACTGGTAGTAGAGGAACTTGACCTGGTCGACTTCGAGCAGCTCGGCGAGCGCGACGAGCTCGGCGTGCCGCGCCCCCATCCCGATGACCATGATGCGAATGTCGTCGAGGTCACGTAGGAAGCTCGCGGCCCGCACGAGCGAATCGAGATCCTGCGCGTGGCCGACGTTGCCGGAGTGCATGATCACGAACTTCCCGGCGAGATCGCCGCCGCGAGCCCAGGCGTTGTCCTTTCCCTGCGGCGCCAACCGCTTCGTGTCCACCCAGTTCGGGATCACGCGGAGACGGCCCGAAGGGGCGCCCTTCTCCTCGAGCCGGCGGCGCATCGTGTCGCCGATCGCGACGATCCGGTCCGCGCGGCGCAGATAGAAGCGGACGAGCCCGCGCAGCAGGCCCATCACCGCCGGGTTCTCGAGCCGCTTGAGCTCGACCGCGATCTCGGGGAAGACGTCCTGGCTGATCACGACGAGCGGCGCCCTGTAGCGTCGCGCGACGAGCAGCGCTATGTCCGCGATGATCGGCGGGTCGGTCATGCAGAGCACGATGTCCGGCCGCGGACCGCGCACCCCGCGCAGCAGTGCGTTGGTCAGGTAGCTCGCGTAGTTGGCGGCGCGCGCGACGATCTTCGAGCGCTCGAAGGACGTCGATGGGACGCGGATGACCTCGACTCCGTTCTGCACCTCCCGTCGTGGCTGGTCCTCGTGCTTGTGAAGGACGCCCGTGACGACCGTGATCTGCATTTCCTCGGCCAGCGCCTCGCACAGCTCGGTGAGCAACTGCGCCGTCGCCTCGACCCCGGGCCAGTAGTACTGGTTGAGAACGAGGAGACGCGGCTTGCGGCGGCCGGACATTCAGGCAAGGCTAGTACCGGTGAGCGAACCCCGGCTTCGCATCCTCTTCGCCTCGCCCGTTTGGGCGCCCTCACGTGCCTTCGGCGGCCCGGTCGTGGCGGCCGGGGAGCTCGTCCGTCGCCTGGTCGCACGAGGCAACGAGGTCGACGTCGTCACCACCACCATCGTTGACCTCCATTCGCGTCCCGCCCTCCGCTCCTCGATCGGGATCGTGGACGGCGCGACCGTGCGCTATCTCTCGACGCCGCTTCGCTACCGGTGGATGGGCATCACACCGACGCTGCCGGCCGCGCTTGCGCGTCTGAAGCGGCCCGAGGTCGTGCACGTGTTCGGCTTTCGGGATCCGGTCACGACGGGAGTGGCAGCCTGGTGCCGCGTCGCCCGCGTCCCGTACGTCTTCGAGCCGCTGGGCATGTTCGAGCCGAGGTTGCGCAAGGTGGCGCTCAAGCGAGCGCTCGACGCGACGCTGTATCGAGGAGTCGCGCGCGGAGCTGCTGCTGTGGTGGTCGCCTCGGAGCGTGAAGCCGAAACGGTCGTCGAAGCGGGCGTGCCCGCCAAAAAGGTGCGCGTGCGCGGCAACGGCTTTCCCGAGCCCTTCGGTTCGACTGCGAACCACGACTTGCGCTCGCGCCTCGGGATTTCACCCGAGGCGAAGGTGATCCTCTACGTCGGGAGAATCGCTGCGGGAAAGGGAATCGAGCAGCTGCTCGACGCAACGCGCGAGCTTCGCGACGCGCATCTCGTGATCGCCGGGCCGGACGACCGTCACGGAACGTCGGCGCTCGTCCGCCAAGCGCAACGGGACGCATCGACCCAGGGCCGGGTCCACACAGTGCCGGTCACGGAGGAGCCACCGCACGACCTGTATCCGCAGGCCGACGTCTTCGTCCTCGCCTCTGCCGGCGAGAGCTTCGGGATCGTCGCGGCCGAGGCGGCCGCGGCGGGGACGCCGGTCATCGTCTCCGATCGCTCCGGCATCGCCGGCTTCTTCCGAGACGGCGAGGCGCTCGTCGTTCCGTACGAGCGGGAGGCCGTCGTCGAAGCTGTGCGCAGGGTTCTCTCGGACGAGCAGCTTCGTGAGCGCCTCGGTCGCGGCGGCGTCGCCGCCGCGCGACGAACGTCGTGGGACCACGTCACGGACGTGCAAGAGGAGATCTACCGTGACGTCGCTGCGCGCACGGCCGTGACGAAGCTCTCGACCGACGAGTCGTAACCCCAGTTTCCTGCGACCTCGCGCGAATGCTCACCGGCGGCACGGCGCAGATCCGGATCTGCGGCAAGGCGCTCCAGTGCCGCCGCTGCCGCAGCGACATCCTCGGCCGAAACGACGAAACCGTTCGTCCCACCGCGGACGAGATCTCGCGCGGCGCCGACTCGGTCCGAGAGCAGAAGGGGCAACCCCGACGACGCCGCCTCGTTGACGACGACCCCCCACGTCTCGTACATCGAGAGCAGCGCGAAGATGTCGGCACGGACGTACGCCTCGGCAAGCGCCTCCTCGTCCAGGTCACCGAGCAGCGTGAGCGTGACGCCCAGGCTCTCCGCGAGCTCCGTCAATTGCTGCCAGTCAGGGCCGCTGCCCGCGACGACGACTCGAATCCGCCGGTCGCCGGTCGCGGCCGCCGCGCGGATCAGCGTGCTGAGCCCTTTCTCCGGAATGAGTCTCGCAACGCTGAGAACGACGACGTCTTCGGGGGCAAGTCCAGAGTTGGCTCTCAGCTCGTCGCGTGTCTTCTGCAGCCGAAGCGCCCGATCACCCCATGCGTCCACGTCGACCGTGTTCGCGAAGATCCCCACCGCCCCCGTTTGTGCGCCTGGGTCGACGACCGACTCTCGCGCGGCCGTTCCGACGACGAGCACGTTGGCAGCCCTGCGCACGATCCTCGGCACGACGAGGTCCTTCACGGCGCGACGCCACCACGCGCGCGGGCCGAGGTCGTGGCTCTCCACGAGTAGGACGTAGGGGATGCCGTGCGCGCGCGACCAGGCGATCGCGGCCTGCGATGGGAACGTGCTCCAGCCGGAGATCACGACTACGTCGGGATTGCTGCGCGCCAGCGCTCGTCCGATTCCCGGTGTAACCGGGTAGTCGTGGCGAAGCACGCCGTGGACGCCCGGGAGGCGCCGTCCCCGCAGGAACTCCGCCTGATGCTCGGGCTCTACCGACCACGTTCGGTTCGCGACGGTCTCGGCCGCGTAGATCACGGTGAGATCGACTTCGGGCCGAGACGCGACACGATCGAAAAGAGGCGAGCGATACGGCGTCGGCTCCGGAGAGACCACCGCGACGCGCACGGCGGTACGCGGCCGGTCGAGTGCCGCCAGCCATGAAGAGGCTCGATCGCGCGCCCCGCGTGACTGCAGGCGCCTGCTCGCGCGACGCAGGGCGAGTCGGGCGGGTTGCGAGGGTCCGAGCTCGAGCGCCTTCCGCGTCGCGCCCGCCGCAATGAGCATTCGTGCGGCAGAGGTGCGCACCTCCGCGTCGACGCCATAGTGATCCTCGAACGCCTTCAGCAATGCGAGATATGGATCGGCGGCGTCGCGTTCGACCTTCCGTCCGCTGCCGAGGTCCCACGCGAGCTCTGCCTGCTCGGTGCTGAGAGCGGGTGCGATCCGACCGATCTCGCGCAGCGCGATCTCGCGCTGAAACGACTCCTGCAGCCCGGCGCGGCGCAGCGAAGCCTGCCCGGGATGCACTCGCTTGAGCACGAGCGGCTCGGTGAGGTTCGCACCTTGGCGGCCCGACAGCAGCCGCGCCCACAGCTCATAGTCCTCGCTTTCGGCGTACGACGGGTCGTAAAGCAGCTGAGCGCGATCGACGCGGTCGCGATCCACCAGCACCGTCGGGTGGAAGAACGGCGATCCGAACAGGGTCAGCCAGCGGATACCCATGGCGCCTGCCGGGTTGCGGTGGAGCGTGCCCGGCCGGCCGGCCGCGTCGAGATCGAGCACGGCGGAACCGACAACTGCCGGGTCTTCACCATCGCGCTGGATTCGCTCGAGTTGGCGCGCGAGTCGTTCGGGCAGCGCGACGTCGTCGGCATCGAGGCGGGCGACGTAGCGTCCGCTCGCCGCGGTGAGTCCGTGGTTGAGCGAGGAGGCCAGTCCCTCCTGTTCGTCGTTCGTGATCACGCGAAGGCGCGGGTCGCCGACGGCCGAAAGCAGCACCGGCGTCTCGTCCGTGGAAGCGTCGTCAACGACGATCAGCTCCAGGTCGTCCACGGTCTGGCGCAGGAGGCTCTCCACGGCCTGACCGAGGAAGCGCGAGTCGTTGCGGACGGCCAGAAGGACGGAGACGAGCGGCATGGACGTTAGCGTACGGCCGTGGCGCTCAGCGAGCTTCCGTCGTTCGACCTCGTGGTCGCCACGGTGGACCGGATCGACCAGCTGGGCCGGCTCCTGAATTCCCTCGACGCGCAGACGCACGGCGCCTTCCGTGTCTTGCTGGTCGACCAGAACGACGATGACCGCCTCGAGAACGTGCTGGCGGGCCACCCCGCCCTCGATCTCGTCCGCATACGTTCGCCCCGGGGTCTCTCCCGGGCGCGAAATGCAGCGCTGGGGCAATTGCGCGCCGACATCGTTGCGTTTCCCGACGACGACTGCGTCTTCGCACCCGACCTCCTCGAGCGGGTGGCACGTGAATTCATGATGGCGCCGGAGCTCGACGGCATCACAGGTCGCGCCGTCGGAACAGACGGGCAGTCGAGCCCATCCTGGGCAACCGACCAGGCGCTCCTAACACGGGAGAACCTCTGGAATCGCGCGATCTCGTTCACGATCTTCCTGCGGCGAGCGGTCGTGGAGCACGCGGGAAGGTTTGACGAACGGCTCGGCCTCGGCTCGGACGGCGCGTCGTCTTCGGGCGAGGAGACCGAATACCTCGTGCGCGCACTCGACGCGGACGCTCGGATCAAGTACGACCCGTCCCTCGTCGTCATCCACGAGGAGAAAGTGCTTTCGCCTTCCGCGCTGCGCTCGGTCGGCGCACGTGAGGGTGCAAGCATCGGCTACATCCTGCGCAAGCACCGCTATCCCCTCGGCACGGTGACCCGCATGTTCCTGCGCCCGCTGGGCGGCGCCGTGCTTGCGGCGGCGGAACGCGATCCTGCACGCGCGCGCTTCCACCTAGCGACCTTTCGCGGCCGGGTGCTCGGCTACCGGTCATGACGGAGCAGCGCTGTTGCGCTGTTGGGGCGAGCTCTGGATCGAAGCGTCAGTTGAGCAGCTGGGCGAATAGCTCCGCGTGGCGATCGAGCCAAGGCTCCAGCGCGAACTGCTCGACGGCGCGAGTGCGGGCCGCCGCGGCATAGGCGGCGCGTTCGGGGAGCACGCGCAGAACTGCAGCCGCGAGCGCTTCCGGTGACGGAGGCTCGTCACGCTCCCAGCTCTCGGGATGCGGCACGCCGATTCCCGCTTCTGCTCCGACGAGCTCGACGGTCCCCCCGCTCGCCGGGTACACGACCGGGAGCCCGCACGCCATCGCCTCGATCACAGCGCTCGGACACGGGTCCTTGACCTTGGTGTGCAGCAACAGGTGAGCGCGCCGCATCAGCTCGGGGGCGTCACGCTGCTCGTACTCGCCGACTAGCTCGACCCGCCCTCGCACGCCGAGCTCATCCAGCAGCGGCTCCACCGGGGAGACAAGTCGGCCGGTGACGAGCAGGCGGGCCGCGGACTCCGCCTCGAACACACGCGCGAACGTCCGCACCGCCAGCTCGAGGCGATACGCCTGCGTCTGGTCGCCGGCGAGCAATAACACGGGGCCGCCGGGCGGTACATGCGGCGCAGGCGTGAAGCGATGAACGTCGACGGCGTTGTAAAGGATCTCCCACTCTGCTTGCGCCTCGCCGAGGAACAGATCGGACGACTCCTTGCTGAACCGGCTCTGGAAGAGCACGTGGTCGGCGGCGTGCAGTGCGCGGCCGTAGCGGCGGTTCAGATCAGCGGTCGCCTCGCCGGCCCAGCCGGGATACGCGACGCCGTCCTGATTCACGACGACCTTGAGACGACGCCGGCGGGCGAGCAGCAGCAGCGCCTCGAGATCGCGGGGCAGAGACGTGGAGCCCAGGTAGAGCAGGTTGAAGTCGCCGGGGTGGTTAGGGAAGCGGCGCGCGAGGCGCTGAAACTTGGCCGTCCCGCCAGCAACGCGGTCCCCTTCTGCCGGCACGACGTCGTGGCCATAGAAGACCCGGATGCCGTCGTGCGATCGCCTCGGTGCGAGCAGGCGCGCCCAACGCCGCCCGGCGCGGGCATAGCGGCCGACGCGCGCACGATCAAGAGCCACGAGGCACGCCTTTCTGCACGAAGCCGTCGAGCAGAGCGGCCCAGCGGCCGTCCAGGCGCTCTTCGGCGTTCGCTTCCGCCGTCAGCCTTCCCGCAGCTCGTAGGCGCTCCGCGAGCGCCGGGTCGTCGTGGATTCGCGAGACCGCGGCAACCAGTCCTTCTGTGTCGTCGACGTCGGCGAGCAGGCCGTTCTCTCCCTCGCTCAAGAGCTCCTGCGCCTGGCCGACCCTGGTCGTGACGAGCGGGACTCCGGCTGCCAGCGACTCGAGCACCGCCTTGGGCCCTCCTTCCTGCCGAGAGGTCACGAGCGTCACGTCGAGCGTGTGATAGCCGCGGCCCAGGTCAGAGCGCGAGCCGAACAACACATGCCGATGCGCAATGCCGCGACTCTCGAGCTCGCGGCGCACATAACCGCGTGCCGGTCCAGTGACGACGACGAAGAGCTCCGGGATCGCTTCTCGCAGCCGCGCAAGTACGGCAACGAGCGTGTCCGGCCCCTTGATTCGTTTCGGCTCGTTGCCGTCGCCCAGGCCGACGCCGTCCTTCACGAACGAGCCGACGACGAAGGCCGACTCAGGGATCGCGAGCTCCGCTCGCGCTCGCTCCCGCCGAGCCTCGTCGACGAGCGGGAACCTCTCCAGGTCGACACCGATCGGAAATCGATGCACGCGGTCCGGACCGACTCCCGCGTCGAGCACGAGCTCGTGCATCTCGGCGTGCGTGACCTGCACTCGGTCGATGCGACTCGCGTGGCGTTTCAGCGTCTGGTAAGCGCTGTCGAACTCCGGATAACCGGGCGTTCCAGGCCGTCCGTGGAAGTAGCTGAACCCGAGCGCGTGCGACGAATCGAGCCAGCGCGGCTGCAACGCGCCGAAGTGGTCGTGCTGGAACACCGCCTGCCGTTTGGAGAATCGAGCCCAGGCCGATGGTCCGACCTCGTACCCGAGTCGGTGCGCGGTGGCCGTCAGGCGGTCTCGATCGTCGTCGATCGACCACCCGAAGTCGTCACCGACGACGAACAGGCGCGAAGCTTCAGGCCAGCCCGCGGTGCGCGCAGGAACGTACGCACGCAGCCCCAGCCGGCGGAGCGCTCGATTCATCCGCACAGCACTGCGAGGTAGCGGTCTGCGACGTCGGCAAGCGGGGGGACACGAATCGCCTTGCGTCGTGTATCGAGCTCAAGCGCCAGTTGCGCGAACACGCCGGGGAGCTCTTCCGCCTCCTCGAAGCCGATCCCCGCTTCCCCGACGAGCTCGGGATGTCCGCCGCTCCGGCGGAAGGCCGCGGGCAGGCCACAGGCAAGACCTTCCAGCAGCGCGTTCGAGCACGGATCGTCGCGACTAGCGGCGAGATAGACGTCATGCTCGCGCATCAGGTCCGCAAGCTGTACGGAAGGCAGCGGCTCGATCACTCGTATGTGCTCGAGCTTCGCTTGCGTGCGACCGGCGAACGTGAGCTTGTAGGAATCAACATCGAGGTTGCGGTCGAGCCACTGGAGCACATCGGCTCCTTTGCGCGGATTGTCGGACCAGCTCGTCGCGATCACGCGCAGGCGGCGTCCTGACAAAGGATCGCGCTCCGCGGGCGGATGAAAGATCTCGGGGTCGACGGAGTTGTGGATCACGACGGGATCCCGCAGTTCGAGCCCGAGCTCGCGGTGCTTCTCGAGGCTGTACTCGGATTGCACGATGGTCGTGGCGGCCAGCTCCTGGTTGATCTCGATGATTCGCCTGTCGGTCCCGTCATCGAAGCCGCGATACGCCCCGATCGGTCCGTCGACACGATGGACCATGCGGACTCCGTCCCGGGCGAACCGCTGTAGCCGGCGGAAGTCGAAGTTGAAGGAGTTGTAGAGAGCGGCGGGCGTCCCACCCGAGAGCCGGTTCAGCTCGACCGAGAGACCGCGACGCCTCAGCTCCTGGACCAGAGCGAGCAGAAACTGATTGCCGCCGCCGTACGGCGGTGCGTGGAACTCGTGAAAGACGGCCAGGTCTGCTCGAGCACGACGCGAACCCAACCAGTCCAACTCGGTGCTAGCGCGTCGCGTCGTTCGGTCAAACGAGCGCTTGAAAAACGTGCGAGGAGTCATGGCAGCAGATTGTGGCCGACGGAGCACCTCACTCTGGTCGCGTTCCTCGGTGCGCGGCCGCCGAAATGATCTCCCAGACTGCTTGCGTGTAGCGCTCCCACGAAAACGCGGTCTCTACCTTTTGGCGGGCGCGGGCTCCCAGAGAAGCCGCCGCCGCAGCGTCATGGAGCGTCTCGACGAGAGCTCGATCGAGGGCATCCGCATCGCCGGGCTCCACGAGGCGGCAGTTCACGCCGTCTTCCAGCCCGTACCCCTCGGCAATCGCGTCGGTTCGTGAGACGACGACTGGTTTGGCCATCGCCATCGCCTGCAAGAGCACGGTCGTCGCGCCCGTGTACGTGTTGCCAAGGACCGGGAGCGCAACGACACGGGCGCACGCGAGGTTCTCGCGGACCTGCTCGAGCGAGAGATCGGTCTGGACGGCGACGTTCGGCGGTAAGGCCCCCAACGATCGAGCACGATCTTTGGTGGCCACGATCTGGAAGCGCAGGTCCGGGTGGCGCGCAGCGACAGCGACCAGCAGCTCGAAGTCACGCCGGGGATCGGCGCCGACCGAGATGACGTCGACCTTCTCGGGCCGATTCGCGTCAGGCGAAAAGGCCTTCACATCGACGCCGAAAGGAAGGAACAAGACGGGCAGCGAAGCCGGTCCGAGCCAGGCCCGAAGCCAGGCCGCCTCGCTCGCGGCGTAGGTGAAGATCGTGTCGGCTCGGCGAAACGCGTTGGCGTAGAGCCGCTCCACCCACCGGTTGCGAAGGTCTTCTAGGCGCTCCGGAAGGCCTATCGCCGCATACACGAGGCGTGGCCGCAAGAGCCCGGCACGCTTGAGGAGGATCAGGGGTATGCCGACCGTGTCCGTCGTCGCGAACACGACGTCCGCCCGGTTCGCAACTCGAAGTGTGGCGAACACGGAGGCGAAGTCCCCTCCGTAGCCGCCGGCGAGCCGCAGCAGGCGGTTGACGACACGCGCGCCGACCCGCGCCCAGGCAGGCGGGCGGCCTGGCCGCTCGAGATTGTGGCGGACGTCGGCCCCGCGGGCGCGAATCTCGTCTAAACCGAAGAGGCGGTAACGGTCGAGCGCCTCCGGCGCCTCGAGCGCAGCCCGCCGATCCGGCGCGTCCCGGAAGGCGAAGAACACCAATGGCATCTAGCTTTCCTTTTTCAACCGAAAGACGAGCCTTGCGATCTCCGTCCCTTGCTCGTTTGTCGGAGTGTGAGGCAACTGCTCCTCCGCGAGCAGTTCCTCTCCGATCTTGAGCCGAAAGACCCCACGGAGCTCGTCGAGGCCCGAGAAGACGATCCGGTCGGCGTCGCTGGCCTGAGCCCGAACCGGGACTTCGACCCCGATCACGGCCCCGTCACGGGCCACACGTCCGATCTCTCCGGCGACACGGTCGACGTCGTAGGAGTGCTCGAGCGAGTGCGAGGCATAGACGATGTCGAACGAATCGTCTGCAAAGGACAACTCGTGCATGTCCATCGTGAGGATGTCGGGCCTCTGCGAGAAGATGTCGATGCCGACCACCTCGTCGAATCCACGGGCGCGAAAGCGATCGAGCTCCAGTCCGTTCCGACAGCCGATGCACAGGACCGCTCCGCGGGAGGGCTGCTGCTGGGCGACGCGGTTGATCAGCGTCTCCGCGCCGCTACCGGGGTCGGTCTCTCGCTTCGACAGCGTTCGGCGCAACTGGGTCGCAAGGTAGTCGCGGTACTCCGGCGACCGGCGCTTGCCAAGGCGGCGGAGAACGAGCCAGTGCGGCGTTTCCTTCAGCCGGCGCGCCGCGACTCGCAGGCGGGTGCGGATACCTGGGCGATGGAGGCGCACTTTGCGATCGTACGCGGCGCGGGCCAGACCGGCCCCTCGTCTAGCATCGCGCAGGTGAGTCAGACCAGGGTTGAGCTGCCGAGCGAGGACATCGCCGTCGATCGTCGTGACGACGAGGCGCATCTCCAGCCCGACCGCAGGACGGTCGTCATCCGGCCCGCCAGCCGATGGCCGCGCCTCGACGCACGCGAGCTGTGGCATTACCGCGAGCTCGCCTTCAGGCTCGTCTGGCGCGACATCGTCGTCCGGTACAAGCAGACATTCCTCGGCGTCACGTGGGCGTTGCTCGTGCCGGCGCTCACCACCACCGTCTACGTCGTCGTCTTCGGCAAATTCGCGAAGTTCCCCCACGGCAACACCGCCTACCCTGCCCTCACTGCCGCCGGTGTGATCCCCATGCAGTACTTCGCGTCCGCGATGACCTCCTCGAGCACCAGCCTCGTGACGAACCTGCCGCTCGTGACGAAGGTGTACTTCCCTCGAATCCTGCTTCCGTTAGCCGCAGTGGTCGTGCCTCTGTTCGACCTCGCCGTCGCCCTGCCGGTGCTGCTGGTGGTGATGGCGGTCTACGGCACGTGGCCCGCCGGCTGGGAAGTTGTGCTCGCGCCAGCTTTTCTGGCGCTCGCGGTCATTACTGCGCTCGGAATCGGCTTCCTACTCTCGACGTTCACCGCGCGCTGGCGAGACGTGCCGTACATGATCCCGGTTTTCCTGCAGATCCTTCCGCTTGTCTCCGGCGTGATGTACGCGCTCGACCAGATTCCGCCGAAGTGGCAGTGGTTGTTCTCCCTCAACCCGATGGCCGGCGTGATCGCAGGCTGGCGCTGGGCGCTCCTCGGCGAGGCCGAGCCGAACTGGGGCCAGATGTCGGTGAGCGTTTCGGTGGCCATCCTCCTCTTCGTGCTCGGCCTCGCCGTCTTCCGCAGCTTCGAGCCACGGTTCGCGGACACGATCTGATGCCGCTCGCGATCGAAGCGGAGGAGCTCTCGAAGCGCTACCGCCTCGGGCAGATGCAGGCGGCGTACGGCACATTGCGCGACTCGATGGTGCGAACAGCCGCTCGGCTAGCCGGACGCGAGCAGGCCCTTGCGCGGGACGAGATCTGGGCATTGCGTGACGTCAGCTTCACTGTTCGCGAAGGTGAAGTGCTCGGAGTGGTCGGGCGCAACGGAGCCGGCAAGTCGACCCTGCTAAAAGTTCTGACGAGGATCACAGCTCCGACCTCGGGCCGTGCGATCATCAGCGGCCGGGTCGGCAGCCTCCTGGAAGTCGGAACGGGCTTCAATCCCGAGCTCACCGGCCGGGACAATGTCTTCCTGAACGGCTCGATCCTCGGCATGAAGCGCCGTGAAATTCAGCGCAAACTCGACGACATCATCGAGTTCTCCGGAATCGAGAAGTTCATGGACACGCCGGTCAAGCGCTACTCCAGCGGCATGTACGTGCGCCTGGCTTTTTCCGTCGCTGCTCATCTCGAACCCGAGATCCTGCTGGTCGACGAGGTGCTAGCTGTCGGGGACGCCGAGTTCCAGCAGCGGTGCCTCGGCCGAATGGAAGACTTCGGCGGCACGGGACGCACGGTGTTGTTCGTGTCGCACAACATGCAGACGATCAACCAGCTCTGCGATCGGGCAATCTGGATCGACGGGGGCACGATCGTCGAGGACGGCGACCCGTCGGAAGTAGTCGCGCACTATCTCAGTACGGCGCACAGCAGCAATTCCAGGATGTCGTGGCCGGATGACGAGTCAGCGCCTGGGGACGATCTTGCGCGCCTCCTGTCCGTCCGCGTGATCGGCGAGGACCGCGAGACGATCGAAAGTGCCGACGCGCGGAGCTCCGTCGGGATCGAGATCCGCTTCCGCGTACTCCGGAGCGGACCTCCCGTCTTCGCCAAGATCAGAATCCAGGATCGTCAGGGGGACATCGCCTTCAACGCCATGGATACCGCCGCGCAGGCGCAGGACTCCTCGACGCCGGGGGTCTACACGGCCGTTGCGTGGATCCCGCCCAACCTCCTGAACGAAGGGACGTCGACTGTAGACGTCGCCGTCTGCACGCTCCATGCGCCGAAACTCCACCAACGAGCCCAGCGATACGAGGCCGTGGCATTCACCGTTTTTGATCCCGGCGACGGCGACAGCGCCCGAGGTCTCTTCACGGGGCAGATGCGCGGCGTGGTTCGACCGCTGCTCGAGTGGACCGTCGAACGCGTCGGCTGACCGGCCGAGAGCGTCGCTCAGTCCGCGGCGGGAAGCGCTGGGTGTAATTCCCGGCTGACGCTAGGTAAGCGCGTAGCGTTGGGCGTCGCTCAGCGCGCCACCGTTCCTCGGAACGAAAACGTAGTTCCGCTCGGACAGTGCCTTCAGTGACGCCGGCGAATCCCACGTCAGCGTCGCGAGCGTTCGCGCCTTTCCACTGGCAAAACCCCCGCGATGGAAGCCGGATGTGTTGCAGAAGATGATCGTTCCCTTCGGGGCGGTGAAGGTGAGGGAACGCCCGTCCAGCTCCTTTGCGAACTCATCTTCGGGTGGATAGTTGTCGCCGAGCGGCCGCCACGGCCACAGCCGGTCGAGCTCCCCTCCGGGAGCGCTGCGCGGGACGTATTCGAATGGGCCGGTCTCCTCGTCGACGTCCACCAGGTAGATGAACGCCTTCAGGAGGTGTCGGTCATTGAAGTCACGATGCCACCGCTGTGAGGACTGGCGGTTGTCGGCTCCTGCCGGCGGCGTGTACCAGACGTCGACGTATTCGAGCTTCGACCACATCTCGAGATAGGCATTGGCCAGGTCGAGGAGCCTTGGATTCGTCCCAAGCCGAAGCCACGGGTCGTCCAGTCCGAGCTCGACGCCCCACGAGTACTTCCGGACGAGGAACTCCTTGCCCGCCCGGCGGCGCAGCGCGGACTCGCCGCCTTCACGCTCGCTTGCGAGGCCGGCCTCGGTCTCCGCGACGAAGCGCGCAGCGTCGGCCTCGAGGCCTTGCCAGACGCCCGTGTCGGGAACCAGTTCGGAGAGTGGAAGCGATGCGTAGCCCTCGTTCCGCAGTTGCGCGAGCACACGCTGCTGCACCTCGTCGAGAAGCGGTGCATCCTGCGCGTAGCGCCGTCTACTTGCGCGGTTGGCGAGAAGGCGGTCGTGGACTTGGTAGGTCGCCACGACGCCTTTGCGCTCCAAGCCGCTGGCCACGCGGTTGACCCGCGCGGCGAACCGCGTCCTCGTCCGATGCATCGGCGGCAACCCTACCGGCCGAAGAAAGGGGCGGCGTCAATCGTGACGTGGTCGCCTCGCGCGTACCACTCCTGCTTCCAGTTCTTTCCCTGGCGCGCGAGCTCAAGGATGTGAGGCGCCGGCCGTGTCCGGCGGACGAAGCGCTTGAGTCTCCCAATAGGCCCGAGGTCGAACTCGCCCGACTCGGCGAGGCTCCTGCGGCCCCCGCTTACCTGGTCCGGGTCAAGGCTCGACCGTCGCAAAAAGCAGAGGTGGAGGCAGCGAGCCGGATCCGTGTCCCACGTGGTGCTGTTCGCGAGGTCGCGCCGGGCCTCCCAGTGATATCCCGGCCGAAAGACGGGCTCTCCTCCCTGGAGTGGCTCCGGAATGCCCTTCCATGAGTCCACGGCGCCGAAGTTGAAGAGCTTCGTGATCGGCCGCGACGGTGGCGCCAGCCAGCCTGAGGCCGTCCTCGCGTCGTCGTGGAGCTCGTCGCAGTTGAGAACGTGCGCCTTAAGTCTGAAGACATCGGCATGGGCGCCGGCGAGAAGCTCTCGCCGAAACTGCGCGAGCCGCGCCGGGTCGTAGAGCTCGTCACCGTCGACGCCGATCACCCATGTCGCGGTCCCGGCGTACGGCTCGAGCAAGCGGTGAGCCAGGACGGAGTTCTGGGAGCGGCGGACATCGAGATGATCGAATTCCTGCGCAAGTGATCGGAGGATCTCCCAGGTGCGATCAGTCGAGACGTGGTCAACGGCGTGGATGCGATCACAGAAGGCGACGACGTTACGAATCGACTGCTCGACGAACACGTCCTCGTTTCGGACGAGGACGCTACCGACGATCTGCGTCATCGCTCTTCGAGCGAGTGCAGACGTTGCTCGATTCCATCTAGCCGACGCTGTGCGCGGACTGCATAAGCTTCAGTGAGCGCACCGGCTTCGACGGCGTACTCGGCGTCGTCCGAGAGCGTTGGCGCCGGGAACGACAGCGGCGCCACGCGTTCTCTCGGCAGCGCGTAACGCCGTCCGAGCGCGTCCGCGGCGAGACTACGCAGCGCGTCACGAAGCCGAGTGTCGACCACGAGCGTGCCCTGTCCGACTCCACGCGCGACTGCTTCGTCGTCGACGACGAGAGAGTCGTGTTGCTGCTCGATGCGGCCATTCTGGAGCGCGTCGTAACCCTTCAGGTGGTAGCCGGTGCCCGATCTCTCGATGTGCTTCGTGAACGCTTCGCCCTGGAGCTCGACCTTGCGCATCCACTGCGAGCGAGAGCGAAGCGGGAAGTGCAGGACCTCGATCGGGTGCCAGGTCGTCAGGGTCCGCAGTGGGCTCTCGGCGAGCGCGTGATTTCCACGCGCGACGTTGACCTGCGGATCCGCGCGGTGTGCGACCTTGACCACCGGGCGATAGAAGCTCGTGGGATCGTTGATGGGCGCGTGCTGCGACAGACGCACCGTCATCCGTTCGGCAAAGAAGGAGCCGTCGTCCGGTCTCGGCACAAACGAGCGCCAGAACGCCTGGACGATCCCATACGTGTCGGGCACGGCGGCGAGAACCTCCTTCAGGCACCCGCCACGCGGCCACCAGAACTCGTCGGCGTCTGTATTGATAACCCAGTCCGCGCCGTGCTCGCTTGCGGCCAGACGCGCCATGCGGGTGACCCACTCGCCCTGGCGGAGGCCCTCGGCCGGCTCACGAATCAGGTGGAGGACGCCGTCCCGTTCGTATGCCTCGAGAATCTCCGTCGTCCCATCACGGGAGTTGTTGTCCGTAGCGATCACGAAGTCGACTCCCGCGTTGAGGTGAAAGGCGATCTGGGCGTCGATGACGTCGACCTCGTCGCGGGCGAGCACGGTGAGGACGAGCTTCATTGGGGCTTGGAGGAGTTTCGGCCGAGCAGCCTCTTCCCGACGCGTCGCAGTTTGTTCTCGACGCGCACGCTTGGCCGCCGCTCGACCGTGAGTAGGCGTCCCTCCAACGTGTCCAGCCGCCTCTGGAGACGGACGACATCGGCTTCTCCCAGCGCTGCCACATCGACCGCGTAGGCGGCCTCGTCGACGACAGTCGGTCGGGGAAACGTGAGCTGGTGCCCGTCCCGCAGCGCGCGAAGCGCATCCCGCAGGCGGGTGTCGACAACGAGTGACCCCTGCTCGAGACCTTGCTCGAGAGCCTCGTCGTCGACGACCAGTGGCGCGTAGACCTCCTCGAGCCTCCCCTGTTCGATGAGGGAGCGAACGCGGTCGTAATACGGGCTCGGCGTCTGACCCGGCCCCGTCTGCTGATGTGAGTACTTCCGTTCGCATTGCTCGAGGCTGCGTACGGGGAAGTGGAAGAACTCGATCGGATACCAGCCGCGCAACGGAACGAACGGCGAATCGATCAGTCGCTGTGCACCGATCGAGACGTTCACGGTCGGATCCGCGCGATGGATGATCTTCAAGTTGGGCCGGAAGAGACTCCTCGGATCGTTGATCGGCGCAGAAGTGGACATGCGTACCGTCATTCGTTCCGCGAACGACGACCCGTCCTCCGGGCGCGGCACGAAATGTCGGAGCAACGCGCGGACGATCCCGTAGCGGCTCGGGATCGAAGCCAGGACCTCCTTCAGCGAGTCGCCTCTCGGCCACCAGAACTCATCGGCGTCGCTGTGAATGACCCAGTCGGCACCGAACTCGGTCGCCGCCAGTCGTCCCATCCTGGTGATCCACTCGGCTTGCTGCAGGTACTCGCCGTCCTCGCGAATCAGGTGCAGCTGACCTGCTTTTGCGTAGGACTCGAGGATCTCGGTCGTCCCGTCCTGCGACAGGTTGTCCGTCGCAATCACGAAGTCGACGCCGGCATTGAGATGGAACTTGATCTGCTCATCGACGATGTCCGCCTCGTCCCTCGCGAGCAGTGTCATCACGAGCTTCATGGCATCAGGTACCTGAGCGGATCCGCGACCACGATGACAGCTTAAGGGTCGGATTGCGACGAACCGCCGGACGCCAATCGACGCGAATGACCGCCGAGCCGAGGATGAGAAGCGTCGCAGCGAGTGCAAGGCCCAGCTTGCGCGCGTCGCCGGCCGGCCAAGCGGCCTCGCCGAGCGGGTAGAACAGGAACGGGACGAACCAAAGCAGGGAGAGTCGAGGGCGCGCCAGGGCCAACGGCACGAGCAGGAGCAAGAAGTAGTGCACCCAGACGATCGGTGACGCGGCGAGAGCCGCAGCCAACACGATCGTCAAAGTCGCCACGTCACGGTCCCGAGGTGCGCGACGCTCGTCTCGCGCGACCCACGCCGCCGCGGCGATCAGTGCCAGGGTCACGAGGACCGAGATGATCCGCGCGACAACGAGCGGAAGATGTGCCCGTACGCCGAGTGCGACGACCGAGTACGAGGACGTCGACTCGTCGTTGGCCAACCGTCGCACCACGCCGGGAAAGTCACCGAGGCCGGCGAAGCCGATCGCGGCCCAACTGACGGCGGCAAGTGCGACCGTCAAGATCACCGCGATGGCCGCAGCCCGCATTCGCCGCGTGACGGCCAGCCAGATCGGCAACGGCCAGAGGAACAGCTTGAGCACGATCGCAGCAGAGAGAGCGCCGGCCGTGTGCCATGCGGCATCGCGCCAGCGCCACGCCGCTGCAACGAGGAGCAGGAGCAGCGGCTCGATCGTCCCGAGGTGGATCGAGCTTCGAGTGAAGGGGAACACGAGGGCGAGCGCGTAGCACCGCCAGTCGCCCAGGTCGAGCAGCCACAGTGCCAACGCCACCATGCCGAGCGACAACACCGTCCAGATGAACCCAGCAGTTGAACCGCCCAGCGGATGCAACGGCGCCAGGAGCCAGGCCGCGAACGGCGGATACGCGAACGTCTTGTCGCCGTCGTATGCGTACGGCGATGCGGCGTGCAGAACCTTGCCGGCCGCACGGAGGAAGATCTCCAGATCGTTTGGCGCGCCGGCGCCGTCGACGAAGGCGTGCAGTCTGTCGAAGTAGATCTTCACGGCCCACACCCCGGCGGCTATGCCCACCGCCAGCCCCGCGAGCGGGCGCCACGATCGGGCGAAGGCTGGGCGCGCACGGCGCGCAGGGACGCCGACGACGCCGGCCGCGGCCAGCATGAGAAACGCGGGGCTGACGGGTGCGGCGTACTCCGCGACGGCGGGCGCAAGCACCGCAGTCGCCACGATCACGACGAGGCCGGCAACAACGGGCGCGACGGCCACGAGTGCGTTACGGGGGCGTCGCCACGCGAAGGCAACGGCTCCGATGACCAGCCACGCGATCAGCGGAGGGAAGCGATGGGACGCCTGGTTCAACCGGTGGATCACGGTCTGCGCTCCGTCGTACGTGGGGATGCGGTTCGACAGGCGTTCGACGTCGCGGCCGAGTTTGTCGTAACGCCTCTCGTCTCGCGGGTCGGTGAAGACGAAGCGATGCTCCGTCGGCGACGTCCACACCTCCTGCGCAGGGCCTCCCGGCGTCCAGAGGAGCGGCCCGATCGCCGAGGCAGGGATCGGCTGGCCCTCGCTCGGCCTCGGGAGGCGCCGCCCGTTCACGACGATGAAGTCCGTGTTCCCTGCCTGCCCCGCCTGCCCCGTTGCCTGAGTGTCGACCGCAGCGACCGCCTCAGGCGCATACACCGGCCGGTTGGCGAGCTGGTCCCAGAGTGTCCGGACGATGCTCGATGCGAATTTCCGCGGGTGCTGCCGAATTGCCTCCCTCGTAGCCGCCGCCAGGTCCGCGGGGGGTGCGACGCCGGTCAGATCGCCGAAGATACGGTCGCTCCCGGAGGCGAAGAACTCGTGGACGTCGATCCCGTACGAGCGGTACGGCTCCCTCGTGAGCAGCTTTTGTCGAACGATGCGTGCCAGCTTGCGCGCAGCGGGGCCGTTCTCCGGCGCGATGATCCGGTCGAGCTCGAACGACCGGTAGAGGAACTGGTTCGACTCGTTCTGAATGACGGAGCGTCCGTACTGCCCCGGACTCTGCCCGGGCAGGCCCCTGACGGCTAGCGCGGCAACGACGATGATCGCGACGAGCGCGCCGGCCCGAGTGCGCCACGGGGGCGGAAGAAGAAGCGGTACCGAAAGGAGGGCGAGAGCCAGCAGCCCGGTGCTCGGCTTGAGCGCGACTGCATCGCCGTACCGGAGCTCGGCGAACGCCTTCCAGGCCTGTGAAACGATGACGGCGGGGATCAACGCGGCCGCGAGCCAGGCGAAGCGGTCTCGCCACGGGGCACGAAGCACGAGCGGCAGCAGAACCATGAGGAGCAGGACCTGATTCGCAGGCCGAACGAGCACGAGCGCGCCCAGCCCGAGCCCGACGAAGAAGAATGGCCTGATTGCCGGACGTTGGATCGCCCGCGAAAGCAGGAGCGCCCAGCCTGCGAACGCGGCCGCAAAGAGCGAATCGCTGGCGAGCTGGTGGAAGAGGATTCCATAGCTCGGGTACACGAGCAGGAGTGCGCTCGTGAGAATCGCGGCGCGTGATCCGAACGTCAGAGCGACGCGGGCCCACGCCACAATCGAGAGCGCGTACAGCAGGCCGAGGAACACCTGTGCCACCCAGCCGCCCGCCTCGAGCGGCAGTCCGACCCCAAGCGCAGCGAGGGGCCCACGCGTATTGAGTACCGCCGGGTAGACAGGCACGTGATAGTCGAGCTGGAAGAACGTCTGCAGATACCGCGAAATGTCGCGGCCCGGATAGACGGGCAGGATGACGCTCTGAACGGCGAACACCGCCACCGCGACAACGAACAGCGAAACAGCAGAGCGGAACGACCCCACCCAGCTTTCGAGGGAACGCCACTTGGCTGCCAGGAATCCCACGGAGGCGAAGTGTGCCTGGGGCTACGGCTCGTCGCGACGGCGCCGCAGACCGATGATCGAGACGAGGAAGGATGTAAAGAAGATCTGAGCGGCGACGGAGACGACAGTCGCGGCGAGGATGGCGAGGCGCTCCTCTCTCAGCGTTCCGAAATCGGTCGAGGCCCAGCGCCCGATCACGATCCCGATCAGTGTCAGTCCGCCGATCCCGACGAGTGCGGCAAGTGCGAGGCCGTGCTCGAGGCGAAGTCGCGATCGCAGCCTCTGGAAGAGCACGTCCTGCTCGCTGATGAAGTAGACGCCGAAAGCACGCGCCGTGAGCCCGAGCCCGATCGCCTGCACGCCGAGGAGGATCAGCAAGCACCCGACGATGAGGGAGTGCGTGTAGAGGTTGCGCCCGAACAGCGGCACGTGGACGAACACGAGCAGGGTGATCAGCGAGCCCACGAGGAACATGACGGCGCCAGGCACCAGGAACAGAAACGTCGGGTTGTAGACGAGGATCACGCGAAGGTGTCGCCAACCGTCCCGGAAGGGCGACAGCTTCGATGTGCCCACGCGCGGATGGAGCTCGATGGGAAGCTCCCTGACGTCGAGCCGCTCTCGGGTTGCGCGGATCACCATCTCGGATGCGAACTCCATTCCGACGGTGCGCAGGTTGAGGGCCGGCAACACGTCGCGCCGGAGAGCTCGCATCCCACAATGGACGTCACGGATATTCGTTCGGTGCAGGACGTTGAGGAAACCGGAGAGAAGCGGGTTACCGAGCCGACTCAGGAACGGCATCGCACCGGGAGCAATGCTGCTCATGCGGTTGCCAACGACGAGCTGCGCCCCTTCGTCGAGCGATTGCACGAAGCGCGGGATCTCGCGGAAGTCGTAGGTCAGGTCGGCGTCCAGCATGACCACGTAGTCACCTTGCGCTGCGGACAGGCCAGCCAGGTAGGCGCTGCCGTAGCCGCGTCGAGGTTCGTCCACGACGATCGCGCCGGCCGCGCGCGCGAGCTGGCCGCTGCCGTCCGTCGAGCCGTTGTCGACGACGATGACCTCTCCGTCGAGGCCGTTCTCGTCGAGTACCGTACGCGCACTGGTCACGCATTCCGCGATCGTCTCTGCCTCGTCGAGGCACGGGATAACGACGGATACTCGCGGCTTCTCGACGGTGCCACGCGCGGCACCGTCGCCCTCTCGGCCTGGAAGGATCTGCGTCATACGCGTCTGCATCGTCTACGACTGCCTCTACCCGTTCACGATCGGCGGAGCCGAGCGCTGGTACCGGAACCTCGCCGAGCGGCTTGCCTCTAGCGGCCACGAGGTTACCTTTCTCACTCGTCGGCAGTGGGCGCGAGACGAGGATCCTGGGGTTCCCGGCGTGCGTGTCGTCGCCGTCTCTCCGCGCATGGAGCTCTACGCGCGCGGCAGGCGGCGCGCCCTTCCGCCGGTGCTCTTTGGCCTTGGCGTCCTCGGACACCTGCTGCGCCATGGACGACGCTACGACGTGGTTCACACGGCCTCGTTTCCCTACTTCTCGCTCCTTGGTGCGGCAGCCGTTCGCCGGCGAGGACGGTTCCGCCTGCTGGTCGACTGGCACGAGGTCTGGACACATGAGTACTGGCGCGAATATCTGGGTTTCGCCGGCGGCCTGGTCGGATGGCAGATTCAACGTGCTTGCCTGCGTGTCTCCCAGCGCGCGTTTTGCTTCTCTCGGCTCCACGAGCGTCGTCTTCGCGAGCAGGGAGTTGCCGGCGAACTGACGCGGCTCGAGGGCCAATATGCCGGGTCTCCCGCACCGCAGGCACCGGCTCCGGGGCGGCCGGTGGTTGTCTTCGCCGGTCGCCATATCCCAGAGAAGCGTGTGCCGGCAGTGGTGCCGGCTCTCGCCCGAGCGCGCGAGCAGGTCCCAGAGCTCTGCGGCGAGATCTACGGCGACGGGCCCGAGCGTGAACGGGTCCTGCAAGCAATCGCAGCTTTCCGGCTCCAGGAATGTGTGTCGGCGCCGGGATTCGTCGAGCAGGAAGTTCTCGAGCACGCGCTGGCCACGGCCCTCTGCGTCGTTCTTCCGTCGAGACGTGAGGGTTACGGGTTGGTTGTCATCGAGTCTGCAGCGCGCGGTGTTCCAAGCGTCGTCGTCGAGGGCCCAGACAACGCGGCGACCGAGCTCGTCGACGAAGGCGTGAACGGCACTATCGCCCCTTCGGCGGAGGCCGATGACCTCGCCGCTGCCCTCCTTCGTGTCTACGAGGCCGGACCGGAGCTACGCCGCTCGACGCTCGAGTGGTTTCGCCGCAACGCCGAGCGGCTTTCGCTCGACCACTCGCTTCAGCTCGTGCTGCGGGAGTATTCGACCGCGGATTCGTAGGTCTTCAATGTCCTCCTCGCAGCCTCGGCCCAGGTGAAGCCCGCCGCCTGCTCGCGGCCGGCGCGGCTCAATCGCTCTCTCTCGATGGGATCGGCGAGCAGCTTTTCGATCGCAGCGGCGATTGCGTCGGGCTGCTGAGGATCGAACAGAAGGGCGGCGTCGCCCGCGACTTCGATCAGTGCACCACGGTTCGAGCAAGCGACCGGGGTCCCGCGGGCCATTGCCTCGAGGACCGGCAGTCCGAAGCCCTCGTAGAGCGATGGGAAGACAAAGCAGGTCGCGCTCCGATACAGGCCCTCGAGCTCCTCGCTCGGAACCCAGCCCAGAAAGCGAGTC
>Ga0307312_10000072_pt1 | contig 35485 bp, 25 predicted proteins | sample ER_DNA_202_FD_194489 | JGI IMG/M metagenome (GOLD analysis project Ga0307312, IMG submission 194489) | Bulk soil microbial communities from the East River watershed near Crested Butte, Colorado, United States - ER_DNA_202 | ecosystem: Environmental > Terrestrial > Soil > Floodplain | place... | reverse complement strand
AAGGTCTGCCACCAGCGGATCGGTCGGGTCTGAGGTGACAAGTGGCCGGCCACTGTTGGCGGCCCGATCGAGGCTGTCGGATCGCCTGACCACGAAATCGGGTCTCCGGCCGAGGACGCTGGCAGCGGTATCGATGTCCATCGCATGAGTCGTGCTGTAGTTGAGGATCAATCGAACGCGCCCGGCAGGGACTGAAAGCTTTTCGAACAGATCGAGACATCCTCGCGTCGCTTTGAGTGATGGCAGCGAGGCTGAGGTGACAAGGCAGATCAGGTCGCTGGTATCCAGAGCCGTCAGGGTGCGCTCCGTGAAGGACGCCGGCGCGTCAATGAGCACGTAGCCGCAGGTGGCGCTCAGCCTGTCGATGGCCAGCTGGACCGCCGGCAGAGTCACCTGGTTGGCGCGCTCCGGGAGGTCGGAACCCACGACCAGCCGTACGCTGCCGGACTCGGTTATGAAGCCCTTGAACAACGCTTCGTCGACGACTGTCCCGGGCGCGGCTTTGAGGTCGGCAAGGGTTTGGTTCGGATGAACGTTCAGGTATACAGCCGAGTCGCCGAACTCGACATCCAGGTCGAGGAGGCCGACCGGCCTGGAGGCCTGCGCCGCGAGCAGCACGGCGGTGTTGACAGCGAGCGAAGTGGTGCCGACGCCTCCCTTCGCGTGGGCGAACAGGATGATCCTCCCCCGATTGGGGTTTGCCGAGGCGCCCGACGAGCGTCGAAGCAATGACTGGACCTTCGCTTCGAGGATGGCAAGCTCGAACGGCTTGGGCAGGTAGTCGTCAGCGCCGACTGCATAACCCGCGAGGACGTCGTGAGCCTCGCTCAGGTCGGAGAACATCAATATCGGGATTCCGGCGGTCAGGTGATGGCCGCGGAGGCGGGAGGTCAGCTCGATGCCGTTCAGCTCAGGCATACGCACGTCGGTGATGACGAGGTCGGGCAGGCGCTCCTTGATCAGATCGAGCGCTTCGATTCCATCGCTGGCCTTGCGCACCTTGTAGCCGGTTCGCTCGAGGAAGCCCCCAACCATCTTCTGGATCACGCGATCGTCGTCGACGAGGACGATGTCTTGCGCAGCCACTACGGAGAGTCCTCTGTCAGCTTCGAAGCGATGGCCCGTGCAAGGTCACGCCTCGTGAAGCCGCCCAACGCTGAGAGGTCCTCGTTGTCATCGCCTGACATCATCGCCAATCCTGCGGCTCCGAATGCTCGGCGCGCTTCGCGTGGATCGCCGGCGAGCTCGAGGGCCGATCCCAGCTGAAAGTAGGCGATCGCCATGCTGGGGTCGAGGTACGTCGCCTGCCGGAACGCGCGAACCGCCGCTCGCACGTCGCCGCTGGCCGCCGCATGATCCCCTTCGACCAACAGTCCGGAAAGGTTCACAGACGGCCGCACGTCTCCGTGCCGCATACCGACAGCCGGCTGACGTGGAGCCTCGGCGACGAGGCGCCGATAGCAGAAAGCGCCTGCCACGCGAACGGGCTCGAAGTATCCAGCCATGCGACCTGGCGAATCGGTATGGCCCATGAAAAGGTGACCGCCTGGGGCCATCCGGTCCGCGATCCGATGAGTGCAGGCCTCCGACTCCTCGCGTCCGAAGTACATCAGCACATTGCGACAGAACACAACCTCACATTCGGGCACTATCGAGGTCGCGTCCGCCTGTGCGAGGTTGTGATGAGCGAGGCGAACGTTGCGTCGAAGGAAAGCGGCGATCTCATACCCGCCGCCCGCAAGTGGGGTGAGATACCTCTGCCGGCGCTCGTGTGACAGCCCTTGCACCTCGCGCTCGGTGTATTGCGCCTTCTCGGCTCGCGCGAGCGCGCGGAACGACACGTCGGTGGCTACAACGTGCCAGTTGTGGCAGCCAGTTTCGTGGAGGAGCATCGCCAGGCTGTACGGCTCCTGGCCGTTGCCGCATCCCGCGCTCCAAACCATATGCGGCGAGCTATTTGCATTTCGGACTACCTCGGCCAAGGCGACGAATTGAGACGGGTCTCGAAAGAACGCGCTGTGCTGAACAGTGACACGGTCCAGCAGATCGTCAAAGGCGGCTGGGTGGGTGTCCACAATATCGACGTACTTGTTCATCGGGATCCCCGCGAGGTCAGCGCTTTCGTGCAGCAATCGCTCAAGCCTGGCACGGCTTGCCGGCTCAGCCTTGAGCCCGGCCCGCGAGCGAAGCAACAGGGCCGCGTGATCGACAGGGGTCTCTATCACTGCGGTGCCTTGGCTTGAACGGGATTGACCTTTTTGGTATGCGCGCGAATGGGGGCCCCGCCCTTACCGCGGGGAGTCGCCGTAGCCGTCCGACCCAGCAATCGTGAAACGGCGCTGAGCAAGCCCGCTTCATCGAACGAAGTCTTGACGATGTAGCCATCCGCCCCAGCGTCAAGGCCGCGCTGGTGATCCTCTTCGCTTGCACGAGAGGACACGATCAGCACAGGAATGTTCGCCAGGCGGGGATTGGTCCTGATCGAGCTCGTGAGCAGAAAGCCGTCGATGTTTGGCATCTCGATGTCTGTCACCACCAGGTCGGCGGGCTGTTCGGCAAGCATCGCCAGCGCTTCGGCTCCGTCGCTGGCAGTGCGCACTGCATAGCCGCCGCGCTCCAGGATCGACCGCTGCAGCTCGCGCACCATCAACGCATCGTCGACCACCATCACTGACAGTTGACGCGCCGGCGCAACAGGGCCTTCAGCGATCCTGGAGGCGGTTTCGGCAAGTATGTTGCTGCGTTCGATGAGGACCGGAACATCCAGCACCAGCAGGATCGAGCCATTCGGCTCAATGCTGGCTCCGCTCACCGCCTTGAGAGCGCGGAGGCGACCGGTCAAGCCTCGGACCACCACGTCGCGCTTCTGCAGCACCCTCTCCACCTGGAAGGCGTGCGAGCTGGCAGCGGTGCCGAGCATCACCCATGGCCCGTCGTCGGTCGAGGGCAGGCCGAGGAGTGCCGCAAGGTTGGAAACGGGGACTGCAACCCCGTCAACGACTGCCAGCTTCCTCCCACCCACGAGCTGGACGTTCTGCGCCTCCAACATCCGGATGATTCGATGCAGAGGTAGCGCGAACGACTGGCCTGCGATGGACACGATGAGACACGCGACGACTGTCAACGTGATTGGGACGACGATCCGGAACTCAGCCCCAAAACCGGGATGATTCACAACCTCGATCTCGCCATGCACCGCCTGGACGGCTGTCGTAACGACATCCAGGCCGACCCCGCGGCCAGACTCCTCGGTGAGCGTTTTGGCAGTCGAGATTCCTGCACGGAAGATGAGGTGCAGCGATTGATCTTCGCTGAGGCCGCTGACGTCGACGCCGGCTTTGGCGGCAGATGCGCGCACCGCGGCCACGTCGATTCCCGCGCCATCGTCGCTGATCGCGATCACCACTTTGGCCCCAACCTGCGTCGCGTGGAGCCGGACAACCGCCTGCTCGGGTTTGCCGGCCGCCAGCCGCTGTGCTGGGAGCTCGATCCCGTGACCGACCGAGTTCCTGACCAGGTGGAGCAGTGGCGAGACGAGCTCCTCGAGCACGCCTCTGTCGACCTCGATGTCCTCGCCGATCATCTCCCACCGTAGGTTCTTGCCTGCAGCGCGCGCGGAATCCCTGACAGTCCTGTGGAGGATCGGCTCCAGGGTTCCGACGGGCACCATCCTGGTGCGCTCAGTCACCTCCTGGAGCTGGTTGATGACTTTCGTAAGCTCGCGGTACTCGGTGATCTGATCAGGATCCAGGCTCAGCTCGGTGCCGAAGACATGGCCAACCCTCAGCTGCGCCGCCGATGCCTCGCCAACCAGCCGGTTGAGCTCATCGATTCGGGCGACCGGAACCTCGAGTGTCGCCGCGTCAAGGTGCTTGCGGTCCACGTGGGCAACCTGTGCGGGAGCGGTCGTCGCCGCTGGGGGCGGGGCAATAGCTGGTGGGTCGGGAATCACCACGGCGACGCCTAACGCAGCGGCGGCCGGTGGTGCTGGAGGCTTGGGAGACGCTGGTCCAAGAACCACCTGCGTTGGCACGATTGCCGCCGCCGGCGCAAGAACCACCTGCGTTGGCACGATTGCCGCCGCCGGCGCAAGAACCACTTGGATTGGCACGATTGCCGCCGCCGGCGCGGGCTTGGCGTCGGCAGAGGTCAGAGCTGCCTCTGGGTGGGGGCCGCCATTGCTCCCAATCGCGGCGACCGGCGCGAGAGGGGTCGGCAGCAAGCGTTCCAGCGCCGCCTCGTCGCTCGCGTCCTGCTCGCCGCTTGCGGCGCTTGCGATCAACCGGCCCAAGCCGTCGACCACGCGAAGCATCGCATCCGTCAGCTCCGGCGTCGACCGGCGCGTCCCAGCCCTCAGCTCGACGAGAAGATCCTCCAACCGGTGAGCGAGCCGGCTCACTCGCATCATACCGACCATGCCGGCAGCTCCCTTCATCGTGTGAGCCTCGCGAAAGACAGCGTCGATTGCGGCCTGATCGTCAGGCGCGGTCTCGAGGGCAAGCAGCCCGGACGCGATTCGCTCCAGGTGGCCTTTGGCCTCCTCCACGAACATTGGCCGGAACTCGTCTTCTAGCTCGCCCATGTCAAATCCAACCGGTTCTTCACCAGCTCCTCGATATCGACGAGCACCACGAGGCGTCCGCCATTGCTAAACACGCCGATCTCGCCAGGCTGGGTGCCGGGACCGACCGGCTCTTCGAAGTCCGCGGCGATCGGCAATTCCTCTGCGGCTAACGCGACCATGTCTTTTTCGCCGCTCACTAGAACTGCGAAGGGAGGTTCGGTGAGGCTGCCCGTTCCGGTCAACACCCCCGTGTCGAGCAGCGGAATGATTTCGCCTCGGACGTTGACCACCCCGATCAGGCCCGCCGGCGACAGCGGCACGCGCGTCACCAGTGGATGGCGCAAAACCTGATGCACTGTCCCCATCGGCACCCCAAAGAAGGCCCCGTTGGCCGCAATCACCAGCACTCTCATCATCTCTGACCCTCCGGACCGGTTTCATCATTGTCTTCTGCGATGCCTGCTTCGTCATCCGCAGCAGCTGCGATCTCACTCGCGTCGACCGCATTCGATCGCAATCTCTCCGCCATGAGCTGAATCGACTGCTGAAGGGCATCGGTGTCGGTGCGATGGCGCTTAGCTGACGGAAGGACCTGGTCGCTCTTCTCCGCCAGCACACGAGTCATGCTCATCCAGTCATCCAGCTGCCGGCCACGCTTGTCGATGGCCAGCACAGCCTCAGCGCTGGTGACCTGAGCGCCGTCGGCGAGTCGCGCGATCTGGGCTGCGGCGGCCTTTGATCGCTCGGCCATCCGGCGCACCTCATCGGCGACAATCGCAAAACCACGGCCGGCGTCACCCGCTCGGGCCGCCTCGATCGCGGCGTTGAGCGCCAACAGTGAAGTCTGGTCGGCAATGTCATTGATCAGCTCGAGGACACCCTGGATCTCGGTGACCCGTTTTGCATTGGCGAGGGTGCGGTCGGTCGAGGCCTGAAGATCGGTTCTCGCCCGCTGGATGTTTTCGCGCAGCGTCGTTGCGCTGGCGGCGAGCTCATTCACCGACTCCGCGATCGATGCCGAGCTCAGGGCAAGTGCATCCATGGAGGAGGCCGTCTCAGCCGCCGTCATGGTCTGCTGGGTGCTCGCAGCGGCGTGCTGCTTCGCGAAAGCTGACAGCCGAGCCGCGGAGGCGCCTGCGCTGTGAAGTTGTCGGGGCAGCTCATCGTCGAGGCGATCGAGCATCGCGTTGAAGGTGAGCGCCAGCATGCGGCTCTCTCGCGGTCCAGCCGGGACCGCTCGCGATGACAGGTCGCCTTCCAGAACGAGGGCCGCCACTCGGGACAGCACAAGCAGCGGTCGAACGATCAACCAATTCATCCCTGCCACCGCCACCAGCAGCAACGCGATCGTCGCGACCTGCGCCCCGGCTACCCAGCTCGAGAAGTCAAGAAATGTCACGAGGGTGAAGAACAGAAGGACGGCTGCGAGCGTGCTGACTGTCGTCAATGCGAAAAAGCTGTTCCACCAGGCGAGGGTGGAAATAACCTTTGGATCTGGCGGGGCCAATGCGAAAGATCCCATCGATCGTGTTTGCGCACGCGCGACTGCCGGCCTCAAAACGCGGAGGTTGGTCGCGGCATCACGAGCATCGCTGCGCTCAGTCGGCCGGCTCCCGTGCGCTGGCGTCATTCGTTGTCCTCTTGCGTCGGTGCACCAAATGTGAGGCCCGAGGCGAATGCAGCCTGAGCTGCCGCAGTTGAGGCGACTTCCTGCGATGCAGCCGCCACCAGGCGACTCCGATCCGCAATAAGCTCAATGGCAAGCGTGAGGCTGTGGGCGGCGAGGTGCTGCCTTTCCACGACTGGTTGCACCTTTCCGCTCTCATCGGCCATGCCTTTCGCCATGCTCACCCAGCCCGCGAACTGCTGTCCGCGACGTTCGATGGCGAATACCAGATCGTTGCTGGTCGCCTGCGCGCCTTCGGCGAGCTTGGCAATCTGGGCTGCCGCGGCCTTGGAGCGCTCGGCCAGCCGGCGGACCTCGTCGGCGACCACCGCGAAGCCCCGTCCCGTCTCCCCTGCGCGGGCGGCTTCGATCGCCGCGTTGAGCGCGAGCAACGCGGTCTGGTCCGCAATGTCGTTGAGGAGGTCGATCGCCCCCTGGATCTCCTCCAAACGCTTCGCGTTCGCGAGCTGGCGGTCGCTCGATTCCACCAGCTCGCTTTGCACCGCCAGGATGTTTGCCTGAAGCGCCCCGGCTCCTGCGACGACGGCAGCTGCCGATTTCGCGATCGAGGTGGAGGCGCTCGCCAGCGCCTCAAGATCAGTTGCCGTATGAGCGGCGGCGTATGTCTGCTCAGCGCTGGCGGTCGCGAGCTGCTCTGCCGATGTCGAAAGCCGAGTGGCGGAATTGCCCGCCTGGCGGCGGAGCTGGGGCAGCTCCAGCACGATCCGGTCGAGAATCGCGTTGAAAGTGAGGGCCAAACCGCGTGTCTGCCCGCCACCACCTGGGGTCGCGCGCGATGAGAGGTCGCCGGACTCGACATCTGACGCAACGCGCGAGAGCGCAACCACCGGCCGCGCAAGCCACCAGGCGGCGACCGCCAGGATTGCCACCAGAACCAGCATCGTGCCCAGGTCAAACCAGAGTCCGAGCTGGGTCGACTTCACGAACGTTGCGGCGATGAAGAACGGCAGCACGATGACAAGCAGGCTGAGGAGCGTCCACACGAAGAAGCTGTCCCAGGGCCTCTGGCCGGGCCGGCTGGCTCGATGAGCCGGCGCATCCGGATCCGGCGCCCTCAACACGCGAAGGTTGGCAGTCGTCCTTGTCGGTGTCTTAAGCTGCACTGCCAATCTCCCTTTTCGTCGCGTGGCGCTCACCCGTTGACGATGCGATGTCAGCCGCAAGCTCGCCCTGTCGCGCCGCGGCGAGTGAGATCGCTTGAGCAGTGACCGCCAGCGATCGACTGCTCTCGGCGATGTGCTCGGACGCGGATACCGCCCTCTCGACTGCGGAACGCTGCTCCTCGGTGACGATCTGGACCCTGCCGCTCGCTTCGGCCATCGTTCCCACCATCGACAGCCAGAGCTGCATCTGCTGGGCCCGAGCCTCGACCGAAAGCACGCCTGCTTGGCTCTGCGACTGCGCGCCTTTAACCAGTTCGCCGATCTGGGCAGCGGCAGCCTTGCTGCGCTCGGCCAGGCGGCGCACCTCGTCAGCGACGACTGCGAATCCGCGCCCCGATTCACCAGCTCGGGCGGCCTCGATGGCGGCGTTCAGCGCGAGCAGGTTGGTCTGATCGGCGATGTCGTCGATGAGGCTGAGGATGCCTTCGATCTCACCCACCGCCTGTGCCAGGGCCACCATGCGCTCGCCTGCCAGCTTCACCTCGGTTTGGGCCGTTGCGATCCTGGCTCGGACGTCGCGGGCCTGCGTCGCAACCCCGGCTGCCGTGCCCGCCATCGAGGCGGTGCTGCGTGACAGCTCCTCCATGCTCGACGATGTCTGGCCGGCGGCGGCCGTCTGATCCTGGGTTGCTGCGGCGAGCTGCTCGGCGGCGGTGGCGAGGTCTGCGCCGGACACGGCGACCTCGCCCCTGAGTCTGAAGAGCATGTCGGTGAGCCGCTCGAGCATGGCGTTGAACGTCTGGCCCAGAAGCCGCATCTCAACGCTGCCGCCGGGTTTGACGCGCGCCGACAGGTCGCCTGCCTCAACTCGAGCCGCCACCCGCGACAGCGTGATGACTGGGCGAATCATCAACCGGGCGGTCACCGCCGTGAACACGACAAGAAGGATCGTGGCCACCAGCTCAGTGCCGACTCCCCAGCGTGAGAGCACGTTGGGCACCATGCCGGCGATGATCAGGAAAGGCAGCGAGATAGCCAGCAGGCTGACCATCATCCGAGCGAAGAAGCTATTCCAGATCTTCTCGTGCGTCACTCTCGATGGACCGGCCTCCATCAGCGGCCTCATCGCGTCGCGATTGGCTTCAAGGGGGATCACTGGTGCAAGCGCCTGATGTCCAAGCTCCGGCTGGCGCTTTCTCGCTCTAATGTCCATGATCGGGCACCCCTGCTCTTTCCCAGCCCGAACCAGCGAGCTCCGAGGCGAGCTCACCCTGTCTCGCGGCAGCGGCGGCGATCTCCCGGGCCGTGACGGCGACCGAGCGGCTGCCCTCGGCGATGTGCTCGATGGCGAGAACGACCTCATGGGTAGAGGAGCGCTGCTGCTCTGTGGCCAGCCGGACGTCTTCGCCGGCCTTGGTCATCGCCTGCATCATTGCCAGCCCCCGCTCCATCTGTTTGACGCCTTTCTCCAGCGCCATCACCGTCTCGGAGCTCTGCGCCTGGGCGCCTTCGACGAGCTTGGCGATCTGCGCTGCGGCGGCCTTGGAGCGCTCGGCCAGACGGCGGACTTCGTCGGCGACGACAGCGAAGCCGCGCCCGGCGTCACCGGCGCGGGCGGCTTCGATGGCGGCATTGAGGGCGAGCAGGTTGGTCTGGTCGGCGATGTCGTTGATCAGCTCGAGGATGCCCTCGATCTCGTTGACGCGACCGGCGAGAGCGAGGGTGCGATCACCGGATGCCTTGAGGTCCGTCTGTGCGCGCTCCAGGTTTGCCTGCGCCTCGCTTGCCTGGACGGCGACCTTATCGACCGTGTCGGCGACTGCTGCCGAGCTGCGCGCGACCTCATCCATGCTCGCTGAGGTCGCTGTGGCCGCGGTGGTCTGCTCGAACGTCGCGGAGACGAGTTGATCAGCGGCACCAGACAGATGGCCGGCCGACTCCGTGACCTCGCCTCGAAGGCGTGATACGAGAGTCTGGAGCTGGCCGAGAGCGTTTTCCGCGCGCGACCTATGCTTCTCGTTCTCGTTCGCGATGCCCGCCACAATCGCGGAAACGGCGATGATTTGAACCGACTCCTGCAGGAAGTGCAGCCACCCGTTGCTCACCGCGAGCAGCCCACCTGCGAGGCTTGCAACCCCGAGCGTCACGACCATGAGTGGGCCATACCACAACACGCCGCGCCACCCGTACATAGCCCCCGCTGCTGCACCTATAAGCATCAAAGGTGCCCAGATGATCGCTGTCGGGTCGGCCGCAAACTCCCACACGGCGATCCCGATCCCCAGCACGTCACCCGCCAGCGCAAGCGCGATCATCGGCTGCACGAGGTCTTCCGGCAGGCGGCGGTGCAGGGTGATCGCGAGGTTGTAGAGCACAGAGACCAGGACGCCCGCCAGGAAAATCGACAGGATCGCTGGTCGCGGTGAGTTGGTGAATGCAGCAAGCAGCGCGAGCGGTAGGAAGAGCCACCGGATCCACGAGCTGATCACGGCGATCGCAAGCCTCCTGCTCGCCGGGGTCCCTGTCGCGGATGCAAGCGCCGGCGTCGCGACCACGCCGATCGCCGCCACGCGGGGCTCGAGTTTCACCAGCGTGAGCGCTGGAAGGCGTGCGGTTTGAACGCGATCGGGTGCCACTGTGCCTCTCATTTGCCAGAGTCCTCCCAGCCCGAGCCGGCGAGCTCGGCGGCGAGCTCGCCCTGGCGTGCGGCGGCGGCTGCTATCTCCTGGGCAGTGGCGGCCACCGAGCGGCTGCTTTCCGCAATGTTCTCGATCGCGAGCACCACCTGCTCGGTGGAGGAGCGCTGCTGCTGAGACGCCAGCAACACCTGGTCCCCGGCCTTGGTCATCGTCTGCATCATCGACAGCCCGCGGTCCAGCTGCTGGACGCTCTTCTCAAGGGCCATGACCGTCTCGCTGCTCTGAGCCTGCGCCCCCTCGACGAGCCTGGCGATCTGGGCGGCGGCGGCCTTGGAGCGCTCGGCCAGCCGGCGGACCTCGTCGGCGACGACTGCGAAACCGCGACCGGAGTCGCCGGCGCGCGCGGCCTCGATGGCGGCGTTGAGGGCGAGCAGGTTGGTCTGGTCGGCGATGTCGTCGATGAGCTCGAGGATGCCCTCGATCTCGTTGACCCGACCGGCGAGGGCGAGAGTGCGATCACCTGACGCTTTCAGGTCGGTTTGCGCGAGCTCCAGGTTGTTCCGCGCCTCGCTCGCCTGAGCAGCCACATCGCCGATCGTTTCTGCGACGGCGGCGGAGCTGCGCGAGAGCTCCTCCATGCTGGCCGAGGTGGCGGTGGCGGCGGTGGTCTGCTCGAACGTGGCGGAGGCGAGCTGCTCGGCGACAGTTGAAAGCCTGGTGGCGGACTCCGTGACCTCGCCCCGGAGTCGGAACAGGACGTCGCCCAGTCGCTCGACCATTGCGTTGAACGCCACGTTGAGGTGACGCACTTCGCGACCTCCGCCCCTGAGCCCGACTCGAACCGTGAGGTCCCCGGCTTCAACCTTTGACGCCGCGCGAGACAGGGCAACGATGGGCCGGATTGTGAAACGGCTGAGGACGATTGCGAAGGCGATCATCAACAAGGCGCCGATGGTCTCCGCCAGCAGCGTCCAACGAGCCTGCGCATAAACCGGCGCGAGCGCTTCGGCCGTGTCGGTTGAGGCGATCACCGCCCAACCGAGGCTTGCGATTGGACTGAAGCCGGCGAGCACGTCGCGGCCGCGGAAGTCGGTCATGCGCGCCCAGCCCGGTCCCCCGTCCAGCGCACGGTCGACCACCGAGGTGTCGGCCTGGATCGTCAGGGCGCCCTTGGTCACCATCGCGGCGTCGCTTGTGACGGTTCCCCAATCTGTGCTGTAGATGACAACGTGGGCGCCGTTGGCCACGTGGACCTCTTGGTCCGGTGAGCCCGCGGTTCGCCCGTAAGGATCGAGCAGCGTCTTCAGCGCGGCGACGTTCAGGTCACCGGCGACGACCCCTTGCGTCTTTCCATCACGCCCGACGATGGGCTCGGTCATGATCCAGACCAGCCCGTCGGCGCCCCTGCGGATCGGCTGCATGGACTCGAGGGTGAGGCTGTTTGTGAGGGTCACCACCGCGGCGTCTCGGAGCTCCGGGTCCGCGGCTGTCGCGCCGAGCACTTTCCCGCTCGTGCTGACGATTTCGATCGCTTCGAACGCCGGGTCGGCGCCGGCCGGCCTTTCCACCAGCGCCCTGATCAACGGTTGTCCGTTGGGACCCTGTGCCTCCTGGGCGAAATGACGCAGCTCAGACTTGCGCTCCCCGAGCCAAGCGCCGATCCGGATCGCCGTCGCCTCCGCTGTCGCCTGGCTGCGCGCAGTCGCCGCATCTGTGCTCGTCTGCAGGCCCTCCTGGAAAGTCAGCAGCCCAAGGAGCGCGACGACCGGTAGCGAGACCAGCAGCGACCCGCCCAAGACCCTTGCGAAAAAGCTGTCCCAAGGCTTGCGACCACGCCTACGAACCGCAGCTCCGATCGGCCTGTCGCCGGTTCGAACCACCCGAATATCTGGACGCGGCGCTTCTCTCGATGGCCCGTGCGGGGCCTTCCTAAGCGCCACGCTCGGCCTCCGAAATGTCTTTCCACCCCGAACCCGCAAGCTCGGCGGCAAGCTCGCCCTGTCGCGCCGCCGCGCCGGCGATCTCCTGGGCTGTGGCGGCGACCGAGCGGCTGCCCTCGGCGATGTGCTCGATCGCGAGCACCACCTGCTCGGTGGAGGAACGCTGCACCTGGCTGGCGGCCTGCACCTGCCCGCCCGCCTCGACCACCGCCTGCATCATCGCGAGCCCGCGCTCCATCTGCTTCACGCCCTTTTCAAGGGCCATGACCGTCTCGCTGCTCTGAGCCTGGGCGCCTTCGACGAGCCTGGCGATCTGGGCGGCGGCGGCCTTGGAGCGTTCGGCAAGCCGGCGGACCTCATCGGCGACGACCGCGAAGCCGCGACCGGAATCGCCGGCGCGCGCGGCCTCGATAGCGGCGTTGAGGGCCAGCAGGTTGGTCTGGTCGGCGATGTCATTGATGAGCTCGAGGATGCCCTCGATTTCGTTGACGCGGCCGGCCAGTGCGAGAGTCCGGTCACCCGACGCCTTGAGGTCGGCCTGCGCGAGCTCGAGGCTGGCCTGCGTCTCGGCGGCCTGGGCCGCCACGCGGTCGACAGTCTCCGCGACGACGGCGGAGCTGCGCGACAGCTCCTCCATGCTGGCCGAGGTCGCGGTGGCGGCAGCCGTCTGCTCGAAAGTGGCCGAGGCGAGCTGTTCGGCGGCCGCCGAGAGCTTGGTGGCTGACTCGGCCACCTCGCCTCGAAGGCGCAGCAGGACCCCGCTGAGGCGTTCGACCATTCCGTTGAACGCGGCGCTCAGCCGGCGGACCTCGCCGCCGCCGCCCTTCAAATTAACCCGGGCGGAGAGGTCTCCAGCCTCAACTCTTGCCGCGGCGCGAGACAGAATGACGATCGGCCGCGTCGTGAGGATCGCAAGGACGATCGCAAAACCGATAAGCAGGAGGGTGCTCAAGGCCTGGACCAGGGAGGTTCGAAGCTCTTGCTCACGGACCGGAGCCAGAGCGGTGGCGGTGTCGATCGACGCGATCACTGCCCAACGCAGGCTCGTGATTGGCTCGTATCCGGCAAGGACACTACGGCCCCTGTAATCGATGATCTGTGCCGCGCCGGGGCCAGTCCTCATCGCCAGCTCGTAAGTGGCACCTTCGCCCTCAGTCTGGAGCGCGCCTTTAGCCACTTCCGCTTCAGCGGTCTTGAGCACTCCCCAGGCGGAGCTGTACAGGATCAGGTGCTGCGCGTTTATAAGGTGCACCTCTCGGTCGAGAGTCGGGCTGTCCAGACCGGAGGGGTTGAGCAGCCTGCCCAACACTGCCACGTTCAGGTTTCCCACGATCACGCCTTGGGCTTTGCTGTCGGTGCCGACAATCGGGGCGGTCATCCGCCAGTCAAGGCCCAGGCCGCTGAGCCTGATCGGCCCCAGCGTCTCGATGGCGAGACTGTCGGCGAAAGTCGAACCAGGGGAGGGCGTGGAGAGGTCCACTCTTGGGTCGGTCGAGGCGACCGAGACGCCTTTTTGATTGAAGATCTGCATTCCGTCGAACGATCCCTGAGACCTGTAGGCGTCCAGTAGGCGGGCGTTAAGGCCGGGCTTCGAGAGCTCACCCACGTTGCTCTGGGCGATTGCCCGAAGCTGCGCCTTGCGCTCCGTAACCCAGTCGAGGACGCGGACGGCTGTTGTCTGGGCAGTCGATTCCGCACGTGCCTTGGCCTGTTCGATGCTGTTCTGGGTGCCAAAGTTGGACATCACAAGGCCCAGAAGGATGGAAACTGGAACCGACACCAGCAAGAGGCCGGCAACGGCGCGAACGGTATAGCCATCAAACGACCGCCAGGTGAGCCGCCTCCGGGACGTGCGGATAGGCCCTTTCGGGGCCTTGATCAGGCGAAGCGCCGGCGCCTTGGTGTCGAGTTCACGCTCAATTGGCGGCCCTCGGCGGAGCTGCATACTCCTGTACTACGCGGAACCGCCTGCTTTGTCGCCATTGGGTAGCACTGCGAGACGCCCCTATAAGCGGATGGCATCGGGGCAGCAGCCCTCTAGAGGTCTATCAATCCTTGGCGCGCGGCCGAGATCACCGCCTGCAGCTTGGAGTGGACCTGCAGCTTCTCGATCACGTGGCGAACGTGCCACTCAATGGTATGGGGGGCGATGCCGAGGCGCTGGGACATCGCTGTCGTATCGAGGCCCTCTGCCAGCAGGTGCAGGATGTCGAGCTCTCGGGGCGTGAAAACCGCAAGGAGCTGCTCACGCTCGCGCTTTTGCGTCGCCACGCCCCGCTGGCGGCGGATCGCGCGCGCGAAAAGCTCCACCGGAATGAGGACTTCCCCCCTGGACGCCCGGCGAACCGCCTCGACGATCTGGTCGGCGGTCGCATCCTTGGTCAGGTAGGCCGTGGCGCCGGCGTCGACAGCATCCAGCAGGGCCGTCTCAGATTCATCGGCGCTGTGGAACACGATCGCCGCCTTTGCATGCTCGCTCTGGATCATCCTCGCCGCCTCTGGCCCTGTGACGTCAGGGAGCCTGAAGTCCATCAGGACTACGTCGGGCCGGTCCAGCGCTGCCGATGCCAGGGCGGAAGCGCCCGAGGACGAGACACCGGAGACAGCGAAATCGGGCTGGCCTTCAAGGACGTGCGCCAAGGCGGACGCGAGGAGAGGATGGTCCTGCACTATCAGGACGCGCACCCGACGGGGAGCCGGCTGGCCCTCGATGGCGGGTTCCGAATCGCGCACCGTCGTCACCCTCTACGCCTCGAGGCAACAGGGCGCGTCAACATACCTGAGCTGGGGATGGTCGCGCTTGCAATCATGTATGTGCAACTGTAAAGCGAATACTTAATTACTGCCGCGGCATGCTTGGCTTTCGATAGTTGGTACCGTCGTTCGGGATGAGGGCGCTCGTGCTCGGAGCGGGGGGCCAGCTTGGGTCGGAGCTCGTGCGGCTGATCCCCGGCGCGGTGGGCTTTACTAGAGAAGAGCTTTCGATCAATGATCCGGACGGCATCGATCGCGCTTGCCGGCAGCACGCGCCCGAGATCATCTTCAACTGCGCCGCCTACAACGCCGTCGATCGGGCAGAAACCGAGCCTGGCCTCGCCGAAGCGGTGAATTCTGCCGGCGCTGCGGCCGCGGCCGCGGCGTGCCGGCGGCATGGGGCGCGCTTTGTCCATTTTTCGACGAATTTTGTTTTCGACGGCGGGCTCGACCGCCCGTACGTCGAGTCGGACGAGCCGCGGCCACTCAGTGTGTATGGAAAGTCGAAGCTTGACGGCGAGCACGCGGTGCTCACCCTGCTGCCTGAATCGCTCGTGATCAGAACCTCGGCCGTTTTCGGGGAGCGCGGGTCGGCGATCAAAGGGGGGAGCTTTCCGGAGCGGATGGTCGAACGGGCCAAGCGTGGGGAGCGGCTCACGGTCGTCTCCGACCAGCAAGTCAACCCGACCTACGCGCGCGACCTTGCGAAAGCGGCGATCGAGCTTGCTGCGAGCGAGATGAACGGCCTGGTTCACGTCGTCGCAGCCGGTTGCTGTGCATGGGACGAGTTCGCGCGGGCTGCGCTCGCCGAATGCGGCGTCAGCGCCGAGGTGGAAGGCCTCACCAGTGAGGAGCTCGGAGCCAAAGCAATCCGGCCCCGCAATGGGTGCCTTGGATCGACGCGGACCGCTGCGCTCCGCCCATGGCGAAATGGGCTCGCCGAGTGGGCCGCCAACCGCGGCACGCTCGGGCACCACAGCCCCTAAAAAGGCTCGGGCCGGGCGATCTCTCGACACCGGCACCGAGCTTGGCTGCGGGGGGTGAGTTCTTATTTTGTTTGTGAGCGCCGTCCATCCTTTCTGAGGACCCTTCACTGAACGGTTGGCCCCACTATTGAGTTTATGCGCGGAATCCGTGAGCACTATAGCGGACTAATGGGCGTTTTCAACAGTATTAAGGAAACTTCGCTCGGGAAATACCAAGGGGCAAGTAAAGGGGGGATCCAATCGTCATAATGCTGCGTTAGTCCTGCACACGTCTTGCACAAATTGATCAGTTCGAGGGAGGTGGCCGATCGCCTTGGCATCAGCCAGGCGACCGTTCTCCGCGCCGTTGCGCGGGGGACACTGAAGCCTGCTTCAACCACGCCTGGTGGTCATCACCGCTTTCGTGTCGAGGCTGTCGACGTTCTGGCCGGCGCGCCTTCACCGGCGCTTGCTCGTGGTGAGAGGTTGATCAGCACCGGAGCCGCAGCGCGGCTCCTTGCCGTCAGCCAGCACACGGTCATCAGGGCATGCCGAGAGGGACGTCTAATACCCGATGAGACGACGCCGGGCGGGCATCGCCGGTTTTCGGAGGAGCACATCCGGCGGCTGGCCCCGCTCACAAATGACCTGGTTGGCACCGGCGGAGCGGCTCACGCCCTGGGCGTGACAGCCGATAAGCTCCGGCGCGCGGCCGACCACGGAATGGTCACCCCCGCGTCGGTGACTCCAGGCGGCCACCGCCGGTTTGCCGCAGCGGACATTGCCTCCAGGGCGGCCGGGTCCAGTGGGGACACGGGCCATGCCAACGGCGACGGGGTGGGTCATGCGTCCACGTAGTCCGTACGGCGACGGCGGGCCCGTGCACAGGACAGCGCTTGGCTTAGGTCTTGGCAGCGTGCTCGTCGTCGCGGGCGTAGCGGTGATGGTGTTCAGCCTCTTCGACGTGACCATCAGGAACGGGCTCGTAGTCGTCTTGGTCATCGCTGGTCTGGGCCTCATCGGCATCGAGATCGTTCGCCTGAAGAGGCGCGAGGACCGCAGCCAGCTGCTCTGGACCGCACTGCTCGACGCGATCCTTGCCGCAGCGATCGTCCTGGCGATCACGCCGATCGCTGCGATTGTCCGCGGTTTTGCCGATTTGATCGCCCAATCGAAGATCCAGAGTGGCGGCGACTGGCTTGCTTACGGGTGTGCGTTCACCGGTTTGTTCCTTGGCGCGATTTTCTTCGCGTATGCGGTCAAGTACTACCTGAGCACGGTGATCGTTTTGATTACGACACTCGCGACCGGCGGTCGCAATGGGGCCAACGGACACAGCGGCAATGGCATGCAGCACGCGGGGCTGAAGAACGGCTACCACATCGACCTTGGGTACCACCCGTTCGTATCAGTCCACGTCGCGGCCTACAACGAAAGGCGCGTCATCGAGCGGCTCCTCACCGCGCTCTCGCAGCTCGAATACCCGGCATACGAGGTCATCCTGGTCGACGACTCGAATGACGACTCGAAGCTGATCCTCGAGCGCTGGATGAACACACCAGGGTTCAAGATCCTGCATCGGAACAGCCGCGCCGGTTACAAGGGCGGGGCGCTGCGGGAGGCCCTGAAGGTCATGGATCCGAGGACCGAGTACGTCGTGATATTCGACGCCGACTCGGTTCCTTTCCCGGACTCGATCGACAGGTTCCTGCCGCACTTCTATCACGTGAAAGGCAAGAACGGCCACGGCAACGGCCACTTCACGCCTGAATCCGAAAATGAGGAGCAAGGAAAGCCACAGATCCACCGGCGCGAAGAGGTCGCAGCAGTGCAGAGCTATCAGTGGCACGTCCTCAATAAATCCGAGAGCTGGCTCACCGAGGCCGTGCGCGCGGAGTACGCGGGCAGCTACATGGTCGAGCGTCCGTTCCAGGACGCCGTGGGTTCGTTGAAGATGGTGGCCGGGACCGCGTACATGATCCGAGCGGATCTACTGCGCGAGATCGGTTGGGGGACCAGCATCACAGAGGACTGGGAGCTGACCCTCAAGCTCTACGCACGCGGCTACAAGGTCGTGTACACCCCGTGGGCCGAGACGCCCGCCGAATGCGTAAGCACCTTCTCCCGCCTCGCACGACAGCGGATGCGCTGGGCGGAAGGGCACACGTACAACGTCCGCAAGTGGTTCTTTCCGATCATGGGCTCGCCCTACGTCACGCCGCTGGAGAAGCTTGAGTTTCTTTTCGACACAACGTACTACCTGCAGGCCGGGCTCTTCGTAATCGGGACGCTGAGCTGGTTGGTGTCGGAGGTGATCTTCCACACCCACGTGCCGGGATGGACGGCGCAGCTCGGCTGGGCGCTCCTGTTCTCCAACATCTTTGCGCTGCCGCTGATGAACCTTGGCGGGCTCATCCTCGAGGAGGCGCCGCCGCGCGACCTCCAGGGTGTGCTGGGCGCGCTGGTGCTGTCCTTCGCCCTCGTCCCGTTCCAGGGTTGGGCCGCGTTGAAGGGCCTGCTCAGCAAAGAGGAGGGACCGTGGTTCCGAACGCCGAAGACAGGTCGCATCACCGACGAGGTCCATCACCTCCGCCGGCTGAACATGCTTCGGCGCTGGCTTCTCGGCCACCGCGCGGCAGTTGGCGAAGGGCGAGCCGCCGGTGTCCCGCCCGCCCGTTCTGGCACGGCGGTGAGCCATATCCGCGCCATACCCCCAAGCCGCATCCATGCACCCAGGCGCCTTGGCTGGCTTGTGCTCGGTGCGTTCGTGCTTGCAGTCGGGGCGATGGCTTGGGCCTCGGCAGGGGTTCAGGTAGTGCAGTCGGCCGGAAACCCCCTGTACCTGCACGGTACCGGCGTTTCGCCAGGCTGCACGCCGGCGACGATGGACCAGGCCGTCGGCGCGCGCGCGACGCCGTGCTCCGTCTCAGCCAGCGGCACAACTTCGGTGTTTGCGTTTTCGAGCTTGCCGCTGCAGACGATCAGCGCCGGGGTCTGGTCTTTCACGATGTACTGGACGGGCGGCACCGGCACCACCAAAGACACGGTGACAGTTACCGCCGGGGTGTCTGCGACCGCCAGCTGCGCCGGCTTTGTGGCTACAGTCCCGAACGGTGGCAGCACGTGGACCACCACCTTCGGAACCAACGGCGCCAATACCACAAGTCCGTTCACCGTTAGCACGAGTGCAAGCCAGCTTCCGCTCGTGATCCCCGCCGGTGGGTCACTTTGTCTCAGGGTGGCCCTCACTCACGGCACTGGAGGCGCCACGTCCATGACCTACGACGGCACGGCGGGGGTTGCCGACACCCAGGTCATTCCGCCGTCGACAGTGGTTCCCGAATCACTCCTCGGGTTCCTCGGCCTGGCGCTGCTGATCCCCGTGATCACGAATCGACGGCGCCTGCTCTCCTACTTCAAGGTGCGCGCTTGAGAACGCAGGACCGCGACGCGCTGAACATGACCCTGGTCGCGATCACGTGCGCCTTGCTGATGGTTCTGCCCTTCGTGACCACGTTCGACGATCTCCTGACCACGTGGGCGTTGCAGCTGGGCGCCAACAATCCCCTGCAAGGGATCGTGCCCATCGAGGCGCGCATGGTCGTCGGACTCCTTGGAGCGGTCGGCATTCACGCCGCTGCATCCGGCAGCCACATCGTTATCTGGGATAGCGCGGGCTCGATGCACACGCTCTTCATCTCTTGGAACTGCATCGGCTGGCAGAGTCTCATCTTGCTGGGCATCAGCTTTTTCTCCGGCCTCCGGGGGCAGCAGTCGATGGAGGCGCGAGTTCAAGTTGTGCTGATCGGCATCGCGGGCACCATGCTTTTGAACCTCATGCGTGTGGCGGCGGTCGCGGCGATTGCGGCGACCATCGGACAGAGCCCCGCGATCCTCTTCCATGACTACGGAGGCACGATCCTCGTGGTCGCGTGGCTGTTCGCGTTCTGGATCTTCGTTCAGCGCTGGATCCTTGGGACGCCGGTGGAGGCGGCAGCGTGAAACGCTGGGTAAGGCTCGCAGTGCAGACGGCCTTCGGCCTCGTCCTGCTCTGGCTGTGGCTTCGCACGGTATCGCTGCCCGAGGTGGCCAGTCACGCTCGAGTGCACAGCTGGCTCGCCGTCACCGTGATGATTCTTCTTTTTCTTATCACCAGCCTGATCAGGGCGAGGCGCTGGCTGTTGCTGCTGCGCCCCCTTGCACCGGTCGGGATGGTGAGGGCATTCGCGATGAACGCGGCCGGCGGAATTCTCAACTACGTGATCCCAATCCGCACCGGTGATGCCGCCCGTGCGTGGTGGCTTTGGCGTCGCCACCGCGTGCCGGCCGGCTCTGCGCTGGCCACCATCGTCATCGACAAGGTCTGCGACCTGGCGGGCGTGGCGCTGGTGCTCGCCATCCTCGGCATCGTCGCTGCAACCGGCGTCGTCGATGCGCCAAGAGGGTTGTTCGGGGCGGCCGCGCTGGCGATCGCCCTCCTTGGGGCGGTGCTCGGCACCGCACTGCTCGGGCCCAGGATCGCGCGCTCGTCGATGGCTCGCCGCGTGCTGCCGGCCAGGTTCGCGGCGGCCCTCGCCGGCCAGGCTTTCGCGTTTCGCGCCGGCGCCAAAGGTCTGTGGACGCCGGCTCTGGCGGGCCGCCTTGCGGCCCTGACAGGCCTGGCCCTACTCATCGACGCCTTCAACTTCACGCTCCTGTTCACTGCGGTGGGCGTGGACGTGCCGATGCTCAAGGCGATGGCAGCCTATCCGGCCCTTCTGTTGAGCTTTGCAGTCCCCGCCGGGCCCGGGTACCTTGGCAACCTCGAGGTCGCCGGATCGCTGGTGCTCGGAGGGGGTCTGGGTCTGGCGCCGGCTGTAGCGGCGGGCGCGATAGTGCTGTATCACGCGATCACTGCGGGGTTTGCGCTCGTGCTTGGCCTGCTGGGCTTCCTGCTCGTCGGCGGACGTAGGCGGTTGCGTGCAGGCGGTCCCCGCCGGATCGCGGTCTTCCATTGCGGCTTCACCTACTCGGGTGGTGGCGAGCGGATCGTCATCGAAGAGGTGCTTGGACTGCGGCGCCGCGGCTTCAGGGTCGAGTGCTACGCGCCGACGGTTGACGCGTCGCGTTGCTACCCGGATTTGATAGGAGAGGTGCGCGTGCGCACGTTCCTGCCCCAGCTCCCGCGCTGGATTCCATATCGCGAAGCGATCCAGATGGCGGCGGCGTCGCTGCTCATGCCGCTATACGCGTGGCGCCTGCGAGGTGTCGACGCGATTCTGGCCTGCAATCAGCCGAGCGCATGGATCGCATGGTGGGCGGCGCGCCTCATCGACGTGCCATACGTCGTCTATCTCAACCAGCCCAACCGGCTTGTGTATCCGCGCAGCATCGACCGCGAGACGGGCTGGGTCGCCAACGCCGATTACAGACTGCTCGCCGCGATCGTGCTGCGAGCCACAAAGTTCGTCGCGTGGGCCGACCGCCGATCCGTGCAGGAGGCTGACCAGCTTCTCGTTAACGGCGATTACATCGGCGACATCATCCGCGGGATCTACAAACGCGAGGCGATCGACTGCCCGGCCGGCTGTCATGTCGCCGCATTAGGTTTTCCGCTGCCGCGCGAAGCACGTTTCTCGGGGGGCCTGACGATCAACGGCTACCCCATCCGGCGGCCTTACGTTCTTCTAACTAACCGGCACTACCCGCAGAAGAGGTTCGATCTCGTCATCCGTGCCATGCAGGAGGTGCGACGGCGCCACCCCAAGGCGCAACTGGTGATTCCGGGACCTCCCACGTCGCATACCGCCACCCTGCAGGGCTTGACCACCGAGCTCAAGATCAATGAAGGCGTGCTGTTTCTCGGCGCAATCTCCGAGCACGAGCTCGACCGGCTATATGAGGGCGCCGCTGTCTATGTATATCCAGCACCCGAGGAAGACTTCGGAATGGGCGTGATCGAGGCGATGGCAAAGGGCGTTCCCGTGGTGGCCTGGAACCAGGCAGGTCCGACGGTGACAGTGGGGCCGCAAACGGGTTACCTGGCCGAGCCCCTCGAGGTGAGCGACTACGCGTCAGGGATCATCTCGCTACTCGACGACCCTGCAGCCAACCAGGCGACCGGCGAGCGCGCTTTCGAATGGGCGCGACGCTTCGATTGGGAGAGGCATCTCGACACGCTGGAGCACGCGATGATCGAAGTCGCGCGATCGCACGAGCAGGTGGCGGCGGAAGCAGCGACTGCATGAAGCTCCTGCCCAGGATCCTCCCCGACGAAGAAGAGGAGGATCGGCGGATCGATTCAGCGGAATTTCAGGACGAGCCCGAACCGCGATCGCAGGCCGAGCAGCGGGTTGCCGGCTGGGGGTGGACGCTGGCCATTGCCGTCGCTGCCGCCCTCCCGCGTCTTCTATATCTGTTCGGTTTGACCGATCCGGAAAATCCGGGGATTCGCAGGTACGGCGACGTCTGGCATCACTGGCAGATTGCTTATTTGACCAAGGAGATCGGGCTGACTGCGCCGGATGGCCCGCGTTTGTGGGATCTCAAAGGCCTCGACTACTTCTGGGGCGTGTTGCATCCGCTGTTGATGGTCGCCGTGTTCACAGTGACCGGATCGATCGACATCGTGCTCGACCGTCTGGTGAGTCTCGTCTTCGGAGTGGCTGTGGTGGTGCTGCTATTCCACATCTGCTATCGGTACTGGGGGATTCATGTGGCGCTGGGCGCGGCGCTAATCGCGATTCTGCTCCCGACGAGCGTCATGAACGATGCGTCCGGAATGCTCGAGCCGCTCGGCGTTGCGTTCTGTCTTATCGGACTGTGGGCGTGGCCGCGTAAAGGCGGCTTCTGGGCGGGCCTTGCCTTCGGACTCGCAACCATGGCGCGCGCGGAGGCCTGGATTTTCAGCCTTGGATTGGTGGTGGCAGCCTTCCTGCGCAAAGAGGGTTGGCGCCAGCGCCTGCCACTGGTCGCCGCTTTCGTTGGGGTGATGCTGGTCTACCTGAAAGTCCTCCAAGACAAGACCGGCAATCCCATTTATCCACTCTGGTGGAACTTCCTGGCCAACGCCGTCGGCAAGTGGGAGTTCGCACCGGTCAGCGCATCGCAGGCAAGCGTGCGGCCGGTTCTTGGGGCACTGCTGATCGCAGGTGTGATCGGCCTCGCGTGGAGCCTCATCAAGCGCCCCTCCTCCTACATGCTGCTCACCTTCGGCTTCGGATACTGGGTGTTCGTTGCCGGAATGCTGGGCTTCACCTCCTACCTGGCGAGCTGGGTCTGGTGGATGCCGATCACCCGGGTCTTTGCGTTTCCTTATGTTTTCGCGGGCGTACTTTTGTCGGTGACGCTGCTGTGGTGGGTGCCGAGGAGGCTCGGCAAACGGGCTCTACCCCTCGCGTGGACCGGGGTGGGCGCGACGCTTATCGCGTGTCAGCTCGCCTGGGTCCCGATTGCGCAGGTGTTCGGGCCCTCCGAGGCCGAATGGCTCGCTGTCAAGGCGGAGAGCATCCAGCTTGGCGCCTGGTATAACCAATCGCCCTATGCCGGCCACGGTCTGGCGGTTCCACCGGAGCGGCCCGACATCACCTATGGTCTTGCCCGTTTCGGTGGCGTCGAGGGCAAGCATCTGGTCAGCGAGATGTATGACCCGTTTGCCTATCTGCCGTCGGGCTACAGGTACGAAGACCATCAATCCACTGTCACCACCCTGGTGGCATGTTGGCTTGCCGACACTGACACCAGGCTGATGGCGATACCTCTAAACGACAGCAACTTCGCGCTTCTACAACAGCTGAACCCGAGTTGGTTCGTGCGCTTGGGACCTATGGCCGAGGCGAGCTGGGATGTGTTTGGTATTGCGGCGCCAGAACCGACCGCGGCCGAGTGCAAGGCGGCTCGATCGGCCACCCAGTAGCGCCGTCTCCGTCTTTTGACTATGAGTCGAAGCGCTGGGGCGCGGCACCGCTGCGCCCGCGGCCCTGGTACATGAACGGGCTGAAGCTGCGCTACCTGCTCTCGGATTTGCAGAATATCCAAGGCAAGGTTCTCGACGTGGGCTGCGGAGCAGGATCAGTCGCCAAGGCCGTCAAGCGGGAGCGCGTGGATCTCGAGGTGTTTGGCTGCGACATGAGCAAGTCCGCATTAGCCGTTGCAAACCACTCGCCCGATAACGTCGACTTTCGACTCGCGACTGCCGAGCGGCTCCCCTTCGCAGATGGCGAGTTCGACTTCGTCTGGATATTTGATGTCCTCGAGCACGTCGAGAGCCCGGAGAAGGTGATGCGCGAGGTGGTTCGAGTCCTGCGGCCGGGTGGCGGCTTCCATATCGTCCTGCCTCTCGAGGGTCAGCCCTGGACGCTGTATCGACTGGTCGGATGCGGAACCAGGTGGACTGCCAAAGTGCGTCATGGCGGCCACATCCAGATTTTCTCGGCTGATCGCTATGGCGCTCTGGCGTCGGATTGCGGTCTGCGTGTGGTGCGCTCGCGGTGGAGCTACCACGCGCTCCTGCAGGTGCTCGACCTCTTGTACTTCTCATGGCTCGACCGGCGCGGGCCTGTCAGTGGCTCGGTCGAGGACATGTCCGCATCACGTGGCGGCCTGGTCGGCAGCTTGGTGCGGTCGGCAGCCAGGGTGGTCTCGTGTCTCGCCTGGGGTGAAGCACGGCTCCTTCGCGCCCTACCCGGTGGGTGCGGGCATTTCACGTGCGTGCGCGTTTAGAGCAGCCTTTGACCTGCGCGCCTCAAACGCCGAATGCCCAGCGGACGAGGTCCTGGAGTCCTCTGTCAAATGGGATCTGCGGCTCCCAGCCCAGGTCCTTCTTCGCCTTGGTGATGTCGCTGACGTAATACGTCTGGTCGCCTTCGCGCCAATCCGAGAACGTGTAAGTCGGCTTGGAGTTGGTCAGCTCGCCGATTCGCTCGATCACCTCGAGCAGATTCCTCTGGTTAGGAGGGCCGCCCCCAACGTTGTAGATCTCGCCCTTCGTCTTGTCGATCCTCTCGATTGCCGTCGCGTAAAGAGCACTCAAGTCCCTCGCGTCGAGCAGGTCTCTCACCTGCATCCCGTCTCCGTAGATGGTCAGCGGCCGCTTGTTGAGGATCGAATGGACGAAGTGCGCGACCCAGCCCTGGTCCTCTGTGCCGTACTGGTGCGCGCCGTAGATGCAGCTCTGGCGAAGCACAACGGTGTTCATGTGGAAGCAGCGGGCGTAGTCCCTGACGTACTGGTCGGCAGCACCTTTGCTGCACCCGTAGGGGCTGTGGAAATCAATCGGCTGGCTCTCTTTACATGCAACGTTGTTCTTCTCGAGCTTTCCATAGACCTTGTTCGTCGATGCGAACACAAACGGCACTTCGGGATTGTGCTTTCGGGTGGCCTCGAGGAGGTTTAGCGTGCCTCCGGCGTTGACATCGAAGTCAGTGGCCGGGTCCAGCAGCGAAGTCGTCACTGCAACCTGGCCCGCCAGATGGAGGATGGCGTCCTGGCCCTTGACATGGTCGATCAAGGCGCTCGCGTTCCTCACGTCTTCTTTAATGAAGGTGATTTCGGCGGCGTGCTCTGTGATCAGCCATTTCAGGTTGCGCTCAGTCCCCGGTCGACTCAGGTTGTCGAGAACTGTCACGTGCCAGCCGTCCTCGATCATGCGGATCGCGGCGTTGACACCCAGGAACCCGGCCCCGCCTGTGATGAGGACCCGCCGGGCCGGTCCGTCCTCGGGATTGCGCACCGCTCGTGGCTTGGGTCGTGTCGAAAGTCCGGAGTCGGCGCGCAGCGAAGTCGGGGTCATGGAGGGTCCCTACGTTAAGTCAATCGCCCGAGTGCAGCCGCAGCCACGCAGCGTACCCGGCCGCATGACGAGATGCCAGATCCGCCCTGCGGTCCCCATCGGCACCCATCCCTACCATAGACGCGTGACGCCACCCGACCGGGCCTTGTCTGAGCCCGACACCCGGTCCCTTCGCTCGAACTGGGAGAGCGAGGCGCGAATGGCAGGGGTCTATGAAGCCCTCGCCGAGGTCGCTTCCGATGCCGGTCTGAAACGACGGCTGAAGACGCTGGCGGAAACCGAAAAACGTCATGCCGAGGCGTGGGCCGAGCTCCTCGCTTCGGGAGGGGTGAAGCTTCCGAAGCGCGAACCTCGGTTCACTGCGCAAGTCCTCGCCGGGCTCGCGCGTGTGGCCGGAATCGGCCCGGCCCTTGCCCTGGCAGGAGCCGCGGAGGGGCAGGTCCTGCGCTCATACCTCGGACAGGTCACGACGGTGTCGGACCAACGCGCGCAGGGCGTGCTGCGCAAGGTGCTGCCCGAGGAGCTCGATCATCAGTCTCCTGACGAAATCGCCGGCGCGGGCGCCCCCGGATCTCCGGCGACCGGCGCGACCGGCTCTGATGGCGCCGAGGTCGATGCCCTCGAGGAATGGCACGGCGGCGGCATCGAAAGCATCCGAAATGTCATCTACGGGGTCAACGACGGATTGACGGCGACCCTCGGTGTGCTGGCCGGCGTAGGGGGCGCGAGCGTCGACCCCCACGTGGTGCTCATCGGAGGGCTGTCGGCAATGGTCGCCTCCGGGGTCTCGATGGCTGGAGGCGCCTACCTGTCAAGCAAGTCTCAGCGCGAGGTCTACGAAGGCCAACTTGCCAGGGAAGCCGCGGAGATCGAAGCGATGCCTGAGCTGGAGCGGGCGGAGCTGGTCAAGATCTACCGCTCCAAAGGCCTGACTCCGGCCGAAGCGAAAACCATCGTCGGTCGCATCACCTCCGACAAGAAGGTGTGGCTCGAGACGCAGGCCCGCGAAGAGCTAGGCCTCGACGTCGCTCTGTTCGAGAACCCCGTGCGGGAGGGGGTGGTGGCCGGGATCTCAACTCTGGTCGGGGGAGCGATTCCGGTGATCGGCTATCTCGCCGGCCGCTGGATTCTCGGCACCACTTTTTCCGGCTTGGGGCCGCTGGTCATCACGTTCGTGCTCTCGGCGGCCTTCCTGTTCCTGATCGGCTCCGCGCGGTCGTTTTTCACTGGGAAGGGAGGGGTTCGTTCCGGCCTGGAGATGCTGGCGGTTGGGACTGTTGTCGCCGCGATTACTTATGGAGTAGGTGTTCTCTTCCGGACTTGATCCGAAGACTCAGCCGGTGGCGATGCCGCGCAGGTACGCGATGCTCACGATCCACGACGCCCCGGCGAGTATCACCGCCTCGCGACGTCGTGGACCGCCTTGGGCATAGAGGTAGGTTCCGGGCAGGAAGATCACCGCAAATATTCCGTAGACGACATGCAGCAGCTCGGTAGGCCTGGCGCCAAGACCGAACGCGGCGAGACCGAGCAAGCCTTGCAATGCGGTGAGGCCAGCCATGATCAAGAAGCTCGCTCGGAAGCCGCCGCCCAGCTCCTGATCGCGAAAGTATCTGTATGCGCCCCAGATCCCAAGCACCACCGCATAGACGAGAAGGACTCGAGCGGAGTAGCCGTGCAGTGAGCCGAGCGTTGCCGTCAAACGGTCATCAAGCCGGGGTTTTGGAGACCTGCTCGCGGAAGTAGTCGACGGTGAGGCTCAGGCCTTCCTCGAGACTGACTCGCGGCTCCCAGTCCAGATCGCGCTTCGCTCGCGCATTGTCGAGCGCGATTCGATAGACGTCGCCCTTGCGTCGAGGTCCATGGTTTGGGGCTTGCTTGTAACCGGTCAGGAGTGCGAGCTTCCGATACAGGTCGTTGATCGTCACGGATATGCCGGTGCTCACGTGAAAAATCCCTCCGGCGCCACGCTCCAGTGCGGCGAGGTTGGCGGTGGCGGCATCTCCGACGTGAAGCATGTCGCGCGACTGCTCGCCGTCACCGTCGATCGTGACCTGCTTGCCCTCCAACATGCGGCTGGCGAATATCGCCACAACGCGGCCCTCTTCGGCGTAGAAGTCCTGCCGAGCGCCGTAGATGTTCGCGTAGCGCAACACGGTGAATTCGAGGCCGAAGGTGCGCTTGAACGTACCGAGGTACTGCTCGAAGCAGAACTTGCTGGTGCCGTAAGGCGAGAGGGGCCTGATCGGGTGGTCTTCATCCGCGGGCACAACATCTGGCTCGCCGTACAGCGCGCCGCCAGTGGAGATGAAGATCAGCTTCTTCACCGCATGGTCAATGCATGCCTTGAGGACGTTGAGCCCTCCGATTATGTTGACCTGCGCGTCGAAGGTCGGGTCGGCGACGGACTTCGGCACCTCCGACTGCGCCGCATGGTGGTTGACGATGTCCGGTCGGAATGACGCTAAGGCTTTCTCGACGCTGGGTTGGTCGCGGACGTCGACTCGATACGCTTCGGCTGCAGGATTCAGATTGGCTTCGTTGCCGGTGCTGAAGTTGTCGAGAACCGCGACCTGATGGCCGGCCGCGACGTACGCGTCGACGACATGCGAACCGATGAATCCCGCCCCGCCAGTGACCAGAATCCGCACCGGAAGTGACTCTAGCGGGTTTACTTGGTGCTGGTGGCTGAAGACTCCCGCCTGTCAGTCGAGGTGATCAAAGCGGTTCGCGCGCCTGTGGCGCCCGCGGTTGTGCGGGCTGTGCTCGTTCGCGCGGCATCACTTCCGGAGGTGATGGCTCGCCTGCCGGAAAGGAGGTCGACGATCGCAGTCCGGATCACCGGCGATCGCGAGCTGCGCCGGTTGAACACCGAATACGCGGGCAAGGATGCGGTCACCGACGTGCTTTCGTTCGTGGGATCCGGCGAGCATCTGGGCGACCTCGCGATCTCCTGGGCGATGGTCGTCCGGCAGGCCGCCGAATTCGGGCACGCGCCAGTCACCGAATTCGGCCTCCTCTGTGTGCACGGAATGCTGCATCTGCTGGGGTGGGATCACGCAACCCCTGCTGAACGAAGTGAGATGGCGCGCCTGACTCGTGCCGCGCTCAAGTCCTCCGCCATGAAGTTGGCTCCGGGGCGCCTCTGAGCTGCGCGTAAACTCATCAACCGGTCTGCGGCGCTCGCCGCGGGCCTTGCTGCGTCTACCTCCGTTTTGACAGGTCAGGAGTTGGTTAGAGAAGAGCTGTTGATAGTTGGGCTCGGCAACCCCGAGTCGGAGTACGCCGACACGCGGCACAACCTTGGTTTCGCATGCCTGAATGAGCTGGCTCGACGGTTCGATGTTCGCGTGGACCGCAAGAGGTGGCAGTCGCTGGTCGGGCACTCCGAGGCACAAGGGGTGTGGTTGGTGTTGCCGCAGACCTATATGAACCTTTCTGGCGAGGCGGTGGCCAGGGCGCTGCGCGACCTCAATCTCACTCCTCAGCGCCTGTGGGTGGTCCACGACGAGCTCGACCTGCCGCTGTGCCGGTTGCGTATCCGTCGCGGAGGTTCGGGGGCCGGGCACAACGGCGTGCTTTCGATCATCAGCTCGCTGGGCACCCCCGATTTCGTGCGCTACAGGGTAGGAATCGGGAAGCCGGCTCGAAAGGGCTCGCCTGCGGGCCGCCACTACGTGCTTGGACGGTTCACCAAGGCGGAGGCGGCTCGCATCCCAAACATCGTCGACGGCGTGGCCGACGCTCTGGAGCTGGCGCTCGAGGGAGGCGTCGAACGCTCGATGGAAAAGTTCAACCGCCCCGGCGCGCTGGGGTGCGACGAGCTCCCGTGAGCAGGCTCTGGGAATCGGCGATCGCGACGGCGCCGGCGCTTGAGCGATGGCTGGCCGCTGCTCCGGGACAGCTCAGCGTTGGCAGGCTGCCACGACCGGCGTGGGCGATCGTCGCCGGATCGGTGGCGCGAGCCTGCCATGCGCAGGGTCGAGGGCTGCTCGTCTTGGTGCCTGGGCCGGATCGATTTGCCGATGAGCTGCGGCCGTGGCTCGCCGGGCGCCCCCCGACGTACGTGTTTGCGGAGATTGCCGTCTCCTTCTTGGACAGGCCGCCGGCAAGCGACGAGGCGGTGAACAGAAGACTCGAAGCGCTTGCTGCTCTCCGGGACACAAGTCGGGAACCCAACGTGGTGGTTTCGTCCCGCCGAGCATACGTGCGGATGACCATCTCGCCCACCGACCTTGCCGAAGGCACGCTGGTGCTCGCACCGGGAAAAGGACCTGATCCCGTTGCGGTTGCAAGTCGCCTCGTCGAGCTCGGCTACTCGAGGGAGGCGCTGGTTGAAGACCGTGGCCAGTTCTCGGTCCGAGGCGGAATCCTTGATGTGTTTCCCGCGGCGGCAGATGCGCCAGTCAGGGCGGAGTGGTCGGGCGACGTGGTGGACACGCTGCGCCTGTTTGACCCGGAGAACCAGCGCTCGGTCATGGCGATCCCGAAAGCATCGATCCGTTCAGGACGCGAGCTTCTGCTCGGTCCACGGCGTGGATCTGAGGCCGTGGCAAGGCTGCGTGCAGAAGCCTCGCTTGACGGCCTTCGCGCCGACGTTCGTGGTGAATGGGAGGACGAGTTGGTTCGGCTCGAAGCTGGATCCGCCTTCCCGGGAATCGAGTTCTACTCTTCATACCTGGACCCGAACCGCCCCTCTCTGCTTGACCACCTGCCGCCGGACATGTTCATCCTCGACTTTGAAGCCGAGCGCCAGAGGGCGGATGCGCGGTCGCTGATCGAGGAGACCGAAATGCTGGCGGCAGCGGAGGCCGGTGGCGGAGAGCTCCCTCGTGGCTTCACCCTCCCAGTCGTCACGCTCGATCGTCTCGATGCCTTCGGAGAGCACCACCACCTTCGGGTATCGGCAGGTGAGGTTGACGGTGATGCTCTTGACCTGGGCTGGGTCGAAATGGAGCCGTTCGTTGGACGGCCTCGCGCACTTGCCGATACCGCCCGACTCGCCGAGACCGCCATTGTCGTGATCGCTACCGAGCAGTCGGAACGCCTTGACGCGTTGCTCGAAGAAAGCAAGGTGAAGCTTCGGCCCACCTCGGCTGATCTCGACCTCGACTTGGATCTCAAGGCGGGCTTCCTCCATTCCGAAGTCGACCTGGCCGCCGGGTGCTCGCAGCCGGTGATGGGGTTTCATCTCGTCACGGATGCCGAGCTCTTCGGCCGGATGCGGCGCCCGGCCGGTCGTGGCGGGCGCGTGGCGGCGACGCGAGCTCAAGACCTCACACGCGAGTTCACCCTCGAGTTCGCACCCGAAGAGCTGGTGGTCCACGTTGACCATGGGATCGCGCGCTTCAAAGGCATGCGGCTCATCGAGAGCGATGGCGCTCACCGTGAGTACCTGGAGCTCGAGTACGCAGAGGGTGACCGTCTATTCGTGCCTGTCGAGAACCTTGACCGTGTCCAGAAGTACTTGGGCGGCGAGGGTCAGCCTACCCTCCACCGGCTTGGCACGGGAGACTGGACGCGCGCGCGAGGGCGCGCGCGCAAGGTGGTCCAGGACGTAGCCGAGGACCTGCTCAGGATTTACTCGCTGCGGGAAGCGAGGCCCGGGATCGCATTCGCACCGGACACCGCATGGCAGCAGGAGCTGGAGGCCTCCTTTCCTTATGAAGAGACGCCCGACCAGGTCGCGGCGTTGTCGGAGATCAAGGCTGACATGGAATCCGACCGGCCAATGGACAGGCTGCTGTGCGGAGATGTCGGTTTCGGCAAGACCGAGCTTGCCCTGCGTGCCGCCTTCAAAGCCGCAATGAGCGGCAAGCAGGTGGCCCTCCTGGCGCCCACCACCGTCCTCGCGCAGCAGCACTTCCACGTATTTCGAGAGCGCCTCGGCAAGTTCCCGGTGACGGTCGAGATGCTGTCGCGGTTTGTCGATGACGAGACGCAAGCACGAACCATCGAAGGCTTGAAGGCTGGCCAGGTCGACATCGTGGTCGGGACGCATCGACTGCTTCAGCGTGACGTCCGCTTCAAGCGACTCGGGTTGCTGATCGTCGACGAGGAGCACCGGTTTGGCGTGATGCAGAAGGAAAGGCTGAAGAAGCTGCGCACGCAACTCGATGTGCTGTCACTGTCGGCGACGCCGATTCCGCGAACCCTGCACATGGCCGTCGGTGGCATCCGCGACATGAGCGTGATTCAAACCCCGCCCGAGGAGCGCCAGCCGATCAAGACCTACGTCACCGCCGATGACGACGCCCTCGTCAAGGAGGCAATCAGCCGCGAGCTGCAACGCGGGGGTCAGGTCTATTACGTCCACAACCGCGTTCGCACCATCGAGAAGGCGGCAACTCGGGTTCGCGACCTGATTCCTGGCGCGCGCGTGACCGTCGGTCACGGTCAGATGGCTGAGGATCAGCTGGCCCAGGTCATGGTCGACTTCGAATCGGCGAAGTTCGACGTTCTCGTGTGCACCACGATCATCGAGTCCGGCCTCGACATACCCAACGTCAATACCATCATCGTCGAGCGCTCCGACCGGTTCGGCCTTGCCCAGCTCTACCAGCTGCGAGGGCGCGTCGGACGTTCGGGAAGGCGAGCCTATGCGTACTTCCTGTACGACCCGCGACGATCGCTCACGGAGCGTGCCGATAAACGGCTTGACGTCATCTCCGGATTGCATGAGCTTGGGCAGGGGTTCAAGATCGCCCTGCGCGACCTCGAGATAAGGGGCGCCGGCAATCTGCTTGGCACCGAGCAGCATGGCGCCATCGCGGCTGTGGGCTTCGAGATGTACCTCCAGATGCTGCAGGGTGCAGTCGCGAAGATGAGATCCGGCTCCGACGAGACGGCGGTGAGCGACGTGCTTTCGACCACGGAGATGAACCTTGACCTTCCGCTGGACCACTTCATCCCCCGCTCCTACATCCGCGACGAAAAGCTGCGACTTGGGGCGTATCGCCAGCTCGCCGGCACCGAGGATGAGGAAGAGCTGGAGGCTGTGCTGCGCTCGCTCGAGGATCGATACGGCCCAGGACCGAAGCAGCTGGACAACCTTGCCTATTCGCTGCGGATCAAGCTGCGTGGGCAGAGGCTGGGATTGAAGGCAGTGGTGGCAGACGGTCACGACATCGTCGTTCGAGTCGACCCTCAGCGCTACATGGATGTCGACGAGCTGTCGCGCCGCATGGCCGGCCGGATCTCGATCGCCCCCAACCGGATCAAGATGAGAAGGCAGGGCGAGGGTTGGCAGAACGACCTGCTCGGGCTTCTCGACGAGATGGCCCTGCTGTACGAGTCCGGCCGCGGGGTCGCGGCAGTGCGAGGCGGCTGACGTTCCGTGCCAGAATCACGACCGATGCCTGAGCCGGAAGATCCACCTTTCTCGCCGGGCGTCGGAGCCATTTTTGAGGTCGTCGCGCGGCTTCGAGCGCCAGACGGCTGCCCCTGGGACCGAGAGCAAACCCACGAATCGCTGCGGCCGTACCTGCTCGAAGAGACTTACGAGCTGCTGGAAGCCATCGACTCCGGCGACGACGCGAAGATCATGGAAGAGCTCGGCGACGTTCTGCTGCAGGTTGCGATGCACGCTGAGATCGCCGCCCAGCAAGGTCGCTTCAATGCAATGGAGGTGTCGGAAGCAGTTGCCGCCAAAATGGTGGTTCGACACCCCCACGTCTTCGGATCGACATCAGCCGCCGATGCGGACGAGGTCCTGCGGAACTGGGAGCACCAGAAGGCTCACGAGGCCCGCAAAGCTGGGCGCGAGAATGAGTCGGTGGTCGACAGGGTGCCGGCCACGCTGCCTGCTCTGGCCTGGGCCCTCGGCCTGCAAAAACGCGCTGCACGCGTCGGGTTCGATTTCGCGTCCCCGCTTGAGACCGCCGAGGCCGTTGCCGAAGAAGCGCGCGAGCTGGGCGAGGCGGCCGGCGCTCGCGAGACCTTCGATGAGTTGGGTGACCTGTTGTTCGCAATCGTTTCCTTGGCCCGGCGGCTGAAGGTCAACCCGGAAGACGCACTTCGGGTCGCGGGACAGCGCTTTCGACGCCGCTTCGCCGAAACAGAAGCGTCGCTTCGCAAGGACGGCGTGACTTTCGGAGATCTGGATCCGGACGAAAAGGCCAGGCGCTGGAAGGCGACAACCTAGGAGCCAACTGCGGGCCTCTTTGTTATAGTCGGCACCTCGTCCACGCGGACATCCCTCTAACGACGCAGCATGAGACACAGCAAAGCCATAGTTGCCGCGGGCAGTGTGCGCACCAGCGTGCACGGAGTACGACGCACCATCGTGGTCGCTGTCGTTGTCGTCATCGCCATGTGGACCGCTTACGCATTTGCGCAGGAGGCGTACGTCGGCCACAGGCTGGGTCAGCAGGTCGCCGACCTGGATCGCCAGAATGCACAGCTGGCCGCGGAGAACCGTGGTTACCGCAAGGACGTCCAGGCGATGACATCAGGCGCTGCCAACGAAGAGGAGGCTCGGTTGAGCGGGTACGCCCGCGCGGGCGAGCGCGTTTACCTTCTGATCGACCCTCCGTCTCCGTCTCCCAGCCCGCCTGTTGGAACGCCGGCACCCTGAGCTCTGCCGAGAGGTGGATCAAGGGGTCGGCGGTATAATTCGCGTCGCGGAGTGGAGCAGCGGCAGCTCGTCGGGCTCATAACCCGAAGGTCGTCGGTTCGAATCCGACCTCCGCAACCATTTGAAGCAACCCCCGGAGCCGGGCCCCCCGGCTCCTCTTATTTTGGAGAGCGGTGAACAAAAGGAAGCGGGTGGCGCTCGCGAAGCGCCGCACCAAGAAGCGCAAGCTGAAGGCGCGGGCACAGGCGGCGCGATAGGATCTCTTCCCGGAACGCGCCCTGCGCGCGCGCCGGCGTCCCGCGGTGCCGTAGCTCAGGTGGTAGAGCGCGCGACTCATAATCGCGTTGTCGCTGGTTCGAGTCCAGCCGGCACCACCATGCTGCCCACCAATTCCTCCAAAGCACTTCTGCTCGGCATTCGCCGATCGGGCCTGATCCGTTCCGGCGATCGGGTCATGGTCGCAGTTTCCGGAGGCCCCGATTCCACAGCCCTGCTGGTCGCGGCACGCGAGCTGGGCTGCGACGTGGTCGCTGCCCACTATGACCATGCACTACAGGCAGGATCGGCTGCGGCCGCACAGCACGTCGCGGAACTGTGCCGCCAGCAGGGCGTGGACCTGCTCACCGAGCGAAGGTATTTGGCGGTCCCCAAGGGCTCGATCCAGGCTGGCGCGCGCGCCCTTCGCTACGAATTTCTGGAACGGGCTCGCGCCGAGGCTGCCGCACCGGTCGTCGCGCTCGGTCACACAGCCGACGATCTTGTCGAGGGAGTTGTGTTGCATCTGATGCGGGGTTCCGGGCTGGCGGGCATGCGCGGCATGCCAGCGAGCCGGGGCGTGTTCGTCCGCCCTCTCCTATCTGTATGGAGGCGCGAGGTCTTCGACTTCCTGGCCCGTCGGGGCATTGTGCCGCTGGAAGACCCTGCGAACTCCAATACCGCCTATGCGCGTGTCAGGGTGCGGCACGAGATCCTGCCTGCTCTAGAGCGGGATCGGCCTGGTATCGGACGGCGCTTCTATGCTGCCGCCATGCAGGCCGCCACATTCCAAGAATCGATCGAAGATCAGGCGGACGCCGCGCTGCGAACCCGGCCCCTCAGCCGCTTCGCAGTCGCCGGGGCGTCGGAGCCCGTCGCCGCTGAGATGATGAGAATCCTGTACGCACAAGCGGGGGGAGAGCAGCCCGCCCTGTCGCGCAAGCATCTGCAATCGATGCTCAGGTTGGCCCAGCCGGGTCGGGGCGGCCGCGGGGTCGACCTACCTCGCGGCTTGCGGTTCCGTATCGTGGGGGAGACCATGGAGTTCGTGGCTTCCAAAACCAACCAGGTTTGGCGAGACCAAACCGGCTCGCGCCTCGAAATCACGCGCTGCTCAGGCTGCGACGATCGAGGGGCGGCGCACCTCAAAATTGGTTTGAATCTTCGTCTGGGCTTTCGCTCGCCGGGCTTGACCATGCGGCCACGTGGCGGTCGAGGAACGCGCAAGCTCCAG
>Ga0307312_10000071_pt1 | contig 35650 bp, 33 predicted proteins | sample ER_DNA_202_FD_194489 | JGI IMG/M metagenome (GOLD analysis project Ga0307312, IMG submission 194489) | Bulk soil microbial communities from the East River watershed near Crested Butte, Colorado, United States - ER_DNA_202 | ecosystem: Environmental > Terrestrial > Soil > Floodplain | place... | reverse complement strand
TAAGGAGGGAAGGAGAATGTCGGTGCTACCGCCGCCGCCGCCGCAGCCGATCCAGGTCAGGGGCGCGGCCCACAGCAGAATCCTGGTAAGACGTCTTCGTGAGGGTCCAACGTGCATCCAGGGGTCTCCGGCGGTGCAGGGCGGGGGTAGAACGAATCGTAGGTTCCGCGTCTAATTTCAAGGGAAGCCGCAAGACTTCGGCCCGCCTGAGGAGCCGTAGGTGAGGATCGGGATCTCTGACTGGGGTACGGCTGGTGCAATCTGTAGGAGAGGGGCAACAGTCAGAGGCTCATGGCGCATGGCTGAGGCCAATGTGGCTCGGCGGTAACTGTCGCTGCACTGCTGCTGGTGTCGCCAGTCCTGCGCCCTCGGAGTTTTGTCGCGCTTATTTTCATCTTATGACCCTCATCGAGTTATGACCCTCATCGAGCGATTCCGCAGCCACCTTGCCGGCCTCGGCCTGGACTCTCGACGAGCCCTGGTGGCCGTCTCCGGAGGCCCGGACTCGGTCGTGCTGTTGGACCTACTGGTCCGTACCCAGGATCTCCACCGGCTCGAGCTGACTGTGGCTCATGTCGATCATGGGATCCATCCCGACAGCCCTCGAGTTGCCGAACGGGTGCGAGCCCTCGCGCGGGCGTTTGCACTTCCGTTCGAGAGCGGCCGCCTCGACTTGGGCCCTTCCGGCGAGACGCTTGCCCGAGCTCGGCGGTACGCCTGGTTGGAAGCTGCGCGCGAGCGAATCGGGGCAGACGTGATCCTGACCGCTCACCACGCCGATGACCAGGTTGAGACGGTGCTCATGCGAGTCCTCGCCGGCTCGGGGCCGGCGGGGCTGGCCGGCATGGCTTCGGTGAGTGGCAGTCTGGTGAGACCGCTGCTTCCGTTCCGACGGCAGGAGCTGGCCGCCTACCTCGAGGAGCGGGGACTCCGCGCCTGGCTCGACCCGGCCAACTCCGACTCCCGGCATCTGCGTTCCTGGGTTCGGTCCGAGGTTCTGCCTCTTCTGGAAGGGCGGTTGCCTGATGTAGACGCAAACCTCCTCCGGGTGTCCGTCCAGGCAGCGCGGGATCGAGCCGCCTGGGACGCAGTGCTGGACGCGTTGCCTGGCCTCGATTTGCGGATCGAACCGGAGGCAATTTCCGTTGCTGCGTCCGCCCTCGCGGGCTATGATTCAGTCTTGGGACAAGCAGTCGTGCTCGCTGCCGCGCGCCGCATCGGTTGCCGGCTGGGGCCATCGCGAGTGGGCCGGATTTTCGCTCTGCTGGAGAGTGGTGTCAGTGGGGCGCGCGTGCCGCTCGGCGCCCGGTGGACCGCGGAGCTGACCTTTGGCCGCCTACGCCTCGCGGCGGAGGAGTCGGCTCCCAGAGTGGATGCCTGGACACTCGAGGGCGGACAGGGCGAGCGGGCGTGGGGCCGCTGGCGCTTCCGCTGGGAGATGGCGGCCGCGCCCGAGCAGCAGGATCGAATTGGCCTGAGTGCCTGGTTCACTCCCGATTCTCTCACCGTACGCTCCTGGGCGCCGGGTGAGAAGCTCAAGCCACTCGGCGGATCCGGCCGCCGGCTGATCGTCCGGTGTTTTCAGGAGGTGCGGGTGCCCCGAAGCCGGCGCGGTTCCTGGCCGGTACTGGCACAGAACGACGGTGTCATCTGGATTCCGGGCGTCTGCCGCTCTGACGCTCGCGTCCCGGTCCGGGGAACGGAGGCGCTGCGCGTCGATGCTGAGTACACCTGAGGTCGTCCGCCGTACCGGAGGACTCCCGGTCAAATCGATCGTCTTTGATGAGGCGATGATTGCTGCCCGGGTCCAGGCGCTGGCCGGAGAGATCACCCGAGCCTACCCCGACGGCGAGCTGCTGGTACTCGGCCTCCTCAAGGGCAGCTTCATCTTCCTGAGCGACTTGGTCCGAAAGATCGAGCGACCGATTCAGGTGGACTTTCTGGTGGCAAGCTCGTACGGGGATGGAAAAGTGTCGAGCGGCACAGTCCGGCTGCTCTATGATCCAGAAACCCGGCTTGAGGGCAAACATATCCTCCTCGTGGAGGATATTATTGATACAGGGAAAACCCTCCAGCGCTTGATGGAGCTGCTGGAGGCGCGACGGCCCCGAAGCCTGGCCATCTGCGCACTTTTGGACAAGAAGCTGGTGCCCGAGCCGCGTCCGGAGCTCCGATTCGTCGGGTTCCGGGCGCCACCGGCCTTTCTGGTCGGCTATGGGCTCGATCACGCCGAGAACTTCCGTCATCTACCGTTCATTGCGGACCTGGAATAAATGGCAGACCGACATCCCAACCGGCCCCCGCGCACCAACTGGGGGAACCTGAGCAAGAACCTCGCCCTCTGGCTGCTGGTGGGCCTGCTGGCGCTGGCTCTCTTTCAGATGATGAGCCGGCAGCGCAATCCTACGCAGGAGTTCTCCTACACCGAGTTCAGCAAGCAGCTCGACCAGGGGAACGTGGCTCGAGTCGAAGTGTTCGATGGCAAACGGCTGGAGGGTGATTTTCGTAGCCCGGTGACGCAGGATGGTCGCAGCGCCAAGAGCTTCCAGGTGCTGCTGCCGGTGGCGAACAGCGAGGTCTTCATCAAGCGCCTCGAGGATGCCAACGTCCCCATCCTGGCCAAGGAGCCGAAGGGCGGCATCACGGCCATCATCATCGCCGCGCTACCCTGGATCGTCATTCTGGGACTCTGGTTCTTCCTCCTGCGCCAGCTCCAGGCTGGCGGCAGCCGCGCCTTCGCGTTCGGTAAATCCAAGGCCAAGCTGCTGGCGGGCGACACCCCGAAGGTCACGTTCGCTGACGTCGCCGGCGCCGACGAGGCCAAGGTCGAGCTCCAGGAGATCATCGAGTTCCTGAAGGACCCCCAGAAGTTCACCCGGCTGGGCGGTCGGCTTCCCAAGGGGGCCCTGCTCGTCGGCCCGCCGGGCACAGGCAAGACGCTGTTGGCCAAGGCCGTCGCCGGAGAGGCCGGCCGGCCCTTTTTCTCGATGTCGGGCTCCGATTTCGTCGAGATGTTCGTGGGTGTGGGGGCCAGCCGGGTACGCGACCTCTTCGAGCAGGGTAAGTCGCACGCGCCCTGCATCATCTTTATCGATGAGATCGATGCGGTGGGACGTCACCGCGGTGCGGGGCTGGGTGGCGGTCACGACGAGCGGGAGCAGACTCTCAACCAACTGCTGGTCGAGATGGACGGTTTCGAGTCCAACGACGGCGTGATTCTCGTTGCAGCAACCAACCGGCCCGACGTGCTCGATCCGGCGCTGCTTCGGCCCGGCCGCTTCGACCGGACGATCGTCGTCGATGCCCCTGACGTGCGCGGCCGCGAAGGCATTCTCCGGGTGCATACCCGGAAGATCCCGCTGGCCGGGGACGTTCGGCTCGACACCATCGCCAAGGGCACGCCCGGCATGGCGGGGGCCGACCTCGCCAATCTGGTCAACGAGGCAGCGGTGCTCGCGGCCCGGCGCAACAAGACCCTGGTGGACATGTCGGACTTCGAGGACGCCAAGGACAAGGTCATGCTCGGCGTCGAGCGCCGGAGCCTGGTGCTTACCGAGGACGAGCGGACCCTGACTGCCTACCACGAGGCGGGACACGCGATCGTGGCCACCAAGATCCCGGGAAGCGATCCGATCCATAAGGTCACCATCGTGCCCCGCGGCCGTGCGCTCGGTCTCACGGCCTCGCTGCCCGAGGTGGACCGGCACAACTACACCAAGGACTGGCTCATCGGCAGCCTCGCGATGTTCTTCGGCGGGCGGGTGGCGGAGGAGCTCGTGTTCGGCGCGGACAAGATTACCACCGGCGCCGGCAACGACATCGAACGGGCCACCGGGCTGGCCCGCCGGATGGTCACCCAGTTCGGCATGAGCGAGCTGATCGGACCGCTCGCGGTGGGAGACAAGGAGCAGGAAATCTTCCTGGGCCGTGAGTTTGCCCAGCGACGGGAGATTTCCGAGCGCACGGCACAGATGGTGGACGACGAGGTGAAGCGGCTGATCGACGAGGCCTACGCCCGGGCCACGACCATTCTGAGTGAGAACCGCGAGCTGCTGGACCGCATCGCTCAGGCGTTGCTCGATCGTGAGACGATAGACCGCGAGGACCTGGACCGGTTGGTGAAGAACCAGCCGCTCCCGCCGCGAACTCTGCCGCCCGCCGAGCCGGCTGTCGCACCGACCAACACTGCGTCGAAGCCGGGCGCTACTCCGGCCCGTGCACCGATCCTCGGAGCGCCACCGGCTGAACCCGCCGGCGCGTGAATGTTACGCCGCTGGCGCTCCACTCCCCCCGGGCGGTGCGCGACGCGCTCCGCTGTCACGGGTGGGATGAAACGCTGGCGGACACCGCCGCCGATTCGCTCAACACAGTCGCGTTTCACCTGACCGGACTGGACCAGGATGCCCTCGAGGCCCTGGTCCCCTTCGCAGGTGGCCTTGGTCTGGAGGTTCTGACCGGCGATTCCTGGGCGATCCTGGCCGGCAGCCGCTCCCGGGTGAGTGCCCTGGCTCGGCCCTGGACCGTGCCCAAGCCCCTCGCCCAGGTGGCCGCCGGGATCGGCCGGGCAATGCCTGGCGAGACCGCCGGGCACTGGCAGACCGCCCGCGGGCCGCTCTCACTCGACCAGCCTGTCCTCGCCGGCATCCTCAACGTCACTCCCGATAGCTTCAGCGATGGCGGCCGCTTTGCGGGCACCGATGCGGCGCTCGCCCATGCTTATGAGCTGGTGCGTGCCGGCGCGATAATGATCGATGTCGGTGGGGAGTCGACCCGGCCTGGTCGGACGGTGGATGTCCCTGCTGACGAGGAGCTCCACCGGGTGATCCCGGTGATCGAGGCGCTGGTACGAGAGCACCCCTCGGTTTTCGTGTCGATCGACACCGTGAAGGCGTCTGTGGCACGCGCCGCGCTCGGCGCCGGCGCCGCCGTGGTAAATGACATCTCGGCGCTCCGGCTTGATTCTGCAATGGCGGCCACCATTGCGGCAGCAGGAGCGGGCGTCGTGCTGATGCATTCGCGCGGCTCGATTCTCGAGGTCGCGTCGTATACGCATGCCGATTATGGGGGGGACGTGGTCCGGGGCGTGTTGAGCGAGCTGCGCGCGGCGCTCGATCGGGCCGCAGCCGGGGGGATTGGCCCTGACGCAACCGTCATCGACCCGGGGTTCGGCTTCTCCAAGACAGTGGAGCAGAACACGGTCCTCTTCGATCAGCTCGCCGTGCTGGAGGCGCTCGGCCGTCCCATCCTGGTTGGCCCCTCGCGTAAGCGCTTCCTGGGCTCCGTCACGGGTCTGCCGGTGGAGGACCGCGATCGCGCGACCGCGCTCGCCTGCGCTCTCGCCTACGAGCGGGGTGCCCGCCTCTTCCGGGTGCATGATGTCGCGGCTGCGCGTGAGGCGTTGAGCCTGGCCCGGGCGGTGGGAGGCATGCCCTGACGGCACCGAGGTACGGCGAAGTCGGCGGCACCCGTCCGCCCTACTGGGCCGCGGTCGCCGTGGCCGCGCTGGTGCTCCTGGTCTACATACTCACCCTCGCCCCCACCGTCACCTTCTGGGACGCCGGCGAGTTCATCGCCGCGGCCAAGACCCTCGGTATTCCCCACCCGCCGGGCACCCCACTGTTCGTCATGATCGCGCACGTCTGGGCGATGCTATTCCCCGTCGGCGAGTATGCCGTTCGCACCAATCTCCTCAGCGCCCTCCTTAGTGCGGCGGGCGCCGGTTTCTTCTTCCTGATTGCCCACGAGTCGATCCGCGCATTCAGCACGGATCTGGAGGAACGCACCGCTCGGCTGCTGTGCCTGGGCGGGGCGGCAGCCGCGGCGATGCTGGGCGCATTCACCTTTACCAACTGGCAGAACTCGAACGAGACCGAGGTCTACGCCGTCGCGACGTTCAGCATCGCCGCGATGTGCTGGCTGGCGCACGTGTGGCGCCGCTACCGGGGAACCGAGCGAGCGCCCCGAGTGCTGCTGCTGATCGTGTATCTCGCCGGCGTGTCGATCGGAAACCACCTGCTGGCCCTGCTGGCGGGGCCTGCGGTAATCATATTCCTGGCCAGCACGCTCTGGAGCGCGCCCGCCGCAGATCCAGTCCAGCGACGAGCCGAGTGGGCGCAGGTGGCGGTGGTGGCCGGCGTGTGGGCGCTGCTGATCGGCACCGGCCTGGGCAGCAGCGGGTTGATTGCGATGGGGGGACTCTGTTTTCTCGGCGCCGCGGTATTCGCTTATCTGGGTGGGGCAGGGGGCTTCGCGCTGCTTACCCTGCTGATCGCCGCCATCGGCGTCACGCCATATCTGTACCTGTATATCCGCTCGGCCCAGAATCCGCCGATCAACGAGGCCGCTCCGGACACATTCGAGGCGCTCCTCGCCGTCATCCGCAGAGCGCAATATCCGCCCCGCACGCCGCTCGACGATCCCACCGTGTCGCATGGCCCGGACAATCCCGGTCGTACCCTTGCGCTGTTGGGTATCCAGCTTGCCGACTATTTCGTGTACTTCGTGTGGCAATGGGCCAAATCGGCGGCGGCGTTGGTCCAAGTCGTCGTGACACTGGTCTTCTTTTCACTGGGAGTGCGCGGCTCCCTGGCCCAGCGGCGAGCCGACCGCCCCGCCTGGTGGTTGCTGTTGCTCCTTTTCCTGGTCACCGGAATCGGCCTGGTGATCTACATGAACTTCAGGCCCGGTTTCGCCCGCTGGTTCGACAGCTACCCGGCCGGTACCGCTCACGAGGTACGCGAGCGGGATTACTTCTTCGTCGTGAGCTTCATTGTCTGGGGAATTTGGGCGGGGATGGGGCTCGTCGTACTTGCCCGGGGGCTGCTCGCCCGATTGGCCCCCGTACGACGCTTCGCACCCGCCGTCTTCCTCCTGGCAGCGGTGCCGCTAACCCTGAACTGGAGTGCTGCGTCCAGGCGGCAGGGGGCCGATCCTCGGCTCGCTGCCGATTTCGCCTACGATCTCCTGAACACGGTCCCCCCCTACGGAATCCTCTTCACTTATGGCGACAACGATACGTTCCCTCTCTGGTGGGCTCAGGAGGTGGCCGGTATCCGGCAGGATGTCACCGTGATTTGCCTGGCCCTGGCGAACACCGATTGGTACATGCGTCAGCTGAGGGATGCTCCGGTGCGACCGGCGAACCAGAACGCTTTGCCGCCACTCTGGCGCGGGGCTCTGATTCCGAGACCGGATCGGCCGCTGCACACGATGACGGATTCGATGATTGCTGCCGCTATGAGCGGGTACGTCGTCCCCGAGGATCAGCCGGTCAGTCTGGGGCCGTTGACCCGTACTCTCAAGGCAGGATCGTTCCTCCTGCCGAACGACATCCTCACGTTGAGCGTGGTGCAGCACAACGTCGGACGCCGCCCCATCGTGTGGGCGATCACGTCCGGGAAAGGGTTTGGCGGGTTGGGCGAATATGTCGTCCAGCAGGGACTCGGCTTCGCCCTCCGGACCGCACGGCCCGACACCACCTCGCCGTCTCTGGACCTCCGCCGCCTGGCAGGCGCGCCTCTGGATATACCCACGACCGAGCGGCTGCTATGGGAGACCTATCGGTACGCGGGTCTACTGGAAGGCGATGTCACCAAACTCGAGAGCACCAGCGCCAGCATCGCGTCCACGATGTCCCTCCCCTATACCCAGCTGGCATACGCGTACAGCGAGCGAGGTCAGTACGACAAGATGGAGCGAGTTCTGGATCGTGCCATGCGGCTCTCCCCCAACCCGGCGTTGCGCGCCGCGCTGGCCGAGATGAGGGTCAGAGGCACGGATAGCGAGAAGTGAGTATCGTTAGGGAGCCTCGAAAGGATCTCGTCATGACCTTCAAGCGCGCGATTTGGTACCCGATCGCCATCGTGCTGAGCGTCATCAACTTGGTCGGAGTAGGGTTCGCGGCCGGGGAACCCCAGCCGTGGCATGCCGCGCTTCACGCCGCGCTCGCGCTGGCGTTTGGGTTATGGGCCCAGCGCCTGCGACAGGGTCCCGGCGGGAGCGAGCTGCAAGCTCCGCTCGAAGGGCTCGAGGCCGAGGTGGACGCGCTGCGCGCCGAGGTGGCGGAGCTGCATGAGCGGATGGACTTCGCCGAACGGCTGCTGGCGCAGGTGCCGGAAACCCGCCGAGTGGCCCCGCAATAGCCAGCCCGGAGAGCAGGTCACCAGCGCAGGGCCACCTTCAATAACCGAGCATCCCCAGATAAATTAGAGGGTTATGCACTTCCCAGGCCTCCCGGCCCGGTTGGCCGCTGTGCGCGATGCGGTGGCTCGACACCAGGAGGTCGGGGGGTGGAGCCACGGTGTCCGTATCGTGGCTGTCACCAAGACCCATGGTCCTGAAGCGGTGCGTGCCGCCCTAGCGGCTGGGATCAGGGAAGTAGGCGAGAATCGGGTTCAGGAGGCGCTGCAGAAGCAGGAGGCGCTGCTCGACGTATCCGTCGAGTGGCACCTGGTTGGCACATTACAGCGTAACAAGGCCAAACACGCTGCCGGGCGATTCGTCCTCATTCACTCGGTGGATCGCGCCGACCTCGCCGCCGAACTCGATCGCCGGGTAGTCCCGGGTGACCGTCAACCGATCCTGGTACAGGTCAACTGTTCGGCTGAGCCGCAGAAGGGCGGGGTGGAGCCTGCTTCCCTTCCCACGCTGCTGGATCAGCTACGGATACTGGAACGCATCGAGGTGCAGGGACTCATGACCATGAGCGCCTTGACCGACGACCGAGCCGAGCAGCGCCGCGCGTTTCGCCTCCTGCGCGAGCTGCGCGATGTCTCGGAGCGTTCCGGGCATCGTCTTCCCGAGCTCTCGATGGGAATGTCCGGAGATTACCCGATCGCGGTGGAGGAAGGTGCAACGATGATCCGCCTGGGAACCATTCTATTCGGTGAGCGTACGGCATGACCGACGATCATGCGTTTCACCTGACGCCGCTCGATGTCCGGTCCCAGGAGTTTGCCCGGACGTTGCGCGGCTACGATCGCTCGCAGGTCGACGAGTTCAAGCTCGCGATCTCGGAAGAGCTCGACCGGCTGCTGCGCGAGCGATCTCAAAACGAGGAGCGTCTTCGCAGTGCGCAGGAACAGCTCCGAGCCTATCAGGACCGCGAGCGGGCCATGAACGAGGCCCTCGTGGCGGCGCAGCAGCTCAGGGTGGACAGCAGAGAACAGGCGGAGCGCGAAGCGGAGTTGGTGTTACGCGAAGCCAGAACCGAGGCGGAGCGAATCATGGAGCGGGCCCGGCATGAGGAGGCTGTAGTGCGGGTGCGGTCCGATGGCGCCGCCCGACAGTTCACCGCGTACGTTGCGAGCTTTCGCGCGCTGCTCGAGCGGCACCTCGGCGAGGTGGACGGGCTCCAGCGTCGCCCGGTCGCCGAAATGCCCGAGCTGCCCGGCGAGACCTCGTCCGGAGAACAGCAGTGACCGCCACGATGCCGCTGTTCGACCGGATACAGGACGCCGCTGGGGTCGTGCACCGGCGCACCAGGCTTCGGCCTGACGTCGCGATCGTGTTGGGTACGGGCTTGGGTGGGCTTGCCTCCGAGATCGAGGTCGAGGCCACCATCCCCTACGAGGAGATCCCCGGTTTCCCACTATCCACCGTCGAGAGCCATGCGGGTCGCCTTCTGCTCGGCCGACTCGGGCAGCGGCCGGTAGTCGCGATGCAAGGACGCTTCCACCGGTATGAGGGCTATGATCTCGCCGCGGTGACGTTTCCTGTCCGGGTCATGCAGGCCCTGGGCGCGCGAGTTCTCTTCGTGTCCAATGCCTGCGGCGGCATGAACCCGCTCTGGAGCCCCGGCGACCTGGTCCTGCTCAGTGATCACATCAACCTGCTGGGCGACAATCCGCTCATCGGAGCCAACGACGAGCGGCTGGGTCCCCGCTTTCCCGACATGTCGGCGCCATACGACCCGGAGCTCCGCGCTCTCGCTCGGGCAACGGCTGTGGACCTCGGCATCACCCTGAGGGAAGGGGTGTACGTGGCGGTGCCGGGGCCTAATCTCGAGACCCGCTCCGAGTACCGCATGCTTCGGATGATGGGAGCCGATGTTGTGGGAATGTCCACCGTACCGGAGGTGATCGTAGCGGTGCACGCCGGGATGCGGACCCTCGGCATCTCGATCATTACCGACCAGTGCCTGCCCGACGCCCTCGAGCCGGCCGACATCGGACGCATCATCGCGACCGCAGGCCGGGCGGAGCCATCGCTGACCCGCCTCATCGTCGGCCTGGCGGAGCGCGTATCCTGATGGCGTTTCCCACCTGGCCCGATCTCACGCCGGACGCGCTGGAGGAACGCCAGCTCGCCCTCTGGAAGGCCGAGGGTCTATTCCAGCGGACCATCGAGGCCCGCCGGGACGGTCCCCCATTCGTTTTCTACGAGGGCCCCCCGACCGCCAACGGCCGACCCGGCATTCACCACGTCTTCTCCCGCGCGATCAAGGATCTGGTCTGCCGGTTCCACGCCATGCAAGGCGAGTCGGTGACCCGCATCGCGGGGTGGGATACACACGGTCTGCCAGTGGAGATCGAGGTCGAGAAGGAGCTGAAGCTCAATGGGAAGAAGGAAATTGAGCGCTTCGGCGTGGAGGAGTTCAACGCCCGCGCCCGGAAGAGCGTCTTCAAGTACCAGGAGGAATGGGAATCGCTCTCGGACCGGATTGGCTACTGGCTCGATTACGAGCACCCGTACGTAACGCTGAGCAACGACTACATCGAGAGCGTGTGGTGGCTGCTCCAGCGGCTGCACCAGCGGAACCTGTTGTATCGCGGCCACCGTGTGCTCCCCTATTGCCCCCGGTGCGGCACCGTGCTTTCGAGCCACGAAGTTGCCTTGGGGTACGAGGACGTCACCACGAATTCGGTGTACGTCACCTTTCCGCTGGAGCAGGATCCAAAGCGGCAGCTCCTGGTGTGGACCACGACACCGTGGACCCTGCTATCGAACGTCGCGGTGGCGGTCCATCCCGAGATGGAGTATGGCGAGTACGCCGTGGGGGACCGTCGGCTGATTCTCGCCACGGCCCGTGCATCACTTCCCAGCGGGTCCCAACGCGGCGCCCCCAGTTTCAGCGAGCTCGGGGCCGTCCGGACCTTCAAGGGTCACGAACTGATCGGTCAACGCTACCAGCGCCCGCTCGATGTGGTGCCACTTCCAGAGGACCGGGCCTCGCGACTGGTGATCGCCGCCGACTTCGTGACGTCGGAAGACGGATCGGGATTGGTGCACATGGCTCCTGCATTCGGGGCGGATGACTTCCAGGCAGGAATCGAGCACCGGTTGGCCCTGGTCCGGCCGGTCGCTCCCGATGGCACCTTCGTGGGAACCAGCTGGCCCGAGATCGAGGGGAGGCTGGTTACGGCCCGGGAGACCAACGACCTCATCATCCAGCGCCTCAAACAGGAGGGCCGCTGGCATTTGACCGAGCCGTACAGCCACAAGTATCCCCACTGCTGGCGCTGCTCCAGCCCGCTCATCTACTACGCGCGGGATTCCTGGTTTGTCCGCACGTCGGCGGTGAAGGACCGGATGCTCAAGCTCAACCGTGAGGTGGACTGGCATCCGCCGGAGGTGGGCGCCGGGCGTTTTGGCGAATGGCTGGAAAACAATGTCGACTGGGCCCTGTCACGGGATCGCTACTGGGGCACACCCTTGCCGGTATGGGTCTGCGAGGATGATCCGACCCATGTCGAGGTCATCGGGAGCTACGCCCAGCTGGGCGAGCGCTGGGGCCGCGCGTTGCCCGAGAGCTTCGATCCACACAAACCGTTCATCGACGAGTACACGTGGGCGTGCCACTGCGGTGGCCGCATGCGCCGAACGCCGGAGGTGATCGACACCTGGTTCGACTCGGGCTCCATGCCGTATGCCCAGTGGCACTACCCCTTCGAGCACAAAGACGAATTCGCCGCTCACTTTCCGGCCGACTTCATCTGTGAAGGGGTGGATCAGACGCGCGGCTGGTTCTACTCACTGCTGGCGATTGCGACGGCGGCGTTCGACAGTACCGCGTACCGGCATGTGATCGTGAACGATCTGATCCAGGATGCGCAGGGCCAGAAGATGTCGAAGAGCAAGGGGAACGTGGTCGATCCATGGGAAATGATCAAGCAGTTCGGCGCAGACACTATCCGCCTCTATCTCCTTGCATCCAGCCAGGTGTGGCTGCCCAAGCGCTTCGACCCGCGGACCATCCCCGACGTGGCCGGCAAATTCTTCAACGCGTTGAAGAACAGTTACCTGTTCTTTGCAGGCTATGCTGGTGATTGGTCGCCGGAAGCGGCCCCGGCACCCGCTGACCGGCCGCTGGTGGATCGTTGGCTCCTGAGCCAGTTGGACGCCGCGGTGGAAACGGTGACCCAGGCGTGGAATGGGTACGACGTGACTGCCGGCCTCCGTGCCATCATGGACTTCGTGGTCGACGACGTCTCGCAGTGGTACGTCCGATTGAACCGCCCTCGGTTCTGGGCTCCGGACGCCGTGCCCGATCCAGCGGCCCTGGCCACCCTCCATGAGACGTTGACCACCGTCAGCCGGCTCATGGCACCCGCCGCACCCTTCCTGAGCGATTGGCTCCATCGGGCCCTGGCGGGAACATCCGTGCACCTGGCGCGGTTTCCGGTACCACGTGGGCTCCGGGTACGAGAGTTGGAAGCTGCCATGGATGCTGTTCGCCGGTTAGCTTCGCTGGCCCGTTCGGCCCGCGAGGAGCGGAATATCCGGGTCCGTCAGCCGCTGGGGCGGATGCAGGTGGCGGTGCCTACCGCGGTGCGGGGTCCCGCGCTCGACCAGCTGCTCGAGTTGCTTCGGGCCGAGGTGAATGTGAAGGAGGTCCGGGTCGTCGCATCCGATACCGATCTGGTCCGGCTCCGCCCCAAGCCGAACTTCCGGACACTCGGCAAACGGTATGGCAAGCGGACGCCGGCAGTGGTCGCGGCCGCCGCCGGCCTGACCCCCGGGCAGCTCCGGAGCCTGGAGGATGGAAGCCCCGCCACTCTGGAGCTCGAGGGCGAGCCGGTCATCTATATGCCGGAGGATGTTGCGGTTGAGCGGGAGGTGGCGAGCGACTGGCTGGTGCAAAGCAGTGGCCCGTTTGTCGTCGCCCTGGACCCGCATCTCGACGACGCGTTGCGCCGCGAGGGTCTGGCCCGAGAGGTGGTGAATCGGGTGCAGCGCATCCGGAAAGAGGCTGGCTATCTCTACACCGATCGGATCTCTCTCTGGATCGACGGTGATCCGCCTCTCGCCGATGCGGTGAAGGCTCATGCCGGCTTTATTCGAGGCGAGACGTTGGCCCGCTGCCTGGAAGTGGGTGCTCGGGCGCCCGCAGCCGACCTCGAACAGCGGGTGGACATCGACGGGCATGGTGCGGTGGTCGGAGTGCAACGTTATCAGCATGGCCAGGACTGAATCGGCCTCAACCATGGACGAGTGATGAATAAGAAACAGCTGTCACATCTCGAGAAGCGCCTGATGGAGGAGCGAGCCCGCGTCATGAAGGAGCTGGGTTTCTACGATGAGTCCTTCAACGCGACACTGCAATCCGCCGATGGCGATCTCTCCTCCTATTCCTTCCACATGGCGGACCAGGGGACCGACGCGATGGAACGGGAGAAGCAGTTCCTCTTTGCCTCCCAGGAAGGGCGTTACCTCTGGCACGTCAACGAGGCGCTTCGCCGGCTCTACGGCACCCCGGAGAAGTTCGGTCACTGCCAGCAGTGCGGGCAGGAGATCAACTTCGAGCGGCTCGATGCGCTGCCTCATGCGCGACTCTGTATCACGTGCAAAGAGAGAGAAGAAGATGGCAAGCGCCGTTGACCCCGCGGCACCCGGCCAAGCCCGCCGAGTGTTCGTGCTGGCGGCCGCGGCGACCGTGGCTCTCGACCTGGTCACCAAGGTGATCGCTGAGGCCACACTGCTGCGTACGCCGGGGGTCTCGGTGTTTGGCGACTGGTTCCAGCTCCGGCTGGTATACAACCAGGGCGCGGCCTTTGGGCTTCACGTGGGGCCCTATTCCCGCTGGATTTTTTTCACCGTGGCACTCGTGGCCGTGTTCGTATTGGCCCGGATGTCCCGGAGTAGTCCTCCCGGCGACCGCTTCCGCCAGCTGGCCCTCGGACTCGTCGCGGGCGGCGCCGTCGGCAATCTCATCGACCGGGTGCGCAGCGCGCGGGGTGTGGTTGATTTCCTCGACGTAGGAATCGGCGCGCTCCGGTGGCCTACGTTCAACTTCGCGGACATCGCCGTGAGCTGTGGGGCCATCGCCCTGGCCATCTCGCTGTGGCGGGAGGATGCCCGCCGGCCGGAGCCGGAGCGGGAGCCGGAGTCGGCTTCGGTGGTCTGAGGTGAAGGCGGGCCCTTCCAGCCAAGTCGAATTCACCGTTCTTGGTCTGGAAACTGAGCGCCTCGATCGGTTCCTCGCTGACCAGATGTCGATCTCCCGGACCCAGGCCGCCCGTCTGGTTGCAGACAAGCGGGTCGCCGTCGATGGAAAAGTCGCTCGCGCTTCACGCCTCTTGGTCCGAGGCGAGGTTGTAACCGTTCAGATCCCCGACCACGAACCACCCCGTACGCTCCAACCCGCCGCCATCCCCCTCACGCTCGTTTTCGAGGACGAACACCTTGCCATCATCGACAAGCCTGCCGGCCTAGTAGTTCACCCGGCCCCCGGCCATTGGGATGACACGCTCGTCAACGCCCTGATCGCGCGCGGCACCACGCTGGCCGGAGGGGCCGAGGGGCGCCCCGGCATCGTCCACCGGCTGGACCGGGACACCTCGGGGCTCATGCTGGTGGCCAAGACCGATCTAGCTCACCGGCGCCTGGGTGCTGCCCTGGCCGCCCGCCGGGTAAGCCGGAGTTACGCCGCCTTGGCGTGGGGCCATCTCGACTCCAGTCCAACCCGGGTCGAGGCAGCGATCGCCCGCCATCCCCAGGACCGGAAGCGCATGACGATTTCGCCCATCGGTCGGGTGGCCCGGACCGAGGCGAGCGTCGTTGCCCGCTTCGACGTGGTCGATCTGCTCAGGCTGGAGCTGCATACCGGCCGAACCCACCAGATCAGGGTTCATCTGGAGCACATTGGGCATCCGGTGCTGGGTGACCCGGTGTATGGGGGTGGAGGAAGCCGCAGGATCTCGGGGGCCGGACGACGCTCTGCCGAGCTGCTGGGCCGAGTGACGCCCCGCCAAGCCCTTCATGCGGCTGCTCTGGCATTCCGCCATCCTGTGAGCGGAGCACCACTTGAGTTCCATTCCGAGTGGCCCGAGGATCTAAGGCCTGCACTGGTTGCAGCAGGTGGCGAAGAACTGGTTGCCCGCGATGAGCCCCTGCGCTATCTTCGTTTCTTTAATAGAGATGGCTAACTCTCCCACGCTCCACGCCGTCATCTTTCGAATCGGTGAGATTATCTGCGCGGCCCCGGCAGGGATCGTGCGTGAGATTCTTCCGCGCCTACCGGCCACCCGGATTCCTGGGGTGCCGGATGCGGTTGAAGGATTGGTGAATGTCCGGGGCAGCCTCCTGACCGTTCTCGACGGGCACCTCCTGCTTCAGCAAGACCGGCGACCCTCCGACGAGGGGGCCATCGTCGTTCTGGAGGCGAGGGGGCGCAATTACGGACTCGGTGTGGGGCAGGTCCTGGACTTTCTCGAAGTTCCCGCCGCGTCAGTCGTCGAGCGCCGGGACCTACCTGGCGTCGACCCTCGTTTGGTGAAAGCCGTCGGGGTCAGCGCAGACCAGCACTTCATATTGCTCGACGTGGACGCCCTGTTCGCACCGATCATCGGAGGCTGAGCGATCTGCAGTCGGTTCCCACGCGTGGAGGGAGTTTGTGAATCACACAGTGCTCGTCTGCGATGACGCCATTTTCATGCGCACCATGATCAGCGACATCCTGAGTCAGGCCGGATTTGAGGTCGTCGGCGAAGCCGACTCGGGGGTGCAGGCGGTGGAGAAATACCGCCAGCTCAAGCCCGATCTCGTCACCATGGATATCGTGATGCCCGACATGGGCGGAATCGAGGCCGTGCGCGAGATCTGCAAGTCCGACCCCGAAGCCAAGATTCTCATGTGCAGCGCCATGGGCCAGCAGGCCCTGGTCGTCGAGGCCATCCAGGCCGGCGCCAAGGATTTCGTGGTCAAGCCGTTTCAGCCATCTCGCGTACTCGAGGCGGTCCAGCGCGTCCTGGCCTGAGCGATGGATCTGTCTAAGTATGCCGCACTCTTTCTCGCGGAAAGTCGCGAGCACCTGAAGTCGTGTAACAGCTCGCTGCTGGAATGGGAACGTGACCCGGCTGCCGGCGAGCCGGTGGACCGGCTCTTTCGCGCCATTCATACGATCAAGGGCATGGCAGCGACGATGGGCTATGCGCCGGTGGCTCAGCTGGCCCACGCCGCCGAGAACCTGCTGGACGCATTGCGGCACGGCCGCCTGTCGGCAACGCCCGTAGTCCTCCAGTTGCTGTTCCGGTCGGTCGATACGCTGGGTCGCGCGGTGGAGAACGCTGCCGCGGGCTCGGAGGACCAGCCGGACGTCGGTCTCATCGTGGAGCTGGACTCGGCTGCCGCCGGGACCCTGACTTCGTCGGTATCGCTCACTGCTCCGGCCGTGGAACCCGCGGTGGAGTCCAGGAGCCGCCGGGCCTCGGATGCGCCGCGCTCCCGGCCGGTGCAAGTCACCATCCGCCCGGGGGCAGTCATGCGCGGCGCCCGGGCGGCGTTGGTGCTTCGTCGAGCTGAGGGGCTCGGTGCCGTCAGCGGCATACGTCCGCTGGTCGCCCAGCTCGAGCGCGACGAGTTCGATGGCCGCTTCTCGTTCCGGTTGCAGACCAAGCTTCCCGACGAAGCGGTTGTGGCCGCTCTAGGTAGCGTGGGAGAGGTAGAGGCGGTGCGGGTCGAGGAGGCGGTCGCGCAGGAAGTCGACGGCCGCGCCCAGGGGCGCCAGATCCGGGTCGATCTTCGCCGGCTGGATGACCTGATGAAGCAGGTGGGCGAGCTGGTCGTCGCCAAGAATCGCCTGACCTCGATCTCGCTCGAAGCGGGTGACCCGGCCCTGACTGAGCTTAGCGAGCGGATCTCGCGGCTGGTTTCGGCGATGCAGGGCGAGGTGCTCGCTGCCCGGATGACCCCCGTGGGAGAAGTGTTCGAGCGCTTTCCCCGGCTGGTCCGCGACCTCTCCCGAGACATGGGCAAGCGGATCCGGTTCGACATGGAGGGCGAAGAGATCGAGCTCGACCGTTCCATCCTGGACGAGATCGGCGAGCCCCTGCTTCATCTGATACGCAATGCGGCAGATCACGGGATCGAGAAACCGGAGCAACGCGCCGCGGCGGGGAAGCCCGCAGAGGGACGGATCCTCCTCTCCGCCACGCGCGAGCGCAACACCGTGGCGCTCCGGGTGGTGGATGATGGCGGCGGCATCGACCGCGAGGCGATTCTCGCCAAAGCCCGTCGCGAAGGCGGGGCTCCCGAGACCGATGCCCTCACGGACGATCTGCTGGTGCGCGTGCTCGCGCGTCCCGGGTTCAGCACCGCCCAGACGATTAGCGGGGTGTCCGGCAGGGGTGTCGGAGTCGACGTCGCCATGACGCGGGTCCGTGCGCTCGGCGGCACGCTCGAGGTGCGGAGCGAACTGGGCCGCAGCACCACGTTCCTCATCCGGGTGCCGCTGACCCTGGCTATTGTGCGGGCCCTGTTGGCCGAGGCAGGCGGGGAGCGCTATGCGGTGCCGCTGGCATATGTCGCCGAGACGGTCGACTTCGACCGCCAAGCCGTCACTGCGGTGCGGGATCGCGAGGCCCTGGTGGTGCGGGACCGGGTCATTCCTACGGTCCACCTGTGCGATCTGGTGGCCTGCCCGTCGAAGGCAGTATCCGCCCGCCGTCCGACCATAATCCTGGAAGTCGGCGAGCGGCGAGCCGCGCTGGTGGTGGATGCGCTCGTCGGGCAGCAGGACATCGTAGTCGAGCCGTTCGATGCGCCTCGAGGGTTACCGTCGTACATCGGCGGGGCAACGATCCTCGCGGACGGCGCACCGGCCCTCATTCTCGACGCCTCGGCGCTCCTTTAGGTGGAAGGGATGGAAGACGTGCGTGACCTGAAGGAGTCCCAGCTCGACGCAATGCGCGAAGTGGCGAACATCGGGGCCGGCCACGCCGCCACCGCATTGTCCCAGATGACCAACCGGACGATCATGATCAACGTCCCGCGGGTGAAGATCAAACCGCTGGAGGACGCCGGTGACATGCTGGGGCCACCCGATCAGGTGGTTGCCTCGGTCCTCATGCACATGATGGGCGATCTCACCGGGCGGGCCATGTTGCTCTTTCCCGAGCCCGCGGCCCTGGTCCTGTGCGATTATCTCTTCCGGCGCGAGCGCGGCACCACCACCGGCTTCGGCGAGATGGAGCAATCCAGCCTGAAGGAGGCTGGAAACATTCTCGCCAGCGCGTACCTGAACGCACTCAGCGACTTCATGGGTATGATGCTGGTGCCTTCCGTTCCCAGCCTGGTGATCGATCTCAGCGGAGCCATCCTGACCTCGGCCCACCTGAATTTCGGGCACGACCGGGAATACGCGCTCTGTGTCGAGACCTCCTTCCGGAGCGAAGGGTCTACCGAATCCATGGCCGGACACTTTCTGCTCCTGCCTGACATGGCATCGCTGCAGTCCATCTTCGACGCTATTCGGATCACCTAACGAGATGCCGGCGCCAGCGCTGTCGGAGCGCGATCTCACGGTTCTCCGCTCGTTCGCCCAGCGGATCAATCCTTCGGACGCCGGGGCGCACAACAACCTCGGCGTTCTGTATTACCAGAAGGGTTTGATCGACGAGGCGATCGCCGAGTTCGCGCGCGCGCTCGAGCTCGACTCGAAGATGCAGGTGGCGCAGACCAATCTCGAAATTGCCTATCGCGATAGCGGGCATTTCGAGCGCCGGATCGCGGATCTCCGGGAGAAAGCCCGCCGCCGCCCGGGCGATCGCGACGCCCGGTGGGAGCTGGGCCGCGCCTATGCCAGCCTCGGCCGGCACGAGGAGGCGGTCGGAGAATTCGAGGCGCTGCTCGCCACCCATCCGGGCGACGTGCCTGCCATGCTCCAGGTCGGCCTGGCGGAGAAGGCGCGCGGGCGACTCGACACGGCCAGTGATTGGCTCGCCCGAGCCTGCGATCAGGACCCCGACAACGCGGTCGCGCGGTTCCACCGGGGAGAGGTGCTCTACAACCGCGGCCTCACCGAGCTCGCACTCGTCGCGCTGAAGGATGCAATCGGCCGGAATCCGGAGTACGCGGAGGCCCACTACCTCATGGCCTTCGTTTACGGCGACCTGGGTCAGCACGAGGCTGCGCGAGAGGCGACCAAGCGGGCCGTAGCTCTGAACCCGATGCTGGCCCGGGCCCAGGCGAATCTCGCGCTCGACCGCGGGGCAGCAAGGCAGGATGGTGTAGATCCCACATCCCAAGGGACCGCCCAGCCGGTCGGGGGGCCTCCCGGCGACCCATCCGTCGAGAGGGCTCCCGTCCCCCAGTCCGTCCCGGGTGCTCCGCTGGCGCACTACAACCTGGGACTGGCATACCGGCAGAAGGGCTATTACGACGATGCGCTGCGGGAGTATCAGCTCGGTCTCGATGCGGACGAGGATCGGCGGCTCAATCTCCAGGCTATGGGCGAGGTCCATCTGCTACGCCGCGATCTCCCTGCTGCGCTGGAGCTCTACCAGGCCTTAGTGGGGGAGAACCCGGACTCGCCCAAGCTCTGGAACGAGCGCGGGGTGTGCCTGCACCAGTCGGGGCAACTCGAGGAGGCACTCGCCTCATATGAGAGGGCGGTTGCCGCCGATTCCGCCTACCAGCTGGCCTGGAACAACCTGGGAGTGCTCCGGGCGAGCGAGCGCTCCAGCGATGACTCGGTGGCGGCGTTCCGCCAGGCCCTCGGAGGCTCCCAACCACTCTTTGCCGCGCGCCTGAACCTGGCCCTGCTGCTGTTCCAGCGGCGGCAGCTCAAGCCCGCATTGGAAGAGTACCAGCGCGCCCTATCCGAGCAGCCCTCCAGCGCCACCGCGTGGAATGGGGTCGGCCTGGTGCTCATGGAGCTCAAGCGTTTCGACGATGCCCGCAATGCATTCGGGCGCGCGGTAGACGCCGATTCCGAGTTTGCTGCGGCTCACTACAACCTGAGCTTCGTGTTGAGCCAGCTGGGCGACTACGACGGCGCCTTGCGCGAGACCAAGCGGGCGCTCGAGCTGGAGCCGCTCTACGTTCCTCAGAAGTTCGCGCTCACGATCGACCTCCAGTTCGAAGATCCCAACATTGCCATCGCCCCTGAGCTGGTGGCCGAAGTCAGCGGCGAGGAGCTTGCGGGCGAGTTCAGCTACGATTCGCCGGCACTGGACCGTCTGTTCGAAGAGCTAGCTCCGGCAGAGCCGGCCCCTTCGCAAGAGCCGGCCGACGACTTACTCCGCCAGGCGCGCACCCTCGTCGCGAAGGGCCTGCTCGATGTCGCTCGCTCCGAGCTGAATCGCGCAGTGGCTCGGGGAGCCCCGCGACACGCTACCGCGATTCTCTTTGGGCACATCTTTGCCAAGCGGGGGTTCCACGGCGAGGCGCTCGAGCGTTACCGGGAGGCACGAGCGCTGGTTCCCGCCGATTCGGACGCGACCCTGGGTGAGATCCAGGCGCTTCTCGCCCTCCGTCGCGCCCAGGATGCAGAGGCGCTCGCCGAGGAGCTCGCCACCCGGGTGCCTCGCGATGTCGACGTGCTCGTCGCGCAGGCCAGAGTGCGGTTCGCGGTCGGTAACACCGCGGAAGCCCTCCAGTCGATTCAGCGAGCGCAGGCCCTCGCGCCCGCCCGACCCGATCTCTTCCACCTGCAAGCCCAGGTCTCGGCTCGGCTGGGAGACCGCGCGGCCGCCCTCGCTGCGTTCAACGCGGCGCTCCAGCTGGACGCTTCGATGGTCCGGGTCTGGTACGAGTTGGGCGCCATGGAGGAGGAGCAGCAGAACTGGACTGCAGCCCGGGCGGCGTACGAGCGTGCCCTCGATCTCCTGCCCACTTACGGTGCTGCCGCGCTCGCCTTGGCCGATCTGCTTGGCCGCACCGAGTCGCCCACGGCGGCCATCCCGGTGCTTGTGCAGGTGCTCGAGGCCGATCCCTACGAGCTCGAGGCACTCACGGCTCTCGGGAAAGCGCTGCTGCAGGACGGCCGCACGGTGCAGGCGCTCGAGGCGTTTGCCCGGGTACTGCGCTTCGACCCGCAGCACACGGCGGCCCTGTATCACCAGGGCACCGGCTTCGCCCGGCAGCGGCAGTTCGATCAGGCGGTTCAGGTATGGGAGCGGGTGATCCACCTGGAGCCCGAGGGCCCCTTCGCCACCGAAGCGCGCAGCCGAGCGCGATCCGCCCGCGATCTCCAACACATCTTCGCAACGGCGGGCTGACCAGTGGCGCTCGAGGGACCTCTCAAGGAATTCCACATCCAGGACGTGTTCCAGCTACTGGACCTCGGCCGGAAGAGCGGAGTCCTGCGGGTCACGTCCGAGCTCCGGCAGACGTCGGGCACGGTCTCCTTCGACCGGGGGGGCGTCGTGGCTGCGTCGCTCGCAAACTCTCAGCCGCTGGGCGCACGGCTGGTGCGGCTGGGCAAGATTTCGGAGCAGGACCTCGACCGGGCTCGGGCACTGCAGGAATCGGGAGACCCGCGGCGGCTCGGGGACATTCTCGTGGCCAACGGCGTCGTCGCGCGGCGGGAGCTGGACCGGCAGCTCAAGGGCCAGATCGAGGACACCATCTTCCAGCTGCTCGGCTGGTCGGAAGGCTACTTCCGGTTCGAAGACGGTGCCCCCTGCGAGGCGATGGTGGAGCATCCGGTTCGGATTCCGGCCGAGGCGCTTCTTATGGAAGCGGCGCGGCGGCATGACGAGTGGTCCCGCATCGAGGCCAAGGTCCCCCACCTGCGCGTGGTACCGAAACTCCCGCCCCCCGATGCTCCGTCCACCGGCCGATTGGACCTGCTGCCGTTCGAGTGGGAGGTGCTGGCGGCAGTTGACGGGCAGAGAGACCTGCACGCGCTTGCCAGCGAGCTCGGACGGTCCGAGTTCGATGTCGCCCGTACCATTTACGCCTTGTCCGCCGCCGGCGTGATTGTCCTGGACAACCCGGTGGGCAAACCGACGTCAGCCGCGGGGAACGGCCGCGACCATCCCGCATCGCTCACGCCGGCCCGGGAAGCGCTCGGCCGAGGCGAGTACGAGAACGCGGCGAAGTCGCTGCAAGAGGTTCTCCGAGCCGATCCGCTCATGCCCGAGGCCCGGCGCCTCTTCGGCGTGTGCCAGGTGGCACTGGGCCGCTTTCGTGGAGCCGCAGAGACCTGGAAGAGCTGGGCCCGTCTCGGTACGCTCACGCCCTCGGAGGAAGCATTGATGCCTGCGGTCGAGCGGCTGCAGCAGGCGGCAGAGACCTTGGCCAACGAGCTGGAGAGCTATCGTGACTGATGATATCCGAACACTGACGGCACGAGTGGCAGAGGAGCCCTCGAGCCTGGCCTTTCTCGAATTGGGCGAGGCGCTGCGGCGCCGCAGCCAGCTGGAGGCGGCGTACAAGGTGGCTCGCGGGGGGCTGGCACGGTATCCGGCCCTTGCCGACGCGCACGATCTCGTCGCCCGAATCCTCGGCGACCAGGGCGACCTGGCCGGCGCCTTCGATGCGTGGGTCGAGGCGCTGCGGTTTGATCCCATGAGAATCGGGGCGCTGAAAGGCATCGCGTTTCTGTACTTCCGGGCCGGTGACGTGCCCGCGGCGCTGGAGCATCTCCAACGGGCTGCAGAGGTCGACCCTGACGATGAATCCATCATCCAGGCCATTGGCCGGATCCGGCAGACGATGGTGGAAGAGCCTCAGGTCAACGTGGGGAGCTCCCAGGGCAACGGCTACCTCCCCCATCCGCCGGCGGTGCCCGATTCCGCGCCCTCTGCCGAAGCCGACCAGGGAACTTTCCGACCCGGGGCCGATAATGGAGATCACGGATCGATGCTGGTCGATGGCAACGGCCTCCGGCTGAGCGGAACGGTGCGCAGCCCCGCCGAGGAGGACGTCGGCGACCGGGTCGCGGCCGAACTGGCCGGGGTCTCCAAGGAAGCAACACGCACCAGCCGGCTGCTCGGTCTGGGAACCTGGCAAGCCATCGCCGTCGAGGCGCCGGACTGGAACCTGTTCCTGGTAGCGCCGACGCCCGACACACTGCTGCTGACCGTCCGCGAATCGTCACTGCCGATGGCCCGCCTGGCCCTCGTGGCCGATCGGGCGGCCCGTGAGGCGCGCGAGTGGCTGGAGCAACACGCGTGACCGCCGCGAACGAGGCCCTGGAGCGGGTCACCCAAGTCCCGGGAGTCCGGGGATCTCTGTTGATCTCGGCGGATGACGGGCTGGTGGTGGCCGAACGGCTGATGGAGGGGATCGATGGGCGTGCCGTTGCCGCGCTGGCCGCGAGCCTGGTCCAGCGCCTGGGTCGCGCCACCGGCGGGGCTGGCCTGCAGGCTCCAAAGTTTGTCCACCTGCGGGGCAAAACCGGCTCCGTGCTTGCCGCGCCTGGGGGCGACGATCTCGTCCTGGTGGCGGTGGTTGATCCCGATGCCAATGTGGGTCGCGCACGGATCGAGATGCTCGACGCGGTTGGTCGCCTAGCCTGATGCGGGCGCTTGAGCCGTGGGTCGTCGCGCCGTTACAGACGTTTATCACCGAGTCCTCAGCGCGGCTCATCCTCCTGATGACCACGTCCGGCCAGGTCGTCGCGCAGCATGGATTCTCGCGCTCGCTCGATGTCATGACGGCCTCCGCGCTCGGCGCCGCCATTGTGGCGTCCACCGAGGAGCTGGCCCGGATCATGGGAGCGTCGCGGTTCGGGGCCGTGGTCCACGGCGGTAGCCGCCAGAGCTGCATGCTCGCGGCCTTCGGGACGCCTCGAGGCCGGTGGATCGGCCTAGTGGTCTTTGGATCAGAGACGTCGGTCGGGATCGTCCAGCTCTTCTTCGACAAGATGGTCGAGGAGCTGGTCGGAGCCGCGCCCAAGGAACAACCGTCGCCTGCGCCAGTGCTGGCGGAAAACTTCGAGCACGACCTCAACGCGAGCCTTAAAGAGCTCTTTGGACGGTAATCGGCAATGTCTCTCGTCAACTTCACCGCGCGTGAGATCACCTGCAAGATCGTCTACTACGGACCGGGACGGTCCGGCAAGACGACAAACCTGCAGTATGTCTACGGTCGCGTACCCGAGGCTCGCCGCGGCCGGATGGTCTCGCTGGCCACCCAGACCGATCGGACGCTCTTCTTCGACTTTCTGCCGCTCGAACTAGGCATGATCTCGGGGTTCACCACCAAGTTTCAGCTCTACACCGTGCCGGGGCAGAGCTACTACAACGCGACACGGAAGCTGGTGCTCCAGGGGGCCGACGGCGTGGTCTTCGTCGCGGATAGCCAGGCGCGCCGGTTCGACGACAACATCGAGAGTCTGCAGAACCTGCAGGACAACCTGCTCGCCCAGGGCGTCGATATCCGGCAGCTGCCGGTCGTGTTCCAGTACAACAAACAGGATCTGCCTCGCGATCTCATCCTGACCCAGGATGAGATGGACGATGCCCTGAACTTCCGGTCCGTCCACAGCTTCAGTGCCGACGCGCTCCACGGCACCGGGGTATTCGAGACCCTGAAAGGTGTCTCGGAGCTGGTGCTGAAGCGGTTGGCGGCGGGGACCGCAGTCGCGTGACCGCAACGCTCAACCCCTTATATCGGTTCGACACCCTCGTCGTGGGGGCCGCAAACCGCTTGGCCTTTACCGCCGCCAAGGCGGTGGCGGAATCGCCGGGCACGGTTTACAACCCGCTCTTCATCTATGCCCGCCCGGGGTTGGGCAAGACCCATTTGTTGATGGGTATCGGTCACGCTGCCCGTGCCATCAATCCGCGTCTGTCGGTCGAGTACCTCACGCTGGATGAGTTCGTCGAGGCGTTTCACGCGGCTATCGCGGCGGGTCAGGGCGAGGCCTATCGCCGCCGGTTCATCGATGTCGATCTCCTGCTGGTGGACGATGTGCAGTTCCTGACTCACCGGCGCGAGATGCAGTCGGAGCTGCTCCGCCTGAGCGACGCGCTACAAACGGCAAATCGCCAGATCGTGCTCACCAGCGATCGGCCTCCAGCCGAGATCGAAGCGCTCGACGAGCGACTCATCCGCCGGTTCGCCGGCGGCCTCGTTATCGATGTGTCGGCGCCGGATTATGAGACCCGGGTCGCGATCCTCCGGCGAAAGGCGGAGGAACGGCGGGCCAACTTTGGAGCGGGCGTCTTGGAGGCGGTCGGGTCCCTCGCCATCGACAACGTGCGCGAGCTGCTCGGCGCCCTCAATCGCCTGATCGCCTTCCAGGCGGTGAGCGACGCGCCACTCAAGCCCGAGCAGGCCCGGGCACTGGCCGCAGGGCTGAAGATCACGGAAGAGGCGCCCGCCTCCGACCTCGCCGGCGGAGTGGACGAGTTCGGCGATTTCCTCTCCGAGGTGTCCGCCACCGTGGCCCAGCAGGTGGACTCGTGGCGCACCAAGGTGGCGGCGGCGATCCTGCGCTGGGAGGGCGAAGGCTTTCGCACCGCCCGGCTGGAGGCGCTCCTCCAGCAGGAAATGACGACCGACCCGGAGCAGGTGCTGCGGCAGTTCGAGATCGACGTGTGCCGGCTCCAGACGTTGCACGCCGAAGCGGCCGAGCTGGCGCCCGATTTAGCAGGCTCAACCGCGTTTCGCGATCCCGACGATCTCGCCGGCGCCGAAGCGATGACGGAGCGAGCCAGGCAGGGAGCCCACCCGCCACCTGCGCCCTCCCCGCTCTGGCGGTTGGATGACCTGATGGAGGGTCCCGGTAACCGGATGGCGGTGCAGGCGGCCCGGGCCGTGGTCGCGGAGCCGGCATCACGCTACAACCCGCTGGTGATTGTCGGAGCCAGCGGAGTGGGCAAGACTCACCTCCTGCATGCGGTGGGCAACGCCCTCGGAGTCAAGGCCAAGGGCCCGGTGGCATGCCTCAGCGCCCACGAGTTTACCGGGGAGCTGATCGAGGCGATCGATCGCGATGCGATCGGGCCCTGGCGGGCGAGATATCGCGGCGCCTCGGCCTTCCTGCTCGATGACTTCCACCTGGTCGCCGAAAAGGATCGGACTCAGGACGAGCTCTTCGTGCTCTTCAACTTTCTGATGGAGTCGGGCCGGCAGATGATCTTCACCTCGGCGGTCCCCTTGTCAGAGCTGAAAGGCGTCGAGGCGCGGCTCCGCACCCGGCTCGAAGGCGGACTCGTCGTGGATCTGCCCGCTCCGGAGCGAGAGCTCCGGCAGCAGGTGCTCGAGCGTCTGCTCCAGTCGAAGTCGGGGTCTCCTGATCCGGAGCTCGTGGGCTATCTGGGCTCCCGGCCAGCCGATTCGATTCGCGCGATGCACGGCCTACTCCAGCGAGTGCTGAACGCAGCGGAGACACAGGGCGTTGCCCCGACGGCGGCGCTCGCACGCGAGGTGCTTGAAGGGCCGGCGCCAAAGACGCCTCGCCGCTCAGCCGGCCGGTCGAGTGGGGTGGTGGCTCCTGCCAGCGGCGCACGAAGCCGGGAAAAGATCGTGTGGGACTGGCCCGACGTCGGTGATCGCATCGTCGAGGAGTGGCGCTGATGGCGATCAAGGGCAGCCTCAAGGAGGCCAGTCTCCCGGACGTGATCCAGCTTCTGTATCTGGGTCGCCGCACCGGGTGTCTTGCGCTGGCCGATCGCCACAACTTCGGCACCATCTATCTCGACGAGGGGCACATCGTATACGCCTCGATCGTCAATCGGCGCGACCGGCTGGGCGACATCCTGATGCGCAACGGCAAGATCACGCCGGAGCAGCTGCAACAGGCCATTGACGACCAGACCGACGATCGGCAGCACAAGCTCGGGGAGATTCTGGTGGGGAAGGGGATCCTCCCTCGGGCCGAGCTGGAGGAGTACATGCGTATCCAGATCGAGGAGGCGGTGTACTTCCTGTTCACCTGGACCTCGGGGACCTTCAACTTCGAGGCAGGTGTTCGCCCCGAGCGCGAGGATTTCCTGGTGCGGATCAGCCCGGAATCCCTCCTTTTGGAGGGCGCCCGGCGGGTCGATGAATGGAGCCTCGTCGAGAAGAAGATCCCCTCCTTCGACCTGATCTTTTCGGTCGACCAGCAGCACATCGGCGAATCGGCGCCCGAGCTTTCGTCCGAGCAGAAGCGGCTGCTGCCACTGGTTGACGGGACCAGGGATGTGCGCCAGCTGGTCGAAGAGTCCGGCATGGCGGAGTTCGATGTCGGGAAGGCGCTGTTCGGTCTCATCACCGCTGGCTTCGCGCACCGGGTCGGCACGTCTACCGCCGTGGCTCCCAAAATCAACGACAGCCGGGTGGAGGAACACCGGAATCTAGGGATCGCCTTCTACAAGGCCGGGATGCTGGAGGAGGGGTTGCGCGAGTTTCGCCGGGTCCTGGAACTGAGGCCGGCGGATAGCAGCGCGCCTCTGTTTCTCGGTCTGATCGCGATTCGCCAGGCTCGATGGGAGGATGCCGCCGCGGCACTGCGGCAGGCCGCTACCGCGGGAGTTCCCAAACCGGCGGTGCTGCACAATCTGGGCTTTGCGCTGGAGCAGTTGGGCCGGCTGGACGAGGCGGAAGCTGCGTACGGCGACGCGGCGAGCCGTGCCAGAGAAGATGCTCGGGTGATGTTGGGCTGGAGCATCGTCGCGCTGAAACGGGGTGATAACCAGGTGGCCCAAGGACGCCTGGCCCGAGCGCTCGAATTGTTCAAGAGCCGTCCGGTCCCTGCGGTCTGGTACTGGGCGGCCACGTTGGCGAGTGCCGGCCTGGAGGATCTGGACGCTGCCCTGAAGGCGGCGCGGGACGGCGTGGCCGCGTACTCGGAGAACCCGGTGCTGCAGAACAACCTCGCCGTGCTGCTGGAGCTGAGCGGTGATGTGGAGGGCGCGGAGAAGATGCTGCGCGCGGCGCTGGCCGAGGATCCGGCCTTACCGCAGGTATCCAAGAACCTGGCCGACGTTCTCTACCGGACTGGCCGCTACGACGATGCGGCCGAGGCCTATGAGCGCGCGGCCAAGCTCAACCCCGAACTGGGGGACGATCTCTACTTCAAACTGGGCAACATCGCGTACAAGCGCAGGGACCACGCCCGGGCCAGAGAGAGCTGGGCCCAGGCCACCTTCCTCAACCCGGGCCACCAGCTGGCCCGGGCGAACCTCGAAATGCTGGATCTGACGCAATGACGGCCGATGAGGCCGCTTTTGCTGCCCTCACACGGAAGATCTCGCGCGAGGCAGGGCTGACCCTCGCCGCCTACAAGGACAAGTGTCTGCGCCGGCGGATCGCGGTCCGGATGCGAGCCTGCGGCGTGAAGACCTACTCGGATTACCAGGCCGTGCTCGATCGGATACCGGCCGAGTACGAGCGACTCAAGGATGCGATCACGATCAACGTCACCCGCTTCTACCGGAATGCCGAGACCTGGAACCTGATGCGGGGAGACCTCATACGAGAGATCTGTCAGGCGAACCACGGGGAGATCCGGGTGTGGAGTGCCGGCTGCTCGTCGGGCGAGGAGCCGTACACCCTGACCATGTTGATCGCCGAGCATCTGGAACAGCAGGGCACGCCGGAACGACTTGGTCACCTGACGGTTGACGCAACCGATATCGACCGGCAGTGCCTCGAGCGCGCCCGGGACGGTCGCTATCGTCGTGAGGCGCTGACCGAGCTGCCGCCGGTCTGGGCTGAGCGCTACTTCGAGCAGGATGGGGATGAGTGCCGGGTGATCGAGCGGCTGCGCCAGCGGGTGCAGGTTCGGGCGGCCGACCTCAGCAACGATCCGCCTCCCCGGCACAACTATCACCTGATCCTGTGCCGCAACGTCGTGATCTACTTCGAGCGCGCCGCGCAGGAGCGGGTATTCGCCACCTTTGCCCGAGCGCTCGCGCCCGGGGGGTTTCTGGTGCTGGGTAAAGTCGAGACGCTCTTCGGCCCGGCCCGCGATCGACTCACGTTGCTGGACCCGCGCGAGCGGGTCTATCGGTTGAGCGCGTGAGTCGCGAGCTGCTGGTGCGGGTGGCTGACCTCCGGGTGGGCGTCGCGGACGATGTCCTGATCACCCAGGGCCTCGGCAGCTGCGTGGCGATCCTGCTCTACGATGCGGAAGCCCGGATTGGAGGAATGGCCCACGTTCTCCTGCCCTCGCCTGCGCTGAGCCGGATGGACGCCAACCCCGCCAAGTTCCCTCAGTCGGCGATCCCCCGACTTCTCCAACTGATGGCAGCCGACGGGGCGCAGCAGACACGCATTTCTGCTCGGCTCGCCGGCGGGGCCAGCATGTTCGCGGCCCTCGCGCCGCCCGGCACCATACACATGGGGGAGCGGAACCTCGTGGCCGCCAGGCAGGTGCTGCACACTCACGGTGTGCCTCTCGTCGGTGAGGCGGTGGGCGGCGATTTCGGACGCACGGTCCGCCTGATCGTGAACGATGGCAGAGTCGAAGTGATCACGGTGGCCCATGGTGTCCAGCATCTCTGATCCAAGCCGGGTGCTCGTGGTCGACGACAGTCCCTTCTTCCGCCGGCTTCTCACCGAGGTAGTCGAGGGTTCCGGTGAGTTCCGCGTCGTCGCCACGGCCCGGGACGGCATGGACGCACTCCGGAAAGTTCGGGCCCATGCTCCGGACGTGGTACTGATGGATCTCGAGATGCCCGAGCTCGATGGTCTCGGGGCAATCGGATACATCATGGCGGAATCGCCCCGCCCGATCGTGGTGGTGAGCGCCTACGTCGGGCCAGGAGCAGTCGCGGCCATCCGCGCGCTCGAGCTTGGCGCGGTGGACCTTGTTGCGAAAGAGGAGGGGCGTGACAGCGCGGCCACGGCTCGGTTTGCCGAGCGGCTCCTGGCGGTTCTCCGGGCCGCGAAGTCGGCCGACATCAGGCGGCTGGCGCTCGTGGCCCGACCGGATCGAGAGCCGCCAGAGTCGTCAGGGCCGCTCTTGCACGGGCGAGCGCGATTCTGCGTAGCGATCGCGGCCTCCACTGGGGGTCCCCGGGCGTTGGCCGAGATCGTGCCGCAGCTGCCGCCCGGACTGGAGACCGCCATCCTCGTTGTGCAGCACATGCCACCCAAATTCACCCGCAGCCTTGCGGAGAGGTTGGCCACGCAGAGCAGGATTAAGGTCGTGGAAGGGGAGGATCGAATGCCGGTGAGGGCCGATACCGCGTACATAGCACCAGGTGATTTCCACATGCGCGTTGCCGCTGGGGCGGAAGGCACCCATCTGGTGCTCGACCAGGGGCCTCCGGTCTGGGGTGTGCGCCCGGCGGCAGACCCGCTCTTCGCCAGCGTGGCGCGCGCGTTTGGGTCATTGGCCGTGGGCGTTGTGCTCACCGGCATCGGGCGCGATGGCGCGGAAGGACTGAGGCAGATCCACGATGCCGGCGGGATCGGGTTTGCCCAGGATCGCGAGACTGCAACGATCTATGGTATGCCCGGCGCAGCGGTCCAGTCGGGGGGAGCCCGGTACGTGCTGCCGGTGGGTCAAATCGCTGCGGGGATCATAGGCGAACTAACCCGGCTGAGGTGCCAGTGAGCCGCGCCCACAACGGGTTCCTCCTGGTCCGCACCGGCAAGCGGCGGGTCGGGCTCGAACTGGCCCACGTTCTTGGTGTGGCGCCGCTGGGATCGGTGCACCCGGTGCCGTCAGTCGAGTCGGCGGTGCGAGGTGTAGCCAACGTCCAGGGCAAGATGGTTCCCGTGATCCACCTGGGCGCTCTGCTCGAGGGTATCTCCTGCCCCTCCGAGCAGGGGGACACTGGCGTCCTCGTGAGCGTTGGCGGGCGGTGCCTTTGTCTCGAGGTGGACGAGGCTGAGCTGCTGGTGCGTGACCGCGCCTTACCGGTTCCTCAGGGTACTACCCTGCCGTGGGCCTTCGGAGTGGCGAAACATGCCGGCGGACTGGTGCCCCTGTTGGATCTGCCGGCACTCAGCTCGCGTTTTATGGAGACTGGATCGATATGAACACCGGCGATGACGTCCAGGACGACGTCCAGGTAGTGACCTTTAAGGTCGGTCGTCAGGAATTCGCATTCGACATCCTTCAGGTCGAGCGGATCCTCCGATACACCGCACCCTCGCCTCTGCCGAAGGCTCCGGAGTTCCTCGAGGGGGTCCTGTCGTACGGCGGCAGCGCAATACCCGTCATCGATCTCCGCAAGCGGTTCGAGCTCGATGCACCTATCGGCGAGGAAACCCGAATGATGGTGCTCGAGCTGGAGACCCAGCGGGTGGCCGTGCTCGTGGATGCTGTCTGCGAAGTAGTGAAGGTAGACAGTACCACTATCACCGCGCCGGGGGCGATGGTGAGCGGCCTGGCAGCCGTGTACATCGCAGGGATCATTTCGAGTCCGGAGCGGACCATCATCATCCTGAATGCCCGGAAACTGCTCTCCGCAACCGAGCGGCTAGCACTCGAGACTCTTGGGGCCGCCTAGATGACCGATCCCTGGCTCAGTTCTCTGCGTACCCAGCTGCAAGCGATCGCCGGCCGGCTCGACGCTCCCGGCGCCGACCGCGACGGCGTCAAACGCGAAATCATCGCCCTGTTTAAGCGCGTGGATGGCGCCTTGACCGATCTTACCCAGATCAAAGACGAGATTCGTGGGCTGGTAGAGCGCTACAAGCAGGGGAACAGCGTGGCGCCGACTCCGGCCCCGCAGTTCACCGGCGCCCGGCCCGCCGTTCACGCCGACCACCTCGGCGCCTCGACCTACATCGAGAAGGGTTGGAGTCTCATCTCATTGGGGGACTATCGTGGGGCGATTCAGGCATTGGACAAGGCGCTGAGCCTCTCGCCCGGCGCGGTCGAGGCCCAGTCCCTCCTGGGGTGGGCCCAGATGCTGCACGAGGACTACGACGACGCGCTCGGGAACTTCTCCAAGGTCCTCATGAAGGAACCGGCCAATGCTCTGGCCCGCATCAATGTCGGTTACATTTGCCTGAAGAAGGGGATCTTCGGCGAGGCCATCGAGCACCTCTCCAAGGCCATCCGGCTCGACAATGACCGGAAGGCCACGCTCTACGCCCACTACTATCTCGGCCTGGTGTATCTCGAGCGCGAAATGTACGAGGACGCTCAGAGTTTTCTGCGCAAGACGCTCAAGCTGGGACCGAATCTCATCGAGGCCTACTTCGAGCTCGGGCGGGCTCTCTGGCTGGGAGGGAACCGGGAAGAGGCGGTTCGTACCTGGACCGACGGGTATAAGGCCAACAAGTTCAACCCATGGGCCAAGCGGTGCCAGGAAATGCTGGACGTAGCGGCAGCAGGAGGCGAAGTCCCGCGCAGTCCCCTCGCCTAGCGAAGCTCTCGCTTTTCATTCCGCTTCTCGTCGCAATCTCGGCGGCTGCAGCTCAAGACCAGCCTGCCGCGGTGCGGGTAGGGCAGGTTACGGCGGTCGCCTGGCCTCAGCAGCTCGAGCTTGCCGCCAATCTCGCCCGGAGGGCGAACGACACGGCCGACTGGCCCGGGCTGGGTCGCCGAGCGCCCGGTGCTCTGCGGCTCATCGTGGTCCCCGATGCGCGCCGTCTGGACTCACTCAGTCAGGGCAGGGCACCGGTGTGGGGAGCGGCCGTGGCCCTGCCCTCCGCCAGAGTGATCCTACTCCGGGCCGACGCCGACGACATCTACGCAACGCTTCGGCACGAGCTGGCCCATCTTACACTCCATCAGGCGGTGCCGGTGCGGGTGCCGCTTTGGTTCGACGAGGGCTACGCCGCGTGGGCCGCGGGCGAATGGGAACGCCTCGGGGCGCTCGAACTCAACCTGGCGGTCGTGCGCGGGGCAGTGCCGGACCTCCGAGGTCTGGACGGCGCGCTGCGAGGCTCGGCGACGAGTGCAGATGCCGCGTATGCGCTCGCCGTCTCCGCCGTGATCGAGCTGGCCCGACGGAACCCCTCCGGATCGATCGCCCCTCTCCTCCAGCGGCTGATGGCGGGACACGATTTCGAAGCCAGCGTGCTGGAGACAACCGGCCTGACGATGTCGCAGTTCGAGCGTGGGTGGCAGCGGCGGGTTCGCCAGCGGTACAGTCTCGCCACCTGGCTCCTGGCGGGGGGTGGCTGGGGCGTGGTCGCGCTCTCTGCGTGGGTCTTGGTCAGAGTCCGCCGCAGGGCGGACCGGGCTCGTCGTGCCGCCCTGGACGAAGGGTGGGAGCTTCCTCCGGAAAGCGCAGCGGCGTCTGAACTTGACCCGGCTCCAGAACGGTAGTAGCCTCAAGCCTTATGTCGAATCCTCGCCCATCCACTCAATCGCGCAGCTCAGCGCCACGACATTTCGTACTCGCCCCGCGGAACCTCATCATCCTCGCGGCGGCGGTACTCGTGCTCGTGGCTGGGTATCTGATGCTCCAGGCGGGACATGCCAGTGCGGCGGCGGTGATCCTGGTCTTCGGCTATTGCGTGTTGTTTCCAATCGGCATTGCACTATAGAGTGTCGCTCATCACGGCACAGTCCCTGCAATACCACTAAAAGCTTGGGGGATGGGGTGCCTCAGGGGCGAATAGCTCAGCTGGTTCAGAGCGCCTGCCTTACACGCAGGATGTCGGGGGTTCGAATCCCTCTTCGCCCACTCAAGCCAGCGCGAAGAGCGCTGTTTCCGGTCCGCAAGGGCCGTCCTGTTGGGGAGACTAAAGGAATGAGCCTGTCCCGTCTTGTCCTCATCGTCTTGTTCGGTGGAGTCACTGCGGCGCCTCTGGCAGCCCAGGGTATCCCGCGCGGGGCTCGCACGAGCCAGACGGTCGCGAACGCTCCACGCCTCATGGTTGCGAATCCCTTTGCCTTCGCTTCGGCCGACTCGGCCAGCGCCGTCAGGATCGGCAGCGCCGCTCGGACGGAGATGAAGGCTATCGTCGGCCGAGACTTCACCGTCGTCGAGCAGGCCCAGATGAACGACGCGCTGAAGCAGTACGGCTATCCGGTGGACGCCATTCTGAGCCCACCTCTGGCCACTACATTGGCCAAGAACATCCAGGCGCGTGTGCTCATGTCCGGCACGATGGCCCGTGGTGCGGGTGGCGGCACTGTGGTCACGGCGCGGCTGATCGGGGTGAACGACGACGCCGGCTATGTGGTCACCTTGACTCAGCAAAAGGGACAGACCCTCGAGGACTTCGGCAAGAAGCTGGCCCGGGCACTCGAGCCCGCGGTGAAATCGCTCGCTGATGCCAGGGCCTGCGTCGATCAACGCACCAGCAAACCGGACAAGGCAGAGGCAGCCGCGCAGAAGGCGATCAAGGTGCTGCCCAATCATGGGCTCGCTCACTTCTGCCTTGCCCAGATCGCGCAGGACAAGAAGGCGCCCCGGCCGGAGGTGGTAAAGCACCTTCAGGCTGCAACCAAAGGGGATCCACTCAGTCTGCCGGTCTGGACGGCGCTAGCCACTCAGTATCAGCAGGCCAACGACACCGCCAACACGCTCCTGGCGTTCGAGCAGATGCTTCTGGTGGCGCCCACGAACCAGAAGCTGCGCGAGGAGCTGTTCAAGTACTTCCTCCAGTCCGGTCACTCGGAGACGGCGCTGAAAGTGGCCGACGAGGGGCTCAAGCTGGACCCGAACAACGCCGACCTGTACGATCTCAAGAGCAACGCCTGCCTCTTCCTCAGCAACTTCAAGTGCGCGGTCGACGCACTGGAGGCAATGTACGCCACCGACTCCACCAAGGCAGACACGCTCTTCTTTACGAAGATATCCGCTGCCGCGGCCGAGGGTGAGAATCCGGACAATGTGCGTTTACTCAAATGGTCCCAGATGGGCGTCAGGAAATACCCGAACAATCCGACCCTACTGGGATACCTGAACAAGGCCTATTCCCTGTCCGGCCAGACGGACAGTGTCATCGCCGTGACCAACCGGATCATCGCAAAAGATACGACCGAATCTGGTGTGATCGCGGCTTTGGCGGCAGCGCAGGCGCTGATCGTTCCGCCTGACACCACAAAGGCGAGACGAGACACTTCGGTTGCGGGACGAGACACTTCGGCGGCGAGACGAGACACTTCGGCGGCGAGACGAGACACTTCGGCTGCTACTGCTCCGCGGACGAGCACCAAGTTTACCCCACGCCCCAAAGAAGCAGTTCCATTCCTCGAGTTCGTGATCAAGCACGGGGATGCCCAGCGGAAGGAGAACGCAGCCGCGCTACTCTACACCGGGGCGGCTCCGTTGCTGCAGCAGCCGCAGGACCTTCCGGGCGCCGAGGAGCTGCTTCGGATGGCGGTGGCTGCGGCTAACCCGACCGGGAAGGTATACCCAGCTGCCAACTACCTCCTCGGTCTGGCCATTCTCTTCCAGGTGCCGCAGATCGATCCCCTGGCCGAGAAGCAGAAGTCGTGCGATCTCGCCATGCAGGAGCAAACAAAGCTGGCGGCGGCCGACTCGGCGCTCACGGCTGGTCGTTCAGTCAACCCCGAGGCGGTCGAGAAGAATCTCGGCATCATCAAGAAGTACGAGCCGCGGATCAAGTCGATGCTGAAGGCGTACTGCAAGACGAAGAAGAAGTGAGCTTCGTTCACGGCTATGGGCTT
>Ga0307312_10000070_pt1 | contig 35778 bp, 36 predicted proteins | sample ER_DNA_202_FD_194489 | JGI IMG/M metagenome (GOLD analysis project Ga0307312, IMG submission 194489) | Bulk soil microbial communities from the East River watershed near Crested Butte, Colorado, United States - ER_DNA_202 | ecosystem: Environmental > Terrestrial > Soil > Floodplain | place... | reverse complement strand
CCGTGCGCACAATCCCTACGTAATCCCACATCAGACGTCTGATCTCGTCCCAGTTGTGATAGATCACAACGAGCTCATCTACGTTCTGCACGTTTCCCGATTGCCACTCCGGGAGCGAAACCTTCCGCGCCGGATGCGAAGGGCGTTGTCCCTCCCCAGCAGCGGCCGCGGCACGATGCGCCACTACTAAACCTTCGAGCAGCGAATTGCTGGCAAGGCGATTCGCTCCGTGCAATCCTGTGCATGCGACTTCTCCGACTGCATACAGACCGGGCAGATTCGTCGCACCGTTCACATCCGTTTTAATTCCGCCGCATTGATAATGTGCCGCCGGCACGACCGGAATCGGTTGCTTAGAGATGTCGATCCCGAATCGCAGACAGGTCTCGTAAATGTGCGGGAATCGCTCGCGAATAAATTCCGGCGATTTGTGCGTGATATCCAGAAACACGCATTTCGCGCCTGAGCGTTTGATCTCCGCGTCGATCGCGCGGGCCACGATGTCGCGCGGAGCGAGCGAGCCCCGCGAATCGTACCGTTTCATAAAATCTTCGCCGCGATTATTGCGCAGAATTCCGCCTTCACCGCGCACCGCTTCCGAAATCAAAAATGATTTCGCTTTCGCGTGAAAAAGGCATGTCGGATGAAATTGGATGAACTCCATGTTTGCAATCACCGCGCCTGCCCGCCACGCCATCGCCACGCCGTCTCCGGTCGCGATATCCGGATTGGTCGTATACAAGTAAACTTTGCCGCAACCGCCGGTCGCGAGCACGATGCGGTCCGAGCGAATTGTTTCTACTTCATCGGTTTTTTCATCCAGAACGTAGACGCCAAGACAGCGATCTTCTGCGGCGAACCCGAGCTTGGCCGCCGTGATTAAATCGACCGCCATATGATTTTCAAATAGCTCAACATGCGATTGCCGGCCGAGCTCGCACAGCAAAGTGTCCTCGATCTCTTTTCCCGTCAGGTCTCGCACATGCAGCACCCGACGCTTCGAGTGGCCGCCCTCCTTGCCGAGATCGAGTTCGCGATGGCCGGAGACCTCGCGCTCATCGAATTGCAACCCAAATTCCATCAACTCTCGGATTCGATCCGGACCTTCCATGACAATCGTGCGAACGGCCGTCTCGTCGCAAATTCCGGCGCCTGCCTCGAGTGTGTCGCGTACGTGCAGCTCGAAAGAATCTTCATCGCTCGTCACGCACGCTATTCCACCTTGCGCCCAAGCTGTGTTTGTGTCGGCTCCTTTGCGTTTCGTAATTACCGCAACGGACCCATGCTTTGCCACCTTCAGCGCAAAACTGAGACCAGCAATGCCACTGCCGATCACAACGAAATCATATTCCTTCACGCGAGCAGAATATTGTCGATCAAACGAGTCTTGCCGAAGAACACCGCGAGCGCGAGCAGTGAATTTGGGCCAATGACTTCGATCGGCTGCAAATCCCCTGCATCAACAAGACCGACATAATCAATTCGGGCGAGCGGCGCTTGACCGATCATTTCGCGAACCGCCGAAACAACTCGTGTTGTCGAAGTTTCACCGCCGCGCGTCATCTCGGCCCCTTTTAACAAAGCTTTTCGCAAAACCGTTGCCTGCTTTCGTTCTTCCGCGCTCAAGTATTGATTACGCGAACTGCACGCCAGTCCATCCTCTTCGCGAACAGTCGCTACAGCAACGATGTCGATCTTAAAATCAAGATCGCGCACCATTCGGCGAATGATCGCGAGTTGCTGAAAATCTTTTTCGCCAAAGACAGCCACATCCGGCGCAAGAATGTTGAATAATTTCGCCACGACCGTGCAGACCCCACGGAAGTGACCGGGCCGCGACTTACCCTCGAGCACACTCGACAACGAAGTCTCCTCCACGAATGTGGAGCGATCGTCAAAGGATATCTCCTCGACGGAGGGCCGGAATAAAAGCTCGACACCGGCATCACGGCAAAAGTCTTCGTCTGCTTTTTCCGGACGTGGGTATCGTTCGTAATCGCTTCCCGGTTCAAACTGGAGCGGGTTCACAAAAATACTCACCGCCACTTCGCCATCTTTTTCGGCGTGCGCACGCGCAACTCGAATCAACTCCAAATGGGCCTTGTGCAGAGCTCCCATCGTGGGCACGAGCACGCTCGGTTTTGAGCGCTGTCGCGATTGAGCCTCCGCGATCGTGGTCACAATTTTCACTCAACCGATCATCACCCAATCGCCTGCCGCACGCGAATTTCCGACTTCAAATCAAAGGACGAGGATAAACACGCCAGTGATCATCAGCGCGAGCATCCAGAACACATCGACGTTGAACCAGGCGCGGCGCAAGATGCCGACCCCGAGTCTTTCGTAAACCAAGATTGCCACGAGACCGGTTACGAGAAGATAGCCCAAGGTATGGACGGCAACTGAACTCGTCAGCAGCGAAGGAGTGTTGAAGTTAGCGAATTCGAGGCCGCAGGTCGGATGCATGTGTAGGGCCATTGGACCCGTGTGTGGTGCAAGCGTCTGTGGGGCTGATTTAAGAAATAACGGGATTAGCATTAAACCCGCGCCATGGGCCGATGCCATCACAAAAGACCAAAGAGTTAAATCGCCGAAACCAACCCGCATGCCTACCCAGTTCGGGTGACGTGAGCGAAAGAGCCGATACAACCCAAAAGCAAACAGGATCGCAGCAGCAGTAATTTTTAGAGCGAATGGTGGCACAGTAACCCGAGCCAGGAGAACCGCGGCGATGATGATCCCGATGGAAAGCGCGTGGCCGAGAGCGATCGGTGGCAGAGCGCGAAGGACTGCTATGCGCTTCTGTTCCTGCAATCCGAGTCCAACCGCAAACAACCATCCCATCGCCGGATTGATCCCATGAAAAGCGCCTAAGCCGAACAGCATCAGCCAGGGCCAGAGCTCACTCACGGAAAACAATAGGAATCGCTCGAGGAATCGCCGCCTTCGAGGCGGACTTGGTGAACACGATAATCGCTGCTTTCGACAAAAAAGCTTTCGTCGAAGGCGATGCCGCTTTCTTGGTCAGCGTCAAGTTTGACCATCCAACTGCCGACGCCGTCGGGATAGAACTGTTCATCCCACGCGGCATAAAGCGAATTCGTGAAATAGATTCGTTTGCCGTCGCGGCTCACTTCCACCATCTGCGGTCCGCCAGCCAACGGTTGCTTCGAATTCTTTGGGTGGGGCGTTCGGTTAACAATCCCGCCAATGCGCACCGAGCCGGTCTTCTTCGGACTGAATGGATCGGACACATCGTACTGCAGGAGCTCTCCTGTTCCCCAGCAGGAAACGTAGAGGAATTTGTCGTCGAGCGATAAATTGATGTCCGACACAAGTGGGGGCACTGCTTTGAAATCTTTGAGCATCGGTGGCAGTTTCGCCGGGTCGGCCGGTTCGGCGGGAATTTCGATTACCTTCTTCAAATCCCACGCCCCGTTGTTGCGATGCCAGAGCCAGACGGACGCGGATAAATCCTTGAGCGAAACGACAACACCAACAAAACCGTACGCCTTAGTCGGGTTGTGGGCGGGACGCATCTCGAGGACCATTTGCTGCTCTTTGCCCAAATCGAGCGCCTGCACATGGCGGCGGCGGCGCAGGTCCCAGACGTGCATCTGATGGCCGTATTTGCTGCTCAGAAGCAGATCCGGCTGCAATCCGCTTTCAAGCATGTTCGGCGTACCCCACTCGCTGCTCAGCAGCGTGTCGAAACCCAAATGCCACCAAAAATCGTAATGAAGAAATTGCGGACCACGGTCCATTTCCCACTGGCCCAGAATCTCGAACGTTTCGCAATCGAGCATGAAAATGCCGCCCGGACCGTCGCCATTGGGCGCCCCGAGCGCGCTGACGTAAATGCCTTCCGGTCCGCAGTGAATCGTGTGCGGACGCGAATAATTAGCGCGCGAGAAGACTTCTTCTGGTTCGATCACTTTAACGATCTTCGGTTTTCGCGGATTGGGCTTCGTGTCGATAATGTGAATACGAGATGAGCGCAGCCCAGGCACAACCAGGTAACGGCGCTCGACGTGCGGATGCGGGGCGTACGGGCAAAGGGCCGAACTGCACGCATTCCAACCGAAGTGGTGCAGCTCATCACCAAACTCCGGCATCTTGACCTCACCAACGCGCTGGCTGTAGGTGCGCGACCCGGGATCAACATCGACAACCAACAGCGCGTCGTTGAGTTTGCTGCCTGGCGGGTTAAGCGCCGCCACGAACGCATGCTTCTCGGGCGGGGCCTGCATTGCCAGTCGCGGCGACGGGTAAAACGTCGGGTCTGGTTTCAAGAGTGGCATAAAAGTGCTTTCTCCTTCGGAGGTTAACTTCATTACGTCTCCACGGCCGGAAACTCAAGCTTGTTTTGTCGTTGGAAGGCGTCGATTAGCCCAGGTAATCCCCGTGGCCTTGCACCCGACACGGCTGCCCCCTACAGCGAAGAATGTTTACGCCAGTGGTCTTACAATTTGAATCTCATTCGACCCAAATTGCCTGTCGGGCGTGCCGAAATTTTTTGTGCCCGAAATTTTGCCAGCCGGCTTGTCGCGCCAGTTTATCCACTTCCTTAAATGAAAATGCGCGCGCGGCAGAAAGTCGCGCGTCGTAGCGCGTCATCGGTTCGCGGAAAATCAGCGCGGTCAAAAAATACACCCCGGCGGCGGCAAGCAATCCGCGCCGTAAATCGGAAACGAGGGCAAATTTTTGGGACAACTCGCGGCAGCGTCGCAGTACCCGAACTGCCTCTTCGTCACTGAAATGATGAAGCACGAGTGAACAAAGCACAATGTCGTAGGTCCTCGCGGTTTGCCATTCGAGGATGTTCGCTTCCGAATAGAAAATTTCCGGATAATCGACGCTCAATTTTCTCGCGATCTCCAGAGTCGCTGATTGTTTATCTACTGCGTCGATCTCAACTTCCGCCCCGATTTTTCGTGCAGAATCGACAATCAATCGGGGAATGTCGCCTGATCCGGTGGCAAGATCGACAATGCGCAATTTGTCGCCCGGCTCGATCCAGCGACCTACAAACTGAGAAACCAAGTGATGACTGCCAAACCAGCGATTGAGTTGGCGCAGATTTTTGAGATCGCACTCCAGCTCGGCCGAGACCGGCTGTGGCCGATCCATCAGTTCCGGCTCAGCCGGATTGAAATTTCTCTTCATTCAACGCTGTAGCGGGCGGTCTACGACCGTCGCATTAATTCTTTCGACGCTCACAGAGCACCGCTACAAAGAGAGAAACTTCTGCCACAATTCCGGAAGCTGCGCAGTCTCGACCTCACTCGCGATCCGGCCTTCGAACTCCGGATGAAAAATCGTGCTTGTCCCGTAAACCATAATTACGTCCTCTGAGCCTTCCGCACGAATGGCATGCGCCACGCCGGGCGGAACAACAATGCCGACGTTATTGCTGCTGCGATGATTATCCCCATCAACAAAGAAACGCATGATGCGCCTAGGAAAGCCGGCGCGCACATCACAAAGAATCATCTCGGCCCGTCCCTGCAAAAAAAACATGATATCCCACTGCTCCTCATCGTAACGACGCAGCGAGTAATTGTCCGGCTCATCGATGAACAATCGGCGCAACCAATCGCCTGCTGTCGCGCTCTCGGGAATACTGGGCGGATGCACGTGAAAACCCTTTGCGGTCTGCGCAAACATGTGCGCCGCCGACCATTGCTTGGGCCAAAAACCTATCTGTGCCAGAATGCCTTCATCGCGCCGGACAAATTCGCCGAAAAATCCGCGATGACGTTGCGGATGAATCTTTCTCGAAAAAATTTCCAAACCTGGAATCCACGCCTCTTTAATGTCGTTCCTCTTTCGGTCGGCAGCAGCAAGTTCGCTTGCTTCGACCCCTCGCTCCGAGAGTTCCTGCGCGAAAACCGCGAGGCGGTAATTGCGCGTACCTAACGCCTTTTCCGCGCGAGCGTCGATGCCTTGCCAGAGATCCTTTTCTCGCTTGTTCATTTTAATCCAACCGGTGGTCTTATTTGCCTAACGAGAAATCGGCGCGTTCGCGAGAAAGATTTGGATTGTAATAAGGATCCCGCTCCACAATGTCGGGCCAGCGCTCACGCATAATCGCCACGCTGCGCATGTCAATCTTATCGCGTTGCGGTTCATGTTCATAAAGCTTCGCAAACGGAGTGTAAACAATCAGGTAACCCGATCGCCGCATTTTGAGGCAAAGATCGACATCTGCAAACCCGTCAGGGAGGCTCTCATCGAATCCGCCGACTTCTTGAAATACTTCGCGACGCGTCAACATACACACGCTGGAGATCGCGCTGCAATTGCGCGTCACGTGTAATTGGCGGCTCACGCCGGGTTGCTCCGCCGGCACGCAGCGAAAAGCCGGCTGCGCAATTCCGGTCACGCCAAGAACAATCCCGGCGTGCTCAATCGTCTCGTTCGGATTCAATAATTGTGCGCCAACTGCGCCAACCTCGGGCCGCTGGACATGCTCGGCCATGATCGTCAGCCAATCGCTTTCGAGCGCTTCGACATCATTGTGTAAGAACAGCAACCATGGGCTCTCAGTTTGCCGGACTGCGAAATTATTCAGCGCGGAGAGATTCGGCGTCCCCTCATAAATGAGTCGCCGATGTTTGACACGGGAAAAATGAGAGTCGGCTTCATCAGATTGACTGTCGTTATCGACAACGACGATTCTATAATTGGGATAGCTGGTTTTGCGTGTCAGGCTCTCAATGCAGCGCGAGAGGAGATCCAAACGATCGCGCGCCAGAATGATAATGGATATTTGCTTTGCCGCAGCGAGTTCCCGCTTGACCCAATACGTGTGTGTGCGCCAGTCCATGGCAACGTGACCCGGGATACCTTTCCGCTGGAGGTGCTCGTGCACGGCGCGCCGGGCGGCTTCGAATTGGCCGGGTTTTTGCCTAACGCTGATCGCGCTGGAATTTGTGCTTCGCCGCCAATGGTACAACACGCGCGGAATGTGATGAATCCGATCAGTCTGCTCGATGACACGAAAAAAGAGGTCGTAATCTTGTGCGCTGTCGAATTCTGAACGGAACCCGCCCACTTTCTTAACAATCTCCCCCCGCATCGCGGTCAGATGGCCGATGTAATTGTGAGAACGAAATAGGTCAGGCGACCAATCAGGCTTAAACACGGGGGCCTCGCAACCATCGTCAGTCAGCTTGTCTTCGTCGGAGTAAATCAGATCAGCATCGGGATGCGTCTGCAAAAGTTTTGCTATTTGGAAAAGCGAGTCCGGCTCGAGCACGTCATCATGATCGAGAAGAGTGATCCATTCGCCGCGAGCGAGCGCGAGCGCTCGATTCGAAGCCGCAGAAATGCCTTCGTTTTTTCCCGTTCTATCGAGCACGATGCGTCGGTCACGAGCGGCCAAGGCCGGCAGCGCATCAACCAAATCGGCAGCGCTGGATCCATCGTCGATCAAAAGGAGTTCCCAGTTTTCATAGGCTTGCGCGAGTACCGATTCGACAGCTTCCGTAAGCCACTGCACGGACGTATCATAAATTGGTGTGATAACGCTAATGAGCGGCTGGTTTGCAAATGCGCGCGCCTCGTGCCGCATCCCGTCCAGGTCGCTCGCACTCGCACGGTGCCGTTGGAGCCATTCCTGATATTCAGTTGGAACAGCGGATCGCAGCCGTACTGGACCGCGTGGATGCAATTTCTTCCACGCTGCTTTCACCAGTTTTTCAGGAATGCGATACGGCGCGAGCAGCACCTGACCAATCTTGCGCTCGGGCGATTTACGCAGCACTTGTCTTTGCTCTTTCAACAGCTTTAGGTCGCGTCGGTATTGTTTTAGCTTAATTAATTTTTCCTCGAGAGTGGCGATGTGCCGATCGGCACCTTCCAATTCCGATATGCGCGCCCGCAGCATTCGCTCTAAGCCGCTAAGTCGCGTGTTGAGCCTTGCGAAAGCCGTTTCCACCGCGGGAATAAGCGCCTCGGCAGTCGCGCTCGGCTGGTGCCCGAGGAGTATTGCCCCGGGGTCAAGCTTGCCCAGATCGCATTCGTAATCAGGCAGCAATCCGAATCGGCGAAAACATTCGACAAGTTGCGAGCGTCGCCAAGCGACGCTCGCGCCCGCGCCAGGTATTAGCACAATGTGACTCGCGTAGCGCGAAAGTTCTTTGCTAACCCGATCGTCGTCACTTTTTTCCGCGGAATAAAACCAGATTGCCACCTCAAAGTGTGCTGGCTCGTCCTGTGGAAGCGTCGTCGCAATATCGACACCACTGTCCGTAATGACGGCTTCTCTTCCCAATTCACCAAATTGCCGCTCGAGTTTCTCAGATTCGACGCCGCCGATAATGAGGAACCGGCCATGTTCGAATTTTCGCGCAATGACGCGCGCAAGATCCGAACGGACAGAATGGATGGCCGATCGCAACACGCCGATATTATATTGGTTGAAGCAAGGCGCAGGCAAATTTACCCTGCGGCGCTGGCGCGCGACACTGCCGATCCTGCATGCTCGATTTCATCGTTTATCTTCTCTATCGCGCGGGGTCGGCGATTACCAGCGCGCTGCCGTTACCGCTCCTGTTTGTTTTGGGAGAGTTTCTCGGCTTCTGTGCCTGGCTCATTCTTCCCGGTTATCGACGCTTGGCTAGACGCAACGTTTCCATCGCTTTTGGAAATGAAAAATCGCCGCGGCAATTGCGCCGCCTAGTGCGCCGCCATTTTCAACAGTTGGGCGCCAATCTTTTGTGCAGCGTCAAACTCACGTCCATGCCGCTGGAAAAAATGGCAGCCCAAGTTGAGGTGGAAAACTTGGATGCTGTTCACCGGGAATTGCGTGCGGGGCATCCGGTTGTGCTCATCCTGAGCCATCTCGCCAACTGGGAGTTGTTCGCGCACATCCTGCCAAAATTCATCGGCTACGTTAGAAATAGTACCATTTACCAAAAGCTCGGTAATCGGTTTATCGATGAACACGTGCGTCGCGTGCGCGGACGGGCCGGAGTCGAAATGTTTGATCGAAGAGAAGGTTTCGAAAACGCGATCAAACTGCTTCGCGGCGGCGGCGCGATCGGCATTTTGAGCGATCAACACGCCGGCGACCACGGTTTATGGGCCCCGTTCTTCGGCCGTTTAGCTTCGACCTCACCGCTGCCTGCATTGCTGGCAAAGCGCACGGGCGCGGCGCTGGTTGGCGTGGCGATCTACACAGATGGGCGGGCGCGCTGGCGGATCATTGTATCGCCAGGATTGGACGGGAAGGCGGGATCTGTGGAATCGCTTACCGCGAAAATAAACGAGCTTATTGCGTCACAGATCCGCCGCGCGCCCGAAGACTGGTTCTGGGTGCATAATCGCTGGAAAACACCCAAGCCCAATTTCCTTCTCGCGCGTTACAAACGCGGGGTCCATCTGCCATCCAACGTTTCGGCTCAAGATCTAAAGCCATTTCGAATCCTCATTCGGTCAAGCAACTGGCTCGGTGACGCGGTGATGAGTGTGCCAGCCGTCCGCGCGATCAAGGCCGGACGTCCGGACGCGCACATTACCGTCGCCGTACCGTCAAAGATCGCGTCGATGTGGAAATTGGTTCCGGAAGTGAGCGAGATTGTCCCGCTGCCGAATAAATCCCTTCTCGCAACGGTCCGCTCCATCCGACGGCAGTCGCGTTTCGACGTCGTGATTCTCTTTCCAAATTCTTTACGCGCGGCGTTGGAAACTTGGCTGAGCGAAATTCCGCGACGAGTCGGTTATCGCGGTCATTTCCGCAGTTGGTTGCTCAATCAGATCATTTACGAACGCGAAAAAACCGGGCCGATCGAGCATCAGGCAGATCGTTATTTGCGAGTTGCACGCGAACTGGGCGCGAGCGTCCAAGACAACTGGAGGGAAACGCTCCGTCGCGTTCCTGATATTTCGGACGGCGCGGGGGCCGTCCCTCGAGCAGACGAACGGGTGAAACTCGCGCTCTCTCCTGGCGCGGAGTACGGACCCGCCAAGCGATGGTTGCCGCAACGGTTCGCCGAAGTGGCAATAGCGGTTGTCGCGAAATTATCTGTGCAATGGATTCTTTTGGGAACGGCGAAGGACATGGCCGTCGGCGAGACGATTGCCAAGACGCTCGGCCATTCATGCGTAAATCGCATTGGCCAAACGACGCTCGAGCAACTGATCGACGAACTGCGCGAGTGCCGCTTATTGCTGACGAATGATACCGGCACGATGCATCTTGCTTCGTTGCTCGGTGTCCCGACGGTTGCTATCTTTGGTTCGACCGAGCCTCGCCTTACCGGACCGCTTGGCGATCGGCACATTATTGTGCGGCATCAAGTCGAATGCAGCCCATGCTTCTTGCGCGAATGTCCGATTGATTTTCGTTGTATGAAAGCGGTCAGCGTTGACGAAGCAATCAAGGCGGTCTTGTCGATCTTGCAAGGATCGGCGTCTTCGGCCCCGGCCTGATTGGGTTTATAATTGATTCCCGGTTCGCCGGACGTTTGCCGTTGCTTTCGAACGCCTTCCGGGATGATTGTTGATTGTGACTGCCGCAATGCCGCGTATCCGAACAGAAGTGCAGGTGATGTTTTTCGATACTGATTGCGGTGGCGTCGTATCCAATATCGCCTATCTGCGGTTCGTCGAAACAGCACGCACACTCCTGGCCGAAGAACTCGGTCTTGCGCTCGCAGAAATGGCGCAAACTCAAAGATATCCGATAGTCGTACGCACTGAGATCGACTATCGTCGCGCCGCCAAACTTGGCGATCGACTCGTCATTGAAGGCTGGCTCGATGAACTGGAGCGCGCGAGATTTTGGTGCGCATTCCGCATCATTCGACCAAAGGACAACGTGCTAATCGTCGAATGCCGCCAATCACTCGCGTTGATCGAGATGCCGGCGGCGAAACTGCTCCGCCTGCCTGGGGAATGGGAGAAATATCGGAAACCGGGGGGGAATGCGCGCTCGCGTTTACCGGACACGCATGTCCGGCAAACAGGATGACACATCGATGATCGCAGGTACCCGCGCCTTCAGGATCGAAGAGACTCTTCTTGAGCCGCCGGCCATTAATCCGCCGCCCACGCGGCATGCGCTTCTTACTATTCTGATTGCGCTGGCAGCGCTTTTGCACGTCGCGACGATAGGCTGGGGCGATCTTTACAATGAGACCGACAGCCAATATGCGGGGGCTGCTCGCGAGATGATCGAATCGCATCAATGGCTGTTACCGACTAACGATGGCCTGCCGCGTCTGCAAAAACCGCCTCTGCTTTATTGGCTAATCGTCCTTTCCTACAAAACCTTTGGCATCAACGAGGCTGCCGCGCGTTTGCCGATTGCTCTGGCAATCGTCGCTACCGTCGCCTTCACATTTCTAATCGGAGAACGATTGCGCGATTACTGGCACGGTTTTCTGGCAGGTCTGATTTACCTTTCTTGCTGCGGCACGTTTCTTTTGGGACGAATCATCATGCCTGAGCCGGTATTCGGCGCTTTTGTCGCCGGCGGGATTTTTTGTGCAATCTGTGGTTACCAACGCCGAAAGCATCGAGGCGTCTGGTTCGCCGGCTTCTGGATTTGCGCGGCTTTTGCCTGTGTGACCAAAAGTATTCTCGGGTTGGTCTACCTCATCGCCATTCTTCTTCTGCTCGGAATCTTTTACCGCGAGGCCCGTCTGCGATTTCGCGCTCTTTTCCACTGGCAGCATTTGTTGATCTTTCTTTTAATCGTTGCGCCCTGGTACATTTGGGCCGCGCAACATTTCCCCGGGGTTTTTCACCAGCTGGTCCACAATGATTGGCTGAGCCGTATTTTCGGAAATGATGACGACGTTCCCCGGCTGCAATTCATCGGATTGCATTTCGCATGGTGGTTTCCGTGGCTTTTTGCCGTACTGCCGGGAGTGATTTTCGCCTGGCGGCGTGTGATCCGGCCGCGCGAAATTGAGTTCGCCGACGCACTGCCCATTTGCTGGATAGCTGTAATTTTTCTGCCGCTCCTTTTGATCGGACAACGCCAGGACTATTACTCCATGAGCATGTGGAGCGCATTCGCGCTTTGGGCGGCAACCATCTGGGAGCGAATGCCGCGCGCGCTGCGTATCTCGGGTGCGGTTGCCGTCGGGATCTGTGGATTTGCTATTGGTGCGCTCGCCCTGATTTCATTGCGTGCTGCCGATTCAGGCGGCCAGCGGCCTGCAGACGAAATAAGGTTTTCAGCGTGGCACGTCTTACACGATGTGCCCGCTGCAACCTGGCAAACCTTGTGGCCAATGGCCTGCATTGTTGCGGTGTCACTTGTGATCTTCTCGAGCATTGCCCTTTACCTGATCGCAAACCGCCGTCCAAGGCTTGCCGCTGTTGTGCTGGCGGCTACCATGATTCCCGCCGGACTCAGCATGATCGACGGCGTCGCGCGAATGGCGCCGCACTTCTCACTCGCAAATGCCGGGCGTTTTCTGAACGAGCGACTCGGCGACAAAGGCGAAGTTGTCTACGAAGGCGCATTGCATCAAGGGAGCAGCCTTGTCTTTTACCTAAATCGAAAATTTTTTCTTCTTAATCGGGCGACGGATGACGATTCTTTCGTGGACTCTTATCCGAGCGGCACCGTGTTGAACGAGGATGCCGTCCTCGAAAAATGGGCCGCGCCAGACGGAGTCTATTTAATCATCCGGCAAACTCGTCTCGGTTATTGGCAAAAATTACTGACGGAGCGCTTCCATATTTATCACCAAGTCACGACCTGCGGGCCGTACATCATCCTAAGCAATCAATTATAAAGACCCGCGAACGTCGTCCGACAACAGCCGTCCCCAAAATTGGGTATACGGATGCACTCGCCTGACCGGATCGCCGTTACGGACTAAAGGGCGATGCTCGTTTGCCCATTTGAAGATGGAACCATCGAGGGACTCGACGTGAGTGAATCCAGAAGCACGCAAACGCGTTGCCAGTTCTGCAGCCCGATAACCTACGGCGTCGTAGACAACGACGTCAGTATCCGCGGTAGCCCTAGACAAAGCGCTTCAGCGGAAGTCCCGTGATCGACACGTCGCGCCCCAGGAAGGTGACTCACCCCCCATTCGTCCGGAGTCCGAACATCGAGAAGCATAGGCGGCTGACGATGTCGATCTTCCAGCCAATCCGCCAGATCGCGCGTCGTGATCCACCGGACTTCCGGGAATTGAATCCGAAGTGACGCATTGAGCAAAAACCACTGGAACGCGCTAGTCCTGCTCGCCCCGTAACCGGCGACCAGAACGATAAGAGCGGTCATCAAAATGCCCAGTTGCGCGCGCGGCGCGCGGGGCGGATGCGGACGAACGATCTCAATTTGAAAAATTCCGGTCGCGACGTAATGTGCCGGCTCCTTTTCACCCTTCAACTCTTCAGCCTCCACGTTATGTCACAACATCGCAGTTTGAGAGGAGCCAGCACGATAGCAGCCAAGCGCAATGTTCTGAAGCGCTTCGAGCGCGTCGAGCTGCTCAAGAAACGCGGTCAGTGGAAGGAAGGCCGAAAAGTCATTGGCCTTCCCAAAACGAAACCGGAGGCGTGATGGACTCGTTGAAGCGATCCTCTTCGATTCTTTAACGCTTACATGTGCGCCTCAACCGTTTCCTCGCCGCGGCTGGCATCGGTTCGCGCCGGCATTGCGACGAGTTGATCGCGGCGGGCCGGGTCACTATCAACGGACGGCCGTGCACCGATTTCAGCGCGCAGCCGACCCCGCGCGATCATATCAAAGTGGATGGCAAGCTTATTCATCTTGACCCGCCGTTTACCATCGCGCTTCATAAACCGGCCGGTTTCGTTGCAACGAGAAGCGACCCCCACGCGCGCGACACGATTTTCGATTTACTCCCGCAGAAATTTCCGCGTCTCTTCAATATCGGCCGTCTCGACGCGCAAAGCGAAGGTCTCCTCCTTCTCACCAACGATGGCGAGCTAGCGCAACGGCTCACCCGTCCGCGTCATAAAATCGACAAGGAGTACGAAGTAACATTGGATCGGCAGTGGGATCCGGCGCTTGCTCCGAAACTGCTGCGCGGAATGATTCTCGATGGTCAGCGCGCCAAAATCGCGCGGCTGCACTCATTCACGCCCTCACGTTTGCGCGTCGTTTTGCGTCAGGGCATCAATCGACAAATTCGTCGTATGTTCCACGAAATCGGTTACGAAGTGAAACGTCTCGTCCGTATTCGCATTGGTAATCTTCGCCTTAGCGATTTGCCGCGCGGCCATTGGCGGGCGCTCACAAAATCGGAATTGGCAGCTTTAAGACCTCCGCAATGAAGATCGACCATTGCAACGCCCTGATCACGGGAGCTTCGGCTGGGATCGGCCGCGAATTTGCGCGGCAACTCGCCGGGCGCACGCGATCGCTCATTTTGGTGGCCCGCCGCGAGCAAAGATTGAATGAGCTGCGTGATGAATTAACGCAGCATCATCCAAATCTCAGGATTCAGATTCGCGAAACTGATCTCGCTGACCTCCCACAAATCGAAGAACTCACGGCGTGGCTTGAGCGCGAGCACATCGATGTCGATCTTCTGATTAACAACGCGGGACTCGGCGATAGTGGTCCGTTCGCGGCTAGCGATCCCAGACGCAACGAGCAAATGATGCTGGTAAACATGGTCGCGCTTACCTCCCTCACCCGCCGCTTGCTTCCGCAAATGATCGCCAGAAAACGCGGCGCAATTTTGAACGTGAGTTCATCTGCCGGTTTCCTCCCAATTCCCGGATTTGCTGTTTACGCGGCGACCAAAGCGTACGTGACGAGCTTCTCCGAAGCGCTCCGCGCCGAACTCCGTGGAACAGGCGTGAGCGTCTGCGTCCTCTGTCCCGGCCCTGTGCATACAGAATTCCAAGAAGTCGCGAACCGGCCCGGTGGGCAGCCCGATAGCGGCCCGGAGTTCGTTCATGTTCCGGTCGATCAAGTCGTGCGGGACGCACTCACTGCGCTGGAAGCGGACCGCCCGCTCGTCATTCCTGGTTTCGCCATGAAAGTCGGGATGTTTCTCGTCCGCCTGACACCGATATCGATCTTGCGAAGGGCTTCGCGGTTTCGGAAAAACGAAACTAGCCTGTAGCCGCTCTGTGCGTGTCGTAGCTTTTCGATCGATTCATTTGTATTTGACCGAGCAACCGTATGGCTTGGTCGTCGAGGTCGTGACTGGTTTGCCAGCGAGCGATTCGTCGAGCGCGACTTTGACATAGTTGGTCGAATTGGGAATGTCCGCGGGATTGGGCGTGGCTTTGCTGTCGATCGCGCCTTCGTAAACAATTTTCCCTTCTGGGTTAATTACAACCATGTTTGGCGTATTCTTTGCCCCATAAGCGCGTCCGGCTTTGCCTTCCGGGTCGAGAAGCAGCGCGGTCTGCCGCGTTTTCCAGCCGGTCATGACCTTACTGGCCGCATCAGCCGACAGGTTGCCCTCTGACCCGGGAGCGTTGGAATCGATTGTCAGCCAAACAACGCCTTTGCTCGTGTATTCCCCCTGCAATTTTTGCATGTTGCCACTGCCGTAATGCTTTTTCACGAACGGGCATTCCGGATTGAACCATTCGAGCACCACGTATTTGCCTTTGTATTGCGAAGGCGAGTGCGTTTCGCCTTTCGCATCGGTGAGCGAAAAATCTGGCGCCGCGGTGCCAACCGGAGGTGGATCAAACGCGTAGAGCGCGGTAGTTACAAGTGAAGCGATAATTGCGAGCGTTAGTTTTGTTTTCATAAATTATTCAGAAGCGACAGTGCGTGAGATGGTTTCAAGTTTATCAAGAATGATGCTCTTCGTGAGCAATTCGGGAAAAACGATTGGTTCCTCGGATTTACCGCGATAGAGCACGTAAAGTGGGACACCTGGCCGGCCAAATTGTTGCAATAATTTTGTGATTATTGGATCGCCGTTGGTCCAATCAGCTTTCAATTTAACGACGGCATGGCGCTGAAACGCTTCGCGCACCGCAGCGCTCTCGAGCACATTCGCTTCATTGAATTTGCAGGTAAGACACCATGCCGCCGTAAAATCGACAAACACAGAATGGCCTTGCTCCAGTTCCGCTTGTAAACGCTCGGGGGTGAACACGTGCCAGTCACCCGGGAGCCGTGAATTAGCGGAAGCAATGTTCGCCGAGCGAAACTTCCCACCGATAAAATATACGCCACTCACGAGGAGTAAGATCGACATCGTGAGCGCGGCGATCGTGCGCGCTTTTGCCGAAGCACTGGGCACGACGAATGCGCCTTTCATCCAGCACGCGATACTCACGAAGAGCAAAAAACAGCTCGCCCAAATCGCGCCGTCCAGGCCGCGTTGCGCGCCGAGCACGTAAAGCAGGAAGAGCAGTGTCGCCAGGAGCAGAAATCCCATGAATTGCTTCACATGGAGCATCCAAGGTCCCGGCTTTGGCAGAAAGCGCAGCCAGGCCGGTTGCGCGCAGAGCAGTAAATACGGGGCGCTCATTCCAGCCGCAATCGCGACAAACATCGACAATATGATCGCCGGAGATTGAGCGAAGGCGAAGCCGAGCGCTGTTCCCAAAAAGGGCGCGGTGCACGGCGTTGCCAGCACGGTCGCGAAAACTCCCTGGAAAAACGAACCTGCTTCGCCTTCGCTCCCGCTCCAGGAAAGCACCCCGCGGGTTGCGCTTTGCGGCAGCGAAATTTCAAAAACACCGAACAAATTGAGCGCAAATACGAGAACGATGACGCTCAAAAAGAGGACGAAATATGCATTCGTGAACTGGAGCCCGCCCCAGGTAATTTCGCGACCCGCGGCTTTGAGCGCGATCAACAGGGCCGCCAGCCCGATAAACCATGCAAAAATCCCCCCGGCAAAAGCGATTCCGCTACGCAAGATTCTCTGGCGGCTTTGCCCCGCGTGCTGAACGAAACCGAAAATCTTGAGCGAGATGACTGGCAGAACGCATGGCATCAAGTTCAAAATGATTCCGCCCACAAAACCGAAAAAGAGAAACGTGAAGATTCCGTGCGCGGGAGCGGAACCGGCGCTCGAAGCAATCGCACCGTTTGCGATTTGCCAGGCGGCACGGTCTTCACCGTTAGCTTGCTGACCGAAAACGAACAATCCTTCCATCGACAGTAAACTTTTGTTCGCCGCCTCAATTGGAATGCGGAAGGTAATTTCGTTTCCGCTGCGCAACTCAATTTTCGGATGACCGACCACGGTGTTGTCTGGCGGCGACGGGAAGAAACCTACCGTCGGGTAATTTGCCAGCGCCGTCGTCGTTAGGCTGAGGCGAAGATCAGATCCAGCGCGACTCCAGTTTGCCTTTGCGGTTTCGGGTAAATTTTGCGGAAGCAAGCGGCGCCAGCGCGCAAAGAGTTCCTGGTTCGCAGAATTGCTTGTCGATGCAATCGGAAGATCGACATCCAACTTTACACTGCCGGGAATGCAGATCTTTTCGCAAACAAGCCAGCTTGCGGCCGCGGAAAGTTTTACTGTCGAATTGTCAATCTTGGCCGGCGGCGTGATCTGCTGCATGAGCAGGGCTTCGTCTTGATAGCCGTAGGTTTGGATGTCGCCCGGATCATTCGTTTTCAACGGAATCGGCCATTGGATCTCACCGGCTTTCCAACCGGCCGGCAGGTTCCACTTAATTTCGGTCGGCAGGCCGGCATCACCAGGAAATTTCCAGTAGGTGTGCCAGCCGGGAGCCATTCGAAGCAGCAAACCAACAGTGAAAGGTTTCCCTGGAACAACAGCGTCTGTATCGGCCAGCAGTTCCGCCTTGACGAGTTCCTTCCCCTGATAAACCTGGCTTTTACCCTGCGGCGCGAGGGCGAAGATCGACAGGTAGACGATCGCATAGGGGCCAAGCCAGAATGCCGGTTTCATTGTATTTAAGTAGCACTCGCGGAAGGGCACGGCAATGCGCGCCGACCAGCGAACGGCGCAGAGCAATTCTGCTACAAGAAATTTTCCCGAACGCTATGGAACGATAAAGATTTTATCGGTCCACGGATCTTTTACTTTGCTGCCTGATGTGTAACCGCTTACATCGACATATCTTCCATTCGCATCAAAGGGACTGAGGACGTATCCAGGCTTGCCAGGGATTGACTTAGCTGTTGGAAATTCCAGCTGCGCAGAAGCAGCATGCGTCGATGGCGAGGGTTTTGTTTTCACTTGCGCCGTCTCCTTGCGACTCACACGCGGGGCAACAGGTGTCGAACGATTTGGAACCCTTTCGGTTAAAGGTTGCGATTGCTGCTGTGCCACAGCCATCTTCGGCGCTGGAACTGGTTCGCCTGGTGTCGTAACATCGGACGACGTTATCTCAGTTGTCGTAGCCGTGGTTGATGAATCATCGCGGTGCCCCTTTAAGGCGTAATGCACCGGTGCAGTGGCAACGCGATACGAACCGACCGCGACACCGCGGGTCACATGATATGATGTAACCGCAACATCGCGAGTCGCTCGACATCCTCCGAGCAAAACCGCCGTAAAGATCAAGGCTCGCGCGACTGCATTCATTTTAGTTCCTATACAGATGTCTCGTCATCGCTATCTGTTCAATGATTTAATGCAGCAATATCCGCCATGAAATCGGAAATGTTCTGATCAGTCATCGACCACGAACACATCAGGCGGTAAACATCCGGCTCAATAAATTTATAAAAATGCCAGCCGCGCGCATGGAGATCGCGTGCGAGTTTCTCATTCATTCGGACAAATACCGCGTTTGCCTCGACCGGAAAGACGATGTCGATCTTAGCCTCGGTTTTCAGCCGATTCGCGAGCTGACGCGCCGCACGGTTGGCGTGCCGTGCGTTCCACAGCCAAAGGTCATTCGTCAAAAGTTCGAGCCATGGCGCGGCGAGAAAACGCATTTTCGAACCGAGCTGACCTCCTTGCTTGAGCCGATAATCGAATTCGCGCGAAAGCTCTTTTTTAAAGAAAATAACCAGCTCGCCGGCGGCCAGGCCATTTTTCGTGCCGCCGAAGCAGAGAACATCAACGCCAACTTCCCAGGTAATCGCCTTCGGCGCGCATTTGAGCGCCGCGACCGCATTGGCAAAACGCGCGCCGTCCATGTGCAGCAACATTTCGCGAGCACGCGCAAATCCGCTGATTGCCGCAATCTCCTCGGGCATGTAAATCGCTCCCAGTTCGGTTGATTGAGTGATGCTGATCGCGCGCGGCTTGTGCGAATGCAGCTCGTTCTGGCGTGCGATCATCACTTCTGCCTGGCCGATGTCTATCTTTCCGTTGGCGCCATCAATCAAGAGCAGCTTCGAACCGTTTGTAAAAAATTCCGGCGCGCCACACTCGTCCGTGTGAATGTGTGAATGTTGGTGACAGATAACGCTCTCGAATGAATGGCAGAGCTGCGCCAGCGCCAGCGCGTTTGCCGCGGTGCCGTTAAAAACAAAATAGACATCGCAATCAGTCTCGAAGATCTCGCGGATACGATCACACGCGCGCGCCGTCCACTGATCTTCGCCGTATGACGGTACCTCGTTCGTATTCGCTTTTTCCAGCGCCGCCCATGCCTCCGGACAAATCCCCGTCGTGTTGTCACTGGCAAACTCATGGCGCCCGCCAGATTGGCTCATGTCGATCTTGCTAATCGCGTTCGGCCCGGGGAGCAAATGAGTACGTGTGCACCCCCGCAAAAAGGGATTGCCTGACGAACCCGAGCCCTGGGCCTCTGGAGTCCACCAGGCAAATCTCTCCACTTGCTCCCCGAAATTCTATGCAACCGTTTCACTTATTAGTTCGATTACGGCCCACCAATTGACCGTCTCCGGGACCGGATTATTTGGTGACCAATAAGTCCCTTCCGCTTTGCCTAACCTAAAACGGCGGACTAATTTCGTGGATGAGGTCGCTCCAGAGCGAGATCGAGCAGCGCGGGGCGCGCATTTTTGAGCTGGTTGATAGACATCCAGAGTCGCTTTTTAGCAAGGCCGGTTTTTATCAGCGGATGATGGCGCTCTCAATGCGCGATGAGCAGTTCAAAGTGCAAATGTTTCGCTTTGTAGATGTGCTGCCGTCGCTTCGCAAATCGGATGATATCGTCCAGCATCTCGAAGAATATTTCGCCGGTATGCGCAATGGCTTCGCGCCGGTGATTCAGACCGGTGTGCGCGTCGCACGCATCGTGCCGTGGGTCAGCGCATTCATCCTGCGGCGCAACGTTTCCGGAATGGCGCGGCAATTTATCGCCGGAAAAAATTGCGGAGATGTGATGAAAACGTTGCGCAGGCGCCGCGCAGAGAAAATCGGGTTCACTGTCGATCTTTTGGGCGAGGCTGTCCTCAGTGAAAAAGAGGCCGATGAATATGCGGCGCGTTGTCTCGATTTGCTGGAGTGCCTCGCCCGCGAAACGCAAGGTTGGACCGATCCGCTCGGGAAAAATTCCGAGCTTTTTCCCGTCGTAAATCTCTCGGTGAAAATCTCCGCTCTCTATTCGCAGATGAATCCGGCCGATCCGACTGACGCCATTGCGCATCTCGCGCCGAAGCTACGGCCGATTCTACGCCGGGCACGCGAACTCGGTGCGTTCATCAATTTCGATATGGAAAGTTACGCGCACAAAAATATAACGCTCGAGCTATTCAAAACGACCATTGGCGAAGGAGAATTCAAGGACTGGCCGGACGCCGGCATCGTGATTCAAGCTTATCTGCGTGATGCCGAAACCGATTTGCGCAATCTGATCGATTGGGGTCGCGCACGCGGCACCCGGTTCACCGTGCGGCTGGTGAAAGGCGCCTACTGGGATTACGAAACAATCAAATCGCGTCAGAACGGCTGGCATTGCCCTGTTTATTTTCAGAAGCCGGAGAGTGACGTGAATTTCGAAGCGCTCTCGCGCGTGCTGTTAGAAAACGAATCGATCGTTACTGCTGCGTTCGGATCGCACAATGTTCGCAGCATCGCGCACGCGCAGGCGCTCGCGGACGAACTCGGAATCGATCGCAGCCGTTTCGAGTTTCAACTCTTGTATGGCATGGCCGGGCCGATCAAGCACGCGCTGGTCGAAATGGGTTATCGCGTTCGCGAATACTGCCCGGTCGGAGAGTTGCTTCCTGGAATGTCCTACCTCGTAAGGCGGTTGCTTGAGAACACTTCCAATGAAGGATTTTTGCGCGCGAAATTTTCGGAGAATGTCTCCGCCAAGGAATTGCTGCGTGATCCAAAGGAACTCGTCAGGCAAAATCGCGCCAACCTGCCCGAGGCAACGATCCCGGCTATTACCGAAGATCGACATCATAAAAATGGCGCTTCCATTGAATCTCCACCCGGCGATATTTACGAAAACTCACCGCTTGTGAATTTCGTTTATCAAGAGAGCCAGGAAAAGATGCGCACCGCATTGCGTGAAGTGCGCAATCGCTTCGGTGAAAAATATCCACTGATCATCGGCGGCGAAAAGGTTTGGACGGACAAATTTACGCCTTCAGTCAATCCCAGCGCGCCAAAGGAGGTCGTAGGTTACGTGGCGGAAGCGGGAATTCCGGAGGCTGAGCGCGCCGTCAACGCTGCCCGCGCCGCATTTGATAAATGGAGCCGGACTCCCTTTGAAGAGCGAGCCCGCTTGCTTGAAGGCGCTGCGGCGATCATGGACCGGAGGCGTCACGAACTTTCCGCGCTCGAGGTCTTCGAAGTCGGCAAACCATGGGCCGAAGCAGATGGCGACATTCGTGAGGCGATGGATTTTTGCCGCTTCTACGCGGAGAGAATGCGGCAGATCGGGCGACCGCGGCTAACCCAGCATGTTCCCGGCGAAGAAAGTTATCAGCACTACTGGCCACGTGGAGTCGCCCTGGTGATTGCGCCGTGGAATTTTCCGATCGCCATTCTGTGCGGAATGGTTTCCGCCGCGCTGGTCACTGGCAATACGGTGATCATGAAGCCGTCCGAGCAGTCGATCATCTGCGGCGTGATGCTGATCGAGATTTTCAAGGAAGCTGGTGTGCCGCCCGGCGTCTTGAATTTTTTATCGGGCCGCGGCTCGGTTATCGGCGCGCACCTTGTCGATCATAAAGATGTCGATCTTATCGCTTTTACTGGTTCGCGCGAAGTCGGGCTGAGGATTTGGGAGTCGGCTGGGATAACGCGTCCCGGTCAGCGCGAGCTGAAGCATGTCATTTGCGAGATGGGTGGCAAGAATCCCGTGATCATCGATTCCGATGCCGATCTCGATGAAGCCATTGTCGATTCAATTTACTCCGCGTTCGGTTATCAGGGACAGAAATGCTCGGCTCTTTCCCGCCTCATCCTTCTCGAGGAAAATTATGATCGCGTGATGGAGCGTTTGCTGTCCGCAGCGAGGAGTTTGCGGGTTGGCAATCCAGAGGAGCCTGGGATAATGATTGGTCCGGTAATCGATGAGGCTGCATACCGGCGTATCCTTGATTACATCGAGATCGGCAAAAGCGAGGCGACCCTCGCTTATCAGGCAAAGGAGGTGCCGCCGGAAGGCTACTTCATTCCGCCGACAATTTTCACCGGCGTGAAGCCAAACATGCGAATCGCGCGCGAGGAGATTTTCGGCCCCGTGCTAAGCGTTATTAAAGTGCGTGATCTCGATGAAGCGTTCGAGGTCGCGAACGGGACTGATTACGCGCTCACTGCCGGATTTTTCTCGCGCAGCCCGGCCAATATCGACCGCGCCAAAGCCGAGATTGAGGCGGGCAACGTTTACATCAATCGCTCGTGCACAGGGGCGGTTGTCGGGCGACATCCGTTTGGCGGATTTAAAATGAGCGGCGGCGGTACCAAAGCCGGTGGTGCCGATTATCTCCTGCAGTTTTTATTGCCGCGCGTCGTTACCGAAAATGTCACGCGCCATGGGTTTGCCCCCGAAGAAACGCCGGAATATCGCGACGAGTTTCTTTGGCCAAAACGATAGGCGCGAGGGAGATCGACATCTTGATTTAGATCGAGCACGATCAAGCTAGGGTCGGCCCTTACTCAGCAATTTCACGACGGTGATCACCATGTAAATCACCGGCCAGGCTGACGCCACGACCACCACGCCAAATACCGCCATTTCTTTGGCCCGTTCTCGCGCCGATTCGATCATGAATTCGCGACTCAAATTGTAAAAAGTCCGAAATTCCGATCGGCCCTCCCCATCAAACGAGGACGAATACCCCCGCCAGCCGCCAGTTCCTGAATGAAAGAAGTAATCGGTCTGCGGAAATCGCCTCTTATCGGCAGCGGAGTGAAACATCGGTTTCATCGCCTGTGAGCCACAGCTTGCATCGTTTCAGCGAAAGATGCCACATTGCCTGCGAATGAAAAGCGGCAGATCTGATCAGTGATTCATCCAATCGACGATCTTGTCGTGCCCGGCGTCGAGCACGCTCACGTGGTCGGCGCCGTCGATGGCGAAGAATTCCACAAACGGAAATTCACGGGCGAGCTCGCGGCCCATCTCGACGGGAATATCGTCATCAGCCGTGCCATGAAAGATTCCGATGCGCGCCTTCGGGTTGTGCCTGGCAATTCGGGCAAGATTTTCCCGGTTATCGTAGTTTTCGCGGAGTAATCGCGCCAACTGCCGCCCAACTACCCTCGTCGCTTCCTCGCGCAACGTCGTAAAAGGCGCGATGGCCACTACCCGTTCGACCCGATGACGCGCGGCAAAATCGAGCGCGACCGCCGCGCCTAACGAATGCCCGATCGTACAAACCGTGAGCCGCTCCTCCGGCATATGCAACCGTTCCTCGAACGCGCGCACGGCGGCGTCAGCCGAAGCCCGCGTGCTGTCGATCATTGCGTAGCCCGCGTTTTTGCCGTAGCCGGGATAATCCACAAGGAGAAAAGCGTCGCCGTTAACCGGATAATTTACGAGGATGTTTGCCAGCCAATCCAGCGCGCGAGCGAGCCGTTCCCGCAAAACGCGATCCAGAGGCGCTTCGGCAATACTTCTCTGCTTGGAATGTAAAACGCCGAGCATTTTCCGGCCGACACGGTGTAGTTAATCTCGACGCCATTTGCCGGAAGCTTGACTCCGTAACGCGAATCGTACGGCCGCGGATGATAAATCATCGCGTGCTGCCGAAAGAAAAGAAACGAAGGAACCGCGAGCACCACGAAGAAGAACCCAATCGGAATGCAAAACCAGCGTGCCGCAATTCGTCTTTGACCACGTTCACGAGGCATTTCGCGATCAAGAAGATGCAATCAATGCGATAGCGCAAATCGATTCAGCTGATATGGAATATCGATTTATTCGATGCCGGTCTTGGCACGAATTCAACGCAGCGCGCCGGAAAACTGCGATGAATTTACTGCCAGTGACCCGCGATCCAGACCCAGCCGCCCGATCTGTGCACCCACTGACCCCGAACCCACACGGCAGTTGTTCGCGGCGGCGTAACCCAACTGCCAGATACCCACACGTAGTCAGTTCCGGTCCAGCGCCAGTAGCCTGGCGTCCAGACATATCCCGGGCCTGGGGCCAGCGCCTGCGTTTCAACGCGAACTGCTGGCGGAGTCCTGGCCACCACGACCTCCCGGGCCGGACCCGTCGTCGTAACCTCTTGCGTAGTTGTCGTCGTTGTCACTCTCGTTGGTTCCTCAGCGCAGCCGACGAAGAAAAATGGGGCCAGCACAAATGCATAAAGACCTTTTCTCATATAAACCTCCTCGCCATGGATTCGTTTTGCACAACCCCATCGGCTTTGTTCGAATTGGCGATAACGATTTTTTCTCTGCACGCAATCCGCGCAATCGATAGCGGAAAACGGATTCTGATCCGATGATCAGGGATGCTTTACGTTGTCGCGACCCCAATCGGTAATCTTTCGGACATCACACTTCGCGCGCTCGACGTGTTGAAATCAGTCGATGTCATCGCGGCGGAAGACACGCGTCACTCCGGCATCTTGCTAAAGCGTTACGAAATCAAGAAACCGCTCGTTAGTTATCATGAGCACAATGAAGCGATGCGCACCGCTCAACTGGTCGAGCGCCTCGTGGCGGGCGAAACGGTTGCCCTTATTACCGACGCCGGAACGCCCGGAGTCTCGGATCCCGGTGCACGATTGATTCGTGAATGCATCAGACGCGAGCTGCCATTCACGATCATTCCGGGACCGTCGTCGATCCTGCCCGCACTCGTTGGTTCGGGATTCTCGAGCCAGAAATTTTTCTTCGCTGGATTTCTCCCAGTCAAAAGCGGACAGCGCGAACGCGAGTTGCAGGCAGCAGCCGAAGGCGACGAAACGACAATCTTTTTTGAATCGCCATATCGTCTCACGAAAACGCTCAAAGCCTGCATGGACATCATGCCAGGTCGCCAACTCTGCGTCGCCCGCGAGCTCACCAAAAAATTCGAGGAATTCCGGCGCGGTACCGCCAGCGAGCTTCTCGCGCGCTACGAAGCGCATCTGCCCAAAGGTGAAATTGTCCTTTTGATTTCTGAAAGGTAGAGGCGGTCTACCGGAGCGCCTCCGCGCAGCGCATTGCAGTTCACCTTGTCCAGGCGATTGAGGTCAATCGCCACCTACCTAAGCTCCATCGAACGCTTTCCGCTTGTCAAAGCAGCGTATCTGTGTGAATTTGCGCGGCTTTTTCCCAGAAAAATTCTCCCTCATTATGGCTTACGCAGTTATCAAGACCGGTGGACGACAGTATCGCGTCGCGGAGGGCGACACGATCGATGTCGATCTTTTGGACGCGGAAGTGGGGAAAACCACTACGTTTGGCGAGGTGTTATTGCATGCCGATGGCGACAAGTTCACGCACGGTGATCCGCTAATCTCTGGCGCGAAGGTGACGGCCGAAGTAGTTGAGCAACGGAAAGATAAAAAAGTCGTCGCGTTCAAATTCAAACGGCGTAAGGGTTACCATCGCACGGTAGGACATCGGCGAAAGCTAACACGGGTGAAGATCAAAGGCATCAGCATCGGTGGCACGAAATCGAAGAAGACCTAACGTCGAACATCCAACATCGAATCGAAAAATGGCTCATAAAAAAGGACAAGGCAGCGTTAAGAACGGGCGCGACAGTGTCAGCAAGCGGCTGGGCGTGAAAAAATTTGGCAGCGAGATGGTTGTTGCTGGCAACATCATTATTCGTCAGCGCGGAACCAAATTTTTGCCCGGAAGAAATGTAGGGCTCGGTCGCGATTACACGATTTTTGCGCTGGTGGATGGAAATGTGCGCTTCGATCGGGCTGGGCGACGGGTAAATGTCGATCCGGTCGCGGCTGTAGAATAAGCAGCTGATTCTGCTTTCCGGCTTCGACCAACCTGCGGTATAAACGGATTTCGCTCATGAAATACAACACGTTTATCCTCTTTGGCGCTCCTGGCAGCGGCAAAGGGACACAAGGGAAAACGCTCGGCACGATTCCGCGTTTTTATCATTGCCCGTGCGGTGACGTGTTCCGCTCCATCGACACTCGAACAAAAGTAGGCAAGGCGTTCCTGGAATACTCGAGTAAGGGACAGCTCGTCCCGGACGACATCACAGTGGAGCTTTGGAAAGAAGCGATCGCTGCCGCAGTGGACGCGCACAAATTCAAGCCCGACATCGACATTCTCGTGCTCGATGGTATTCCGCGGAATGTCGGGCAAGCAAAAATCATGGAAGAAATGATTGACGTGAAAAAAGTCTTTCACCTGGCGTGTCCGAGCCGCGAGACGCTTTTTGCCCGCCTGAAAAAGCGCGCGTTGAAAGACAACCGACTCGATGATGCGAACGAAGAGGTGATCCAACGCCGACTCGACACATACGAAAAGGAATCGAAGCCCGTGCTTTCATATTATCCGAAAGAGATGATCACCGTGGTTGACGCGATTCAGTCGCCCTCGAAAGTGTTGTTTGATATCCTCGCCAGCATGAACGGCGTGGATGCTCAGCATGAGCCAGCAACAGTTTGAAAATTTCACTGCCTCGAGCCTTTACTGCGAAAAGTGTAAAACCGCGATGCCGGTCCGCGAGCGGTTGCTTTTAGTTCTGCCTGACCGCGAGATTTTCGATTATCTTTGCACCGGTTGCGGATCGTCGGTCGGCCAGCGTGAAGTCACTGCCGGCGATAGATTGACGGCCCAGGCGATGGCGAGGCGGCGTCCGCGGCGCGCGCCCACGCAAACGCTTCTTCATTAAGGAGCGATGCGCGTCATCTTCATCGGCACGGGGGAAATCGGCGTGCCGACGCTGCAAGCCTTACTACGATCGGACGAGCATCAGCTCGCGGCAATCGTTACGCAGCCGGACAAACCGGTTGGACGCGACCAACGCATTAAACCGCCACCAATTAAAAAGGCGCTCGCCGGAAGGAAGATACCCGTCTTGCAACCAGCGCGGATTAAAGATCGACATTCAATCGAGGAGATCAGTGCGCTGTCGCCGGAGGTGATCGTCGTCATGGCTTACGGACAAATTTTGCCGCAGGGGATCCTTGAGACTCCCCGCGTCGCTTGTCTGAACTTGCATGCGTCGTTGCTCCCACGACATCGCGGCGCGGCACCCATTCAAGCCGCAATTGCATCCGGTGACTCCGAAACAGGAATTACGGTGATGTACATGGATGAAGGTCTCGACACGGGCGATATTTTATTGCAACGCAAGATCGACATCTTGCCGACGGACACCGCCGGATCGCTACACGATCGGCTGGCACAAATTGCCCCGGATGCGTTGCTCGAATCTTTGCAACTGCTTGCAAGAGAAATTGCGCCGCGCGTCCCCCAGAATAATGCGCCCGCCACGTATGCGCCGAAATTGAATCGCGATGATGGCAAAATCGATTGGGCGGAACCCGCCGAGGCGATCGAAAGGAAAGTTCGTGCGTTCAATCCATGGCCGGGTGCGTTTACGACCGTTGCGGCAAAATCAGGCAAGCCGCGCAATTTGAAAATATTTTCCGCATCAATTGTCGATCTTGCGGGCGAACCGGGCGAAATATTGCAAACAGAGGAGCGAAGTCTGGTGATTGCAGCAAGTGAACGCGCCCTTTCGTTGAAAGAGGTGCAGCCTGAAGGGAAGCGGCGGATGACCTCGGCAGAATTCTTACGCGGATTCGATGTGGCATCGGCATTTTGCCGATGAATTCATGGGCCGGGAGCCCGTGCCACTTCATTTTGCTTTCAAAACGAGGCCGCGTTCTGTTTGATGATTTGCGCCTCATGAAAACGGAAACGCCAGCTTACAAACGCATTGTCCTCAAATTGAGCGGCGAAGCGCTACGAGAACGCGGCGCACGGGACAATATTTCGCCGGCAGTGGTGCGCGAGATCGCCGAGCGCGTCAAAGAAGTGCGCGACCTCGGCGTGCAAGTCTCGGTCGTGATCGGCGGCGGTAACATCTGGCGCGGTCTCTCCGCAGCCGATCGCGGCATGGATCGCACCACCGCGGATTACATGGGCATGCTCGCGACCGTGATCAACGCGCTGGCTTTGCGGAGCACGCTTGCCGAGATGGGTGTCGAGACTCGCGTGCAAACCGCCATCGAAATGAAAAACGTGGCCGAGCCCTTCATTCTCGGTCGCGCCATACGCCATCTCGAATTGGGCCGGGTAGTTATCTTTGCGGCTGGGACCGGGAATCCATACTTTTCAACCGATACGACCGCGGCGCTGCGTGCCAGTGAGATTCGGGCTGATGTCATCCTGAAAGCCACGAAAGTGGATGGCGTTTACGATCGCGACCCGAATACCGACGCAAATGCGAAGCTCTACGAACGCATTACTTTCACCGAAGCGCTCACGAAACGATTGCAGATCATGGATTCGACCGCGTTCAGTCTTTGCATGGATAACAAAATCCCCATCGTGGTGTTCGATATGAATAAACCGAGCAACATTCGAGATGCCGTGCTCGGGCGAAAAGTCGGGACGCTCGTTTGCGATGAACCGCAACCGAAGTAAAAATTTAGCCCCATGAGCAGAGACGACATTCTTCTCGAAGCCGAGATGTCGATGGAAAAAAGTGTCGACTATATGGTGCACGAATTTGCCGCCGTGCGCACCGGAAAAGCCTCACCGGGGCTCGTCGAGAACGTCGATGTTGCAGCGTACGGATCGACCATGAAGTTAAAGCAGCTTGCATTGATCACGACGCCCGAACCGCGTTTGCTCGTCGTTCAGCCGTTTGATGCCAGTACAGTGCAAGACGTCGAGAGGGCGCTCAAGGAATCCAAGATCGGCATTACGCCGAACGTCGATGGAAAGATTATTCGACTCCCGATTCCAGAGTTGTCGGAAGAGCGGCGCAGAGATCTTGTCCGCTCACTCGGCAAAATGGCGGAGGAAGCGCGGGTGCGGGTGCGGGCGAACCGACGCACGGCGCTCGACGAGGTCAAGAAACTCAAAGGCAGCGGCGAATTAAGCGAAGACGGATTGCACGATTTGGAAAACGAAGTGCAAAAACTAACCGATCGCTTTGTCAAGTCGGTGGACGATCATCTCAAGCACAAAGAAGCTGAGATCATGAAGGTGTGATCGCGCGCAAGATCGACGATCGCTGTAGCGGAGGTCTGTGACCGCCGAAATTAAATTAATTAAGAGCTAGCGGCGCTCATAGAGCCGCTACAGCCGCACCAGATCGACCAGGAACTGGCACCAAAGATAAATCATCCCGCGCCAGGAATATTTCACATCGCCTGCCGCGGTCTGCTTGAGCACGCCCTTGGCGATGTTATGCGCGATTTGATCGCGCAGATCGTTTTCTATTTCTGTTTCGATGCGCTCTTCATCCAACATATCGATCGCGTCTGCCTTCACGCCGTTTCGACGGAGAAACTCGCGATGGCTTTGATAAAGCCGCCAAAACGATTGATCCGGTCGTTGACGGTTAATCCGAAACTGAGGAGTCACTTTCAGGCCATAGGAGAGCGGGTAATTCCAGGTCGTCCAAATCGTCCCGCCTTTCGCGCGCGATGAGATTCGCAGATAATAAAATGAGAGATCATGCTGCTCGTTCAGACAGATCGCGGCCTGCGCTCGGTCCCCCTCCTTGTAAAACAAACGGAAGAACTGGCGGTAATCCTCCCAGTCCCACCCGGCGTCGCCCACCTGCACAAAACCTTCGTCCTCAATCTCGCGCGTGATCTCGCTTAGCGCAGGGAAGGCATCGGAGGAAGGCGGATTCTTTGGCCGAAGCTGTTTTTCCTTCGGCAGCCGAAGCGCGCGAATGCGCGTAAGAATTTCAAGCCACGGCAGAAAGAGCCAGCTCACGGCGGCGGCCAAACCAAGCACCCAGCTGCCGGTTATAAAAAAGATCGCCAGGAATGAGGCGATGAGAATACCGAGCGCACCCGCCTTTTGTGAATACGAGTTTTGAAAACTGCGCAGAGCGACGCTGAGCATCGCCACGCCGAGCGTTAAAAAAACACCAAAGAGCATTAGGGATCGATCTGGTGTTCGTTCAGAAATTTCTTGAGTTGATCGGTATCGAAATTGGCCAGAACTCTGGCGCCAGCCACGAATGTCGGGACATAAGTTTGCTCGGAGAGCTTTTTCATCTCCTCGTAGGCGTGTCGATCTTTGCCGACATCAACGACATCGAAACGATAGCCTTTCTCAGAGAGATAATCCTTCGCGTCAATGCACCACGAGCACCATTCGCGACTGTAAAGCCTTAATTCCATTGAGACGCGGTAATAAACTGTCCCTTTCGAGCACGTCAACCTGACAGCCGGCGTTTCAGTAGGCCTTCGCCCAGATCACACGGCGCGAACTTGGTTTACCTGTGAAAATACACTTTCCAGGCTCGGAGGAATCGTCGAGCGGAATAACCCGAATCGTGACTTTGAGATCGTTCTTGATTTGTTCTTCGACTTCGCGAGAGCCGTCCCAGTGTGCGAGGGCAAAGCCGCCGTGAATTTCAGGTTTCGCCGCGTCTCCGGGTGTAAAGAAATCGTAGAACTCTTGTTTGGAATCGATGACGCGCGTGTATTCGTCGCGGAATTTCTTCGCGCGCTCGAAAAGATTTCGCTGGATCGAGTCAAGAACCTCGGGCGCGCACGAGACGAACTCCTGCATCGACATAGACTCTTTCATTTTCACTGACTGATCGCGGCGGCTCACCGTCACTCGGGCTGATTCGAGATCCCGCGGTCCGATCTCGACACGAAGTGGCACGCCTTTCTTGATCCACTCCCAGTTCTTTACGCCGCCTCCGACGTCGCGCCGATCGACTTCTACTTCAATCGGAAGATCAACATATCGAATTTCGCGCAATTGTTTGGCGAGTTTGTCACAAGCTTCGAGCACCGCACCCCGCGTTTCCTCCTTTGGCGTGATGGGCAGGATCACGACCTGCGTTGGCGCGATGCGCGGCGGCAACACTAGACCATCGTCGTCTCCATGCGCCATCACCAGCGTGCCGACGAGCCGCGTGCTCATCCCCCAGCTGGTGGTCCACCCGAATTCCTGTTTGCCTTCGCGGTTCTGAAATTGAATCCCACTCGCACGCGAAAAATTTTGCCCGAGAAAATGCGAGGTACCGGCCTGGATCGCTTTGCGGTCCTGCACCATTGCTTCAATCGACAAGGTTTGTACCGCGCCCGGAAAACGTTCGCTCTCCGATTTTTCGCCGCTGAAAACCGGAACAGCGAGATGATCGCACACGAAACGCCCATAAACTTCGAGCATCTGCCTCGTCTCCGCCCGTGCCTCAGCTTCAGTTTCGTGAACGGTATGCCCTTCCTGCCAGAGAAATTCAGTCGTGCGCAGGAACAGACGTGGCCGCATTTCCCACCGGACAACGTTCGCCCATTGGTTGATCAGAATGGGAAGATCGCGGTACGATTGCACCCACTTTGCGTAGCTGGCGCCGATTATTGTTTCCGAAGTCGGCCGAATCACCAGGGGCTCAGTCAGCGCGCTCGACGGCATTAACTTTCCGTCGGCATCTCCTTCGAGGCGGCTGTGCGTCACGACTGCGCATTCTTTTGCAAAGCCTTTGACGTGCTCCGCCTCCTTCGCGAAATAACTCAGCGGAATCAAAAGTGGGAAGTATGCGTTGCGGTGCCCCGTCGCGCGGAACATCGCATCGAGCTGCCGCTGCATATTCTCCCAAATGCCGTAGCCCCACGGGCGAATCACCATGCAGCCGCGCACCTCCGAAGGCTCAGCCAGCTCGGCTGCACGAATCACTTGCTGATACCATTCAGGGAAATCTTCCTCGCGCCGTGGGGTAATCGCGGTTTTCCTCGAAGAATCTGCGGGTTCTGCCATGCGAGAAGGGGGAACAATTAAACTCCCACGGTGCAAATGACCAGTAGCCATTTGCTGCCAGCAGCTAAAAATTTCGTGCGGTGAGCGCCTTGATAGTGCAAACGCTGCCATGAAGCGCGTGCGGCCCGTACGCTACGCCAGCGTAATTGAAACTGGAATCGAAAATGTTTTTGCGGTGTGTTCGCGCCGGGCGACCATCGTCAATAATGAGCGCAAGGAGGATCCCGCGCGCGGTCGTTTTTCCGTACGCAATGTTTTCGCCCCAGAGCCCGGTCCAGATTCCGTAGCGACTGAGGCGATCGCCGGGGCTGCTGCGGTCGCTGCCGCGATGTCCCGTACGCCCAGCAGCCTGATCGACGCAATGATCGGCCGCCGCACGACACATTCCCGACGACAGCGCGAGCGGTTGTTCCGCACGAACGGTGCGAAGGAAGCGCACAGCCTCTTTAATCGCGCCCAATCCTTCTTTCATCCGCCATTTCGGCTCCCCGGGAAGAACGACAGAAATGCCGTCGAAACGCGAGCGCAGCTCTTCAATATACGTCGCGTAAAGAGCGGGATTTTGTCGGGCAAGGTTCATCTCGCCAATGACGGCGTCGGCCGCAACACCTTCGCCCTTTGGCGCAGCAGGATACTCACTGGCCGAAAGAAGTGAAAACCCGACCACGCAAAACAAAGTGGAAAGAGCAAGGCGGGTCTCGCGCGAGTATTTGACACTCCGTGGCACGTCCCGTAGTTTTCGTGCCTTTTCCGCTCTAATGAAAACCTTTTCCGCCAAAGCCAGCGAAGTCCCACGCAAATGGTGGGTGATCGACGCCAAGGACCAGGTGCTTGGCCAGGTCGCGGTAAAGGCCGCCAACTTATTGCGCGGAAAAGCGAAGACGATTTTCACCCCGCACGTCGATACGGGTGATTTTGTGGTTGTCATTAACGCTGAGAAAGTGCGACTGACCGGAAAAAAAGAAGATCAGAAAAGTTACATGAGTTTTTCAGGATACGTGGGGGGTCACAAATCAGAGAATGTCCGGGCGCGGCGTGTTCGCCATCCGGAATTGTTGGTTGAGCGCGCCGTGCGTGGAATGATTCCGCACAATCGGCTCGGTCGCGCAGTTTATCGAAAATTAAAGGTCTACCGCGGCGATTCTCACCCGCATACCGCGCAACAACCGCAGGCCGTCAAACTTATCTAGCCACTAATCTTATGCCGCAAACCCAGGAATTTATCGCCACCGGTCGCCGTAAGACTTCGGTCGCGCGCATCCGCATGATGCCGGGCACAGGCAAGATCGACATCAATGGGCGCAGCTTTGACGATTACTTTCCAACCGGGCCATTGCAGAACGTGGTGCTGCAACCGCTTCAAACAGCAAAGCTCGTGAATTCCTACGACCTCTCGATCAACGCGAGCGGCGGTGGCGCGAGCGGACAGGCCGGCGCGGTGCGACTCGCGATTTCGCGCGCCCTCCTTCAAGTAGATGCGAATTTGCGCGGCACGCTGAAGGCCGACGGTTTACTCCGGCGAGACCCGCGCATGAAGGAGCGAAAAAAATCCGGTCAACCCGGTGCGCGGAAACGTTTCCAGTTCTCGAAACGATAATCGGCGGTTCGCTGCGATGGCGGCCCGACCAGCCGCAATCTCACACGTGGAGGCAACACGCCTGCCTCTGCAGCCCCTATCGCGGCTCCGGACTGTTCGAAGGTAGCGCAGCCGCTGGCGTTGAGCTCGGCGCGGTTAAAAGTGGCGGGATTGTCTGCGCTGATGGTAGCTGCGACGAGACACTTGGTTTCAACAAGCGCAATTCCTGGGCCGCCTCGCCGGCCCAAAAACTCTCCCGGTAACGCGTTAAGATCGTCTCGCAGACGCGTCGGGCTTCCTCAATTCGGTTTTTGGACTTCAAAAGGTAGACTTGTGAAAGCAACGCCAGCGGCGCATTGAAACTGTTTGGATACATCGATGCGATCTGCTGGTAGATCGATAATGCCTCATCGTTCTTTCCCATTGACTCCAAATTGGCCGCCATCGCCATTTTTGCCGTGCTGACGAGCTCGTGATTCGGGTTCTTGTTGATGAAAACATGAAGCGTCCCGGTCGCTTCCGTAAACTTCCTTTCATTGCGCTGAGCTTCGGCAAGCAGAAGATAAGCATCCGCGCCTGCGGGCGTGTTCGGGTAATTCGCAATCACTTGTTGATACGCTTCCGCGCTCTTTGCGCTGGCTAACAAAGCCGATGCCGCTGCAGCTCGGTGATCCGAATAAAAGCGGTAACCTACGAAACCGACGATGGCGAGCAGGACGATGATCAACACTGCGATGATCTCAGTTTTGAATCGTTCCCAAAAGACGCGCGTTTCAAGCGCTGCATCTCGGGAAGGAGGTGGGGCCGTCGGCATAACTCGATATTAATATGCTACTCTGGGCGATTCGAACCGCCCGAGCGTCGTCTTATGCCATGCGAGGCTTTTTTGCGCAAGCGCTCCGCAGTCGTTCGCTCGCTTGATTGGGAAGCCGCAAGATCATACCGCGGCTGTCGAAATGATCATATAGAGAATCACAGCCGCAGCAGCGGTCAGAACAATGGCAGTAATTGCCATGACCATGCGCGGGTCGGCTTCAATCTCGCCCCGTTCGATGGCCCGATTGACCACGCGATACCGCCACGGCCGCGAAAGCCGTCAGGATTCCTCCGAGGCCGATCATGCATTCCCCTAGGACTTCGGAGATGCCGGTGTGGCGTATGCGCATGGTTGTACTAACGCCGGAAGACATCTCGCGCATCCAAAGGCTGAATCGCGCAATCACGAACCCCAAACTCATCACGGCGATGCTGGTCCGCACCCAGGCAAGAAACGTCCGCTCGTTGGCGAGAATCTCAGCTTCGATCTTGTCCGGGTCGAGCCGCCCCTTTTCGTGTTGAGCATTCGTCATCTCGTTGGACGCCGTTCCTTTATCAATTCGTTTTGCTACTCGCACACGGCCTTGCGCGCAGTGTTGCGGAAAGTGTTAACTCTACGACATGAACCTATGGCAAGAATATTGGACCCCGGTCCGCGTGTTTCTCGGCCTCGGCGCTGAGCCGCAGACAGTCACCTTCCTGCAGATTTCACTGCGCCGAATCATCGTTTTCATGTTTACGCTTTTGATGGTGCGAATCAGCGGCCGCCGATCGCTCGCACGCCGCACGGTTTTCGACAGCGTCTTTCTGGTGATCCTCGCCTCTGTACTCGCGCGCGCTATTAATGGATCAGCGGATTTGCTCCCGACCGTCGGCGGCGGGTTTGCGATGGTGGCGTCTCATCGATTGCTGGCCTGGATTGCGTTCTATTCGCATGGCTTCGGCAATCTCATCAAAGGCACGGAGGAAGTCCTCATCCGTGACGGAGAATTGGTGCACCGGGGGTTGCGTCGCAACCACATCACGAGATACGATCTCGAGGAAGATTTGCGACTCGAGTTGCACTCTGACGATTTCAAGCGCATCCGAAGCGCACGCCTCGAACGCAGCGGCGACATCAGCTTCATCTGCAAATAATCACGCAGCCTCAATTCGATATTGGACGTTTGGCGCCTGGCACGCCGTAGCCTTGCGAAGGCGGGTTCGGCGTCCGACGTTTAATTGATGCCG
>Ga0307312_10000067_pt1 | contig 35883 bp, 40 predicted proteins | sample ER_DNA_202_FD_194489 | JGI IMG/M metagenome (GOLD analysis project Ga0307312, IMG submission 194489) | Bulk soil microbial communities from the East River watershed near Crested Butte, Colorado, United States - ER_DNA_202 | ecosystem: Environmental > Terrestrial > Soil > Floodplain | place... | reverse complement strand
AATCCCGGCCCGAGATTGCGATGAACTTCGATCGCGCATTCGATCACTCTTCGAGACAGCTCATCAAATTCCATCTTCGTGTTCTTCGCGATCTTCGTGGTGCTTAATGCTGTTTTGCACAGGCGTTGCGAATCGCGTCGACCACGGCGTCATCTTGTTGCGGGAAAATTGTACGCAGATCGAGTTTGAAACGCTCGTTTGCGATGTACCCAATAATCGGTGGGTTCGAGGCGCGCAGCGTCGCGGCGAACGCGATAACAGAACCGTTGCCCGGTAGAATGTCGATCGTCACGGATGGCATCTCTGATTTTGGCAAAGTGCCGCCGCCGGTTTTGACTGTGCCGCGTCCAACCGCAATTTGCACAGGCAATCCTTGCAGTCGACCAGCAAGCGCCTCCGCGCGCGCGCGCAGGTCGTCGTCGGAGATCCGCAAGAGCGCGAGCGCCGGGATTTCAGATGTCGATTGAGTGAGATGGAGATCGATAGTTGCTTGCAGTGCACTAAGAATCAATTTGTCGCAGCGCAGCGCGCGAAATAGAGGTTCGCGCTTCAACGCGCTGATGAATCGCTTCTTCCCAGCGATGATTCCCGCCTGCGGACCGCCGAATAATTTATCTCCGCTGAAACAAACGAGATCGGCTCCGCCCATCAGCGCTTCAGCGGGCGTCGGCTCGTGCTCGGCTATCCCAAATTGCTCGGTGGCGACAACCGCTCCGCTTCCCAAATCCTCGACAAAAGGGACGCGCCTTTTTCGCGCGAGCGCAGCCAGTTCCGCCGAAGGAGGCGATTCCACAAAACCGCTCATGAAAAAATTGCTGCGATGAACTCTGAGAATGAGAGCGGTGTTTGGCCCAACTGCTTTCTCGTAATCATCGAGGGCCGTCTTATTCGTGGCGCCGATCTCCTGCAATTTTACGCCGGCCGCTTTGATAATTTCACCGATACGAAAGCCACCGCCGATTTGGACCATCTCGCCACGCGAGATGACGATCTCCGATTCGTCCGCGGCAAAATGCCGAACAATTAGCACCAGCGCAGCCGCGCAATTGTTGACGACCGTGGCCGATTCCGCTCCGCAAAGCAACGCGAGCGCATTTTCGATGTAGGTGGCGCGGCAACCGCGTTCGCCCGTCACAACATCGTATTCGAGATTCGAGTATGCGGGACCGATCTTGTTGAGCGCGCGAATCGCCTCGGGAGCAAGCGGCGAACGCCCGAAGTTAGTGTGAATGACAATTCCGGTCCCGTTGATGACCGGTTGTAACCGGCTGGCGCGAAGCTGCTCGATCGAGCCGCGCACAAGATCGACAATCGATTCGAATTTGGGAGTCTCCGCCTTCGCACGAACTTTTGAAAGTTCTCGTCGGACCACATCGACGATCAGTGGACGTGGCAGATCGTAATGGCTGAGGGCATCGAGAACTTTGCTTACTGCGGGAATGTCCCGGCGCGAGCGGGATTTTACCTTGTCATGCATATCAACGGACGGCGGCGTCGTAGCGGGACAATTCTTCCGATGACGGCAGCGCAGGGTGTGTGCGCCTTTCGTAAAAGAGTCAGCACTTTCTCCAACCTGGCTTCGGCGACACAAAGCAGTAATCCGCCGCTGGTCTGCGCATCAGTTAGAAGAATTCTGCGCGCGTCATCTGTATTTCTCCAGTCCACAACAACGGTCGTTGCATAAAGATTTTGTCGGCTCCCCTCGGGGACGGAGCCCAATTCGATCAGATCGCTAATCTCATCGCTAATCATCGGCACGGCGTCTGGATCGATATCGGCCGACACGCCACTGGCGCGGCATAGTGAAACCAGATGACCGATCAGGCCGTAACCGGTGATGTCCGTTGCGGCGCGGACGAGATCGCGTTCGGCGAGTTCGGCGCCTACTGTGTTAATTTTCGACATGAGCGCGATCACTCTTTTCTCGAGCGCGCGCGAAGCCAATCCGCGTTTGATCGCGGTCGTGGCGATGCCGGTGCCGAGCGCTTTCGTTAAAACGAGTAGATCACCGGGGCGCGCGTTAGCATTCGTCGTGACGTGGCGAACATCGACAATTCCGGTGACAGCCAGACCGTAAATCGGTTCCGGATTACGAATGGAATGGCCGCCGATGAGCGCACATCCGACCTCGGCCGCCTTGGCCAGACCGCCGCGCAAAATCGAGGAGATAGTTTTCGGTCGGACGAGATCAGCAGGAAAACCGACAATATTGAGCGCGGTCAACGGCCGTCCACCCATCGCAAAGACATCGGACAGCGAGTTGGCCGCGGCGATTTGCCCATAAGCAAATGGGTCGTCCACAATAGGGGTGAAAAAGTCGAGAGTCTGCACAAGAGCGCGGTGTCGATCCAGGCGATAAACGCCGGCATCGTCGAAAGTGTTCGAACTCACGAGCACGTTCCGGCCCAACGAAATTGGAAGCTGCGGCAAAACTTGCCGCAGGGCCTGTTGGCTCAACTTGGAAGCTCACCCTGCACAAGATGAGAGCGACGTCAGTTTACGAATTTGCTCGCGCGACATTCTATTCACCTCCTTTCAATCAATATGTAGAGGCAGGCGTGGTCGCCTGCTTGATGCGGCTGACACAGCCGCCGTTACAGAAAAAATTTGGCGGAGAGGATAGGAGTCGAACCTACCTCGACCCAGCGTGTGCGGGATCGACAACGGTTTTGAAGACCGCGAAGGCCACCAGGCACCCTTCACTCTCCGGGAAAGGAAAAACGCCGAACATCGAACACCGAACTTCGAACGCCGAAGTAAAGAGCAGGAGCGATGCGAACGCTTATCTAAGTTTCTTAATCGCGCTAACGATGGCGTCGAAGTCCGGCCAGTCGCCGGACTCAAGTTTGGAGTGGAGGAGCTTGCCATTGGCGCGAATCTCAAAAGCGCCGCCGCTCGAGGGAATGAGCGTCAGCGACTTGATGCGCTCGCCGAGTTCAAGAATTTGGGTCGTCAAACTGACGGCCTTCGGCGTGTAGTTTCAAACGACGCAGTATTCGATCGACACTTCGGTTTTCACCACGAGCTCCTTTCCAAGAACGAAGCTATCGGCGAGAGCAAACGCGGTCAAGATACTGGTGGTCCCAGAAAGCGTTCGGGTCACATTTCTTCCCGAGCGAATCGCATCTAGCGACGGTCATAAGACCGCCGCCACAGGAAACACTATCTAACGATTACGCGTCGAAGCGGGCGCTTCGGCTCCGGTTTCACCTCCGGGACCGAAAACCATGGAGAAAACGACGAAAACCTGTGCGCGCGGTGAGTCATCCGTGCAGCCGAAAAGCGGTGAAACATCCAAACGCGTATTGGCTGATGGTTTCCAGGCGATCGTTGGGCCGACGACGAAGCTATGGGTTGGATCGTCGCGTGTGTCTTTGTCGGTGAAATTGCGATACTGCATCTCGACACCCGTCTTGAGCCGTTCGTGTTCGAGCCAGATCGGAACCATCGCACTTTGCGCAAAACCCCACTCGCGCCCGCGATCAAAACCGATTTCCTGCTCGAAAAACCAATTCATCGCCCATTCGATTCGCTCCCCGAAATCTTCCGCCAGCAAAAGCCGGAACTCATATGCGTCTGGCATTTTGGGTTTTCCTTCCTGTTCCATCTTAGTTTCTTCGTCGAACGACTCGAGGTTGAGGTGGCGGCGTCGCGCCATTTCCTCGTTGGCCATTTCTTCCTCCGGTGGACGCTCCTCGTGCAGAACGCGACCTGTGCCGAATTTATATTCGGCAAACAGCGTCGGATTGAGCGGAATCTTGTTCCAATCGGCGAGCGCGTAGCGCGCTTCAATGCTGAAACTCTTGTTTTGGGAATCGCCATCGAAGCGCTCCTGACTAAGCTCGAATGCGACTCCGAAGCGATGCGGCAATCCCACTTCGACTTCTTCAGTGAAGAGGTGGTCGGGTGATCCATCACGGAACGCGTCGCCCTCGTAAATTATTCCCGCATAAACGCCGCCGGGCGGCAACACATAGGCGTTGGTCAAATTAGAAAAGCGGCTGCGCGAAAATCCCGGAGGCGCGCCATAAGCGCTCGGCACTTCCTCGCCAGTCACAATGATTTGTTCAGCGGCCGCCGTCTGCGCCCGACACACTTTCATCGAGACGAGTGCGCCCGATACAACAACGAAAAGAACTCCTGCTCCTATCATTCGCAAAAATTGCATCGCTGACTTTTAGTGATCGAGAGAGGGCAAGGCAAACAAAACCGTGCAAAGGTCTCTTCCAAATACAGCGAAGTAAGGGTTGCAGAACTCCTTTGTTGATCACGGAGGCTATCCTTTTTCTCTTTGTCGCCTTCGCTTTCCTTTACCTGGCCGGTATAGCGACCAAAGGATCCTTCCCAAAAATCCTTCGGGCTGCGTGTGGCTGGTCGGTCTGGGTCGCCCTGCATAACGGCAAGGCTCACCGATTTGGCTAAACTCTGTCGCGGTATAAAAACATTGCGAGACGCGAAAGGCGTCGTTTGAACGCCCGCTCCGTCGGGCGATGCTAAAAGAAATGCGCCCCCGCTGCCAAAATTAACATCGAGGTCGCCGCCGCGGCGACGGCTGCTCGATCCATCAAAAAGCCGTAGAATTCATGCGGACACCTGCGGCTTTAAGTTTTGCGAATTAAGCTTTCACTACTCTCTCTCGACGACGACGACTCGCTTGACCGCGCCGGTGCGGTCAAAATCGAGATGCACACGCGTACCCGGTCGGATCAGGTGCGGGTCGATTCCTCTGCCATCTTTGTCGACGTAGCGAACCTTTCTGCCGAGCACATACGACATCGGCTTAACGTTGGGCGAGGACTGCACAACGATCGGCGAGGGGGGCACAACGGTCGTTTTGCCGGCCGTGAATGCGGTCACCGTCCCGATTGCAATTCTTGAGGTGCTCATTTGCGTGGTCGCTGGTTGCGTCGTGGTCGCTTGTCGGGTCTTGGTGGTCCTTGTTTGCGCAAACGCCAAAGGCGCAACCATTGCGCAAGCAAGAACAATAGTTGTTCGTCTCATGTGTTCTCTTTCGTTGAGTTGCCTTTCCCTGGCTGTTTCGGGGCGCGCGTTCCTTTCGGATGTCTCGATCAGCCCTACAGTAGAACATTAGACTCGGACACAGAGGAAAGTGCGCTGAGCGGCCATGCGCCTCGGTCGATCCACGAGAGCGCTGTAGCGGCAGGCGTGTCGCCTGCGAATTTTAAACAACGCAGCCGGTACGACTGCCTCCACACTATGTGCTACAGGTGCCGGAGCGCTTTTTGGGCGAGCGTTCCAGGCTTCATCGACCACAGTCCCCGAGGAGCGCGGGAAGTTTCAGCGCCAGAGTTGACTCGTCAAATTTTGGAATCCATCCCGATATGACGCCGTTGCTTCTCTGGCTAGCCACCCATCAACCGCCTTGCGCTTCCTGATCGAGAACAGCCACAGCTTGCGTGTACGTAGCCTTTGCTTCTTCGTGTGAGTTACCCACTGCAGTCAGCCCTACTCTTCCAAGCTCACCAAGAGCGCTCATCATATGAAATACCACGCCTGTTTGTCGCGTTTGATCGAAGTGCAAGTTGTGCCGCACAACAATGTCGAAAAGGTCATCCGGAGTCAGAGTACGATAACGTGGCGACTCAACATGATCGCTCGCAACAAAAAACTTTTGCTGTCCGTTGGGAGCAGTAAAGATAGCCGTCTCCGGATCGTATGTGCCGTCAGTAAGAAATTGTAGAGTCAAAAAGGGATGAGTCGTTCCACCTTTTCTCAAATTGATCTCGATGGCGTATGGGTCCCATTTTCCGTTCGCGCGTACCACTACGAAATCCAAAGCGAAGCGTCCGATGACTCCTTCTTTTGCCAGACGCTTACCAACCTTTGCCGCTTCCCGCGTGATCAGCGAAGCATAGCCGCTGTCGGCCTGGAACGCGCATCCTAAGTAACTTTGGCCTGACGGACCCCCCAGCAGCTGATCGTGCGTAGACAGTAATTCGACCGAGCCCAGCGGAGTGACGCGGAGCTGCACGCTTGGACTTCTAAACTCCTCTCCCGTGATTCGCTCTTCGACAATCCCTTTTCGCGCTTCCAGCTTCTTCATATAGCTATCGTAAGTGATTCCCTTTAGCTCGAACTGCATCGCGGGCAGTCGATCCTGTATTGCAGTCCGCTCACGCGGGTCGCCCGATCGTGGAAGCCCGGTCAAATCGACGAGCGTATTGCCTTCGCCAGAAACGCCCTCGTTAAGCTTTACCAAAACTTGCTTGATCGCAGGCTTTTTGGCTCGCATTTGCGTGATAGCTTCAATCACGTCGCCTTGGCTGGCGAGATTCTCATGGCCAAGAGGATGCGCGACATCCTCTTCCAGGAAGATTTTCCGGCACCCGCTCTTTGTTCCGAGAGGGAAAAATTTCGGATCGGCGCCGTACATCGGAATGCTGAGCCGCAGCGCCAACTCTTTCTCCCTGCGGGTTGTGTTGAAGGGGACAAGATGGGCGCGATCGGGATCAGAAATCAAAGAACGTATTCGTTCGATCAGGCGTGGCCGCTCCAGCAGCTTCTCACTCAGCGGACGCACTGAACCGTCAAGAGGCGAAAGCAGAAACAGGCGCTGACGCGCATGACTCGGGATGACGCCAGGCAATAGAGCGAGGTAGTAGTCGATGATGCTTGGCAGGATCGTTTGCGAAGTTACATAGATCAGCCGGGCCCGAGGCTGACGCAGCAGCAACAACAGGAATAGAAAGCGTTCTTCATACGCTTGCATCACTGCACCCGCGCCGATCGCGTCGATGGACATCGACGGCACTACAACAATCGTTTGCGGATCTTGATTGAAAGCCTCGATCGATTTCCACAGCGGCACCAGCTTCCTCTGCAACTGATCGAATTGATTCTCTGACTCAGTAACGAGTTTTGGTTCAGACATAAACAAACTATTCGCCCAAATCTTTGTTCAAATTGAAATTAATCAAGATGCAGCTTGGTTTCGCCCTCTATTACGTCGACTTTGCGGCCGATAGAGCCAAGGCGTTGCTTCAACGCCGGCGTCGTCCAAATGAATATCCGCGATGGGTGCGGCCCCCGCCGATGGCGCGTTTGCCGCCAGCGGCTGCTTCCGGTTCAAACAAGACGGTGTAAATGTAAGGAAAGTTTTCGAGCTTCAGCCGCGGAATTTTTTGACCGATGAACCGTTCGATTGCTTGCAGCGCCGGGAGCTCCTCGCCGTTCATAAGCGTAAAAGCGTCCCCGACATTTTGGGCGCGGCCAGTGCGTCCGATGCGATGCACGTAATCCTCGGGATGTTCGGGCACATCGTAATTGATGACGTGGCTCACGCCGGCGATGTCGAGCCCGCGCGATGCGATGTCCGTTGCCACCATCACTTCGTATTTGCCGCTCTTGAATCCCTCCAGCGCTTCGATTCGTTCACGTTGTGTGCGGTTGGAATGCAACACCGCGACGGAATGCTTTCCAACTTTCAATTGGTGCGCAATGCGATCGGCCCCGTGTTTGGTCCGGCAAAAGATGAGGGCGCTGTCGAAGTTTGTACGTTCCAGCAATGCCATGAGCAGATCGAATTTTTGTTCGCCGGCCACGGGGTAAACCGCATGGGTGACCGTTTCCGCCGGCGAACGGCGGACGCCAATTTCCACCAGCTCGGGATCCCGCAGCACCCAGGCGGCAAGCCGCTCAATCTCTGGCGGCAACGTCGCGGAAAACAAAAGTGTTTGTCGATCTGTCGAAATTTTTTCAACAATGCGGCGCACGTCTGGCAAAAACCCCATGTCGAGCATGCGATCGACTTCGTCGAGGACCAGAAGCTTTACCTGCTGCAGAGTCATCGTACGCTGTTCGAGCAGATCGAGCAATCGGCCCGGTGTGGCGACGAGAACATCCACACCGCGTTTGAGTTCTTCACGCTGTTTGCCATAACCGACGCCGCCGTGCACGAGAGAGACTTGTAAATCAGTGAAGCGGCCATAATCGCGAAAAGCGGTCTCCACTTGCGCAGCAAGTTCGCGCGTCGGCTCGAGCACGAGGCATCGAAACGTGCCGTGCTTCGCGAGCAACGTCATGATTGGAAGAGCAAATGCCGCGGTCTTGCCGGTGCCAGTTTGGGCTGTGCCGATTAAATCCTTGCCTGCAAGAATGATCGGGAAGGCGCGCAACTGAATCAGCGTTGGTTCGATGAATCCCATCGCCTGCGTGCCGCGCACGACCTCCGGCGACAATCCGAAATGATTAAATGACACGCGCAGAACGTAACGCCTCGCACGAAGGGACGCAAAGGAACGCGGCGAAGGGTTTTAATCAATCGCCTTTATGGAACGTTGTGACCCTTGTGCGAGAATCGAGGACACCCTGTAGGATTATTGGAATCTATTCATGGTGACGTTAAGCTCGTTCCGATGAAAACAGAGAGAGGAACGGAATTATGAATCCAGTCGTTGCATCGGACAACCTCCCGCGCACTGAGGTTTGGGCAGATGATGACCAAGCGGTCAGATGGGCGGGCGCTTTCGCGGTCTATGGCGGACACGGCGGGACGACCGCATCGTCGACGATCGTCTATGAGATCGAACCGGCGCACGGCTGGGCTGGCATACCGATGCCACCGAGGAGACGCAATATATCATCGCCGGCACGGGCACGTTGTATATGGAAGACGGCAGCACTTACCCGGTCGGGCCCGACAGCGTCTTTGTGCTCCCGACGCCGGTCCGACACGACCTCGCCAACACCGGTACGGAGACGCTCCGGGCGGTCGCTTTCTTCGCGGCAGCGATGTTCACGCAAAGCTTCGACAACGTGATGCTGCCACCGAAATCCCACATCCTTGGTACCCCCAATCGCGACGGATAGACACGGCGGCATGCAGCCGACGTGCTGCCAGGGTTCTCGTTTCAGCTTTCCGCGCTGTGATACCGGGAGCTTCTATGGGCTTATGGGCTCCGATGCGCAATAATAATTCCGGATAGCACGCTTCGCGCCAGACACGTCGCGTTTCATGAAAGAATCCGATCACCAAAATCAAGACGCGCCGCTAAGTTACCGCGGCGCTCGACACATTGTCGGGCTGGTCTTTTTGCTCGTTATCGCGTGGTTCGTTCTGCGCTCGCTTCAATCTGTGGTCTTGCTCTTCGCGATCGTTTTTCTCCTCGCCATGGTTCTTAACCCGATCGTCGTCTGGTTGCAGAAGCATCACGTTCCGCGCCTCGCAAGTGTGATCCTCTTGATGCTTACGCTTGTTGCTGTCACCGGAACAATCATCCTCTTTGCGATTCCTCCGCTGGCCAGACAAAGCCAAGAACTGGTGCAGAGTGCGCCGAAGGTTTGGCAAGGCATTCGCACGCGCATAGAATCGCTCACTCAAAATTATCCAGAGGTTCGCGAAGCGCTGCCACGTACCGATGAAATTGCCGGGAGAGTTGGCGCGGCCGCCGGAACACTCGGGAACATCCTGCTAAGATCGACAATTGGTTTGGTCGGCGGCCTCGTCAGTGCCGTGTTCGCGGTTCTATTGCTTATTTTCGTGCTGGCCAACCCGCGACCGCTCATCACCGGGTATCTCGCACTCGCGCCCGACCGCTATCGCGAACAAGCGCACCGGACACTCGCGCGACTCATGCGGCAAATGATTGCGTGGGCGCGCGGTGTCGCCATTAACGGCGCGATCACCGGCGTTTCCGTAGGCACATTGCTCTGGTTAGTCGGCGTTCAACCGGCGCTCATGTTTGGTGTGTTCGCGTTCCTCGGTGAATTCCTTCCCAACATCGGTGCATTTCTCGTTTCCATTCCGATCCTGCTTGTCGCATTGAGCATGGGCGCAACAAAATTCTGGCTCGCGCTCGGTGTTATCGTGCTGGTTTATCAAGTCGAACTGAATCTCCTTGTTCCGGGCATTCTCGGTAAAGAGATGCGATTGCATCCGGTCAACATCTTGTTCTTCACGCTCGCGACCGCGACTCTGTTCGGGATTCTCGGCGCGGTCCTCGCCGTTCCCGCCGCGGCGCTTACCCAGATTGTCATCGATGAATTTTATTTACGACCGCGCAAACCAGATTACGCTGCGATCGATCGCCAAGCAGCGGCTCTAGTAGAAGGAAAGAACTGACGTATTGCAGGGCACCTGCACGTTCAATCCGCCGGCGAGAGCGCATCCCGCACCGCGCGCAGACGCTCTGTTTCAATCCGCTCGATCTGTTCGTCCGCGCGTTGTTCTAGTTGGGTGAAATTGATTCCCTGGAGTTGCGCCATATCGACTGCGCCTAAAGCGCGCCACAAGAGTTTCTTGCCGGTGATCCCCATAACGAGTGTTTCCAGCGCCAGCCCCAATCCCAATCCGCCAATTTCATCTCCGGCGACCGCGAACGTCACGCGGCTAAGTTTTTCCGCTGCCCACGCGCCCGCCTGGCGCACATTGCTTTCTTTTGCACCAAGCGCGTGCATCAAATCACGCAGCGTTTCCTGATCCCTGCTGATTTCATTCCTGATCTCAGCGAAAAACATCGCGAGCGGTTTGCCATGGCAGATGTCGATCCAATGATCGATCAGTTCTAACGCGCCGACCGAACCAGCGAGGTGGTCATTCAAGTAGGAGTCCAATTCTTTCATTACTAAATGGAACTACTATTCACAAAAGTTACAGCTGCGTTTCTGCGGAACACTGGTATTTGTCATTCCGACCGAAGTCGAGAGCGTGCATTAAGCGAAGTCGAACGTGAATCTTCAATCGATGAAACTTAGAATCGCATTCGCTTTTGCATTGTCGATCTTCGCGCTCGCTGCGCACGCCGAGAAAATCGCGCTCGTTGGCGGCACGCTCATCGATCCTGGAAGCGGGCGAGTACTCACGAGCGCGCGGATCCTAATCGGTGGCGATCGCATCACCGATTTCGGCGACGAAATCACCGCATCCGGGCCGAAAGATGCGCGCGTGATCGATTGCAAAGGCAAATTCATTTTGCCGGGTTACATCGACACACACGTCCACTTCTTTCAATCAGGCGATCTGTTCACTCGACCAGACGTTGTTGATCTAACCAAAGTGCGGCCGTACGCGGATGAAATCGCGTGGATCAAACGCAATTTGCCAGACACATTCGCTCGCTACTTGCGCAGCGGAATCACGTCCGTGGTCGATGTTGGCGGGCCGTTTTGGAATTTCGAGGTTCGCAAAATTGCGAAGGTGACCGCGAAAGGGCCGCGCGTCGCCGTGGCCGGGCCATTGATCTCGAGCGTCTCGCGGCCGCAACTCGATCTCGGCGATCCGCCCATCGTCAAGATCGACACGCCCGATCAAGCCCGCGAATTCGTGCGCAAACTCGCCGCGCAAAATCCCGATCTCGTGAAGATTTGGTACATTGTCGATAAAGATCATCCGGTTGACAGCTTTCGGCCGATCGTCCGCGCAACAGTCGGAGAAAGTCACGCTCGCAAATTGCGTGTCGCGGTTCATGCGACCGAACTCGAGACTGCGCGCGCCGCGGTGGAAGAAGGCGCTGACGTGCTCGTGCACAGCGTCATCGACAAGGAAGTCGATGATGCATTTGTGAAATTGCTGCAAGATCGACATACGATCCTGTGTCCGACCCTCGTCGTCTTCGAGCGTTACGGACGCACGTTCGCCAACCGATTGAACCTGACGCCGGAAGAAAAAACGTGGGGCAACCCGGAAGTGATCGCGACTCTCGACGTCACAAGAATTCCGCAAGATCAATTGCCCGATCGTATCAAAACCGCGCTGGCAAAGCCCGATGACGCGCTCGATCGAATCAAAAAGATTTACAATGTGGCGCTGAAAAATTTGAAAACACTCGAAGATGCAGGCGTCACCATCGCGGCGGGCACCGACGCTGGAAACATCGGCACCATTCACGGACCGGCTCTTTTTCGCGAATTTCAACTCATGAAAGAAGCCGATCTCTCGCCGATGCAGATTCTGCAATGCGCGACGGCTAACGCCGCGAAACTTTTCGGCGGCGAAACTGGCGCACACACCGGCTCCATCGACAAAGGCAACTTTGCCGACCTCATCATTCTAAAATCAAACCCGCTCGACGATATCGGACATGGATCGGACATCGACAGCGTAATGAAGAATGGCGTGCTTTATCCTGCGCAAGAGTTACTAACTGAGACACGCTAAGGAGTCTCTTCGCGCAGGACAGGCGTCTGGTGGCGTCACTGAGACAATTCGCTAAATTACAAAATGGAGTGGCGACGGTTAGCAGCGCTTTTCTTCTTTCTCGGCGGAACGTCGCCATTGTCGATCTTCGCGGACGAGTTTATCCGATCGCCCGATCCGAATGATGGATGGAAGTTTGTTAAGGAAACTGGTGGCATCTCTTTCTCTAGCCGGGCGCGAGCGGGTTCATCGCTGAAGGAATTTAGAGCTGTGGGCGAAATCGGCGCCTCTCCCCGCGCCGTGCATAATGTGCTCGATGACGTTGTTGCTTACCCTGATTTCATGCCGTTTACGAAGGAGTGCCGGATAATAAAGAGAGAAGGCGATACCTTGTTCGCTTATCAACGCCTCTCGCCAGGTATCGTCAGGGATCGCGATTATACTCTGCGCATTAGCAAGAAGTCGTGGCCTGCGCAAGGGGGACTCGTTTTTCTTGACCAATGGGAGCTTGCGAATACATCTGGTCCCGGTGAAAAGCCGGGCGTGTTGCGCGTCAAAATAAACGAAGGCAGATGGCTATTGGAACCGGCCGGCGCGGCTAAGACTCGTGCGACTTATTGTATCTACACCGATGGCGGTGGAAAACTCCCTGCGCTCCTGGCCAACGTCGCGAATGAGGTAGGCATCAGAAAAATTTTCACCGCGGTTCGAAACCAGGTGAAACTTGCAAAGTACAGCGCAGACTAGACTCGGAGAAGCTGCCGCCGGCGGTTGAAATCCTCTTGCTCTGATTGGAAAGCGGATTGAAATTTGTCGTCTTATGGCTACGCATCCTACGCAATACGCGCATCCCGAAGCGCTGGTGGAAACCGATTGGCTTGAGAAACATCTCAAGGACGATGGCATCCGAATCGTCGAGTCGAACGAAGACGTGCTGCTTTACGACACCGGGCATATCCCCGGCGCGGTGCACATCGATTGGCGCGCCGATCTGCAGGACCCGGTGATCCGCGATTATATCACGCCGGAAAAATTCGCCGAGCTTTGCAGCAAGAACGGCATCACGCCCGAAACGACGTGCATTTTTTACGGCGACAAGGCAAACTGGTGGGCATGCTACGCGCTCTGGGCGTTCCGGTTGTTCGGGCATGAAAAAGTGAAAGTCTTGAACGGTGGCCGCGACAAATGGAAAGCGGAACAGCGGCCAGTGACCCGAGATGTTCCAAAATATCCGAAGACGAATTATCCGATGCCGAAAAAACGCTTCGACAGGGAGATTCGGGCCTTTGCCGATGAAGCGCTCGCACAAAGCGAGGCCGGCAAGCCATTGATCGATGTGCGTTCGCCCGGAGAATACAAGGGCGAGATCACGCACATGCCGGAGTATCCGCAGGAAGGCGTTTTGCGTGGCGGTCACATTCCGAAGGCAAAGAGCATGCCGTGGAAAACGGCCACGAACGATGACGCCACGTTTAAGCCCGCATCCGACCTGGCGAAAATTTACTTCGATCAGTGCGGTGTTAAGCCGGACACCGACACGGTCGTCTATTGCCGGATAGGCGAACGCTCGAGCCACACGTGGTTTGTGCTGACGTATCTCCTCGGGCTCGATAACGTACGCAATTACGACGGCTCCTGGACCGAATGGGGTAACAAGGTCGGTGCGCCAATCGAAAAGGGCGCCTAAACCAGAGATGAGCAAAGGTTGCGGCAAATTAGATGAGTCGGGTGCCGCCGAAATCCGTTCCGACGGAACGTATCCGGCCAAGCTCAACAAGATCATAAATCTCTTCGAGTCGCTGCCAGAAGATGAGCGGCGCGAGACGCTCGTCTCCTACGCGGACAACGCAAAGAAGCAGGAGCCGCGCGAAGGTGAGAATTTTAATCTTGTTGATGTCCGCAAAGACGAGGAATGCATGGACACCGTCGGGGTTTATCTGCATGTCGATGAAAACGGCAAAGCGCACATCCGCATGACGCTTGGTCCGGAAGTGCAAACGCTCACCCGCGCGATGACCGCGGTTCTTTGCAAAGGGTTGGAGGGCTGCACGCCACAGGAAATTCTCGATCTGCCGAGTGATTTCGTTACACGCATCGTCGGCGCGGAACTGGTCCGCATTCGCAGCCAGACGATTTATTACGTGCTCACCCGCATCAAAAGCATCTGCAAAGTTTATTTGGATCGCCAACGCATGGCGCAGGTGGCGTGACGGTTGGAAGTTAGGCTTCCAGCCTGACCCGGTCGACAGCCTTCCAGGCTGTCGAATCAAAGATGACAAGCTGGAAGCTTGTCCGCCGAGTCAGCCAAGATGGCTAACCTCCAAACACGCGATTCGTCCGTGACGCGCGCGTAATTTGGCTTATTCTCCGCGCTGCGCAGATGCCGCGGAATAACGAGCTTAAAAAGATCCTGCTTATCGGCTCCGGTCCAATCGTGATCGGGCAGGGCTGCGAATTTGATTATTCCGGCGTACAAGCCTGCAAGGCGCTGCGCGAAGAAGGCTATCAGGTCGTGCTGGTGAATTCGAATCCGGCCACGATTATGACCGATCCGGAGTTTGCCGATCGCACTTATATCGAACCGATCACGGCCGAGGTGATCGAGGCCATCATCGAGCGCGAAAAGCCAGACGCGCTTCTGCCGACGATGGGAGGGCAGACCGCACTCAACGCCGCGATGGAACTTTATCGTAACGGCGGGCTCGCGCGCCACAGCGTGAAGTTGATCGGTGCGAACGCACAGGCCATTGCGAAGGGCGAAGATCGACAATTGTTCAAGGAAGCGATGCTGCGGATCGGCCTCGCCGTGCCGCGCTCCGGCGTTGCGCATTCACTGGTCGATGCGAACCGAGTGGCCGACGAGATCGGAACGTTCCCGCTCATTATTCGCCCGGCGTTCACGCTCGGCGGAATGGGCGGCGGTATCGCTTACAACCGCGACGAGTTGGACACGATCGCAGCACGCGGTCTTGACCTGTCGCCAGTCAGCGAAGTCTTGATCGATGAATCACTCGTCGGCTGGAAAGAATTCGAGATGGAAGTCATGCGCGACCGGATGGACAACTGCGTAGTTGTCTGCTCGATCGAGAATTTCGATCCGATGGGGGTGCATACCGGTGACTCCATCACCGTCGCGCCGACGCAAACGTTGACAGACAAAGAATACCAGATGATGCGCGACGCGGCGTTCGCAGTCATCCGCGAGATCGGCGTGGAGACCGGTGGATCGAACATTCAGTTCGCAGTTAATCCTGATAACGGCCGCATGGTCGTCATCGAAATGAATCCGCGCGTCTCGCGTTCGAGTGCGCTCGCGTCGAAGGCGACGGGATTTCCGATCGCGAAGATCGCGGCAAAACTCGCTGTCGGTTACACACTCGACGAGATCAAGAACGACATCACACGGGAGACGCCGGCCTGTTTTGAGCCGACCATCGATTACTGCGTGGTCAAAGTCCCGCGCTTCACGTTCGAAAAATTTCCGCAAGCAGAAGCGACGTTGACGACACGGATGAAAAGCGTCGGAGAGGCAATGGCGATTGGACGCACCTTCAAAGAAGCGTTGCAAAAAGCGCTGCGCAGTTTGGAGATCAAGCGCTTTGGCCTGTGCGGTGACGGCGCAGATACACATGTCGATCCAGAAACGCTGCGCTTGAAACTTTCGATTCCGAACGCCGAACGCATTTTTTATCTGGCGCAAGCATTCCAGGATGGGATGTCGATCGACGAAGCGTTCGACCTAACGAAGATAGACAAGTGGTTTTTGCGGAACGTGGAGCAGATTATGGAAAGAGCTCGCGCTTTGGGTAGCGCACGCGTCTCGCGTGTCGTGTCGGACGTCTCGTCAGACACCTACAAGAGCCGAGGTAGTTCAATCAATTATTCGCGACGGCGATTGCCGCACTTCGAACGGCCTTGGGCAAAATATTTGATTACTTTTGGAACCCGGGGTCGCAAACAACTCTCGCCAAAAGCACGTTCGATCACGCTAGACGCGATCCGTCACTTTCATGAGAAGCGTTACGAGCTGTACGCGACCTGCGTTATGCCCGATCATGTCCACATCTTGTTCGAACCCGGAATCAAAACCGATGGTGCAGAAGGAAAACCTGTTTTTTGGTCGCTGAGTGAGCTGCTGCATTCAATCAAGTCATTCACTGCGCACGAAATCAATAGGCAAGAGAACCTGAAAGGTGACATTTGGGAAAAGGAATGGCATGACCGGATGATCCGATCAGAAGCGGATTTGCAGGAAAAATTTCACTATGTCACGCGCAACCCGTGGGACGCGAAGGTCGCCATACCAGCGCAGGACTATGAGTGGGTTTGGTACCCGGGAGCATTCCGCGCCGATAGTGATGAGACTTCCCGGCGAGACGCCGAGAAGAGCGCTCGGGACGAGTGCGCTACCCCTGAAAGGCTCCTCCGCGCGAAGAAGCTTGGATTTTCGGATCGACAATTGGCGGTCGCAAGTGAGACGAGTGAAAGCGAAATCCGTGCGCGGCGAAAATCGGCTGGTGTTATTCCCACTTACCGTCTCGTCGACACCTGTGCGGCAGAGTTTGAAGCTTACACGCCATATTACTACTCGACCTACGGCGACGAGAACGAGCGGCGCGAGAGTGGCAAGCGCAAGATCATGATCCTGGGCGGCGGGCCGAACCGCATCGGCCAGGGCATCGAGTTCGATTACTGCTGCGTGCACGCCGCCTTTGCCCTGCGCGAGCTCGGGTTTGAGACAATCATGGTCAACTCGAATCCGGAAACGGTTTCGACCGATTACGACACGAGCGACAAGCTTTATTTCGAGCCGCTCACGCTCGAGGACGTGCTCAACATTTACGATCAAGAAAAACCGGAGGGCGTTTTCGTGCAGTTCGGTGGTCAAACCCCGCTCAATCTCGCCAATGGATTAAGGGCGGCAGGCGTTTCCATCCTCGGCACACAGCCAGAAAGCATCGAGACCGCGGAAGATCGGCAATTATTCGCGGCCATGCTCGACAAACTCGGCTTGCGCCAGACCCCCAGCGGCTCGGCCGTGACGACCGACGAAGCGGCCGCGATTGCAAACAAAACCGGGTACCCGGTGCTCGTTAGACCGTCCTTCGTGCTCGGAGGTCGCGCGATGGAGCTTGTCTACAATGAGGAAGATCTTCGCCGTTACATGGCGAGTGCAATTGAAGTGACACCGGACCGGCCGGTGCTCGTTGATCGTTTTCTGGAAGACGCAATAGAAGTGGATGTGGACTGTATTTCTGATGGCAAGGCCACGGTGATCGGCGCGATCATGGAGCACATCGAAGAAGCTGGTATTCATAGCGGCGATAGCGCTTGCGTGATTCCGACGTTCTCGTTGCCGCAAAAAGTTCTCGATGAAATTTCTGCGGCGACGAAAGCAATGGCCCGGGAGTTGAACGTGCGGGGTTTAATGAATGTGCAATTCGCGGTGAAAGGCGAAGATGTCTATGTCCTTGAAGTGAACCCGCGCGCGTCGCGCACCGTTCCCTTCGTGAGCAAAGCAATCGGAGTCCCGCTAGCCAAGCTGGCCGCGAAAGTGATGGCCGGGAAATCCTTGCCTGAGCTCGGATTCACCAGGGAAATCGTGCCGAAGCATTATTCTGTTAAAGAAGCAGTCTTCCCGTTTCTACGTTATGAAGGCGTAGATATTTCGCTCGGCCCCGAGATGAAATCGACCGGTGAAGTGATGGGAATGGATGTCGATCTTGGGCTCGCCTATGCAAAATCGCAGATGGCCGCCCCGCCGCCCTTACCCACCGGCGGAAACGTTTTCGTCAGTGTGAAGGACAGCGATAAGCAGGCTGTTGTCCCGGTCGTACGTGAATTTGTGAGGCTCGGGTTCGGAATCATCGCCACCGCCGGCACATTCGAAGTGCTGGCGGCAGCGAAAATTCCAGTCACAAAAGTTTTCAAGCTGCGGGAAGGCCGCCCGAATGTTCTCGATCGCGTAAAGAATGGCGATATCAAATTCATTATCAACACGCCTAGCGGAAAAATTCCGCGCGAGGACGAAGTGCGCATTCGCAATGCCTCTCTCGCCCAGCGGATCCCGATCATGACGACGGTGCGGGCAGCCCTGGCCAGTGCGAACGGAATCCGCTCGTTGCAAAAGCGCAAATTGCGCGTGCGCAGTTTACAGGAGTACCACGCCAAGACGCTGTAGCGACAGCCGTGCCGGCTGCATCTTACTCAGCAGGCGCCACGCCTGCCTCTACAGTTCGCCGTGACAGCACCTCCGCTTCGTGGCACTTGTCAGAATGAAATTGTCGATCTTAGCGGCAGCGCTGTTGCTGAGCTCAGCGCTTTTTGCCGCTGAAGAAAACAAGGAGAATCCTCCAATGAATGCATCCAACGAAGTCGCAGTCATCAAAACGAGTGAAGGGGATATGGTCGTGCGGTTTTGGAACGACGCTGCTCCCAACACGATCGAGAACTTCAAAAAACTGGTGCGTTCTGGTTTTTATGACGGCACAATTTTCCATCGCATCGTCAAGGGGTTCATGATCCAGGGCGGCGATCCAAACTCGAAAGATCCGGGTAAAGAAAGCAGCTATGGAGAAGGCGGACCGGGCTACAAAATCAAAGCCGAATTTAACGATCGCTCCCACGAGCGCGGCGTCATCTCCATGGCGCGCAGTTCCGATCCGGATTCAGCCGGATCGCAATTTTTCATCTGTCTCGCCAGCGTGCCGCGGCTGGATCATCAATACACGACGTTCGGTAAGTTGATCAAAGGCGATGACGTTCTGGAAAAAATTGGTGATACGCCTGTGACGAGAAACAGCACGGGCGAGAACAGCAAACCGACCAAGCGCGTAACGATCGAAAGCATCAAGATCGTTCCGGCTGATTCGATCAAGTAGCACCAATGTCGGATCGCACATCTCGCGTTGCGCTCATCCAGATGCGATGCGGCACGAAGCCCAAGGAGAATTTCTCGCGGGCAGTCGCTTTCATCCGCGATGCCGCCAGGCAGGGCGCGCAGATCATTTGTTTGCCCGAACTTTTCCGCTCGCAATATTTTTGCCAAGCGGAAGATCACAAAAACTTCGAACTGGCCGAAGAAATTCCCGGTGGATCGACATCAGCATTGGGAGATGTCGCGCGAGAGAATGGCATCGTAATCATCGCGTCGCTCTTCGAGAAACGGAGCGCGGGCGTCTATCATAATACCGCGGCAATTATCGACGCGGACGGCAAATTGCTCGGAAAATATCGCAAGATGCACATTCCCGATGACCCTCTTTATCACGAGAAATTCTATTTCACGCCGGGCGATCTCGGATTTCAGGCGTGGCCAACGGCGCAGGGAAAGATAGGCGTCTGCGTTTGCTGGGACCAATGGTATCCGGAAGCGGCGCGACTCACCGCACTTCGTGGAGCGGAGATTTTATTTTATCCAACCGCCATCGGCTGGCATCCGTCGGAAAAAAAGGAATTCGGCGCAGCCCAATATTCTGCCTGGGAGACCATCCAGCGCAGCCACGCCATCGCGAATGGTTGTTATGTCGCAGCCGCGAACCGCGTCGGCCATGAAGCGCCAGTGGGTGGCGATGGAATTGAGTTTTGGGGCCAAAGTTTTGTTGCGGCGCCAAGTGGCGAAATCATGGCCAAAGGTTCGGTAGATCAAGAAGAGATTGTGATAGCCGACGTAGAATGGGACCGCGTGAACGAGCATCGGACGCATTGGCCATTTCTGCGCGACCGGCGCGTAGACGCGTATGCAGGAATCGAGCAACGGCTGCTCGATTCATAGTTTCATCTTGTCCAGAAGCGCCGTAACGTTTCGTCATGAAAACAATAGTTATTTTCCTGGGCACGCTGTGCGCTCTCACAGCTTTCGTGCACGCGCAGGATGTCACGAAGGCGGTCGCGAACCTGGAGTCGAAGTCCGGCAGTCGCGTCACTGGCACGGTCACGTTCACCAAAATGGGAAACGAATTGCAAGTGGTCGCGGACATACAAAATCTCGCGCCAGGCAAGCATGGGTTTCACATTCACGAGAAAGGCGATTGCTCGGCGCCGGATGCGATGTCAGCCGGCGCGCATTTCAATCCGATGCATCAACACCACGACGGGCCGACGGGGACGGAGCGCCACGCCGGCGATTTCGGTAATATTGAAGCTGATGCTTCCGGCAAAGGGCACCTCGAGTGGAAAGGGAAACTCGATCTGAGCGGTCCAAATTCGATCATTGGAAAATCTGTAATCGTGCATGAAAAAGAGGACGACTTGAAAACCGATCCGGCAGGCAACTCGGGTGCGAGGTTCGCCTGTGGCGTGATTAACGCCGCCGATTGATCCGTTCAATTGCTTTAATAGTCGCGGGCCGAATTGCCGAAGATCGACATGCAACTGCTGACGCTGAGCGAGATTCGCCGGAGCGCGCAAAACGGCGCGGTGCCGGCGCACGTGCACGTGCAGGTGGAAAGCGCCGCGGCGAGGCTGACGCGCGAACAACAGCCGTACTGCGAGCTCGTTCTCGCCGACGCATGCGATCGAATGACGCTGCGTGTCTGGAGCGATCATCCTGCTTACAAGGCGTGTAGCGCGCTCACGACCGACAGTTTCATCGAGCTCTCCGGCGAGTTTCACCGGCATCAGCAATACGGGCTCGAAGCGCGCAAATGGACCGTGCGTCCGCTTACCGATCAGGAAAAAAATGAACTGCTGCAAGGCCCGGCGGATTTGCGCGCCAAGCAAGGTGCAGATTGGGAATTTATTGCGCAAACGATTCAGGCGATTGCCGATCCTCGACTGCGAGCATTGTGCGACGCATTCTTAAAAGAATGGGGCGACCGTTTTCGTCGCACAGCCGCCGCGCGTAACTATCATCACGCGCGCCGGGGCGGATTGGTTGAACACACCGCGCAGATGATGCGCGTGGCGAAAGAAATCGTGCCGTTGTATCCGGAACTGAATCTCGATCTTTTACTGGCTGGCATTTTGTTTCACGACTGCGGAAAACTGTGGGAAAACCAGATGCCCGAGAATGGTTTCAACATGAGCTACGATGAGCGCGGCGAACTGATGGGCCATATCTCCATCGGCCTCGAGCTGGTCAACTCGCTCTGGCGAAAAATTTTCTCGGAAAATGCGCAGTCCTGGAAAGACCTCGTGCCCGCTTCAGAGGACGTTCGCCTGCATCTTTTGCATTTGATCGGCGCGCATCATGGTGAGCTGGAATTTGGTTCGCCGGTCAGCCCGAAAACCCCCGAAGCGATGGCGCTACATTACATCGACAATCTCGATGCGCGTCTCGAAATGTTCGCTGCGGGCTACACCACGGCGAAACCTTTAGCCGCCCGCATTTTTGATCGCGTTCGTCCCTTGCCGGGGAATTTGGTGAAATCGCTCGAGAAATTTCAGGCGGTCGAATAGCCGAAAAACGGGACGCTGCTGTAGGGGACACCGTTGGCGCCCCGTGGGAAGCAGACTGCTTCCCCTACAAAGAAAGGCGTCGTCTCGCTTCTGCGAGATAAGTCTCGTCAATTTCGAACCCAATAAATTTTTTCACGCCGCAGCGCTGCGCCGCAATGGCTGAATTTCCGATCCCGAGAAACGGATCGAGCATTGTCTGTACGCGTGAGATGTCGTGCAGCTTGATGCACCATTCCGCTACCTGCACAGGGAACGTCGCCGGATGCGGTCGCTCCTTGGCGCGGCTCTGAATTGTTTCGTAAGGAATGAACCACGTATTTCCTCTGCATCGCAGATCGCTTCCACGCGTATGCGACCAGCGGGCGATGTTGCTCTTGTCCTGATACGGAACTCCAAGCGCAAGTCGGTCAATTTCGACATGACCGGTTTTTGTGAAATGGAAAATATACTCGTGGCAATCGTTCAGGAAGCGCTTGGAGCTGATCGGCTTGAAATGTCCAAACGACCGAACGTCACCTTTCCGATCTTCGATAGAAATCGATTTGATCCAGTGAATTGTATTTTGCAAAACAAAGAGATCTCGTAGTTCGATGACGATTTCATGGGGCAGCATCGGGTTGGATGGCGCAGACCCGATGTTGAGAAAAAACGAGCCACTCGGTTTTAGAATTCTTTGCACTTGTGAGGCCCATCCTCCACACCAACTCAAGTACGATTGTCTATCTTGCCGGTCGGAAAATTTACCGTAACGAACGCCAAGATTGTAAGGCGGCGACGTCACGACAAGATCGACATGTTCACTCGGGAGTTGCGACATTCCTTTAACGCAATCTAGTTGCCGAAGTTCGAACTCAGTCATCGTCGCATTCTTAACGAATGGATTGCGAGTACAAGAAAAATCAGCGCGCGGCAGCGGAATTCACAGATTCAGAGAAATCAATTAAGAAAGCAGGAAGAGAGGAAATACGGATCTCGATTTTGTAAATTCTGTTCATTCTGTCTGAGTTCCCTTTTCCTGGTTTCCTGATTCATTATTTTTCTTGATTGGAATCGGCTACCATTTCGCTTTGAACCAAAATTCGCTTATGTTTTCGCAATGGCGGATAAGCCCTCCAAACTGAAGATCGCCGATCGCGAATTCACTTCGCGGTTGATCGTCGGAACCGGTAAATTTGCATCCAACGAGCTGATGCGCGACGCGCTGATTGCCAGCGGAACAGAGCTGGTGACTGTGGCACTACGTCGCGCCGATCTTTCCGGCAAAGGCGATCCGTTTGCGAACATTCTCGATTTTATCGATCCAAAACGTTTCCTTCTTTTGCCGAACACAAGCGGTGCGCGCAACGCGACCGAGGCCGTGCGCCTGGCGCGGCTGGCCGCAAGCGCAGGCTTGCCGACGTGGATCAAGCTGGAGATACATCCCGATCCGCGCTATTTGCTGCCCGATCCGGTTGAGACACTGGCGGCCGCCGAGATTCTCGTGAAGGAGGGATTCACGGTCCTCCCCTACATCAATGCCGATCCGGTCCTGGCGAAACGATTGCAGGATGTGGGCACGGCGACAGTGATGCCTCTCGGTTCGCCAATCGGGAGTAACCGCGGAATCGAAACGCGTCCACAGATCGAGATCATCATCGAACAGGCTACCGTGCCGGTGGTGGTCGATGCAGGACTCGGCGCACCAAGTCAGGCGGCGGAAGCGATGGAGATGGGCGCCGATGCGGTGCTCGTCAACACCGCCATTGCAATCGCTTCCGATCCTGTTCGCATGGCAAAAGCATTTAAAAAAGCCATTGAAGCAGGACGCGAAGCCCGCGAGATCGGCCTGGCCGAAAAATTGGGAATGGCCGCAGCGACCAGTCCCCTGACCGGCTTTTTGTCCTAACCGAGTAAATTTTCCAAGCGGTTGAGCGCTAGATCCTCGGCATCCCATCGGATCAGTGCAATCCTCAACAAATGTTCGATGCCGAAGTCATTCTCAAACGCGCCGCGTCAGAAACGTCGGCTGCGAAGTGACTTTCCGCAGTTAAAGTGCGCGCCGTTAGCGAAGCGAATCTTAGATAGTACCCCGCAGCTCAATTCTCGTTAGACCATTGTCTATGCTTGAGTGCACTGCCTGGAGCGCACTTGCTTGATACCGACCATTATTCCCGAGCGTATTTCTCGTGTGTTCCAGGCGATGGAAATCGCGACGGTAGGGCAGGTCATGTACTGCGCACACGTCCTTCGGGAAGAGAAGGTCCAGTGTCCAGTCAAACGCCACACGAACCTTTTTGTCCAAGCCAGGCAACTTGCTGAGGTAAATCGTCCGCCACATCCACCAGGCGAAGAAGCCTGAAAAATTGAAACCAAAAATCCGCGCGACGCCCGTCCTACGACCGATTGAGGCCAGCAGCCCGATAGTTCTGAATGAAAATGATTTTAAAGGACGGCCCAAGAGTGCAGCCGCGATATTCTGCGCCACAACCTTGCCTTCGCGTATGGCATGTTGCGCGGTTGGCGGATGAGACTTCCCCGAATTTCTGATGTCCGGCACAAACGCACAGTCACCCACCGCCCAGACATCAGGCCAATCGGAGACTTGCAAGAATTGGTTAACGCGGATTCGGCCTCGTTCCTTTGTGCAGGGGAGCGAAAAGATCAGCGGACTGGGCACGGTTCCGGCAGTCCACACCAAAGTGCGGGATGGAATTGCGACACTATCGACCAAAAATACGCTGTTCTCCGTCATGCTCTTGACCCGGGTGCTAAGCCGGACTTCCACACCGCGTCGCGCGAGTACTTTCTGCGTGTATCGTCCCAGGCTCTCACCCAGTTCCGGCAGGATGACTGAGCCAGAATGCACGAGCATAACTCGCAGCATATCTTCACATAGATTGGGATAGAAGGGCAGCGCTTCCCGCACAAAGTCATTTAACGCCGCAACCGTTTCCACACCTGCGAAGCCGCCGCCCGCCACTACGAAAGTAAGTAACGATTGTCGGTCGGCGGGATTGCATTCGGAATTTGCCTCTTCCAAATGTTGGATGATTTGAGCGCGCAACTGAATGGCATCGCGAAGCGATTTCATCGGTACGGCCAGGTCGGCGAGACCCGGGATGTCGTAAAAGTTGGTGATTGATCCCAGTGCGATGACCAGATGATCATAGTCGACTTGTTGCGAGTCGTTGCGGTAACCGCGCGAAATCAGAACCCGCTTGTTTGGCAGGTCAATCTCGTTCACGTCACCCACCACTACCTCAACTTTCCGAAGTAACTTCCGGAGGGGATTTACGATATTGGTGATCTCGAGATCGCTCGCTGCGATCTCGTGAAGCATAGGCGTGAACAGGAAAAAGTTATCGCGGCTAACGAGACAAATCTCCACCGCGCTTTCTCGCGCCAGCAATTTCTCAAGATGAATGGCGGCATAAACCCCACCGAAACCGCCGCCCAGAATGACGATTCGCTTTTTGCGCGGCCTGCGAGCTACCCGAGCGATCATCGAGTTCTTTCTTTTAGCGGAGTTGCCGGTGAGAAGCCGTCGAGAACCGTGTAGATGCCGCTAGGACTACCGCGCAGACGGTAGCTCGCTTTTTGTGTCCAGTAGTTTGGACGCCGCTACGCCGCTGGGGCCGGACTGACTGAGTTCCCTCTCAACCTCATCTCGGGCTGCGCCGAACTCCTTGACCGCCCGACCCATTCCTCGGGCGAGCTCAGGCAGTTTTTTTGCTCCGAACAGGAGCAACACGATGAGCAGGATTACCATCATGTCCGGCCCCATCAAATTCAGGATACTAGCGATCGTAATAGGCATAAAAAAATCTCGGATATGTTTGTTTCGTAAGAAAGTTGTGCAGCGTTCAATCCATTCATACCGAATTGGCAAAGTTATATTCCCAGAAAGTAATCTCCCGCATGGTGTGCCCCGCGGATCTCTGGGGAGGGAAGTTCGATCCACCAGGCCTTTCTCGTCAGAGGGAGTGGAATAAAAACGGGCCCGCGCCGGTTGTATTAAACAAATGCAAAGATGTATGAACGAAATGGAACTCCTGGACGCCACAAGCGTCGCGGGACTGCCCAAAGATAGATTCGACGAAATGGAGCGGTCTTATAATTCTCGAAGCTATCGGTGCGCGCTACACATGCGCGCAATGTTGAGGCGTCCGAAAACGGTTCGGTTTCACTGGCAAGGAATTCTCCGTGAGTTGAGTGGAGCCGAAGTTCGCCAGTTTGGCCCTGCCTGTTCATTACAATCCTCTGGTCTAATCACCCGGGAAGCCGTGCATTCCGAGTTTCGCAAAGAACCGAACTATTTCACTCGTCTCAACAACTATAACTAATATTTAGAACGCATTAATTCTTATGAATTACAAAAAACTGATTGCAGTAACAATTGCTCTTACAGTTTGTGCTTTTGCAGGCTCGAACGTGACGGCGCACGGCGGCGGTGGCGGTCACGGCGGCGGCGGCGGTGCCTTCGGTAGAGCCGGCTTTAACAGTGGCGGGTTTCACGGTGGCTTTGGTGGCGGTGGCTTTCGCGGCGGTGGCTTTAACGGCGGTGGCTTTCGTGGCCGTGGCTTTCGTGATGGTGGCTTTCGCGGCGGTCGGTTCCACAATCGCGACTTCGACGATCGGTTCGTCTTCTTTGGCGATTTTGGGGACCCATTCTTTTACTATCCCGATCCATACTACGGATACTATCCCTACGGCTATTATCCTTATGGTTACGGATACGGTGGCTTTAGCGGCGGCGGCTCTCGTGGTGGCGGCTTTCGCGGCGGCGGCTTTCGCGGCGGTGGCTTTCGCGGCGGTGGCTTTCGCGGCGGTCGGTGATCCGCACAATCAACCTGTTTACCAAGGCAGTGCCGGATACACCGACCAGTTGGTTGAGCAAATTCAGCTCCGTCTGGCTCGTGCAGGCTATTATCGCCGAACGATTTGGATTCGGGGCCTCGCGCCGTCAACGCTGCCGAGGAGGTGTCGTCCGCCAGTCCTTTTTTCAAAGACTGGGGAATAAAAGTGGGAGTGCGACGGTTGTATTAAATGAATGCAACCGTGCACAACCAAAGCAGGAGCTTTGTACCCCAGAGCGGTCGCTGAAGCGTCAAATGACACCATGGCGAAAGGAGAGCGGTATTATAGAAGCCATCGGTATGTGTTGCATAAAGGCGTGATGTGGAGGCATCCACACGCGGTGCAGTCCCAGTGGCAACGAACTTTCCGCGATTTGAGATCCGTGGAGACTGGCCGACGCTGCGGTGGCGGCCCGATGCAAACGCTCTGGTTCTAAATGCAGTTTCTAGTCGAGGTGATTGATCAAGAAACAGTATGGCCGCACCACTGAAAGTCGACTATGCTTTTGACACTGAAGATCTCGAGTCGAGTGCCAAGATTGTGAAGTTTGCCATACTTAAGAAGCACCAAGAACAAGATGCCGCTCAGGAACACGAATTGGCGTCTTTTGAAGAAACGATGTTGCCTCACATGGATGCGGCCCACAACCTTGCCAAATGGCTGCTTCGTAACGAAGAGGATGCGCAGGATGTTGTTCAAGAGGCTTATCTACGCGCCTTTAAGTCTTTCGGCGGATTTCACGGTTCGAATGGCCGGGCCTGGTTGTTAACGATTATCCGAAATACATCCTACACTTTACTTAAAAAGAATCGAGCGGTTGATCTTACCACTACTTTTGACGAAGAAATACACGCGGCCGGCTACGACTCTGTGAATCCGGCGACGATCCTCGAGCACAGTGAAGACGCGGAGCTAATTAAAGAGGCCATGGATGAATTGCCTGCGGAATTTCGGGAGATCCTGGCGCTACGCCACCAGGAAGGTTTATCCTACAAGGAAATAGCCGACATCGCGCAAATTCCGCCCGGCACGGTCATGTCGCGGCTCGCGCGCGCGCGCGGCAAACTCAAGGAGAGTCTTGGCGCTCGCACTAATAGGGAGAAATGAAATGAACTGTGAAGAAGCTACAAAACTGATGGATGGTTATTTGGATGGCGAACTGGATCCGATCACCAGCCAGACAATCGAACAGCACTTGCGGGACTGCCGTAACTGTGAGCAGGCATACGAGACACATCGTGCGTTGGTGCGCGCGATTGGCAGCGCTGCCCCATATTACAAGGCGCCCGCAGAATTACGTGAGCGAATTCAATCCTCGTTGCGAGAAGAGATCGCGGAACGGCCCACGCGGAATGTTGTGCGAGATGTTCGGCAGGTGTTCCGAAGAAACCAGCCAGAGCTGCGGACCAGTCTTTGGGGGACACCATGGAATTGGCTAGGTCTCGCCGGCCTCGGTCTCGCGGCCGCTATCATTTTCGCTGCGATCATCACTCTGAACTTAGTGCCTCGATTGCAGCGACCTGGGGCCGATCAATTCTTGGCCACGCAACTCATCGCCAGTCATGTGCGTTCGCTGATGGCAAACCATCTAACAGACGTCGCTTCTTCCGACCAGCACACCGTCAAACCGTGGTTGGACGCAAAGCTCGATTTTGCGCCTCCGGTGGTCGATCTTTCCAGCGAAGGATTTCCTTTAGTCGGTGGCCGTCTTGATTATCTCGATAAGAGGCCGGTGGCGGTGTTGATTTACCAAAGGCGCAAACATTTCATTAACCTGTTTGTTTGGCCGGCAGAATCGAATGTGACCAGAGCCACGAAGGCGATGTCGCGCCAAGGCTATCAGCTTCTGCATTGGGTTGACTCCGACTTCAACTACTGGGCCGTTTCCGACGTTAACGCTAACGATTTGCAGACTTTCAAGCAGCAGTTCGAATTACAAACGCCGCAGCATTGACGACGGACAGACTAGGCCCGCGGCGCCAGCCTCGTCGCATAGGCGGCTCGCATGTTCTTTCATTCCTTCAGGCAAGATGCCTGAGTTATATCCGCCTTTTTGACATCACGCCAAGTGCGTGAGCAAGGCGCGGCTTTGCCAGAGGACAAGATTTAGTTCGTTGAGAGCGCTTAGCTCTCTATTCGGATAACAGCATCCCGCTCCCTTAATTGGTCACGGGTGGGTTCACGCTTCTTCCGTCGCCAAACTTCAACGCTTTGTCTGGAGTCGCGGCCTTCCGGCGCAACATCAACTAAGGGCACGGGAATATCAGCGCCACAAACCGGTATGGATAGGTAAAAGCAATTTACCAATCGCCCATGAGTGAAACCAAAACATAGAAAGACCCACATTATGTCAGCTTCTCCTGCTCACTATCGGAAGCCCGCTGCCAAGTGCGTGGCCGTACTCAGTCCGTTTCTGAGGCATTTGAATACGGGCACCTTGGCGTTCGTCTTGTTCGTTGCTCTGGCCCTTCTGAGTACTATGCGCGGCAAGGAGCCCGAAACCAGAGAGTCGGCTCCTGCCAAAGCTACAAAGACTGAGGTTGTCATCGATAACTTCAGCTTCTCACCCAAAACATTCACGGTGCCGGCCGGGGCAACGGTGACCTGGACCAACCACGACAACGTGCCGCACGTTGTAGCGAGCATCAACAATCAGTTTGAGAAATCACTGGCCTTGAAAGCGGGTCAGAGCTTCTCCCGCACCTTCACGACAGCAGGAACTTACTCTTACTTCTGTTCGATCCACCCTCGGATGACAGGAAAGATCATCGTCAAATGAACCATCAACCACAACCCGACTACATGAAATCACCACTCTGTTTGTCCCTTTTGAAGGCCGCGCTCTTGATTGCTCCGCTGGCCTTGTGCCTTGGCGGTTCAACGGTCGCGCAAGCCGGAGGTAAGGATCCGTTGTCTCCCGGCCCAGTAAGACCAGGGAATTTGGATTATCGAACTGAGTTACCACAAGGATATCTCAAGGTCTATTCGGTGAGTGATGAATTCAATGATGGCGCTTACTATGCACACAGTTCCTACGCCATCTATTCAATTGACGGGAGGCTCTTCAAGAGGGTTGAAAATAACATTTCGCGCACTGATGAAATAATTCCCTGGGAGGTGGCGCTTCCCGTTGGGTCTTACACGGCCGTTGCTCGGTCGGCGAGAGACGGAGAAGTCCGCGTTCACTTTGTCATCAAGGCAGGCCAGCGGACGATTGTCGATCTGGACCTTTTAGAAAACGAGATATACAGACGCCGGTTGCAGACCAGTGATCGCGTGGCGAGTTCAAGCCCCGTCGTGACTTCTCAATCTTACGAAAACTTGCATGAACTCCGAAGCGAGGAATGAGTTTGACGCAGAGTACGACGATCGCGTCCAGAAAATCCGCAAAGCGGCCGCCATCGTGTTAAAGGAGTTAGACCAATTGCGTTCAGGCGGACCCATGACGCAAGAAGCACTCGATGCAGAGGTCGCGCGCATCGCACGAGAGAAGCTGCAGCCGTACGGATGCGATCTCGTTGTTTGGCGAAAGGATGATGGCATCACGCGATTCTTAATCGAGGTCCAGAGCACTGGGAGACGATACGATCTAATCAAGAGTTTTTTCCATCGTGACGAGGACTCGACTCGACAAACGGAAGTATGACCCTTGAACTTGGCGGTCGAAAGGTAGTTGTGACCGGTGAAGAACGCGAGTTGGTCCGCACGAGTGCTGAATCTGTGTCGCATGATGAGGCCGACGTGGTGATCTGGATACGTGAGTGGGAGGGCGACGTCAGCGAATTGAAAAAGCTGCTGGCAAAAATCGAGGCGCAGGTTGCGTCACAGCCGCCCAATGGAACATCACCACATATTTCGCTTCGGCGCCAAACAATGGCGCAGAAATCTTACTGGTGATCCGGTTGGGTAACGCCAGAACCTCACGTCTCACTCTCAAAGATTTTTGGAATAAAAATGCCCCGAATCGGTAGGGAAGGCGTGAGGCAATCTGCCAAGCACCTAAATAAACCAAAATAAAACCACATTCTATGCAATCTGATATCCATCACTCCGACGACAAGGCCACAAAATCATCGCAATTAGCGACTTCGTTCTCAACGCCCAAGCGCCTCGCCAGACGATCCTTTCTCCGACGCCTTGGACTGGGCGCAGCTCTTCTCGCGCCCGGTGCCGCCTTTGCTAAGCGGCTCCGGCAAGGCTCTAGCAGCTAATGGCAGCCAAACGCTCACACCAGGTGATGTCGCGATCCTCCAGCTCCTGGCCGCTGCCGAACTGATCGAGGCCGATCTTTGGCAACAATACAACGAACTTGGAGGAGTTGACTCACCAGAATCAGGATACCGTGCTGGCCTTGAAATTCTGGATGAGGACCAGCCGCAGTACATTTCCGACAACACGGATGATGAGATGAGTCACGCGGCTTTCCTAAATGCCTATTTAAAATCCAAAGGCGAGCAGCAGGTTAACCTGAGGCAGTTCGCCAACTTGCCGCCCAGCCAAGTCTCGTTCGTTCCGCAAACTGGACGGCTTACCAACCTTAAGCAGCTCACTGTAGACACCAGCTGGTGGACCCGCTACCGCAGCACCACCAACCCGGATTTCGGCGCAACCTTCCCGAACGCAGTCCCCAGTTTGGACACTGGGCTGCACACGGCAATTCCGAGAAACAATTCCGAACTGGGCGACCCGAACAACCCAAGCGACCATGTCAAGGCGATCGCCTTCACGGCGGGATTTCACTTCGGTTATATTGAACAAGGTGGCACGAGCCTCTACGCGACGTTGGCTCAGAAGGTAACCAGTCTAGAAGTTCTACGAATCCTCCTCAGCATCGGCGGATCCGAGATCATGCACTTTCAGACCTGGCAGGACAAGGCAGGCAATGCGACTCCGTTAACTGACTTTGACCCAATTAACAATTCGAGCGTGACGTTTACAGACCTGACTACAAATCAGCCGGAAACGTTGCAGGCCAACCTGATCATGCCCGAGCCGTGCAAGTTCATCCGCTCAAGCCTGCCGGCCTGTGCCATCATTCGCCCGACCGGTCCAGGACAACTGGACGCCACCGGCGCTATAAACAGCTTCATTGCCGACGGGCTCTTCAGGGGACAACCCCCGCAGTTTCTGCAGCTAATTAATTCTCTGGCCCGCGCTGCAGATGCGGCACAGAGAGAATAAGTCGGTGATTGACCGTACTTCGCGAGTTCAAACGCCGCGCTGTGGGCCAACGCCTGAGCGCGGCGTTTTTGCAAAGACAAGCGTCGAAAGTAGCACCCGAAAAGGAGGAATTGCGGAAAATTACCGCTCGCCGCTCTGATGCGAAAAAAACTTCGGGAATAAAATCCAGCCGAACCAGTAAAGAGAGGTGTAAGGCAACCTACCAAGCAACCAAACCAAAAAACCAATATTATGTCCGATTACATTTCTCACGACCACGAACACGACGGAATCGATCGCCGCGGCTTTCTCCACTGCATGGCATGGGCCGGTACCGGCCTGCTTTGGACGATAAGCGGCGGGGTGCTTGCGTCGAGAACTCTTGCCCAAATCGCGAAAGCCGGAGACTCGTTGCCGTCGGCTGCGGATCTCAGCTTTCTTCAGATCAGCGACAGCCACATCGGCTTCAGCAAAGACGCAAACAAAGATGTGACGGAGACCTTCAAGATTGCTCTCGATCGCATCAACGCGATGCCCACTCCGCCAGCTTTCCTTATCCACACCGGAGACCTCACGCAGCTGTCAAAGCCCGAAGAGTTCGACACCTTCGATGAAGTGCTCAAGAGCTGCCGAACTAAGGACGTTTTCTATGTTCCCGGGGAGCACGATGTGCTTAACGATGGCGGAAAGCTTTACCGTGAACGGTATTTAAAGAGCGTCGAAGGCAAGGGCTCAGGTTGGTACAGCTTTAACAAAAACGGTGTCCATTTCATTGGACTGGTCAATGTCCTTGACCTTCAGGCCGGCGGCCTGGGACAGCTCGGAGATGAGCAGCTTGAATGGCTCGAGGCCGACGTGAAAGGTCTAGGCGCGGACACGCCGATTGTTGTCTTTGCGCATATCCCGCTCTGGGCGGTCTATCCGCAATGGGGCTGGGGAACAAGCGATAGCGAACGCGCTCTAGGATATCTGAAACGCTTCGGTTCGCTGACGGTGCTAAATGGGCACATCCATCAGGTGCTCCAGAAAGTCGAAGGTAACGTGACTTTCCACACCGCGATGTCTACTGCCTTCCCGCAGCCCGCACCTGGAACTGCCCCATCGCCTGGGCCAATGAAAGTGCCGGCTGAAAAACTGCGGAGCATGCTTGGCCTAACAAGCGTTCAGTATAAGCAAGGCGAAACTGCCCTCGCCGTCGTCGATTCCAACCTCAGCTAGATCTACTCAAACTATGATTACACTTACTTCCAAAAATAAAATGGCGGCACTGTTGTGCGGCATCGCTTTTCTGAATCTGTCCCTCTTCGCGCTCGGTGGTGAGATGAAGAACGCCGACAGCACGAAGCAAAACAGAATAGAGATCAAAGATTTCGCCTTCAATCCCCAGACCTTAACCGTGAAGTCTGGAGAGAAGGTGACCTGGATTAATCGGGACGAAGAACCTCACACCATCGTGAGCGTAGAGAAGCAGTTTAAGAAATCGACCGCGCTCGATACCGATCAAGAGTTCACCATCACAGCGGGCGCTCCCGGCACTTACAACTATTTTTGCTCCGTTCACCCGAAGATGACTGGGACAATCGTGGTGGTGAAGCCGTGATAAACGAGTGGTGCCCACTTACCAGGCCCTCGAAGCGGCAGCGTTATGAAACTATTTCTCGTGGCTTCCACGAATCCCTTCGATCTGAAGGCCGCGCTCCTCGCTGGGCACGCGCAGCATCCAGTCATCATTCATTTTCCGATTGCGCTTTTTATAGCGAGCGCTGTCTTCGAGTTACTGGCGGTCTGGCGCAAGCAACCGGTTTTTGCATCGGTCGCCTATTATAATCTCCTCGGCGCTGCGCTCACCCTCCCATTGGCGATCGCCACTGGCTTGGGAGCGTGGCGATGGCAACTCGAAGGCGCGACCCTCAAGGGCAACTTACTGCTGCATATGATCTGCGCGCTGACTTCGGCGTCGCTAATCTTCTTTCTCTGCTGGATGCGCTCGCGTCTCCGCGCGAAAGGCGTCTCGCCGCGTGTCGCTTATTTCGCAGTGACGTTGCTCGCGCTGATGGTGATCACGCTCACTGGACATCTCGGTGGAATCCTCAGCGGCGTTGAAACGCCCTGAGTGTTAAGCCACCGAACCTTCAAATGCACACAACGATTAGTCAGATGCTATACCCGGATCGCCAGGCGTTTTTTGAGAAGGTTGCGCTAAGTTTACCGCCGCAACCGGCAATCAAGATCGGGCCGGCGCCGCTCCCTGGCGGAGAAAACAGGGCAGGATTACGGAATTTGCGAAGTGCGGTGCCGACCGAGACCTTGAGCACGGCGCAACGAGGCATGAAGGCGGGCCGAAGATCACAGAGAGATCAGAGGCCGGAGACGAGAGGTCTGAATTCAGGCGAGTTAGCATGAAACCGATATTCCAAATTAATCATCGATATGGATCGGGCGCGCACACTGCGCGCATGAGTCGTAGCTCCCCTAAGACGGACTTTGATTACCAGGCAGCGACGCTCGACGATATCCGTGGCCAACGTGTAGAGGGTTGCAAACCGCCTTTCCATGCTCTCAGCCGGGATCACTTCACGCGCGAAGCGCATCAGCACTTCGCGACCGAGGCCGCGGCGTTTTTCCTGCTCATGATGACGACCGTGCTGCCGTTGTTCAATGGAGCAAACGCCGTCGTGGAGCTGATCCGCTCGACCGGGGGAGCATTCTGATTCCGGCGATTCGTTAGGACCGCAAAACTAGCTCCCATGCGCTAGCCGAGGAAGACGCCAGCCAGAAGGCCGGTCGAAAGCAGGGCAACAAACCGAATGACAATGATCAGATTCATAATCTTCTTTCTCGTATATGCACGGTTGGTCTCACAACTTTCCGAATGCAGTCTAACGAGAATAAGATCAGCTACGGCTACCGGCGCCGAGCGTCAAATGCGGTGAAAGTGTTTTAGTCATGGAAGACTTGGTCGCGCGCCGGGCAGCCTGCCCGCTCGCGAATGCTTTCGGAGTTGGCTGCATCGCGCCTGGTTAGGCCGTAAACGTCGCCGCATCTCGTGCTCCGTGTTACAATCACTGCCCCCTTCACTGACGTGATGTCGTTGCTTCTATTCGTGACCGGACCACACTGTAGTCGGCATGAACGAGCTCGCACAGCTGTTGATCGCTCAGCCCCATTGACGCAGCGCGCTCACGCCAGTCGCGAAAGGAATCGGCTTCGAATCGACGGGCTAGCTCGGCGACTTGGGCGGAATTGGTGGAACTCACCGGGCGGTTAGCGCTTATCTCGCATTGGAGCCATTCCGCGAACTTAGCGCCCAGCATAAACCCGTCCGAGTCGGTCTGGGCTTGCTTGTTTCGTTCGAGCACCCGGAGAATCCGCTCCGAATCTGTCATAAATGAGCCGCTGACGGGCAGATGAATGATCGCAGAGTATCCGCGCTTAATTTCGGAAGCAATCGTTATCTTTTTGCTCCCCTCCGAATTGAGGTCCACCTGCGCCTTCGTTGCGAAAGGGCATGCTACAATGCAGCAAATCAGTAAGAGTTTTTTCATTTGGTTTCCTTTTTGGTGTTTCGCTGTCGTGTCGCCTAACGAGAAAAAGATCAGCGACGGCTACCGGGAGCGAGCGTCAATTGAAATGGAACTGTTTTAATCATGGAAAATGTTAAACGCACAGCGGTAGCCGTTAGCCGCATCGATGGGTTAGATGTCATTTCTTCGTGAAGTAATAAATAATCACAGCCGAGATAATGCCCGATAGCCAGCCGATGAAAATGGTCGAACTGGATTTGAGACGGCCCAAAACGCTCTTGCTTCGAATGTGCTCTTGCTGCTCCTCGGCAAAAACCCGACCCGCAAGCGTCGGTCCTCGTACAATAGCACCGGTGACATAGCCGACGCTCGCATCTTCGATAGCCTGACCCCGGATATAACCCGCATCGATCAAATCCTGAATGGCCTGCAAATCTTCTAGCAGTTCCGGCGTGAGTTCTGTTTCCGATGCTGAAGTCTCTGTAATCAAGCGCACATACCGCTGTCGCCAGCTCTCCTTCTTGGGGCGCTTGCTATGCGTGCTTTTCGCCGGTTCGCTCACGATTGCTTACGCGTGGTCAACGACATCTAACGAGACACAAGCTCAGCCACGGCTCAGGGGAGCGCAAGTGGCAGCTTCCATCGGCACACTAGCTAAGCTGGACATGAAAAAACAACGCTGTCTGAGCCGTTGGCTGCAGCGCCTGGTTAGGCGTTTTCATCTCTGCTCCGGCGAAAAGCACGTCGACTCGGATCGAGCTTTACCCACGGGAGTTTGTCTTCTGTCCATATCGCGACCTCGGGGTGAAAGGTCTTAGGATCATCGAGCGACGCTACTGTCACGTCAATCCATTCAGAACTGACTTCGTC
>Ga0307312_10000062_pt1 | contig 37012 bp, 31 predicted proteins | sample ER_DNA_202_FD_194489 | JGI IMG/M metagenome (GOLD analysis project Ga0307312, IMG submission 194489) | Bulk soil microbial communities from the East River watershed near Crested Butte, Colorado, United States - ER_DNA_202 | ecosystem: Environmental > Terrestrial > Soil > Floodplain | place... | reverse complement strand
ATGTCTCCGACTTGCATCGCAACCTCCTTCAGATGAGCCGTAGGACGTGTCTTGTGATGGTAAGGTTGGTATACATTATGCCAATTGTCAACGGGAAATTCTGGTCCCCATCGCCGCACTTAGGGGGTGATAAAAGAGGCAGCAATACTGACGTTTTGCGGCGTTTTCCCCTCATGGCGCAGCGTTCGCTGCGGCGTCCGGACGCTGACGGAACGGCGGCTGGTATACCAGCGATCACAAAAGTCTCGGCGCACGAAAAAGCGCGCCCATCCTTTCCGATGAGCGCGCTTCTGAAAAAATATCGTGCAGGGCGTCTAGGCCGCCTGGGCCTTGGCGACCACCGTCCTGCGCCACGGCTTCAGAACCACGATCGCAAGCAGCGAGGCCAGAATATTCGCGCCCGCAGCGATGACGAACACGCGGTCCCAATTGCCGGAAGACTGCTGCATGTAGTTCGCGACCGGCACCAGCAAGGCTGCGGTGCCTTTGGCCGTATAGAGCAGGCCGGCATTGGTGGTCGCGAATTTCGCGCCGAACGTATCGGTGCAGGTCGATGGGAACAGAGAATAGATCTCGCCCCAGGCGAAGAACACCAATCCCGAAAGGATCACGAACCAGACCGGATCGTGGCCCAGCATATAAAGCGCCCAGATGCCTACGCCTTCGATGCCGAACGCGATGAACATCGTGTTCTCGCGGCCGATCATGTCCGAGATCCAGCCGAAGAAAGGCCGGGTCAGGCCGTTGAGGACACGATCGATGGTCGCAGCGAACGTCACCGCGGTCATGGTCATCCACATCAGAGTGACCGGGACGTTGTCGACTTTCCAGTCGACGGCAATCGGTTTCAGATTGGCGGTGACCATCAACCCTCCGGCGCCCACGATCACGAACATGAAGTACATCAGCCAGAAGATGGGCTGACGGATCACCTCGGTCGGCTGATAATTACGTCGGCTCTGGATCACGTTGGCATTCTGGATCACGGCGGGGACCTGTCCCGCTTTTGGCGCGAACAGGAAGAAGGCGAGGATGACGATGATCAGGCCTTGTCCGAGACCGAAGTAAAGGAAGGTGTTCTGGAAACCGGAATCCTTGATCATCGCCTGGATCGGCGCGACCGTCAGCGCCGAGCCGGCACCAAATCCCGCCGCCGTAATGCCGGCGGCAAGGCCGCGCTTGTCGGGAAACCATTTCAGGGCGTTGCCGACGCAGGTGCCGTAGACGCCGCCGGCACCGATGCCCGCCACGATCATCCCGACATAGTAGCCGTTGAGCGTAGTCGCTTCGGCGTTGATCGCCCACCCGATGGCGCAGAGGATGCCGCCGATCAGCACCACGACGCGCGGCCCGTATTTGTCGACAAACCAGCCTTCGACCGGCACCAGCCAGGTTTCGAACAGCACGAACAGCGTGAACGCCCACTGGATCGATGCACGATCCCATCCGAATGTTTTCTGGATGTCGGGGACGAAGAACGTCCAGCCGTATTGATAATTGGCGATCATCACCATCGCGGCGACGCCGATGACCAATTGCATCCAGCGATAGGCGTCACTGACGCGGCCGGCAGTGGGGGCGGCTCCTTGCACTATATCCGTCATGCATCTCTCCCAAGCGCTGTTCTAACGAGACCGACAGCTAAGGAGCACTGTGGTATATCATATGCCAGTAGACAAGCAGAATCTTGACAAACTGTCGCAGTATTCCCGGGCCCTCATCGCAACAGCTTCCGAGCATCGATCGATGCTGCGATGCAACCAGTCTCAGCCAACACCAGAGAGGGGGTATCAAGCCGCCACCGCGGTTCTTAGGCGCATGTAGCCTTTCTGGATCGCTGACCAGAACAGGGCGATCAGACCCAGGATCATGATCGTGCTCACCAGCACATTGGAGAAGAACACGCCGAGCGACCCCTGTGACCCGAGCAGCGACTGCCGGAATGCCTCTTCCGCCTTGTCGCCGAGCACAATGGCCAGCACCAACGGGGCGAGCGGGTAATTGCACTTCTTGAGCAGATAGCCGACCACACCGAATACCAACATCAGCATCACGTCGAATGTGCTGCTGTGTACGGAATAGGCGCCGATCGCACAGAGCACCAGAATGAGCGGTGCGATGATGCTGAACGGCACTCGCAGAATTGCTGCGAAAATCGGCACGCAGGTGAGCACGACGATGAGGCCGACAAGATTGCCGAGATACATCGAGGCGATCAGACCCCAGACAAATTCCTTTTGCTCGACGAACAACATCGGACCGGGCTGCAGGCCCCAGATCAGCAGGCCACCGAGAAGAACGGCCGCCGTCGGAGAGCCGGGCACGCCAAGCGAAAGCATCGGCAATAATGCCGCAGTGCCGGCGGCATGCGCAGCGGTCTCCGGAGCGATCACGCCTTCGATTTCGCCCTTGCCGAAATTGTTGCCGCTCTTCGAGACCCGCTTGGCGATGCCGTAGCTCATGAATGACGCAGGCGTTGCGCCTGCCGGCGTGATGCCCATCCAGCAGCCAATGACGCAGGAGCGCAGCGACGTCAGCCAATACGCGGGCAGCCGCTTCCAGGTTTGCAGCACGACCCGCAAATTGATTTTGGCGTTGCCGCCGCGAAAGCTCAACCCCTCCTCCATGGTCAGAAGGATTTCGCCGATGCCGAACAGGCCGATGACCGCGATCAGAAAATCGAAGCCGTTGAGCAATTCCGTGAATCCGAACGTCAGGCGCAATTGTCCGGTGATGGAATCAAGTCCGACCGCGGCAAGTGCAAAGCCGATCATCATCGCCGCGATCGTCTTGAACGGCGGCTCCTTGCTCAAGCCGACGAAACTGCAGAACGCCAGAAAGTATACCGCGAATTTCTCAGCGGGACCGAACCGTAACGCGAAGCTTGCGACCAGCGGCGCGACCAGGGTGATCATGATGACGGCGAACAGCGCGCCGACGAATGAGGAGGTGAAGGCGGCCGTCAAGGCTTCGCCGGCTTTGCCTTGCTGCGCCATCGGGTAGCCGTCAAATGTCGTCGCTACCGACCACGGCTCGCCCGGAATGTTGAAGAGAATTGAGGTGATCGCGCCGCCGAACAACGCGCCCCAATAGATGCAGGACAGCATGATAATGGCCGAGGTTGGCGGCATGCTGAAAGTCAGCGGCAACAGGATCGCGACGCCGTTGGCTCCACCCAGTCCCGGAAGCACGCCAATGACGACGCCGAGCATGATGCCAACAAGCATCACCATGATGTTGAAGGGTTGCAGAGCGACCGTGAAGCCCTGAAAAAGATTGGCGATTTCTTCCATTTGGCAAGTCCTGCAACCGTGAGCTGATTACGCGACCACTCTTAAAGACCGAGCCATTCCTCGATTGGACCTTTGGGAAGCGGGACCAAAAACCAACGTTCGAAAATAAAGTAGGTGACGATGGGCATGATAAACGCCACCGCCATCACGGTCAGCCAGCTGTATTCACCGAGCCATCGCATGAACCACGCGATGAAAATGATGGAAGCGACATACAGGCCGATAAAGGGCATCGAGCCGACATAGATCGCGGTCGGTACAACGACGCTCATGACCTGACGAAGCTGTCCCCACTCTGCGAACAATCCGTCGTCCTCGTCACGCAGCCCATTCCATAAATTGACGGCGCTGGCAGCGACAATGAAGATCCCGACATAGAACGGAACGAAGCCGGCGCGCGGGCCCTCGGCGCCCCAGTTGATTCCAGCTCTCAGGCTGCCGATGATCACGAGCGCTCCGAAGACCGCGATCAGCAGCGCTATGCCGGTTTCCACGGCCTTGTGCGTTGGGCCGGCATTGTGTGAACTGTTCGTAGCCATGGAAGTCCCTCGCGGAATCGAACCTTTGAATTCGAAACCCGCCACTGCGATGTGCGTTCGTTCCGGTTTCGCTTGATCGCCTTGGATCAGTTTCCCGCCGGCGCGAGGAAGCCAGCCTCTTTCATCAGGGCTTCGTGGCGCTTTTCCTCCACTTCGACCCATTTGGCATAGTCGGCTCCGGTCAAGAAGGTGGTGTTGAATGCGCCACTTTTCATGAAGTCCTGCCACTCGGGAGTAGCGCGCACCTTCTTGAATAGATCGATGTAGTATTCGACCTGATCCTTGGTGGCCTTGGGTGACATGAAGATGCCGCGCAGCATCAGGTATTCCATATCGAGCCCCTGCGATTTGCAGGTCGGAATATCCTTCCAGGCTTTGCCGTCCGCGATCTGTTCGTCATAAGTCATTTGTTGGGCGTCAAACACGCAGAGCGGACGGAGTTTTCCGCCGCGCCATTGCGCCACTGCCTCGATCGGGTTGTTGACGGTTGAATCGACGTGGTTGCCGACGAGCTGAACGGCGACTTCGCCGCCGCCCTTGTAGGGAATGTATGTGAACTTCGTACCGATCGCCTTCTCAACGGCGACCGTGATGATCTGGTCTTCCTGTTTCGATCCGGTGCCGCCCATCTTCATACTGCCGGCCGGCGCTTTTTTCACGGCGTCAACATAATCCCTGACGTTGTTGTACGGCTTCTCGGCATTGACCCACAGCACGAACTCGTCGAGGGCCAGCATCGCGACCGGCGTGAGATCTTTCCAGTTGAATGGAATTCCTGTCGCAAGCGGAGTCGTGAAGAGGTTCGACAGCGTGATGATGATCTTGTGGGGATTGCCCGACGATTGCTTTACGTCGAGGAAGCCTTCGCCTCCGGCGCCGCCGGATTTGTTGATGACGACCATCGGCTGCTTCATGAGATTATGCTTGGTGACGATACCCTGGATCGTGCGGGCCATCTGATCAGCGCCGCCGCCGGTACCGGCTGGGACGATGAATTCAACCGGGCGCACCGGCTCCCATGCAGCAGAAGCCGCGATACCGCTCGCGCACAAGGCGGCGATCGCCGTTAGCCCCACACGCAAAACACAGTGTGTCATTTGCCTCTCTCCCAGTCAGATTTAGAGCGCCGGTCTTGGCCGGCTTTACTTTCAACTCATCTCACCCGCCCAATCGTCCGCGTTGAATTGGACGCGCTATCGGCCGCATTTTGGTATGCGATATGCCACAGTGCAACGACTAGGGGCACGGGAATGCTGGCCCGGCTGATTTGCCGCAGGGGTTGCAACGCTGTGAAATGTCCAGCCACGAAAAATGGCCCCGAAATCGGGGCCATAAGTTTGGGAGGATAATGAGAAGTCAGGGACCAACGGAAAGCCAATCCGCGGATTCGTCAGTCCTGGCTGATGAATGCCTCAGAGGCCGAAATGGGGGAGATCGCCGTTGCGCAGCGCGGCGCGGGCCGAGGCCATCAGCACACGGTCGATGGAGGCCATCAGGCGGCCAAACAGCGTAGTGGAGGGCACGAAGCCGATGGAGGCAGTCTTGGACATTGTCGTCCCCTTTTCAAACGCGCGGCGGATCGCCGCATCATGGTCTGGGGACAATCTACGTATACCAGATACCAGTCACAACGCCCTTGTTTGCATGGCAGCATTTTGTCTTTTGCAATGCAACATAGAATCGGGAACCAGGCATTAAGGGCCGGCCGAACAGGCAAAAAAAGAGGCCGCCGGAGCCGGCGGCCTGTGAAGCGTTCAGGAGGTGTCGCCTATTCGGCGGCGACCTTCCGCGGCGCGTCGAGCGCGCCGGAATTGTGGATCTCCGCCACCTGGTGGTCGGTGAAGCCCAGGACCTGCCGCAGGATCTCGTCGGTATGTTCGCCGAGCAGCGGAGAGCGCGTGACCTCGGTCGGGCTGTCCGACATCTTGATGGGATTACCGACCGAGAAGTATTTGCCGCGCTCGGGATGATCGACCTCGACCACGGTGCCGGTGGCGCGCAACGATTGATCCTCGATCAACTCCTTCATCGACAGGATCGGACCGCAGGGGATGTCGTCCTTGTTGAGAATGTCCATCGCCTCGAACTTGGTCTTGGTCATGGTCCACTGCTCGATGCGGGCGAAGATTTCATTCAGCCGCGACAGCCGGGCAGGAGGCTTGGCGTAGTCGGGGTGGGTCTTCCAGCCGGGCTCGCCGATGACGTCGCAAATCTTCTCCCAGACCGCCGCCTGAGTAATGAAATAAATGTAGGCGTTTGGATCGGTCTCCCAGCCCTTGCACTTCAGGATGCGGCCGGGCTGACCGCCGCCGGAATCGTTGCCGGCGCGCGGCACCGCGTCGCCGAACGGAATCCCTTCACCGTACTGGCTGTACTCCGTGAGCGGGCCATGGGCGAGGCGCTGCTGATCGCGCAGCTTGACCCGCGCGAGGTTGAGCACGCCGTCCTGCATGGCGGCGGTGACCTTTTGACCCTTACCCGTGGTCGTGCGCTGGTAAAGCGCCGAGACGATGCCGAGCGCCAGATGCAAGCCGGTGCCGCTGTCGCCGATCTGCGCGCCGGTGACCAGCGGCAGCCCGTCGCGAAAACCGGTGGTCGATGCCGAGCCGCCGGTGCATTGCGCGACGTTTTCATACACCTTGCAGTCTTCGTAGGGGCCGGGACCGAATCCCTTGATCGAGGCCACGATCAATTTCGGATTGATGCTTTGAATCTTCTCCCACGGAAATCCCATGCGATCGAGCACGCCGGGGCCGAAATTCTCCACCAGCACGTCGCATTTCTTCATCAACGCGGTGAGGACTTCCTTGCCCTTCGGGTTCTTGGTGTCGAGCGTGATCGAGCGCTTGTTGTGGTTGAGCATGGTGAAATACAGGCTGTCGACGTTCGGCTTGTCCTGCAATTGACCGCGCGTAATATCGCCAACCCCGGGGCGCTCGACCTTGATCACGTCGGCGCCGAACCATGCCAGCAACTGCGTGCAAGTCGGTCCCGACTGGACGTGCGTAAAATCGAGAATGCGAACGCCCTGCAGCGCCTTTGTCATTTTACTCTCTCCTTAATAGGCAATGTTGTCATGCCCGCGAAGGCGGGCATCCAGTAATCACCATCGATTCCGTCGGGCACCATTTTCGTCTCATGGTCGTTCGGCGGTTACTGGATTCCCCGCCTGCGCGGGGAATGACGCCGATAGTTACCTTCTCATTTCTTGCGCAGCACGCTTTGCGGGTTGAGGTTGCCGATGCGGCCGCTCTCCGAGCCGGATGCCGGGTCGATCACCGCGTTGATCAGCGTCGGCTTGCCGGAGTCCATGGCCTCGTTCACGGCGCGTTTGAGCTCGTCCGGCGTCGTCGCGTTCACACCAACGCCGCCGAATGCCTCCATCATCTTGTCGTAGCGCGAGTCCTTGACGAACACGGTCGTTGCAACATCCGAACCGCCGGTCGGGTTGACGTCGGTCCCGCGATAGATGCCGTTGTTGTTGAAGATGACGACGCAGACCGGCAGGTTGTAGCGGCAGATCGTCTCGACTTCCATGCCGGAGAAACCGAAGGCACTGTCGCCTTCGACCGCGAGCACGGGTTTGCCGGTCTCGATCGCAGCGGCGATGGCAAAGCCCATGCCGATGCCCATGACGCCCCAGGTGCCGACGTCCAGACGTTTGCGCGGCTGGTACATGTCGATCACGCCGCGCGCCAGATCGAGCGTGTTGGCGCCTTCGTTGACGAAGATGGCGTCCGGCCGCTCCTTGATGATGGTCCGCAATGCGCCGAGCGCACCGTGGTAATCCATCGGCGACTTGTTGTTCATCAGCCGCGGCGCCATCTTGGCGATGTTTTCTTCCCGCTTCGCATTGACGGCGCCGACCCAGTCAGCCGGCGGGGAGGGCCAGTTGCCGCCCATCGCGTCAAGCAGCGCGGCTACGCAGGAGCCGATGTCGCCGACCACGGGAGCTGCGATCTCGACATTTGAGTCCATCTCCTTGGGCTCGATGTCGATCTGGATGAATTTCTTCGGCGCCTCGCCCCAGGTCTTGCCCTTGCCGTGCGACAACAGCCAGTTGAGGCGCGCGCCGATCAGCATCACCACGTCGGCGTCCTTCAGCACCGTCGAGCGCGCGGCACCCGCACACTGCGGATGGGTGTCAGGCAACAGGCCCTTGGCCATGCTCATCGGCAGGAAGGGAATGCCGCTCTTCTCGATCAGCGCGCGGATATCGTCATCGGCCTGCGCGTAGGCTGCGCCCTTGCCGAGGATGATCAGCGGGCGCTTTGCGTTTTTCAGGACATCGAGCGCGCGCGTAACCGCGCTCGGGGCCGGGATCTGGGCCGGTGCCGGGTCGATCACCTTGACCAGCGACTTGGCGCCGGCGTCGGCATTCATGACCTGAGAGAAAAGCTTGGCCGGCAGATCGAGATAGACGCCGCCCGGCCGGCCGGACACGGCGGCGCGGATCGCCCGCGCCAGGCCGATGCCAATGTCAGCGGCATGCAGCACGCGGAAGGCCGCCTTGCACAGCGGCTTGGCGATCGCGAGCTGATCCATCTCTTCGTAGTCGCCCTGCTGCAGGTCGACGATCTCGCGCTCGGACGAGCCGCTGATCAGGATCATCGGGAAGCAGTTGGTGGTGGCGTTGGCCAGTGCGGTCAGGCCGTTGAGAAAGCCGGGAGCCGACACCGTGAGGCAGACACCGGGCTTTTTGGTCAGGTAGCCTGCGATTGCCGCCCCATTGCCGGCGTTCTGCTCGTGGCGGAACGAGATGACACGTATGCCCTCGGCCTGTGCCATCCGGCCCAAATCCGTGATCGGGATACCCGGCACACCGTAGATGGTGTTGATGCCGTTGAGCTTGAGCGCATCGATGACCAGATGAAATCCGTCCGTCAGCTCCTGCTGTGCCTCGGCCTTGGTTACATCGATGCTCTGTACTGTTGCGGGCATTCCGCTTCTCCCTGATCGTCTCTTGATGCGGACGAGTTCGTCGTCTTCCAAGTCGTCGCCCAAACAAGGATTGTGTTTAGCTAAAGAGTTCTTGTCCGTGGGCTTCGACATAGGCGGCAAGGCCGAGCGTGTGATCGCGCGCACGCTTTTCCGCAAGCTCGGTATTACGCTCTTCGAGCGCTTCGATGATTGCCATGTGCTCGGGCAACGATACTGCGGTGCGGTCGGTCCGCCCGATCGTAAGTTGCCGGTAACCACGCACATGCAGCAGGATATCGTTGGTCATGTCGACCAGCGTCGGCGACTCGCTGAGCGAGATCAGCGCTTGGTGGAAGGCGATGTTGGCCTTCGAATATTCCTCGACATGGTCCTGCGGCAGGCGATCCTTGCCGAAATTCCTGAAAAAGTCGCGCAACGCGGAAATGTCCTTTTTGCGCGCCGTGGTCGTGATCAGCCGCGCCGCCATGCTCTCGAGCGCGGCCCAGGCCCGGATCATGTCGACAATTTCGCTCTTGGTCCGGCGCACGACGACAATACCGCGGCGTGGCACGGTCTTGACGAAGCCGTCCTGCTCCAGCATCGCGATCGCCTCGCGGATCGGGGTCCGGCTGACGCCGAGGCGCTCCGACAGCGCACGCTCGTCGAGCATCACCGGCTCGGGCGTCGTATAGATGTCCATCTTCAGGATCGCTTCCTTCAAGGCTTCGTAGGCCTTGTTCTTGAAGCTGGTCTCCGGGGCAATTCGGACGATTGCAATCTCGGCCTCGGCCATGGTGGGCAACGCCTTGTTTGGTTTCCGTAGGGGCACGACGGATCTCCTGCGCGGGAGACGTCTCTTACCAGAATATCGGGTTTATTTTTGGCATACCAAATGCCAGAATGTCAAGTTGCCCGTGTTTTCAGCATTTCCCTCCTATGCCCCGCCTTGACAATTGCGTCTCTGGCATACCAAATGCCATAACCCGCCAGGTTGCCCGGCGGCCGGACCCGATGACGCGCCAGGCGCGGCATCGGCGTCTTTACCGGTCACCGGGAACAGCGATTGAGGTGCGCAGGCAATGGTCCTGAGGTTCGCACACGCTGCCGCCGAGCTAAAAAATTGACGTCAAGGAGGAAGCCAATGTCGAATTCCAAAGATGCGGTCTGCAAAATCCTCGATTCCGTCAAGGCGGACAAACGCACAAGTCTGACGGCCCCCGAAGGCAAGCTGGTGTGCGATGCCTACGGCATTCCGGTCCCAAAAGAGGGAGTGGCCAAATCGGCAAGCGAAGCGGCCAGGATCGCGACCGACATGGGCTTCCCGGTCGTCATGAAGATTGTCTCCCCGGATATTCTTCACAAGACCGAAGCCGGCGGCGTGATGGTGGGGGTGAAGACATCAGCCGATGTCGAAAAGAATTACGCGACCATTCTGGCGAATGCCAAGAAATACAAATCGGACGCCAAGATCGAAGGCATCCAGGTCCAGCAGATGCTGGCCGGCGGCACCGAGGTCATCGTCGGCTCCATCACCGACGGCTCCTTCGGCAAGCTCGTGGCCTTCGGTCTCGGCGGCGTGCTGGTCGAGGTACTGAAGGACGTCACCTTCCGTCTCGCTCCCGCCACCAAGGACGACGCATTGTCGATGCTCGACGGCATCCAGGCCCATGACATGCTGAAGGGCGTGCGCGGCAGCGATCCCATCAACCGCGAGGCGCTGGCCGACATCATCATCAAGGTGTCGCAGCTCGTCAGCGACTTCCCCGAAATCGTCGAACTCGATCTCAACCCGGTATTCGCCACCAGGAAGGATGCGATCGCCGCCGACGTCCGCATCGTCGTTGACTTCGACTACAAGCCGCGCCCGGCGCCGCGCTCGAACGAGGAAATCGTCGCCGCGATGAACCGCATCATGCAGCCGAAGGCGGTTGCCGTGATCGGTGCCTCCGCCGAAGACGGCAAGATCGGCAATTCGGTGATGAAAAATCTGATCAACGGCGGCTACAAGGGCGAGATCTATCCGATCCATCCGAAGGCCGCCGAGATTCTGGGCTACAAGGCCTACAAGAGCGTCAAGGATGTGCCGGGCGTGATCGACACCGCGGTGTTCGCGATCCCCGCAAAATTCGTCGCCGGCGCGCTCGTCGAATGCGGCGAGAAGAAAATTCCCGGCGCCGTTCTGATTCCGTCGGGCTTTGCGGAAGCGGGTGCGCCTGAATTGCAGGCTGAAATCGTCGAGATCGGCAAGAAGTACAACGTCCGCCTGATGGGGCCGAATATCTACGGCTTCTACTATACCCCGGCCAATCTCTGCGCCACTTTCTGCACCGCCTACGACGTCAAGGGCCACGCGGCGCTGTCGTCGCAGTCCGGCGGCATCGGCATGGCGATCATCGGCTTCTCGCGCTCCGCCAAGATGGGCGTCTCCGCGATCGTCGGCCTCGGCAACAAGTCCGATATCGACGAGGACGATCTGCTGGCTTTCTTCGAGCAGGATCCGAACACCAATCTGATCGCGCAGCACTGCGAAGACCTGAAGGACGGTCGCGCCTTTGCGGAAGCGGCAAAGCGCGTCTCGAAGAAGAAGCCGGTGGTGGTGCTGAAGGCGGGCCGCACCACTGCTGGTGCCAAGGCTGCCTCCTCGCACACCGGCGCGCTCGCCGGTAACGACAAGATCTACGAGGACGTGTTCAAGCAGTCCGGCGTGATCCGCGCCCGTAGCTTAAGGCAACTGCTCGAGTTCGCGCGCGGCCTGCCGGTGCTGCCGACGCCGAAGGGCGAGAATATCCTGATCATCACCGGTGCGGGCGGCTCGGGCGTGCTGTTGTCGGATTCGGTCGTCGACAACGGTCTCTCCTTGATGGTGATGCCGCCGGACCTCGACGCCGCATTCCGCAAGTTCATCCCGCCGTTCGGCGCCGCCGGCAACCCGGTCGACATCACCGGCGGCGAGCCGCCGATCACTTACGTCAACACCGTCAAGCTCGGGCTATCAGATGAGCGCATCCATTCGCTGATCCTCGGCTACTGGCACACCATCGTTACGCCGCCGATGGTGTTCGCACGCAACATGGTCGAGGTGAAGAAGGAGATGGAGGCCAAGGGCTTCGTGAAGCCGATGGTCGCCTCGCTCGCCGGCGACGTCGAGGTCGAGGAGGCCGCCGAGTATCTCTACCAGAACGGCATCCCGGCCTATGCCTATTCGACAGAATTGCCGGTCGAGGTGCTGGGCGCCAAGTACAAATGGGCGCGCGGCGCGGGCCTGCTGTAGGGCTTGAACGACAGCCGCCGCTTCGGACAGTCCGGAGCGGCGTTTTTGTCTAGTCACCTCGCCCCGCTTGCGGGGAGAGGTCGAAGCCGAAGGCTTCGGGTGAGGGGGACTCTCCGCGATCTCCGTTCGTGGAGAGAGCCCCTCACCCCAACCCTCTCCCCGTGAAGAACGGGGAGAGGGAGGAGTAATCACGCGCTAGCAGTTTGACCAATGGATGAATGCAGGTCGCGATGAAGAGAAACGTGATTCGGCGCAGGCTCATCGAGCCGAAATCCCATGCGGCCAACGAGCCTGATGCCAGGGATGGCGGCGTACAATCCGTAGACCGAGCTCTTCTCATTATCGAAACGCTTGCCGAAGACGATGAGGGATATCGGCTAAGCGATCTTTCCGTCCGCACCGGCCTGTCGACCTCGACCGTCCACCGCCTGCTGGCGACGCTGGAAAAGCGCCGCTTCGTGCAATTCGACCGCTATGAATCGAAGTGGCATGTCGGCGCGCAGAGCTTTGCCGTCGGGGCGACCTTCGCCCGTCGCCGCAACTTCGTGGCGCAGGCCATGCCGTATTTGCGCAAGTTGCGCGACCAGACCCGGGAAACAGCCAATCTTGCCGTGGTCGACGATGAATCCATCATCGTGCTGACCCGCATGGAAAGCCGCGAGATCATGCGTTCGCTCACCAAGGTCGGCGGCCGCGTCGCCATGGTCGCGTCGGGCGTCGGCAAAGCGGTGCTTGCGACCTATTCCGACGAAGACGTCAATGCGATCATCCACCGGCAGGGTATGCCGCGACTGACTGAAAAGTCGATCGTGCGGCCCGGCGAACTGTTTAGGGAACTCGAGGCGATCCGGCGACAGGGCTACGCCGTCGACGATGAGGAAGCGCGCATGGGGCTGCGCTGCGTCGCCGCCGTGGTCTACAGTGATTGCAGCGAACCGCTTGCGGCGATTTCCGTCTCAGGCATGACCAACCGGCTGACCGACGACCGGCTGCCGGCTCTCGGCAGGATTGTGCATGAGGTTGCAGCTGAGCTGACCGTTGTGCTCGGCGGCGTCGTGCCGGTGGCGAAATCTGCGTAACGACCACCGCGTCATTGCGAGCCAACGGGTCGGCGCAAAGCGCCGCCGGATGACAGGCTCCGCGAAACAATCCATCGCGCCACAAAGGGGAGAATGGATTGCTTCGTCACGGAGCCTGTCATCGGGCGCGCATTCGCGCGACCCGGTGGCTCCTCGCAATGACGAACTTACTTTGAGTTTTCATCGCATAACTAATCCAAGCAATTGATTTGGTGCACCTTTCACAAATGCTCCCACAGTGCGGGAAATAAAATCTGCTGCGTTGAGATCGCACGTCCGCATCGCGATGATTGTCCTGGTTCAACATCGTTGAGCGAGGTGCGAAATGGCGAAGATGCGAGCGATCGATGCTGCCGTGCGTGTCCTGGAAAAGGAAGGCGTCACTTGCGCGTTCGGAGTTCCGGGTGCCGCGATCAACCCGCTCTACTCAGCCTTGAAGAAGCGCGGCTCGATCAATCACATTCTGGCGCGCCACGTCGAGGGCGCCTCGCACATGGCCGAGGGCTACACCCGCGCCAGGGCGGGCAATATCGGCGTCTGCATCGGCACGTCAGGCCCGGCCGGCACCGACATGATCACGGGTCTTTATTCGGCGATCGCCGATTCGATTCCGATCCTTTGCATCACCGGGCAAGCGCCGCGGGCGCGTCTGTACAAGGAAGATTTTCAGGCCATCGATATCGAATCCATTGCAAAACCGGTGACGAAGTGGGCGGTGACCGTGCGCGAACCGGCGCTGGTGCCTCGCGTTTTCAGCCAGGCGTTTCACGTCATGCGTTCGGGACGCCCGGGGCCGGTACTGATCGACCTGCCGCTCGATGTGCAGCTTGCGGAAATCGAATTCGACGACGAAACCTATGAGCCGTTGGCGGTCTACAAACCGGCCGCCACCCGCAAGCAGATCGAGAAGGCGCTCGATATGCTCGATGCCGCTGAGCGTCCGCTGATCGTGGCGGGCGGCGGCGTCATCAATGCCGATGCATCCGACCTGCTCGTGGCCTTCGCCGAGATCGTCAACGTACCGGTGGTGCCGACGCTGATGGGCTGGGGCGCCATTCCGGATGACCACGTTCTGATGGCGGGGATGGTCGGATTGCAGACCAGCCATCGCTACGGCAATGCGACCATGCTGGAATCCGACTTCGTGCTTGGCATCGGCAACCGCTGGGCCAACCGGCACACCGGCTCGATCGAGACCTACACCAGGGGACGTACCTTCGTGCATGTCGATATCGAGCCGACCCAGATCGGACGCGTGTTCAATCCCGATTTCGGCATCGTCTCCGATGCCAGGGCGGCGCTGGAATTGTTCGTCACGGTCGCAAAGGAACGGCTGAAATCCGGCAGGCTGAAGAAGCGGCAGGCCTGGCCCGCGGTGTGCCAGGACCGCAAGCGCTCGATGCTGCGCAAGAGCCACTTCGACAATGTGCCGATCAAGCCGCAGCGCGTCTATGAAGAGATGAGCAAGGCGTTCGGGCGCAATACCTGTTATGTCAGCGTGATCGGCTTGTCGCAGATCGCCGGCGCGCAATTCCTCGGCGTCTACCATCCGCGCAACTGGATCAATGCCGGACAGGCCGGCCCGCTGGGCTGGACGCTTCCCGCGGCGCTGGGCGTGCGCGCCGCCGATCCGACCCGCGAGATCGTGGCGCTCTCGGGCGATTACGATTTTCAGTTCCTGATCGAAGAGCTTGCGGTTGGCGCGCAATTCAAGCTGCCCTATATCCACGTCGTCGTGAACAATTCCTATCTCGGATTGATCCGTCAGGCGCAGCGCGGCTTCGACATGGACTATCATGTGCAGCTGTCGTTCGAGAACATCAACGCGCCCGAACTCGGCGTCTATGGCGTCGATCACGTCGCGGTCGCCGAAGGGCTCGGCTGCAAGGCAATCCGCGTCACCGATCCGAAGGACGCGCAGGCGGCATTCGCGTCCGCGCGCGAGTTGATGACGCGGCATAGCGTGCCCGTCGTGATCGAGTTCATCCTCGAACGCGTGACCAACATCGCGATGGGGACCGAGATCGACAACATCGTCGAGTTCGAGGAGATCCTCGATCTCCCACTCGACGACGTACCGGCGAACCCGGATGTGACGCAACGAGACAGGCTTGTGCCGGTCTGAGCGGCAGATTGTTCCGAATTAATTTTCGTTTTAACCACTGTTTTGCTCCTCGCACTGTTCCATGCTCTGGAACCGCCCAGATGGAACCGGAACGTTCGTCCTGTCCGGCTGTTATTGACGGTCACCAATTTCAACTGGAGGACATGATGAACAATCGTTTTGCTGTTTCGCTGATTGCGGCCTCGCTGTTGGCGTCCGGCGCTGCCTATGCTCAATCCACCACCGCGACCGGCGCAGCGAGCGGCGCCGCGGCGGGCGGCGCAGTGGGCGGCCCGGTGGGCGCCGCTGTCGGCGGCACCGTGGGTGCGGCGGTTGGCGCTGGCCTGGAAATCCCGAATGCGGTGATCACCTCGATTCAGGGCGAGCGCGTGCCGTCCGTGACGGTGCGGGAGCGCGTCGTGGTGGGCGGGCCGCTGCCAGCGACGGTTCAACTGCGGGCTGTCCCGAACTATACCCAGTATCGCTATGCGGTCGTCAATGACCGACGGGTGATCGTTGAGCCGAAGACACGCAAGATCATCAAGATCATCGACTAATCAAGCAGCAGACTAATCAATCCTCGCGGGCCTGACCCGCGAGGATTTTTTTATGCCAGCAAGCATTGGCGATCGATCGGCACGATCGCCGATCTGTCATCCGCGCTATCAATCCATAAATGGCGTCAGTGGTCATAGCGGCTGCCGCACGCCGAGCCCGAGCATGAAGCGCTCCCTGATCTGCACGGGATCCCTGCGGGTGGTGCCGACCCCCGGCTTGTCGTCGATGCGTACTCCGATCAGGGTTGGCCCGGAGGCCGAAAAGGATTGATCGACAAGCCGCTCAAAATCTTCTTCGTCGGCCGCCCAGGCGCTGTTGGCGAGACCGCAGCCGGCCGCGATGGCAACGATATCGGAGACAGCAGTGGCGGGCGTCGGCTGCGCGCCGGTGATCTGGTAGATGCCGTTATCCATCACGATCAGGGTGAGGTTTTTCGGCTTGAGCGCCGCGATGGTCGACAGGCAGCCCATCTGCATCAAAAGCGAGCCATCTCCCTCCAGCGCAAAAATGCGGCGGTTCGGCTGGGCCAGCGCGACGCCGAGCGCAATCGGAAAGGCCAGGCCCATGCTGCCCAGCATGTAGAAATTCTGCGGCCGGTGGCCGGCCGCCCACAGGTCGAAATTGGTGTTGCCGATTCCGCCGACCACGGCTTCCTCGTTCTTCAGCTTCGCGAGCAGGCGCGAAGTGAGATCGAAGCGGTTCATCACCTTGGTGTTGCGGGCGGGGGCGTTTGATTCCTTGCTCATGCGCTTGCTCACTTGTCGAACACCTTGCCGCCGGTCAACAGCGGCGACAGGATCAGCGCCACCGGTGCCTGCGTGGCGATGGCCTGCTTGACCGATCGGTCGACGATGAACTCGAACTCATCGAGGCGGGTTGCGGTGTGATGCTCCATTGCGAGCGAATCGAGCACCGGCCGCATGGTGCGGCAGACCAGCGACTGACCATAATTGAATTCGCCGAGCGTGCCGCGTTCGGAGACCAACATGATCAGCGGAATCTGATAGGGGATCGCCAGCGAAGCCAGCACATTGGCCAGCGTCGCGAAGCCGGAAGTCTGCATCAGCACCGCGCCGCGCATGCCGCCCATCCAGGCGCCGGAAACGATGCCGACCGCTTCTTCCTCGCGCGCGGTGGGAAAGGTGTTGAAAAACGGATCGGCGTGAAGATCCCGGATCAGCCTGGTCAGCACGCGATCGGGAACGTAGGGCACGAGGCGGATGTCGTTGCGCTTGAGCGTTTGCAGCACGATGTCGTGCCAGGCCTTTTCAGAAGATGCCTTCTCGGAGGAGGGCTTCTCACCCAAGGCCTTCTTATCGAAGCTCTTCGAGGTTTGTCCCTCGGCAGCCGTCATCGAAATCTCCCTTGCTGTGCGATGATTTTTCGTTCGCGACCCGATCGCGGCCATTCTGCCGAGGCGCAAAACTTGACGCGATCTCGGGGATTGTCAACATGTCCCGGCCGTACCCGTGATCTGCGCGCCACGGCGGTGCCGTCGGCCTGCCGGGGTGCGATAAGACCAGTAACAACAACATTTGGGAGGGACACCATGGTCAGGTGGTTTGGTATTGCCGCCGCAGCCGTGGCGATGTTTACCGCGGTCGGCCCAGCGTCCGCGCAGTCACCGTTTCCGTCCAGGCCCGTGCATATTTTCGTGCCCTACGCCGCCGGTGGGGGAGTGGACATCCTCACCCGCACGCTGGGTGAGGTGGTCTCCCGGCACTGGGGCCAGACGGTCGTCATTGAAAACCGGCCGGGGGCGGGTGGGGTGGTTGCGTCGCAGGCACTCGCGGCGGCGCCGCCGGATGGATACACCCTCATCGTTGTCGCAAGCGGTCACGCCACCAATCCGTTCCTGTACCCCAGGATTCCCTACGACACCTTCAACGATTTTGCGCCGATCTCGCTGCTGGCCTCGTCTCCCAATATCTTGCTGGTGCGTGCCGATTCTCCGTTCAAGACGCTTTCCGATATGATCGCGCAGGCGCGCGCAAAACCGGGAAGCCTGTCGTTTGCGCATGCAGGCACCGGAACATCGACGCATCTCGCCGGCGAGCTTCTGAAAAATCTTGCCAAGATCGATATCAACGCGATTCCCTACAAGGGCGGCGCGCCGGCGATCAACGATCTCTTGGGCGGGCAAATCCCGATGTCGTTCAACAACGGGCCTGAGTCGGTTGGACAAATCGAGGGCGGCACCGTGCGGGCCCTCGCCGTCACGACCGCCGCGCGGGCATCGTTTCTGCCTGACGTGCCGAGCGTGGCCGAGACCGTGCCGGGCTACGACACCGAGGTGTGGTGGGGTTTGCTCGGGCCGGCCGGAATGCCGCGCGATTTGGTGGAAAAAATCTCGCATGATTTCGTCGCAGCCCTGAACACCGAGGCCGTCAAGGAGCGGCTCACCAGGCTCGGCGCGTCGCCGATCGGCAGCTCGCCACAGCAATTCGATGCCAAGATTCGTGCCGATTACAGGAAATGGGGCCCGATCATCGAGGCCGCCGGGATAAAGGCCGAGTGATGCGGTGGATACGCGGATGATTCCCGCCTGCCTCCCGCCGCGCGAGGTAAGCCGGCCGAAAGTGCCGCCGCCGCCGAACGCCTGCGATACCCATGCCCATGTATTCGGGCCCGCGCAGCGATTTCCTTACACGGCGGACCGCAGCTACACGCCGCCGGATGCGCCGCTCGAAAAATATCTCGGCATGCTCGATACCATCGGATTTGCGCGCGGCGTGCTGGTGCAAGGCAGTGCGCACGGCCGCGACAATTCCGCCATGATGGATGCGCTCAGGCAACGCCCCGACCGCCTGCGCGGTGTTGCGGTGGCCGACGCCGATGTGTCGCCGGCCGATCTGCGCGAGTGGAATCGGCTGGGCGTCAGGGCATTGCGCTTCAATCATTTTTTCCGCGACGGGCAATTGCACTATCGCGGCGGCGTTCCGCTATCGGCGGCGCGGACGCTGGCGCCGCTGATGGCCGAGCTCGGATGGCATCTTCAACTCTGGATCGATGCGAAGGATTTGCCGGAGACGATTCCGGTTCTGAAGTCGCTCGGCCTGCATGTGGTGATCGATCACATGGGCCGCACTGATGCCCGCGCGGGCGTTGCCACCGCAGGCTTCCAGAGCCTGTTGCGCGCGGTCGGTGACGGCTGGTGCTGGGCCAAACTATCCGGTGCCCACCGCCTCAGCCGCGACGCGCCTGATTATCCCGACGCGCGGCCATTTCATGAAGCGCTGCTGCGGGCTAATCCGGAACGGCTGGTATGGGGTGGCGACTGGCCGCATCCGCGCGTCGAGGGCGAGATGCCCGAGGCCGGCCACCTGTTCGAATTGTTTCAAATCTGGACGCCGGACGTGGCGACCCAGCACCGCATTCTCGTGACCAATCCCGCAAAGCTCTATGGCTTCCCGAACTGAAAGTCGCATCAATAATGTCCGTCAACAGCAAGCGCGTGTTTTACGTCAAATATCTGGCACACGAGATCTATGCCGACATCCTGCGGGCGCGGCCCGATGTGCGGCTCGACCGGCTCGAGAACGAAAGTCCCGAGGAGATTTCGGCGCCGATCCTCTCCGCGGCGCATGCCTATCAGATCGGCGCGGCGCGCGATGAATTGGCAAGACATTTCCACGTCGATCAGGACCTGCTGCGGCGCGCGCCGAACCTGTTGATCGTCTCCAGCAATGGCGCCGGCTACGATCCCGTCGATGTCGAGGCCTGCACCGAAGCCGGCGTGCTGGTCGTCAACCAGTCCGGCGGCAATGCCCATTCCGTGGCCGAGCACGCGCTGGGCATGCTGCTCACACTGTCGAAACGGATTCTCGAGGCCGACCGTGCACTGCGGCGCGAGCCGAATGTGAGCCGCAACGCCTTGATCGGCACCGAGGCGCACGGCAAGACCATCGGTATCGTCGGGTTGGGTAATGTCGGCCGCCGCATCGCCGCGCTTTGCAACGGCCTCTTCGGGATGAAGGTGCTGGCCTACGACCCCTATCTCACCGTCAGCGAGATGGCGGCGCGTGGTGGCGAGAAGGTCGAACTGGATGAACTATTGGGCCGTTCCGACTACGTCTCGATCTCTTGTCCGCTGACCAAAGAGAGCCGCGGCATGATCGGGGTGCGCGAATTCGCGCTGATGCAGCCGCACGCCTACTTCATCACCACGGCGCGCGGCTTTATCCACGATGAAGCCGCGCTGCTCGAGGCGCTGCGCAACAAGCTCATTGCAGGCGCGGGTCTCGACGTCTGGGCCAAGGAGCCGCCGCCGCCCGACCATCCGCTGCTTCAGTTCGACAATGTGCTGGCGAGCCCCCATACCGCTGGTGTGACCAGGGAGGCGCGGGCGAACATGGGGCGGATTGCCGCCGAGCAAGTCCTCGATGCGCTCGACGGCATGCGCCCGCCGCGCCTCATCAACCCGGAAGTCTGGCCCCATTACATCAGGCGCTTCGAGCGCGCATTCGGCTTCACGCCGGAATAGTGATCAAAAATCGCGGTCTGAGCGGCCACCCACCTGCGCCACTTAGGCGGCAATCGGATCCTCGATCGGCGGGTTGCGCAGGCCAAGGCTCTCCGCCACGGCCCTGTTGGTGATACGGCCGCGGTGAACGTTCAGGCCTGCCCGCAGATGCGGATTCTGCGTGACCGCCGCGAAGCCCTGGTTTGCCAACGCCAGGCCGAACGGCAGTGTCGCGTTGTTCAGCGCCTGGCTTGAGGTGAGGGGCACCGCCCCGGGCATATTGGCAACGCAATAATGGATGATGCCGTCGACCTCATACGTCGGATCGGCGTGGGTGGTCGGACGGGAGGTCTCGAAGCAGCCGCCCTGATCGATCGCAACGTCCACGATCACGGCGCCGGGCTGCATCGACTTCAGCATTTTTCGGGTGACCAGCTTCGGCGCACTCGCGCCAGGCACCAAAACCGCGCCGATCACGACATCGGCAGCGAAAACCTCCTGCTCGATCGCCTCGGTGGTGGGGAAGCGCGTCCGGATTCGACCCGCGAACAATTCGTCGAGCTCTCGCAGTCTCGGGATCGACCGGTCGAGGATCGTGACCTCCGCGCCGAGGCCGACGGCCATCCGCGCCGCGTGCGTACCGACGACGCCACCGCCGATGATCACAACGCGGGCGGGCGCAACGCCCGGTACGCCGCCGAGCAGAATGCCGCGGCCGCCTGCGCTGCGCTTGAGCGCCGAGCCTGCCGCTTCGATCGAAAGCCTTCCCGCCACCTCGCTCATGGGAGCGAGCAGGGGCAGGCCTCCCTTCGCATCGGTGACCGTTTCATAGGCGATCGCGGTGCAGCCCGAAGCCATCAGGCCTTTGGCCTGCGCCGGGTCCGCGGCGAGATGCAGATAGGTGAAGATGATCTGGCCCTCGCGCAGCTGCGACCATTCGCGAGCCTGGGGCTCCTTGACCTTCACGATCATGTCGGCAGTCGCGAAAATCTCGGCGGCGGTGTCGGCGATCATCGCTCCCGCCTTGCGGTAGGTCTCATCGGTCGCGCCGATACCTGCGCCCGCATTGGTCTCGACGATGACGCTGTGGCCTGCGGCGGCATACTCCCGCGCCGCGCCTGGTGTGAGGCCAACGCGGTACTCGTGCACTTTGATCTCCTTGGGCACTCCGACGCGCATGGCTGGGCACTCCCTTTTGAACCCTCTCCAATATGTATGTAGGTCGGATTCTGGTTTAAGTCATTGCAATTTCGGTGAATTATTGCAATTTTTTGCCATAAATCAGCTTTGATTGCCATCTTCGCGCAGGAATCCAAACAAATGAAGCCCGAGCAGATCGATCACATCGACATAACGATTCTCTCGGAGCTCGCGACCAATGCCCGGGCCAGCCAGGTCGACCTCGCCGAACGGGTCGGGCTTTCGAGCACCGCGATTGCGCGCCGGCAGAAGGCACTGGAAGAGGAAGGCTTCATCCGCGGCTATCAGGCCGTTCTGGATTTGACGCGCTTTGGCCTCTCCACCACCGTTCTGGTCAGGGTCACCCTGGAAAGCCAAAACGAGGATGCGCTGAAGTCGTTCGAAGCCGCGGTCGTCGAGTGTCCATCGGTGGTGCGCTGCTTCCTGATGTCCGGAAGCGACGACTACATCGTCATCGTCATGGCGCGCGACATCGAGGACTTCGAACGCATTCACAGAACCGAGCTCTCGCGATTGCCGCGGGTTGCGCGGATCCAGTCGAGCTTCGCCATGCGCGAGGTCGTGAACCGGGCGGTGCCGCCGGTGATCTTTGGCGGACCGCGCCGGCGCGGACGGACCTAACGCAGCCGGCATCGCCACGGCATCGATCAGGGCGACGCCCATCGCATTCGAAAGCCCCTTTGCCGTTAGGGCGTCCCTGGCGATTGCGAATAAAGCGGTAACTGTCTCTCGTTTCTGCTATAATTTTACCATGACGATCGGGATCACCGGACCCGAACGGAAGCTGCCAAGGCGAAGCGCCGTGGTCGGGTTCATCATTGCGGCCGTCGTCATCGGGATTTTCCTGATTCTGCTCGGGCTCGTAAGCGACCTCCTGGTCGACTGGCTGTGGTTTTCCTCGATCGGTTATCTGCAGGTTTTCTGGACAACAATCGGCGCCAAAGCCGCCGTCTTTTTTGCCGTCTGGACGGCGACTGCCGTCATCCTTTGGCTGAACGGGTGGCTCGCGGTGCGTTTCGCGCGACGGCAGCCGACCCAATCCGTCACCGACTTCGTCTGGAAGGCTGCGGGCAATGTACCACCGCCCGACCTGTTGGCGTTCATGCGCGATCGGCTGCCGTGGCCCCGGGTTATCGCAGGCTCTGCATGCTTGATTGCTCTCTTGGTTGCCGCGATAGACGTCGGCAATTGGGACGTCTTCCTGCAATTTCTCTATCGCGTGCCCTTTGGTGCGGACGACCCGCTCTACAACAAGGACATCAGTTTCTATCTCTTCGTACTGCCTGCCTATATCATCATCAAGAATTGGATGCTGCTCACCCTCGTTCTGAGCGCGCTTTTCGCCGGAATGATCTACCGGGTGCACGGCGATATCGAATACGACATTCATCACCGATCGGTGTCGCCGACAGCCATTGCCCACGGCTCGGCGTTGCTGGGTCTCCTCTTCGTTGTGGAGGCCGCGTCATACGGACTTGACCGATATCTGCTGCTGTACGGCGACAACGGCGTGGTCGTCGGCGCGAGCTACACGGATGTCCATGTCAAGTTGCCGGTGCTGTGGTTGATGATCGGCATCTCGATTGTCGCAGCGTTCGCTGCCTGGGCAAACGTCTGGATGCGCACCTATCGGCTTCCCGTCGCAGCGACCTTGCTCGTCATCATCGGCACTTTGCTGCTGTCCGGCGTAACTCCCGCGTTGTTCCGGCAGCTGTTCGTCAAACCGAGCGAGCTGCAGCTTGAGAAGCCTTACATCGAACGGAACATCGCGCTCACCCGGCAGGCATATAATCTCCACCAGGTCACGGCGAAGCCGTTTGCCGCCGAACAGAACCTTACCCTCAAGACATTGGAGGCCAACAAGGCGACAATCGAAAATATCAGGCTGTGGGACTGGACGCCCCTGTCGGATACCTACGCGCAATTGCAGGAGATCCGCACCTACTACAAATTCCATGATGTTGATGTGGACCGCTACTGGCTCGACGGCTCCTACCAGAGCGTGATGCTTTCAGCCCGCGAACTGCGGTCCTCCTTGCTGCCGCCGAATGCCCAGACCTGGGTCAACCGCCACGTGTTGTTTACCCACGGCAACGGCGCCGTGATGAGCCCGGTCACCCGCAAAAGCGTCGAGGGTCTGCCGGTGCTCTATTTGCGCGACATTCCTCCTGTTGCGGACGGAGGCCCCCAGATTCGTGAACCTCGCATCTACTACGGTGAGGAGCCCGACAGCTACGTCATCGTCAAGGGAAGCACGCCTGAGTTCGACTATCCGAGGGGGAGGGACAATGCCTATGCGGCTTATGACGGCACCGGTGGCATTCCGATCGGAGCGACGGTGTGGAGAGGCCTGTTTGCCTACTACTTCAACGATCCGAACTTGATCCTCTCAAGCTACATCACCGCTGACAGCCGGATCATGATCCGGCGCAATATCCGGGAACGAATACGAACGATCGCTCCGTTCCTCAGGCTCGACCACGATCCGTATCTGGTCATCAGCGATGGGCGGATGTTCTGGATGCAGGACGCCTACACGACGAGTTCCTACTTTCCCTCCGCGCAGCCAGCGCAAGGCCTCGATCTCAACTATATTCGCAATTCGGTGAAGATCGTCGTCGATGCCTATCACGGAACCGTCGACTTTTATCTGATGGACGCCGGCGACCCGGTCGCCGCGACCTACCAACGCATCTTTCCGAGCTTGTTCAAGCCGTTCTCGGCCATGCCGGCGGACCTTCAGAAGCACATTCGCTATCCGGAGGACCTGTTTCTGATTCAGGCGCGGCTCTATCAAACCTACCACATGGAGGCCGCCGAGGTTTTCTATAACCGCGAGGACCTCTGGCAATTCCCGCGTCAGCCGGGCGGCGACGGCATTGCAACGATGGCCCCGTACTACATCATCATGCGGCTGCCCGGTGAGCCGCAGGCCGAGTTCTTCCTGATGCTCCCCATGGTGCCGAGCCGCCGCGACAACATGATCGCGTGGCTGGCCGCGCGTTGCGATGCGCCCGATTACGGCAAGCTGATTGTCTACGAGTTTCCAAAGGAGAGGCTCGTCTACGGGCCGTTCCAGATCGAGGCACGGATCAACCAGACTACCGAGATATCGCAACAACTCACGCTGTGGAACCAGATGGGTTCGCGGGTGATACGTGGCGCGAACTTGCTTGTGATCCCGATCGAAAACTCGCTTCTCTATGTAACGCCGCTTTATTTGCGGGCGGAGCACGGACACCTGCCGGAGCTGAAACGCGTGATCGCGGCCTACGGCGAACATGTTGTGATGAAGGAGACGCTCGCCGAGGCCCTGTCGGCGCTGTTCATCGAACCCGGTGCTGCGCCGGCAGTCTCAAGCATGACAGAGAAAACACCCGGCGCAGGTCGGGCCGTGGCAGGTCGTGCGCAGGAGGCGCTCGATCGCTACAACCGGGCAGTCGAGCGGTTGAAGTCCGGAGACTGGAAAGGTTTCGGCACGCAGTTCGACGCGATGCGGGAACTCCTCGAGGAAATGAGCCGACAATCCGCCGGCCACTAGCGGGTGCCGGATGGAATTCGTGCCGCCGCTTTCGGCAGCCTTGAGCAACTTGAGGCGAAGCCCAAGGTACATCGGGGTCAAAGTCGTCGAACATAATCCTTCAACGGCCGATAGGCCTGCCGTCCCGATCCAGCGCGAAATCGGCTACCAGCTTTGAGGCCGAGCCTGCGATCAGGTCGCCGATCAACTGTGCGGCGAGAAAGCTGAACGTAATCCCGTTGCCGCCATAACCATAAGCGGCGTAGATTCCCTTCGCGCCGGGGACGGGGCCGATCAATGGCAGTCCGTCGCTGGTGTTATCAAACGTGCCGGACCAGCGGAATTCGATGTCGAGACTGGCAGGCGGCCAGAGCGCGGCGAGCCTTCGCTCCAGAACACCTGCCTTTTCGGGGATCAAACCATCGCGCTCCTCGGGCTCGATAATCCGGTCGCTATCCTCGCCGCCGACGATAATCCGCCCCGCGCGCGTCGTTCTCGCATAGAGATAGTTCTTGCTGTCTTCCCAGATCAGCGCGCCTTCCTTCCAGATGTTTTGCGGTTGCGGCGTCGTTGCAATGGCCCAGCTCGATGACACCGAGTGGATGGTCGACTGAATGATCGCCGGCATGACGTAGCCGGTTGCAAGGACCACCGATCGCGCCTCGATCTGGCGGCCGTTCTTCAACTGGACGCCGACCGAGCGCGCCGTGGTATCAAATTCAACGGCTTCTGCCTCGAATAGGCGCGCGCCGCGAGCAATCGCAATTCCAAGCAGTCCGCGCGCCAATTGCATCGGGTCGGCATCCGCCGCCCCCGGCGACACAATGGCGCCTGCGCGGCCAATCCCGAAGATATCGAGGAGCCGCGCATGGTCCAGGAATTCGCCGGGCAGGCCGGCGCGTTTGCGGAGCTGGTGCTCCCCGAGCAACTCCTTGCTGGTGCTGCCCGCCGCAAGATAAAGCGAATGTTTTTCGCGCATGTCGCAGGAAAGCCCCAGTTCAAGGACCAGCGACCTCAGCCCGCTGACAGCGCTGAGGCTCGCAAGGTAGGCGCGCGATGCCCGTTCAAAGCCGTAGGCTTCCGTCAGATCGGTGAGGGAGCGGTCGATTTCCCATAGCAGCATCGAGGTGCTGGCGGCGGTGCTGCCGCGGCCGGGAAACTCGCGATCGATGAGGACGACATCGAGGCCCTGGCGCGTCAGGCGCTCGGCGACCAGCGATCCCGTAATGCCGCCGCCCACGACCAGCGCATCGCATTTCATGCTCTCGGCGATTTCAAGGCTGACGGCATGCCGGCCTGTCGCAAACCAGGGTGAGTGGCCGCCACGCAGGTCATCTTGTTCCGTCTCATCTGGGTCGAGAACGCTGATAACAATCCTCAATCGTAGCCGGCGGCCCAGAAACGGACCGGGCGAGGAAACTAAAGTAGGGTAGGTCTGTATGTCCAGCTTCTGAGCACCCGCGGATCAAACAGCCACCCATGGCGTTGATGCGGCATGAAAGAAGACAGCCCAACCGTGCGTATCAAGGGCATGCAGACGCTGGCCTATCAAAGGGGCAAGCTCGCGCTGGTGATGTTCGAGCAGCGCACCCGCAGCGGCGAATGGCGGGAGCGCACGCGAGAAGTTTACGAAAATGGCAATTCGGCGACCATTCTTCCCTACGATCCCCAACGCAGGACTGTGCTGCTGACCAGGCAATTGCGGCTGCCGACGTATCTGCAGGATGGTCTGGAGAGCTCGATTGAGGCCTGCGCCGGCAAGCTCGACGGTGAGACCGCCGAAAGGCGAATCATCGAGGAAATGGAGGAGGAACTCGGCTATCGAATTGCAAAAGTAGAAAAACTGTTCGAACTCTACGTCAGCCCCGGCGCGGTCATGGAGAAAATCGCGTTTTTTACCTGCGCCTACTCACCCGCGGACAAGGTATCCGCGGGAGGCGGACTGCCGGAGGAGGGTGAGGATATCGAGGTGATCGAGACGACCTTGAAGGAGGCCGCCGCCATGATTGCCGCCGGCGAGATCATCGACGCAAAGACAGTCATCCTCGTTCAATATCTCCGGGAACGCGTCGGCGACTGACGTCGCCGGTGGTGTCAAGCCGCATCCAGACACGCCAGCCCCATTTCATCGGAACCGGCTTCAGAAGCGTTGCCGTCGATCGTCGAGAAAGTTTTGTCCGATCATCGCAAGCCCGGTGCAATCAACACCAAGGCGTCGAACGCGGCTGGATGAACCAGCGCGTCTTATCGCATCCGCATCCGGAACGAACCGGCTGCTTCGGCGTTGATGGTTCAGAGCAAGTAACTTTGGACAGGAGAAATCCCGAAAAAAGAGAAAGCTCGAAAGCCTCGTCATTCACTCCGGTGAATGGCGAGGTTTTTAGTTAGAGCGGTCGCTGGCCGCGCTCACCCAAAACGGGAACCCAGGTGCCATGGCAGTTGCTACGCGGGTTGAACCGATCACCGGCGCCGTGCACCTGTCGATCGACATGCAAAACATCTTCGCGCCCGGCGGCGTCTGGGAAACGCCGTGGATGGAACGCGTATTGCCGCTGATTGTGGAGATCGCCGCGCGGCACCCGGCGCGCACCGTCTTTACGAGGTTCATAACGCCTGTCCATGCCGACGACCGGCCGGGGCGTTGGCGCCGCTATTTCCAGAAATGGTACCGCGCTACCCGCGCCGAGCTTCCCGCGTCGGAATTGGACCTCGTTCCGGCATTGCGGCGGTTTGCCCCTCCAGCCGAAATCATCGACAAGCCGGCCTATTCCGCATTTCACGAATCGCCGCTGGCATCGTTTCTGTCGGAAAAGGGTATCGGCACGCTTGTTGTCACCGGCGCGGAAACCGACGTCTGCGTGCTCGCGACCGTGCTCGATGCTGTCGATCTGGGTTTTCGCGTCGTGCTCGTGGAGGACGCCTTGTGCAGTTCATCGGACGCTGGCCACGATGCCCTGATGACGCTCTATCGCACCCGCTTTTCCGAGCAGATCGAGCTTATCGAGACGGCGGAATTGCCGGAGCTGTGGCCAGAGGGTGCCTGAGACACGCGCCGCTTCATCCCGAAGGACCTTCGACGTCCTTTTCCTCGGGTTCCGGCAGCATACCCGTGCCAGCAGTTTTCTCCCTGTCCGTCAGCTCCGGCTTGGCATGGGGACCGGCAAGCGGCGGATCCCGGTCGGGTTTCGGCCGGCGATCCTTTTCGCGGTTCTTTGCATTACGCGCCATGCGGGCCAACGGCACTGCTCCAGCTTGGTTCCCGGGAACGCGGTGTTGTATTGCTTTGGACGACAACATGCTTCCCAGGCCGCGGTTTGCCTGCGCCAGTGACGAAGGGCTGTTCGATGCCGATCCAAATCTGCTGTGCTTGCGGTACCTCGTACCCCGATACGGCGGAGCCGCCGTCGCGTTGCCTCATCTGCGAGGATGAACGCCAGTTCGTGCCGCGCGGCGGACAGGTTTGGACGACACCGGAGAAGCTTGCCGGAGGGCACGTCAACGCGTGGCGGCAACTGGAAGGGGATCTGTTCGAAATCCATACCCATCCGCAATTCGGTATCGGCCAGCGCGCGCTGCTGTTGCGGACTCCCCAGGGTAATGTCCTGTGGGACTGTCTCAGCCTGCTGGACGATGCGACCATCTCGCTCGTTCGCGGGTTGGGCGGTCTGCGCGGGATCGCGATCTCGCACCCGCATTACTATACGCGCATGCAGGATTGGGCGCGTGCCTTCGATTGTCCGGTTCATCTCCACGCCGCCGACGCCGACTGGATCATGCGTCCCGATCCCGCGATCCGCCATTGCCATGGCGAGACGCTGGAAATTGCACAGGGCGTGACGTTGCTTCGGCTCGGCGGCCACTTTCCCGGCGGCAGCGTGCTTCACTGGGCCGGCGGTGCCGAGGGACGTGGCGCGATCTTGAGCGGGGATATTGTGCAGGTGGCGGCGGACCTCAGCCGGGTTTCATTCCTTTGGAGCTATCCCAATATGGTGCCGCTGTCGGCGGCGACGGTGCGCCGCATCGCCGACACGCTGGCCCCATGGCGGTTCGACCGGATTTACGGCGCCTTTCCCGGACGCCAGGTAGCGGCCGACGGCGCGCGCGCCGTCGAGCGATCCGCCGCGCGTTATGTCGAACTTTTGAACGCTAACCAGCCATAGACATGTGATGCGAACCACAATCGTCATGAAGCCATCGTGATAAAGGCAATTACGGGCGCCATCATTTGGCGACGATCAGGCTCGAATGTACCTGAAGTTGATGGTCGGCGGACCAATCAGGATACCCTCGTAAGGTGAGGAGGGGCGGATGGAACCGACCGATGATTTCAGACGTGCAGCATTCGCGGACGTGTTCTGCGAGCGTTGTTCGAGGCCAATGGCTATTCAGCGTCTCCGCTACGCCGACCCCACGGCTGGATTTAGCTCGGTCGACTATAAATGCCTCTCTTGCGGCCATGAGGACATAGGATCGTCTCCGGCGGAAAATCTTTCGGTCACCGCTCCTTTGGTTTGAGCCGCCGCCCGCCGCCAATCGATTTGGGCCGGCTCATCTCGGTCGTGGCATTGCTGGCGGCGCCTCGCACCATTAGGGCGATCTGCCGGCCGACGTCGTCGACGCTCAAGCGGCCGCCTGCGGTGTACCAGAACACGGTCCAGTTCATGGCGCCAAGGATCGACAGTCGGAACGCATGCCGGTCGCAATCGGCGCGCAGAGGCAAATCGTCAATGAGGCTGGCGAAGATCTGCTCGTACTCGTCGCGCTGACGGACGAGTTTTCGGACACCCTTGAGATTGTAGTAGCGCGGCGGCGTGAGGATCGCGCGAGTCACGCTGCCACCGAGCAATATCCGACAGTGGGCAACGATGGCCTCGTCGAGCCGCTTCCAGGGCTCGTTGATTCCGGCAATGGCGGTCTCCACCTCCTGGCGCATCGCCGTGAGACTTTCCTGGTGCACGGTGAAGAGCAGGTCTTCCTTGGACGGAAAGTGGTAGTACAGCGAACCGGATAGAACGCCTGACGCAGCTGCGATATCGCGGATCGACGTGCCTTCAAATCCGTTCCGCGCAAACAGTTCGGATGCTGCGGCAATGATCTGCCGGCGGCGGTCGGGGCCTTTTCGCAATGATTTCGGCTTTTTTGTACGAGCCTTCGCGCGCCCCAAGAGCTTCGTCATTTTCTTCTCAGTCCGTCAATGATGAAGAACCCGGCCGCAAACATAAGATCTGGCAAACTCCTGGCTTCCGTTCGCCTCGGCAGGGTCCGCAGAAACGATTTCGATGGATCTCAATGGATGGCCGATCTCTACACTTTTGGAGGGGTATTGTCGAGAATCGATCAAGCGACCGATAGGCGCGACAGCCTCAGCGAGCTTGCAGGGCCGTCGCGTTAACGCGGGTTCGCAGGCAGTATTCAAGCCTTCGTCGCCGACGCCGATCAGTCACACGCCAACCCGATTGAGGTAGCAAGGTCATCTATATCATGTGCTGGCATGAGGCGGACCGCGGTGCACCAAGGAACAAAGTCTTTCTCTTTCGGGCCTAGATTCGGCTAGGCTTGCTATTCAACCAAGCGAACGATAGAATAAAAAATTGCCTCGGTCTGGCTGCTTCCGACAGACTTTCGGGCGCGGAGAAGACAAGCCAGGCAGGCAAAAACGGCCGAAATTATTCCGCCGACATGGGGCGCCGACGTCTTCTAGACCCAGGGAGAAATCAATGTCTGATTTCCTGATCGAGCATACGCCGTCCGCCTACAAATACCCGCTGCTGATCAAGCACCTTCTTCACGCGCCGATAACGCAGTCGGCCGATCAGGAGATCGTCTACCGTGATCTCAGCCGCTACACCTATCGAGATCTGCGCGAACGAATCGGACGTCTTGCGAGTGGTCTCACTTCGAAAGGCGTCCGTCGCGGCGATGTCGTCGGCGTGCTGGATTGGGATAGCCACCGCTACCTGGAATCCTATTTTGCAATCCCGATGCTCGGCGCCACGCTTCAAACCGTCAATATCCGGCTGTCACCCGAGCAGGTTTTGTTCACGCTCAATCACGCGCGTCCCAAGCTGCTGCTGGTGAACGTCGAGTTTCTTTCATTAATCGAGCAGTTGCAGGGGCAGCTTGAATCCGTCGAGGGCATCATTCTGATGTCGGATGATGGCGTGTTTCCGAACAGCCCGATCAAGACCGTCGGTCATTATGAGGAGATGCTGGCAAAGAGTTCACCCGATTTCACGTTCGAGGATTTCGACGAGAATACCCGCGCGACGACGTTTTACACCACAGGAACCACCGGCGCGCCCAAGGGTGTCTACTTCAGCCATCGCCAGCTTGTGCTTCACACGCTGATCGATCTGGTCGGGTTCGGCTCGCCGGCGCGGCAAGGGCGATTTCACGGCGAAGACGTGTATATGCCGATCACGCCGATGTTTCACGTCCACGGCTGGGGATTGCCCTATGCCGCGACCGCAGCGGGCGTAAAACAGGTCTATCCCGGCCGGTATCAACCCGAACTTCTCTTGAACCTGATCAAGACCGAGGGCGTGACGTTTAGCCATTGCGTTCCGACGATCCTGCAAATGCTGCTGTCGGCTCCCAACAGCAAGGATATCGATCTTTCCAAACTGAAAATGGTGATCGGGGGCGCGGCGCTGACCAAAGCGCTGGCCAAGGCCGCGATGCAGCGCGGCATCGACATCTTTGCCGGTTACGGCATGTCGGAGTCCGGCCCCATCCTGACGATCGCGCAGCTCAAGGAGCATGAGCTCACCGGTGACCTTGACGCAGAGGCCGAGCTTCGCACCAAGACCGGAACACCGGTGCCGCTGGTCGACTTCCGCATCGTGGATGCCGAGATGAAAGAGGTCGCTCACGACGGCCGCACCGCAGGAGAGATCGTCGTGCGTGCGCCGTGGCTGACGATGGGATATCTCAACAATCCTGCGTCTTCGGAAAAGCTCTGGGAGGGTGGTTACCTTCACACCGGCGACATCGGCACCATGACCGAGCACGGCGTCGTCCAGATTACCGACCGGATCAAGGACGTGATCAAAACCGGAGGTGAATGGATTTCGTCGATCGAGTTGGAGGACATCCTGCTCCAAATGCCAAGCCTGAGCGAGGCAGCCATCATCGGCGTGGCGGATGCCAAATGGGGCGAGCGCCCGCTCGCCATCCTTGTCGCCCGTCCCGGCGGCAGCGTGGATGATGCGGCCGTGCAGAAGCACGTCAAAGCCTATGCCGATAAGGGCGTGATCTCGCGTTTCGCCATTCCGGACAGGGTCATGTTTGTCGAAGCGCTCGACAAGACAAGCGTCGGCAAGATCGACAAGAAGGTGCTGCGCACGAAATACGGGGACGGTTAGCCGGAAGCAGTAAATCCGGATTCGTATCTTTTTGATCGATTGTTTGATTAATCCAAGCTGGTCTGACCATGATTTGAGCCCAACAACAACGTGGATAGCCGGCAAAACAGCTCCACACATGAATCAACAGATACCGGGAGGAAAAAATGGTCGACAAGACAGTCATGGATATGTTCGCCGACATGGCGAAGCAGATTAATCTGCCGAGGATCGATTACGAGACGTTTCTCGACATCCACCGCAAGAACCTCGAGGCGATGCAGAAATCCGCGGCCGTGCTATCGGAGGGTGGGCGCGCGGTTCTCGCGAAGCAACAGGAAATCCTGGCGGAGGTGGGGCGCGAGGCGCGGCAACTGATCGCCGACTTCAAGCCAGGCGGTTCTCCTCAGGAAGTTGCGACCAAGCAGGCGGAATTGGCCAAGCGTGTGTTCGAAGCGGCAGTCAGGAATACCAGGGACGTCGCAGAACTGGTCCAGAAATCGAGCAGCGAAGCCCCCAAGATCGTTCTTGATCGGATGCGCGAGAGCTTTGCCGAAGCGCGGGCGGCCATCGAGTCCAAGAAGGCCTGATACGCGACATCCTTCGTATCGGAGGCGGGCACGAACAGGCTCTGCTGCAACGCGGGAGAATTTGACGGGGCCCGTCTCGGGTACAAGGCCCGTGACTTCGCAATGATCCGGCTTGCAGTGGCCGGCCCAAAGGTCCGTACTGGCGGCCGGCGCGGAACGCCGCGAATATGTCGCGAGGCTGTTGCCGATACCGAACGCTGAAACGTCTAACTCGAGGGTGAGCGTCAAGATGAAGAAAGAGGACGTGCTCAAGCAGTACACAACGCCTACAGGAGCTCCGGCTTTTGTTCCAGGCCCGCATCGCTTCACATCGCGCGAGTATCTGAACATCACCTACCGGACGGATCGGGAAGCTCTCGTCAAGCAGGTGCCCGAGCCGCTTGAAGTCGACGAGCCGCTGGTGCGCTTCGAAGTGATGAACATGCCCGACACCACGGGATACGGTTCGTATGTTGAGTGCGGGCAGGCCGCGGTCGTGCGGCACAAGGAAGAAGTCGGCGAATACATTATCGGGATGTATCTCGACAACCTGCCGGCAATTGCCGCGGGCCGCGAGCTTAGTGCTTTCCCGAAGAAGCTCGGTTCAGCGAAGCTGTTCGTCGATTCCGATACGCTGGTAGGCACGCTGGACTACGGCACGCTGAGCGTGGCCCGCGCGACGATGGGCTACAAGCATAAGCCGATGGATCTGGAAAAGGCGCGGCAGGAAATCTGCGTGCCCACCTTCATGCTGAAAATTCTTCCGAGCTACGAGAAGCGCCCACGCATTTGCGAACTGGTTCGCACCGAGATCACCAATATCTCAGTGAAGGGTGCGTGGCGAGGGCCGGCCCGGCTGCAACTGTTCGAGCATGTTCTGGCGCCGCTCGCGGACCTTCCCGTGCGTGAGATCATTTCGGCCACGCACATCCTGACGGATCTCACGCTTTCGCCGGCCGCAGTCATCTACGACTATCTCACTGACAGCGCGTCTTCGGCCAGTTCAAAGAGATAGGCGAACGTCATGGCCACAGCTCAGCAGGATATTCTGAACCGATATTCGAAGGTTACCGTGATCGGCGCCGGCGTCATCGGCGCGTCGTGGACGGCGCTCTTTCTGGCGCACGGCCTGGCGGTGGTTGTTAACGATCCGCGCCCGGACGTCGAGAGCATCGTCCGCGACTATATCCGCAACAATCTGTCGACGCTCAAGGAGCTTGGGCTGCCGACGGACAATCTGGAAAAGAAGCTGAGCTTCGAGGCCGATCTCGAACGCTCGGTCGCGGGCGCCGATCTTGTACAGGAAAATGGACCGGAGCGGATCGAGTTCAAGCAGGACTTATGGGGACGCATCGGCAAAGTCGTGGGAGAGCACGCGCTGATGCTTTCGTCGAGCTCCGCCAAGACCGCGACGGAGCAGGCGCTCGAGATGTCCCGGCCCGAGCGGCTGCTGGTGGGGCATCCCTTCAACCCGCCCCATTTGATTCCGTTGGTCGAAGTCGTTCCCGGCGAGCAAACAAGCCCGGAGGCGGTGGATGACGCGGTCGCGTTCTACGCGGCGCTCGGCAAGGTGCCGCGCGTCGTGCGCAAGGAAATGCCCGGCTTTGTCGCAAACCGGCTGCAACGAGCGATCTTCCGGGAATGCTGCTACCTGGTCATCCAGGGCGTCGTCAAAGTCGACGAACTCGATGACATCGTGACGAGTTCGATCGGCTTGCGCTGGGCGGCGGACGGTCCGTTCCGCTCGTTCCATCTCGGTGGCGGTGCGGGTGGGTTCAAATCGTTCTTCAAGCAGTTCGGTCCGGGTCTCAACGAGGCTTGGAAGAACATGGCGCCGGTCAATCTGGATGAGGCCGCGCAGGACAAGATCATCGCGCAGGCTGAGGCATCCTTCGCCGCGCAACCTCCTGAGCAACTCGAAAGCAAGCGCGACGCCAAGCAACTGGCGATCATTCGCGCGCTCAAGGCGGTGAAGGCAGGCAAATAACATACGCCGCAATGCCGTCATCCAGGCCGGAACGGAGCGCAATCAACGGGAGGAACGAGATGGGACTTTTGTTCGAAGGTTTGAAGGTGCTTGATTGCGGCAGCTTCATCGCAGCGCCGGCAGCGGCCACGATTCTGTCGGACTTCGGTGCCGATGTCATCAAGATCGAGCCGCCTGGAGCAGGAGATCCTTACCGGCATCTCACGAAGCTTCCCGGCCATCCCAAGAGCGATCAGAATTATGCGTGGATGCTCGGTTCGCGCAATAAGCGCAGCCTCGCGGTCGATATGGCGAAACCTGAGGGCAAGATCGCGATCCAGCGTCTTGCCTCGCAGGCAGATGTCTTCATCACCAACTATCCCGCCTCCGTCCGCAAAAAGCTTGGCATCGGCTATGAAGCACTGTCGGCGCTGAACGACAGGCTCATCTACGCGTCGTTCTCCGGCTATGGCGAAAACGGCGCCGAGGCGACCAAGCCGGGCTTCGATGTCACGGCGTGGTGGGCGCGGTCGGGCTTGATGGACACCGTTCGCGCGTCGTCGGAGTCGGTGCCGGTACGACCCGCGAACGGCATGGGCGATCACTCTGCGGGTTTCACGCTCTATTCCGGCATCGTGATGGCGCTTTATCAGCGTCAGAATACGGGCAAGGGTACGGAGGTGTCGTCGTCGCTGGTGGCGAACGGACTTTGGGCCAACGGCTACAACGCGCAAGCCGCATTGTGCGGCGCGACCTTCACAGACCGTCCGGCACGCGAGGTCGCATTCAATGCGCTGACGAACTACTACAAGTGTCGTGACGGTCGCTGGCTGATCCTGACCATTCTCAATGAAGAAAAGCAGTGGCCGGAATTCATGAAGTGTCTCGATCGTGAGGATCTGATCGATGACCCGCGCTTTACCAAGAAGGTGGATCGTTTGACGCGCTCGCGCGAACTGATCGCATTGCTCGACAAGGAGTTCGAGAAGAAGGATCGCGCGGAATTGCGCAAGCGCCTGACGGAAAGGGGGATCGTGTTCGACGTTGTGGCCACGCCGGAGGATATTCCGTCAGACCAGCAGCTCCTCGATAACGACATTCTTATTCCCTTCGCCGGCAGCGAAATAAAGACGATCAATAGCCCGATTGCTTTGCGGGGCGTAGACAAGGTGCAACCAAGGATGCCGCCTTCGGTGGGCCAGCACAGCGATGAGGTGCTGAAGGAAGTGGGTTTCGATGCGGCGACGATCGCCCAGATGCGCGCCGCCGGCGCCATTGGCTGAGTAACGACCACCACAACGTATTTCCAGTCCATCAGGAGCGAGGCATGAAAATCGAAGAGCTGTTCTCGGTTCGGGGGAAGGTCGCTCTGGTCACCGGCGGAAGTCGCGGCCTCGGCGAAATGATCGCCCGCGCCTACGTTGAAAACGGCGCCAAGGTCTATATCACCGCGCGGCGCGCGGATGCCTGCGAGGCACTTGCAAAAGAGCTGTCGCAGATCGGTGAATGTATCGCGATCCCGGCCGACCTGTCACGCATGGAAGAGATCGCACGCCTTTCCGGCGAACTTCACACGCGGGAGAAGAAGCTCGACATTCTGGTCAACAATGCAGGCGCAAGCTGGGGCGCGACCTTCGCCGAGTTCCCCGAGAATGGTTGGGACAAGGTGATGGATCTCAACGTGAAGTCGGTGTTCTTCCTGACCCAGAGTCTGCTCGATCTCCTGGAAGCGGCGGGATCGGCGAATTCCTATTCGCGGGTGATCAATATTGGCTCGATCGAGGGCATCAGGACGTCGCATCTCGAAGCCTACTCCTATGCCGCGTCGAAGGCCGGCGTGAACCATCTCACGCGCATCATGGCGAAGTTCCTCGCGCCGAAGCACATCGCGGTTAATGCGATTGCGCCTGGTTACTTCCCGTCGAAAATGACGGACGCGATCGATGAGCATGGTGCGAAGGAGGTCGTCGATGACGCGCCCATGAAACGCATGGGACATGCGGACGATCTCGCTGGCATCGCCATCTACCTCGCCTCGAGGGCCAGCGGCTTCGTCTGCGGTGCGGTCATTCCGGTCGACGGTGGATTGGCCACGACGGCCTGAGGCTCGTGCTCTAGGGCAAGACTTGGGCGAGTACGGACTTCACGAACCTCCCAAAAAGCTGACGCCGCAGCATGCGGCGCCTTT
>Ga0307312_10000060_pt1 | contig 37329 bp, 26 predicted proteins | sample ER_DNA_202_FD_194489 | JGI IMG/M metagenome (GOLD analysis project Ga0307312, IMG submission 194489) | Bulk soil microbial communities from the East River watershed near Crested Butte, Colorado, United States - ER_DNA_202 | ecosystem: Environmental > Terrestrial > Soil > Floodplain | place... | reverse complement strand
GCTGGCCATGCTGCTCAACCGTAATTTCCGCGGCAAGGCTTTCACCCGTGCTTTCATCCTGCTGCCCTTCATCATCCCGACCGTGCTCTCGACTTTCGCCTGGAAGTGGATGTTCGACCCGACATTCAGCGTTCTCAATTGGCTGCTCTACCATCTCGGCTTGATCACCGGTCGGATCAATTGGCTGGGCGATCCAGACCTCGCCATGATCTCGATCATCATCGTCAACATCTGGCGCGGGGTGCCGTTCTTCGCCATCAGCCTGCTCGCCGGTCTGCAGACCATCAGTCCCGAACTCAGCGAGGCCGCCGCCATCGACGGCGCCAAGCCGTGGCAGCGGTTCTGGCACATCACCTGGCCGCTGCTGCTGCCTGTGACCATGGTCGTCGTGCTGTTCTCCGTGATTCAGACCTTCGCCGACTTCCAGATCGTCTATGTGATGACAGGCGGCGGACCGGCCAACGCAACGCACCTGTTCGCCACCTACGCCTATCAGATCGGCATCGGCACCGGCCTTTTGAGCGAGGGCGCCGCCATCTCGCTCGCCATGTTTCCGATCCTGTTTCTGGTCGTCATCATCCAACTTCTCTACATCCGCCGCGTAGAGGTCCGCTGAGCCATGATCGAAGGCGCAAGGTGGAGAAAGTGGGTGTTCTTCTACGTCCCGATGGCGCTGTTCCTGCTTTTCCTGCTGTTTCCGTTCTACTGGATGGTGATCACTTCGGTGCGGCCGGATGGCGAACTTTACCGGCCCTGGAATTCGATCAACTACAATCCGTTCTGGACCTGGAAACCGACCTGGGACCACGTCAGATACCTGTTCGAGGAGACGCTGTTTGCATCGTGGCTGTGGAACACGACGTTCATCGCGCTCGCATCAACCGCTATCTCGCTCGTGTGTGGCGTGTTCGCCGGCTATGCGCTGTCGAGGCTGAACTTTCCATTTGCCGGCAGCCTGGGCACCGGCATCTTCATCACCTATCTGGTGCCTCAGACGCTGCTGTTCATCCCGCTGGCCGAGATCATCCGCAACTATCGGCTGGGTGATACGCCCTGGTCACTGATTCTGACCTATCCGACCTTTCTTATTCCGTTCTGCACCTGGCTGATGATGGGCTACTTCAAGGCAGTACCCAAGGAGCTCGAGGAGTGCGCGCGCATTGACGGAGCCTCGCGCTGGCAGGCCATGCTCTACATCGTCATCCCGGTGGCGATTCCGGGCATCCTCTCGGCCGGCATCTTCGCTTTCACGCTGTCGTGGAACGAGTTCATCTATGCACTTGTCTTCCTGTCCTCGCCTGAGCAGAAGACCGTGCCGGTCGGCGTCACGTCGGAGCTGATCCGCGGCGATGTATTCTACTGGGGACCACTGATGGCTGGCGCCCTGCTCGGATCGATCCCGGTTGCGATCGCCTATTCGTTTTTCGTCGAGCACTACGTCGCGGGATTGACCGGATCGGTGAAGGGCTGAAAGCAACCCGGACATCGGGATTGAAAAAGCGCGATGCAGAATGTGCACAGGTGGTTGGGAGGCAGGTGAGAGCCAATGGGACAGGTCGTCCTCAAGGGGATCAACAAGTTCTACGAGAGCGTGCACGCTGTCAAAGACTTCAATCTGCAGATCCGCGACAAGGAGTTCGTGGTGTTCGTCGGACCGTCCGGCTGCGGCAAGACCACGACGCTGAGGATGATCGCCGGGCTGGAAGCGATCAGCTCCGGCGATATCTCAATCGACGGCAACGTCGTCAATGAACTGGCGCCCATGGACCGCGACATCGCCATGGTGTTCCAGAACTACGCGCTCTACCCGCATATGAGCGTGTACGACAACATGGCGTTCGGCCTGAAGATGCGCAAATTCGCAAGGCCCGAGATTGACAAGCGCGTGCGCGACGCGGCCGACATCCTCGGCATCGGCGAATTGCTAAAGCGCAAGCCGCGCCAGCTCTCCGGCGGCCAGCGCCAGCGCGTGGCTTTGGGCCGCGCCATCGTGCGCCACCCCCGTGTGTTCCTGTTCGACGAGCCGCTGTCGAACCTCGATGCCAAGCTGCGGGTGCAGATGCGCGTTGAGCTCAAGAAGCTACATCTGCGTCTCGGTACCACTGCCATCTACGTTACCCACGATCAGGTCGAGGCCATGACGCTGGGTGACCGGGTCGTCGTCATGAAGGACGGCGTGGTGCAGCAGGTGGGGGAGCCGCTGGAACTGTACAACCAGCCCGCCAACAAGTTCGTCGCCGGCTTCATCGGCTCTCCGGCGATGAATTTCGCCGCCGTTACAGTGACCGAGGCGAACGGATCGCTGATGGCCGAGAACTCCGGCTTGCGCATCAAGCTGCCGGACCAGACCGCGCAGCGCCTGCGCGGCCATATCGGCCACCAGGTCACGCTCGGCGTGCGCCCGGAAGACCTCACCGTGGCGGGCGCCGCCGATCTCGACCACCCGTGCTTCGATGCCGTGATCGAGGTGGTCGAGCAACTCGGCTCGGAAATCCTGCTCGATATGAAGGTCGGCGAGGGCGTCATGGTGGCGAGCGTTGAGCCGACCGTGCGGGTGAAGGTGCGCGACAAGCTGCGCGTTGCCATGCGCCCTTCCAGGCTTCACGTTTTCGACGCGAAGACCGAGGCGGCAATCTGACGCCGGCGGAATCTCGAGATGATCCAGCGAAGAGATTCCGGGTTCGCGCTAATGCGCGCCCCGGAATGACGACCGAGCTATTCGCCGCTGCCGAAACGCCGCGACCACCATCCCGCACGGCGGGGCTGGGTATCGGTGGTTGTCTCGGAAGCGGGCTGGGCAGCCGGGGCGGAGGGCGCCGCCGGCTCTGTCTGGCTGGGAGTGACGGGTAGCGCCGCATCACGCGGGGCATCGACCAGGAAGCTCACCTTCTCGCGCACGGTCGAACGACGCCGTGCGGCTCTTTCGGCCTCTTGAGCGGTTTCCACCTCGGCGGGCGCACGAGCCGGCTCCTGCTGTCCATGATCCGCCTGTTGTGGCTCGGGCGTTGGTGCGATGGATTGAGGTTGAACCTCCGGCACCGACGGCTCGGCCGGATTGCCGTCGAAATCGGCCACCGCGCTGGCTGCTTCCGGGGCCGGCGCCGGCCTGAGTTCGTCGACAATCGATCCGGCCAGACCGTCCTCCGGGCCGCCGCGCCGCCGGCGTCCGCCACGACGTCCGCGCCGCCGCGGCCGCCGCTCGCCGCCGGCCGCCTGATCGGTGCGAGCCAGGCTGGGCTGCTCATCGGATTCGTCTTCGTCGGTTTCGCTCTCATCGGCAATGACACCGGGTATCGCGACCGCGTCGAATGGGGTGCGCGCGGCGTCATTGTTGTCGCGTGGAGGTCCGCCTTCGCGCGCCTCGCCGGGACGGCCGCGCCGTCGCCGCCGCCGCTTGCGCTTGTGGCCATCCGCTTCCGTCTCACTGCCGCCGTCTTCGCCGGCCGCGGAATCCTCGACCAGGCCTTCGGTCTCCTCGGTTTCCACCTCCGATTCGACTTCGATGTCGAATGGCTCTTCCCCGTCGAACGTTTCCTCTGACTGCGGGGGGGACGCCGCAACCTGCGCCGCCAGCAGCGCCTTGGCGGCCTCCAGCGTATGCACCTGCTCGCCGCGATCGATGACAAACGACTGCTGGCCGCTCACGGTCGGGTCGGCGATCACGGCAAGCGTCACCTTGAAGCTGCTTTCGAGATCGCGCAGGTGGCCGCGCTTGTGGTTGAGGACGTAAAGCGCAACGTCGGTCCGGGTGCGCACCACGAGATTGTGGGTCGCGCCCTTCATCAGAATTTCCTCCAGCCCGCGCAGCAACTGCAGCGCCACCGAAGATACCGAACGCACATGGCCGCTGCCGCCGCATTGCGGGCAGGGTTCCGTCGAACTCTCCAGCACGCTGGCGCGAATCCGTTGCCGCGACATTTCGAGCAGGCCGAAATGCGAGATGCGCCCGACCTGGATTCGGGCGCGGTCCTGCCGCAGACAGTCGCTGAGCTTGCGCTCGACCGCGCGGTTGTTGCGCTTCTCGTCCATATCGATGAAGTCGATGACGATCAGGCCCGCGAGGTCGCGCAAGCGCAGCTGCCTTGCGACTTCCTCGGCGGCTTCGAGATTGGTCTTGAGCGCGGTATCCTCGATGTGATGCTCACGGGTCGAGCGGCCGGAATTGACGTCGATCGAAACCAGCGCTTCGGTCTGGTTGATCACGATGTAGCCGCCGGACCGCAATTGCACCGTCGGCGAGAACATCGCATCGAGCTGGCTCTCGACCCCCATCCGCGAGAACAACGGCTGGCCGTCGCGGTATTGTTTGACCGCGCGCACATTCGACGGCATCAGCATCTTCATGAAATCGCGCGCTTCCTGGTAGCCGGCCTCGCCGGCGACCAGGATTTCATCGATCTCTTTGGTGTAGAGGTCGCGCAGCGATCGCTTGATCAGCGAGCCCTCCTCGTAGACGAGGGTCGGCGCCTGCGACTTGAGGGTCATGTCGCGCACGGTTTCCCACATCCGGATCAGATACTCGAAGTCGCGCTTGATTTCGGGCTTGGTGCGGGAAGCGCCCGCGGTGCGCAGAATGATGCCCATGCCCTCGGGCACATCGAGATCCTGCACCACCTCCTTCAGCCGCGAGCGATCCTGCGCAGAGGTGATCTTGCGGCTGATGCCACCGCCGCGCGCGGTGTTGGGCATCAACACCGCATAGCGCCCGGCCAGCGACAGATAGGTCGTCAGCGCCGCGCCCTTGTTGCCGCGCTCTTCCTTGACCACCTGCACCAGCATCACCTGACGGCGTTTTATCACTTCCTGAATCTTGTACTGACGCCGTGGCCGGAAGGCGCGCTCCGGCACCTCTTCCAGGACGTCGTCGCCGCCGACCGATTCGACTTCTTCCTCGGCGTCGTCGGCCTCATCTTCATCATCCTGGATGATCTGGTCGCCAGGCGGTGGCTCGGCTTGTTCGCCGCGATCCAATGCGGCCCCGCCATCGGCATGTTCGGTCGGTTTACCGCCGCCATCTCCGGCTCGCGCCGCTTCATCGGCCTGGATAGCGTCTTCGTGTCCATACGCTTCGTGATGTTCATCATGCGCGTGTGCTTCGTGAGCTTCTGCAGCGCCATCAGGTGCAGCGGCCGACGCCTCGATGGCGGCCGTATCGGGCAGCGTTATCGCCGCCAGCGTCTCGCTCGCTTGAACATCGCCATGCTCGTGATCAGGGTGATCGTGCTCATCGTGAGCATGTTCACGATCGTGCACCTGCTCGCCATGCTCATGATGGTCGCGCTCATGATCTTCCGCATCGGCGCGGTGATGTTCGGTGTCGTGGGCGTCATCGCCTTCGCCGTGCAGCTTTTGCGCGGGTTCTTCCAGGTGTTCCTGGCGTTCTTCCTGGCCTTCCCGCCCCTCATGGGACTGGGCGGCCAGCGATGTGTCGGTGCTCGCGTGCTCGACGACTTCGCTCTGGATGCGCTCGCCATTGCCGCGTCGGCGCGAGTTGCGGTGGCGCGGACGGCGGCGATTGGAGCGGTTTTCGCTCTCCTCCTCGGCCTCGCGATGGGCGCGTTCATCCGCCTCGATCAGCGCCTGGCGATCGGCGACCGGAATTTGATAATAGTCCGGATGAATTTCGCTAAAGGCCAGAAAGCCGTGACGGTTGCCGCCGTACTCGATGAAGGCCGCCTGCAGCGACGGTTCTACGCGGGTGACCTTGGCGAGATAGATGTTGCCGCGCAGTTGCTTGCGCTGAGCGGTCTCGAAATCAAATTCTTCGACGCGATTGCCGCGGACCACAACGACCCGGGTCTCTTCCGGGTGGGTGGCGTCGATCAACATTTTGTTGGGCATTTTGGAACTCATGACGGCGGCGGGCGCGTAGTACCGTGAGCGCGTATCGCGCGGCCGGGTGACGCGACGGTCCACCTGATTCGGGGGTGAGGGGAAGGCCGAAACGCAACCCCGAGCGCCGGTCCGAACGGGATCCGGACGGAGCAAAACGACGCGCAGAACTTCCGCTCCGCGTCGGCGCGAGTCTTCCGTGGATCATGGTCGGCAACAAAGTCTGGCGCATCAAGCGTCGGCCCGTCTGAACACGTTGGCGGCAAGTCACCGCCTTGTCTGTCGCTGAAGGCCCGGCGCGGCGCCAAAGCGCTCGCCGGCCATCGTAATCGGGCCCTCATGGGTCCGGATAATCGGTCATGCCGTCTCTGAAACCGTCCCTGGAACAAGATGGTAACCTGGGACCGGACGCCGCTCGGGCTCGAAACCGCCGCTCCGTGTCAGCCGCGCGCTGCGCTGGCTGTGGAGGGGTCGGAAAGACGCTGGAATCTCCAGAATTCGAAGGTTCCGGCGCTGCACCGGGAGGCTGAACGCGACACAACCGGAAGTTTTAACCGTCAGCCCCTTTTACATACGTGGATTGGGGCCTGCGTGCAAGGGAAGCGTCGCAGCGCGGCAACACTTCGCCTTATTCGCTGTTAGAGCTTAAGCTGTGGTTAATCCTGTGGTTCTATTGCGGTAAGAGGGCTGCTCGGAGGCACGGATTCGTTGGCGAGCCGCGCAAATCGTGGTGTTTTGTTGAGTTTTGCGCTAGTGTGCGCCGCAGCATTGCTGTGTTCCCATGCACCCCCCGCCGGTGCGGCGGAAGATCAATCACCCACCCCGAGCGCCGCGCCGAACTTTCCGGTTGCCTCTGCCGCCCGCCTGGCCGGCGACAGCAAGCAGACCCGCTTCATTCTCGACCTCGACAAGACCATCCAGTTTTCCGCTTTCGCGCTTGCCGACCCGTACCGGGTGGTCGTCGATATGCCCCAGGTCAGCTTTCAGCTTGCTGCCGGAACTGGCAGCGCGGGGCGCGGGCTGATCAAGGCGTTTCGCTATGGCCTGGTCATGCCGGGCGGGTCGCGGATCGTGTTCGATCTCACCGGCCCGGCCAAAATCGCAAACTCCCATGTGCTCGACGCCGCCAACGGCCAGCCGCCGCGGCTGGTGCTGGAGCTCGAACAAGTCGATCGCACCAGCTTCGTTCAGTCGCTCGCGGCTGCAAGCCGGCCCGAGCTGAGGCCCGCCATCGCTGACGCCGCAGACACTGCCGCCGTCACAGACTCGGCCGCGACGGCCAAGCCCGCCGCGCCCGCGGATCTACGTCCCGTGGTCGTCATCGATCCCGGCCATGGCGGCATCGACAATGGCACCCAGGCCGGTGGCGAAAGCGAAAAGAGCCTGGTGCTCGGATTCGGGCTGGCGCTGCGCGACCGCCTTGAGAAAAGCGGCAAATACCGCGTCGTCATGACCCGCACCGACGATACCTTCATCCCGTTGGCCGACCGTGTCAGGATCGCTCGCAATCAATCGGCGGCGTTGTTTGTCTCGATCCACGCCGACGCCTTGCCGCGGCGCGAGGGCGACGCCCGGGGCGCCACCATCTATACCCTGTCGGACCGTGCCTCCGACGCAGAGGCCGAAAGGCTCGCGGAAGCGGAAAACAAGGCTGATGCCATTGGTGGGGTCAACCTGACCGAGGAGCCGACCGACGTCGCCGACATTCTGATCGATCTCGCGCAGCGCGAGACCCGCACATTCTCGAACCGGTTCGCACGCCTGTTGATGGGCGAGATGAAGAATACCGTGCGGATGCACAAGCGCCCGCTCAAATCCGCGGGCTTCAGAGTCCTGAAGGCCCCCGACGTGCCCTCGGTGCTGATCGAGCTCGGCTACGTCTCCAACAAGGGCGACCGCGAGCACCTGGTCTCCGAGAACTGGCGTTCCCGGACCGTCGGATCGATGGCGCAGGCAATCGACACCTTTCTTGCCAAACGCCTGGCGACGGCTGGACCGGCGAACTGAAAAGGGCCTCTTCCGCGGGGGAAGCCCTAGTTTGGCCACAGCGGCGGCCCTATAAAAAAACTACCGCGAGGTCTTTGGAATCAATCAAAATCCCCTCGCGGCCAATGTATTATGGGGCTTGAGCGGAATGGCAAATCGTTCCGCCTTAGGCGTTCAAGCTGAGGAACACGCCGGCTGTTGCGGCGCAAGGGTTGAAACGGAAATTCGCTGATGCGCTTGCTGGTACGGTTCATGGGTTTCTTGTTCGCCGCCGGGACCGTGGTGTTTCTGGTCGGCGTCGCCGCCACGGCGGGGCTGATCTGGCATTTTTCCAAGGACTTACCGGACTATTCGCAGCTTCAGGATTATGAGCCGCCGGTGATGACGCGCGTTCATGCCTCCGATGGCGCGCTGCTCGGCGAATATTCCAAGGAACGCCGCCTGTATCTGCCGATCCAGGCGGTTCCGAAAATGGTCATCAACGCCTTTCTGGCTGCCGAAGACAAGAATTTCTACGAGCACGGCGGCATCGATTTTTCCGGCATGGCGCGCGCAGCCGTGATCTACGCGCAGAATTACGGCTCCAACCGCCGGCCGCAGGGCGCATCCACCATTACCCAACAGGTCGCGAAGAACTTTCTTTTGACCAACGAGGTGTCGTTCACCCGCAAGATCAAGGAAGCCTTGCTGGCAATGCGGATCGAGCGCACTTACTCCAAGGACAAGATCCTCGAACTCTATCTCAACGAAATCTATCTGGGTCTTGGCGCCTACGGCGTCGCCGCGGCATCGCTCGTCTATTTCGACAAATCGGTCAACGAACTTACCGTCGCGGAAGCCGCTTACTTGGCAGCCTTGCCGAAAGCGCCGGCGGCGCTGCATCCGGTGCGCAATCGCGACCGCGCGATCGAGCGGCGCAACTACGTGGTCGACCGTCTTCTGGAAAATGGCTGGATCAAGCAGGCCGACGCCGACAAGGCCCGCAAGGATCCATTGACGGTGACCAACCGAACCAATGCCGCGCATATCTTTGCCGGCGAATATTTTGCCGAGGAAGTGCGCCGCGACGTGTTCGAGCGCTACGGCGAAAAGAAACTCTATGAAGGTGGCCTGTCGGTACGCACCACGCTCGATCCCAAGCTGCAGGTGATGGCACGCAAGACCATGACCGCCGGCCTCGTCAACTTCGATGAGGCGCAGGGCTGGCGCGGCGCGATCAGCAAACTCGATATCTCCGGTGATTGGGGCGTCAAGCTTGCCGACGTCAAATCGCTGTCGGATATCTCGCCGTGGCGGCTGGCGGTAGTGCTGGAGATCAGCGACCAGTCGGCGCGAATTGGTTTCCAGCCCGGCCGCGAGCTGGGCGGTGCCGTGAGCAAGGAACGGCAGACCGGTCTGATCGCGCTCGAGGGCGTCAGATGGGCCAAGGCGGCGTCGGGGCCGACGCGCTTCAAGACGCCGACGGCGGTGTCGCAAGTGCTTTCACCGGGCGACGTCGTCTATGCCGACCCGTTGATCGCCAAGGATGGCGCGCGGGTCGAGGGCCAGTTCCGGCTGCGCCAGCTGCCCGAGGTTTCCGGCGCGATGGTGGTGATGGATCCATGGACCGGCCGGGTGCTGGCAATGGTCGGCGGATTCTCGTTCGACCAAAGCCAGTTCAACCGCGCCACGCAGGCCTACCGGCAGCCGGGATCTTCCTTCAAACCGCTGGTGTACTCTTCCGCCCTCGACAACGGATATACGCCGTCGACCGTGGTAGTCGATGCGCCGATCGAAATCGATCAGGGGCAGGGCGCGGGCGTCTGGCGTCCGGAGAACTATTCGACCGGCAAGTATCGTGGCCCCACGACGCTGCGTAATGCTCTGAGGTGGTCGCTTAACACCGTGACGGTGCGGCTGGCTCAGGATATCGGCATGCCCTTGATCGGCGAATATGCCAAGCGCTTCGGCGTCTATGATGAATTGCCGAATTATCTTTCCTACGCACTCGGCGCCGGCGAGACCACGGTGATGCGAATGGTGACGGCCTATTCGATGTTCGCCAACGGCGGCCGGCGGGTGAAGTCGACGCTGATTGACCGAATTCAGGATCGCTACGGCCGCACCATTTTCAAGCATGATGCGCGGGAATGCCGGGGCTGCGACGCCCCCGGCGGCTGGAAGAACCAACCCGAGCCCCAGCTGGTCGACCGCAGGGAGCAGGTGCTGGATTCAATGACGGCCTACCAGATCACCTCGATGATGGAAGGCGTGGTCCAGGCCGGCACGGCGACGGTGGTGAAGGAAGTCGGCAAGCCGATCGCCGGCAAGACCGGCACCACCAACGACGAAAAGGACGCCTGGTTCATCGGCTTCTCGCCCGACATCGTGGTCGGCATCTATATGGGCTACGACAAGCCGCGCAATCTCGGCAAGGGTGCGACAGGCGGCCATCTTGCCGCGCCGATCGCCAAGGATTTTCTGAAGCTTGCGCTCGCCGACAAGCCGGCGATCCCGTTCAAGGTGCCGGCCGGGATCAAGCTGATCCGCGTCGATCAGATGAGCGGCATGCGGGTCGGTCCGGGCGAGGGCGGCAGGACCATCCTGGAAGCCTTCAAGCCGGGTACCGCGCCGCCGGATAATTACTCGGTGATCGGCGTTGCCGATGCCGACGGCCGTTCGCTGCCGCCACCCGATGCGGATCGCAGCCTGTTCCTTCCCGGCACTGGCCGGCTGTATTAGCGTTGCGCTTTGCGGCGCCCGCCGCTACATCCCTCGCAGCATTTAAGAGAGCGGCGCTTACGCCGCTGATCAGAGAACTCCCATGCGTGCAGAAGTCGAACGTCTGGTCGAAGAGATCAAGCAGTCAGTCGGGCTGCTGAGGAGGCATCTTTGACGTCGAAAAATCCACGGCGCGTCTCGCCGAGCTGAACAAGCTCGCGGAAGATCCCAATCTCTGGAACGATCCCCAGAAGGCGCAGAAGCTGATGCAGGAGCGCACCTCGCTGGAGGATGCGCTCGACGGCATCGGCAAGGTCGAGCGCGAACTCGAGGACGATATCGGGATGATCGAGCTCGGCGAAGCCGAGAACGATCAGGGCGTGGTTGCCGAGGCCGAGGCCGCGCTGAAAAACCTGAAGAAGGAAGTCGCGCGCCGCGAACTTGAGGCGCTGCTGTCGGGGGAGGCCGATCGCTTCGACTCCTACCTCGAGGTGCATGCTGGCGCCGGTGGAACCGAGAGCCAGGACTGGGCCGCGATGCTGCTGCGCATGTATACGCGCTGGGCCGAAAAGCACGGTTTCAAGATCGAATATCTGGAGGAAACACAAGGCGAAGAGGCCGGCATCAAATCCGCCACCATCCAGATCAGCGGTCACAACGCCTATGGCTGGCTGAAGACCGAAGCCGGCGTGCATCGGCTGGTGCGGATTTCGCCGTTCGATTCCAACGCGCGCCGGCACACCTCGTTTTCCAGCGTCGCGATATTTCCCGTCGTCGACGACAGCATCAAGATCGACATCAAGGAATCCGACGTGCGCACCGACACCATGCGCTCGGGCGGCGCCGGCGGGCAGCATGTCAACAAGACCGAATCAGCGGTAAGGCTCACGCACATTCCGACCGGCGTGGCGGTGGTCTGTCAGGCCGGCCGCTCGCAGCACAAGAACCGGGCGCAGGCCTGGGACATGTTGCGCGCGAGGCTTTATGAAATCGAATTGAAGAAGCGCGAAGAACAGGCCGCCGCCGACCAGGCCGCCAAGACCGATATCGGCTGGGGCCATCAGATCCGCTCCTACGTCCTGCAGCCCTATCAGATGGTCAAGGACCTGCGCACCGGCGTGCAGACTTCGGATACCTCAGGCGTGCTCGACGGCGACCTCGACGAGTTCATGGCGGCGACGCTGGCGCAGCGCGCCTTCGGCACCGCGCCGGCCGCGGTGGAGGATGTGGATTAAGCCGGTGATGAGAGTTGACTTTGTCAAGGAGCGGCCGGCGGTCGCTCCGCAGCGCTCATCGTTTCGATCAGCCGGGATCGATGCCCTTTGATTTGAAAACGGCAATCGCTCCCGGAGAGGTCAGGTATTCGATAAGAGCTTTCGTTGCGGTAACCTGCTCGGCGTTGATTGGTATCGCCGTCGTGAAGGAGAAATTTCTCATGTGCTCCCGCAAATGCGGTTAGTTACGCCGGCTGATTCCTGCGATTCCATTCCGAATACCACCCGCTAAACCGGCCGCTGTCGCGCTTGCCCCCGTGCCATGCCGCGTAAACCACGCCATCATCAGCCACCAGCACCACCACGTCGAGGCCCTTGGAACGGCGCAGCGTATCGATTGCTTGGCTCGGGGTCTGCGCGATCGGGCCGGCGACGTTGAAGGAGGTGTTGACGGAAATCTCGACGCCGATGCGGCGGCCGAGCGCCTTCAGATAGGCGTAAGTGAGGGGATCGTCTTCGTCGCGCACGATCTGAATCCGCCCTGTGCTATCGGCATGAATCACCGCCGGAATTTTGGCGCGCGCATTTGGTTTCGAATGCGCGGTCAGCACCATGTAATTATAGGCGTTGTAATTGCCGTCGGAGGCGCCCTCGTTGAGTTCGAAGTATTCCCGCGCGGCGTCGAGCGTCGCCATCGGCGCCAGCGGGCGGATCGCCTCGCGGTATTTTACCCGTTCGTTGAGCCGCTCTCGCACCTCGGGATCACAGGGGTTTGCAAAGATAGAACGATGGCCGAGCGCCCGCGGCCCGGTTTCGGCCGCGCCCTGATACAGCGCGATGACGCCGTTTTGCGCCACCATGAACGCCATCAAATCGGCGATGGCGTCGCGGCCATTCGCCGTCGACACATCCCCGATCCGCCTTGAGGCGATGTCGTCGGCTTCAAGCGCGGTCACGATGTCCTGACGCGAAGGCGATGTGCCACAATAGAATGCATGGGTCATCCCAGCGCCGCGCGGCGCCCCGGCCAGATGCGCAAACAGCCAGGCGGCGCCGATGGTGACGCCGGGATCGCTCGGCGTTGGCGGCACCCACAGATGCAGGCGCGCTTTTCGATTCTGGTACTTGGAAAACCACGCCTCGTCGAAATGCTCGAGCAGCCGCATGTTGCCGACCGCGTTCAACGCCACGCCGCCTGTCAGCACCAGCCGGTTGGCGCCCGTCGCGCGCAGGAGATGATCCACCACATGGATCATGGCGTCCTCCAACACCAGTTGCGTCGCCGCCGCCTTGTCGAGACGATCCTTTGTGTCGGGCCGGTGATGGATGTCCTCGACGCGCAGCACGGCGTCGGGATTCCAGAGTTGATCCGGCCGGAGCGGCTCACCGAGGATTTCGATCAATGCGGGTTTGTAGGGATGATCGAAGGGGTCGGAATACCAGTTGGCCATCGAGCGGTTGAGCCTGATTTCGCCATCCTGGCCGAAATGCAAAACCTCCTTCAACCGTGCGTAATAGGGATTGCTGGCGCGGTTCATGTCGCCCCACGCGGCGGCGCCCATGTAGCGGCCCTCGCTCGACAGCCAGGTCCAGCCGCCCTGGGTCGACGAGATTGTGCTGTAGAATGCGCCGAGCGAGTCGAACACGCTGTCATTGCAGTAGAGGCGGCGCATTGCGCCATCGTTCGCAACATAGAGCGAGATCGAACCCTGATCGCCAGTGCCGTCAATCACCGCGATGGCCACGGGTTCATTGCTGTCGGCGAACGGCGAGGCGGCAAACGAAAACCACGCGTGGTTGTCGTGGTGCGGCATGCAGATCAGGGGCACAGGTTCGGGCAGGCCGAGCTGCCTGGCGAGAGTTCGCGGCAAGCGCCGCACCTTGTCGAGGCGGCGGAGGTCGATGGCGGGAACGATCGGCATCGTCAAGAGCTTGAGACTGCCGGGCGCCTCCTCGATGACGGTTCGCACCATGGTCGCGAGCAGGGCCGGATAATCCCAGGTGGTGACGAAGGCTGCGATTTCGCCGACGTCACGTCCCATTTGACGCAGCGTCTCGACCGCAGCGTCGATCGATAGCTGTGGGTATTCGGTCTCGTGCTTGTTGCCGGAAAAACGCTCTTCCTCGTTATTGACGACGATTCGGGGTCCGGCGTTTTGCGTGACTTCGATCAACGCGATACCGCTGTTGTGCGTGCCCGGACCAGCCAGGCCAGCGATGTAAACGCTCTCACCACGCTGCAATCGCTCACGGATCGATGCAATTTTCCGGCTGGCGAATTCGCTGCCGAGCCGATGGAAGCCGCGACGCGCCATCAGCGGCTCACTGAGCCGGCGCGTGATGCGATAGGCTAGCTTTGCGATCCGGGGATGCCGCGGCCTGATCCGTAGTTTTTGTTTGTCCAAGCCGTTTGCCTCGAAAGGGTGGAGGGTCACCGGAACTGATCATAATTGGCGGCGCGCAACAATGCCGTTTCATGCAACGGAATAAGCAGAGGCTTGCAAGCGCGCGCTTGACTTGCGACATTTGATCAAAACAATCTGCCAAGCGGGAGAGAAACGATGCCGGCTCGTATCCGAAGCCTTGTTGCCTTCACAACGTTTGCCGCTGCAGCAGCCATCAGCGTGACCGCGGCGAATGCGCAAAAGAAGTACGATCCGGGCGCAAGCGATACCGAGATCAGGATCGGCAACATCATGCCCTATAGCGGTCCGGCATCCGCCTATGGCGTGATCGGGAAGGTCGAGGCGGCCTATTTCAATAAGATCAATGCCGAAGGCGGCATCAACGGCCGCAAGATCAACTTCATCAGCTATGACGATGGTTTCAGTCCGCCGAAAGCGGTTGAGCAGGCGCGCAAGCTGGTGGAAAGCGACGAGGTGCTGCTCATCTTCCAGTCGCTCGGCACCCAATCCAATTCGGCGATCCAGAAATACATGAACGCCAAGAAAGTGCCGCAGCTCTTTGTCGCGACCGGCGCAACCAAATGGGGAGATCCGGAGAATTTTCCGTGGACCATGGGCTGGCAGCCCAACTACCAGAGCGAGGGGCGCATCTACGCAAAATACATCCTGAAGAACTATCCCAACGGAAAAATTGCGGCGCTTTGGCAGAATGACGACGCCGGCAAGGACCAGATGAAGGGATTGCGCGACGGGCTCGGCGACAAGGCCGGCATGATCATCGCCGACAAGTCCTATGAGGTCGGCGATCCCACCGTCGATTCGCAGATCGTCGCGCTGAAAGACTCCGGCGCCGATATCTTCATGACCTGGGCGGCGCCAAAGGGCGCGGCGCAGGCGATCCGAAAGGTCGGCGAACTCGGCTGGAAGCCGGTGTATTTTCTCGGCAACGTCTCGACGTCGGTGGCGACGGTTCTCAGGCCGGCCGGCCTCGAGAACGCCAAAGGCATCATCTCGACCGTCTATCTGAAGGATCCGACCGATCCGGTATGGAAGGACGACCCGGGGATCAAGGCCTGGCTGGCGTTCATGGACAAGTATTTTCCAGACGGCGACAAGACCAACAACAACAATGTCTATGGCTATGCCACGGCGCAGACCATGGTCCAGGTTCTAAAGCAGTGCGGTGACGATCTGACGCGGGAGAACGTGATGAAGCAAGCCGCGAACCTGAAGAATTTCTCCAGCGAGGTGCTGCTGCCCGGTATCAAGATCAACACCGGCGCCAGGGACTTTTTCCCGATCGAACAGATGCAGTTGATGAAATTCGATGGCGAAAGCTGGCGGCTGTTCGGCGAGATCATCGACGGCGAGGTCGGGCACTAAATCAGCCGGCGCTCAGGCGCACGCCGGCGCGCAGGAATTTCTGCGGGTCGACCGCTTCGCCGTCGATCCGGGTCTCGTAGTGCAAATGCGGACCGGTCGACCTGCCGGTCGATCCGACGGCGCCGACCACCTGGCCGATTCTGATCTGGTCGCCGACTTTCACGCTGATCTCGGACAGATGGCCGTAGCGGGTCGACAAGCCATTGCCGTGATCGATTTCCACCATGCGGCCATAGCCGCCGGTCCAACCCGACGACACCACTTTGCCGTTCGCGGTGGCCCGCACCGGGTCGCCGGTTGCCGCGCGGAAATCGAGACCGGTGTGCATCGCAGGGCGGCCGAGGAACGGATCGCTGCGGATCCCGAAGCCGGAAGTGAATTCGACTTCGCCTATCACCGGCTTGCGATACGGCACCAGCGCTAGCGTCCGGCTGAGGCGCTCCACGTGGGCGCGGGTGACGTTGATCCGGTAGAGCTGGCGCTCAAAAGCCCCCGCGTTGGGAAGAAGTTTGACCGGAACGAAGGGACCGCCGGTGCCCGAGCGCGGCGTCGCGGTTTCCAATTGCGCCATATCGAGGCCGAGGTCCGTAAAGACACCGCGCATCCGGCGGACACGCGATTCCATGCTGTCCTCGACCGAATTTAGCGCCGCGATCTGGCGGCTCTCGACCTTGTCGAGCGAGGTCTGCAGGCGGACGAGAACGTTGTCGACGCCGTGGATCTTGGCGAACTGATTCGGCCGGCTATCGGTCACGATGGGGGCGCGCGATTCCAGGCGCGCTTCGCGATCCGGAGGCGCGACGAAAATCACGGTGTCGCTGATCGGCGAAGGTTTTGGCGTACCCGAAGGCGCCGCGTCGGTTGTCGGCGTTCCTCGTGAGGGCGTCCTGATCGATCCGGTGACCGACACATCCGGAATGGCGCCCAGCGCCGTGGCGCGGGATTCCAGCGCGGTCTGCCGGCGCATGATCTGTTCGAGCTTCTGGTCGAACTGTTCCTGGTCGAGCAACTGGCGGCTGGTGGTGCGATCGACCCTGGCGCGCAGTTCGGCAATGCGGTCTTCGTAGGCGTATTGCATCTCCGCCTGGCGTGCGATCAGCCGCGTGAGAACGTCGTCGCGGAAGGCAAAATAGGTTGCGGTCGCGGCCGACCACATCCCGAGCATGATTACCGTGCCGATCACGATCCAGAACGCCACCGGACCGAACCGGACCTGTTTGCCCGCATGCACAAGGGTATAGCCCTCTTGCGCATGCGTTGCGGGAGCCGGCGCGCGGCTCGTCGCCGGGCGGCGAGTGGGGGCCCTGCCATGATTACGCGGGTGGTGGTGGGGGTCCTCGGAATAATGACCGGAACGGTACGACATCGGCACTCCCGCGCCGGTCGGACATAAGCTCCGTACGGCCAAATTTGCGGGGTGATTTGACCGTCACATGGTTAATTTTCAGCGAACGGAACCGACAAATCACGAGCCACGCGCCGCTGCGAGCACCTCCTCGGCATGGCCGTCGACTTTCACATTGCGCCAGACCCTTATGATCCGGCCATCCGCGCCGATGAGAACCGTCGTGCGAAGAATGCCTTGGAAAGTCCTGCCATACATGGATTTTTCTCCCCAGGCACCGTAAGCCTCCAGCATCTCGTGCTTTTCGTCCGAAACAAGGGGTACGGAAAGTCGGTGCTTGTCTCGAAAGGCTTCCTGTGTCCTTGGCGAATCGGCTGAAACCCCCAGTATCGCGGTCCGGATTTCAGCGAAGGCGCTCGCCAGCCGCGTGAAATCGACGGCCTCCTTGGTGCAGCCGGGCGTGTCCGCGCGCGGATAGAAAAACACCACGAGCTTTTTTCCGGAGTAGTCGGACAGCGAGACGGTATCGCCACCGTCGCGGGGAAGGCGGAACGCGGGCGCGCGTGCTCCCTCGGCCAAAGCCGATTGACCCGCGGCCGCCGTGTCGGCTTTTCCGATCAACGGTTTTTTCTTCGCAGCCGGGTTCCCGGCCGCGGGCTTCGCCAGCGTCGCCTTCGACCGCGCCGTTCCCCGCAGCGCGGAGTCCCTTGGGGTCGATGGTTTTAACTCTTTCGATGGGGCCTTATGCGATGCTTTTGGAGAGACGTTGTGGGGTCGCTTGCCTGCCTTGTTGTTTGATTTGCTTGCTGCCGCTCGGCGGATTTTCGAAGGCCGTGTTTTCGCCGACCTGATCGATTGACCGCGCGCCGGCTTGCCGGACGACGTATTGGGGGATTTCTTGCGCGTTTTCTTGGACATACGCCTTCCTTTCGTCGCTTTCGGCGGATCAATCATGGGGTATTGCGGGGTCTTTTCGAACCGAACCGGCGGCTGGGCAAGTCTGATGGCCTCGGGGTATGGTTACAAGGAATTCGACGCACCACCCGTCCCCTCGTTGAATGTGCTCTTCGGGCCAGATGACGAGTAACAGTATTAATCGAGGATTGGCAGCGATGCCGACACAGGAGCGCTCGTTACGTCGCGACGAGCCACCCCTTGGCGGCAATCAATCTCGCGATCAGCGCCAGCACCGAGAGGCAATGGCAACGAACACGTCGCCCCAGGGGTCTAGTCCGCGTGCTGACGCCCAGCCCTCGCAATGGGATGATGCCGCGTGGCATCAAGACCATGATGAGGCGGCATGCAATCGTGCGCGCCGGCTATTGTCGGGCTCGAACTCCACTTTTCATCGGTTCGGCGATCATCTCGGAGCGCTACGCCGATGGCTCGCCGGTGAACGCTGGTTAAAGCGCCTTGCCGTCGTAGTCGCGGCGTTGATGGTGATCTTCGCAGGCTGCTTCGGCGGGCTGTGGTGGCGGCTCGGTGCCGGTCCGATCAATCTCGAGATGGCCACGCCATGGCTGGCGGCTGCGATCGAGGAGAATATCGGTCACGGCAATTCCGTCGAGGTAGGCGGCACCCAGATCGAGCGTGCCGGCAGAATCCGCATCGCCGTGCGTATCCGCGATATCATCGTCAGGGATCGCGACCACGTCGTCGTCGCGACCGCGCCGAAAGCCGAGGTGAAACTTTCCGGCACCGCGCTGCTGATGGGGCAACTTCGTGCCGAGAGCCTCAATCTGGTCGATGCCGAACTCGCGGTGCGCATTACGCCGGATGGCTACGTTACCGTCTCTACCGGTGACACCGAACGACCGCTCGCCACCGGCGTCGCCTCGAAGCGGCAAGCGGGCGGAACGCCGCCCTTGGCTCAAGGCACCGCGGCGATGCCAGCTCCGGCTGCCCCGCCATCGCCGGGCGCCGCCCAGTCCGGTACCGCGTCAACGGCCCCCGGGAGCCGCGATACGACCAGCGGACTGCTTGCCGGGCTTGACTGGCTCGACAGCCTGAGCCTGACCGGGCTCGACGGGCAAAACCTCAATGAAATCGGCTTGAAGAACGGAAATCTGATCGTCGACGATCAGCAGCGCGGCAACAAATGGAATTTCGAGAATATCAGCCTCAGTCTTCGCCGGCCGAGCGGCGGCGGGGTGGCGCTGCAGGTAGGCGAAGAAGGCAGCCATGCCTGGTCGCTTCGCGTCGTGGTCGGACCTCCGGCCAACGGCGTGCGATCGGTTGACATTCGCGCCGACAAGGTCTCGACGACGAATATCCTGCTGGCGCTGCGGCTGAAGGACCTGACCTATAGTGCGGATTTGCCGCTGACCGGCGAGCTCAAAGGCGAACTGGGCCGCGACGGCCTGCCGACCTATTTCCGCGGCAAGATCAGCGCCGGCGCCGGAACCATCATCGACAGCGACACGCCCGATTATCCGATGGGGATCGATTCGGCGGAAATGAACCTCGAATGGGATTCCGGACGGCGCGTGCTGGTCGCGCCATTCAAGATCATCTCCGGCGCCAATCGGATCACGCTGCTCGCTCATCTGGAGCCGCCCAACGATGCTGTTTCCGATTGGCAGCTCGGCTTGAGTGGCGGCACCGTCGTGCTTGCAGCGATCGAGCCCGAGCAGCCGCCGCTGATTTTCAATCGCATCGCCATCGGCGTGCGCTTCGACACCGACAGGCGGCGCGTGCTGCTCACCCAGGCCGACATCAGCAATGGCGAGATTGGCATCGCCGGAACCGGGAGTGTCGACTATTCGGCGGAGCCGCGTCTGACGCTCGGTTTTGCCGGAACGCCGATGTCGGCCTCCGCGCTCAAGCGGATGTGGCCGACCCTGATCGTTCCGGAGGTTCGCGAATGGGTTATCGAGCGGGTCGAACGCGGCTCGCTTCAACGTATCGAGGTTGGCGTCAACTCGCCCGTTCGAAACCTGTCGCGCCGCGGCCCGCCGATTCCGGATGACGGTCTCGCGGTCAACATCGTCGCCAACGGCGTGACATTGCACCCGGTGGACGAATTGCCGCTGGTTCGCGATGCGGATTTGAAAGCGCGCGTGACCGGCCGCACCGCGACCGTGACGATCGGGCAGGCGGCGGCCGATACCCCGGCGGGACGCAAGCTCAACATTTCGGATTTTGTGTTCGAGGTGCCGGATATGGCGCCGAAGCCCGCACCGGCCCGGGTAAAATTCCGGATCGATGGTCCGGTGCCGGCGGCGGCCGAGGTTCTGGCGCTGGATCGTCTCAGCGAATTTTCCGGCACCTTGGTCGATCCCAATTCGAGCAAGGGAACGGTTTCGGCGGTGGTCACGCTCGGGATGCCGATCAAGCGCGAACTGACCAAGGCTGACACCACCTATGCCATTACCGCCGACCTCGGCGGATTTGCTGCCGATCGCCTGGTGATGAATCAAAAGCTCGAAGCCAACGCGCTGAAAGTCATCGCCAACAATCAGGGCTATCAGGTCAAGGGCGAGGTCAAGATCAACGGCCAAGCGGCCTCGATGGATTATCGCAAGCCGGTCGAAGGCGACGCCGATATCAGATTACAGGCGACGCTCGACGATGCCAGCCGCGCACGCTTGGGCCTCGATCTCGGACCTGCGGTCAGCGGGGCTATCCCGATCAAACTGGTCGGCAAGATCGGAGGCCCGGATCGCGACAGCCGCCTGGGCATCGATGCCGATCTGACCTCGTTGAAGCTCGACAATATCCTGCCGGGCTGGGTCAAGTTGCCGGGCAAGTCGAGCCGCGCCGTTTTCAACGTGGTGCAGAAACAGCAATCGACCCGCCTCGAAGACATCGTGATCGACGGCGGCGGCGTTTCGATCAAGGGATCGCTCGAGGTTGATCAGAACGGCGACCTGATCAATGCGAACTTCCCGACCTATTCCCCGTCAGAAGGCGACAGAACCTCGCTGAAGGCCGAGCGCGGCCCCGATGGGGTCGTGAAAGTCACCATGCGCGGCGACGTGTTCGACGGCCGCGGCTTCATCAAGTCCACCATTTCGGGGAAGGAAGCCGACGCCAAAAGCAAAACCAGGAGCATCGATTTCGATGTGGACCTGAAGCTCGGTGCGGTGGCCGGCTTCTATGGCGAGGCATTGCGCAGCGTCGATTGCAAAATGTCGCGGCGCAACGGGACGATCAGGAGCTTCGCGCTCACCGGCAAGCTGGGACGGGACACGCCGCTGACGGGAGAATTGCGCGGTCAAGCCCAGGGCCGCGAGGTGATCTATCTCGAGACCAATGACGCCGGCGCATTCTTCCGCTTCACCGACACCTACGCCAAGATGGTCGGAGGCCAGCTCGCCTTCGCCATGGATCCTCCGACGGTCGAACCCAGCGCGAAAGAGGGGCTGATCAACGTTCGCGATTTTTCCGTCAAGGGGGAGAGTTCGCTCGATCGGGTGGCGGCGGGCGGGCCGGGCGGAGTGCAGAACGGCATCGCGTTTTCGCGACTGCGCGCGGAATTCAGCCGGCAGAACGGGCAACTCACGATTCGGGAGGGCGTTGTGAAAGGCCCGCTAATCGGCGCGACGATCGAGGGCAGCATCGATTATCCGGGCAACCAGGTGCGCATGAGCGGCACCTTCGTTCCGATGTACGGGCTGAACAACATGTTCGGCCAGATTCCGATCGTCGGCCTTTTCCTGGGCGGCGGCAGCAATGAGGGCCTGATCGGCATCACCTACGAGGTCGTCGGCACACCCGGCCAGCCGGTGCTCCGCGTCAATCCGATTTCGGCCATATTCCCCGGTGTCTCCAGGAAAATCATGGAGTTCAACACCGGCAAGCAAAACAACCCGATCGAATTTCCGCCGAACAACTGAGCGGCGATCCCTTTGTTGTCAGCGCCGCAGCGCGGGCACGACCAGGAATGGGATCATACCCAAGACCACGCTGACCAGCGAAAACGCGATCAAGGGGTTATAGCTCTGGGTCCAGTCGTGGATCAGTCCTCCGCTCCAGGAGCCGAACGCCGATCCCAGCCCGCTGCCGATCGCAATGGCGCCGTAGATCGTCCCGACTCGTTTGCCGCGAAAGATCTTCATCGCGGTTGCCGTCAGCAGCGGGCCGCGCGAGCCGATCATGCTGCCAAAGCAGACGACGAATCCGGTCAGCAGCCAGATGTTCGGATACCATTGCAGGGCCCAGAGCATCAGAATTCCCGCAATCGACAGCGCGTAGCTGAACAGCACCGATGGCCGCCGGCCGATGATGCCATCGAGCCAGCTGATGCCGAGCATGCCGAACAAAAGCACGACGCCGCTGAAACCCCAGGCGGTCGCCGCCTCCAAGGGCTGGAATCCCGCATCGATCAAATAGGCGACGACTTGCGCTGATATCGCATACATTCCGATCGCGGTGAAAAAGAACGTCGAAAACAATGCCCAGAATGCATGGTGGCGCATCGCGCTCACTAGCGTCCAGCCTTCGTCGGCGAAGTCGGCGGCGGCGCTCCTGGCGAGGTGCGGCGAGCCGGTGGAGAACAACCGCCATGGCAATGCCAATAGCGGCAACAGCAGCAACAGCGAGGCGCCGCCGAAGATCTGATAGGCGCCGCGCCAGCCGAAATGATCGATCAGAACTTGCGACGCCGGCAGCAGGATCAAGACGCCGGCGCCGGTCGCGGAATAAACGATTGCCATCGCGGTGGGCAATCGCGGGCCGAACCAGCGGCCCAGCAGGATGGAGTTCGGAACGTTGCCGATAAACGCGATACCGAGACCGACGCAAAGCCCGAGGCTGAGCTGGAATTGCCAGAGATGCTGGGCGTAGGCGGCGATCAGGAACGCCCCGCCGATCAAGATCAGTCCGAGCGAATAGACCATTCGGGGGCCTGACCGGTCGAACAGCCGGCCGACCAGCGGCGATCCTAATCCGCCGGCCAGCGCGGCCAGCGAGTAAACCGAGACGACCTGTGCGCGATCCCAGCCAAAGGTCTCCGAGATCGGTTTCAGAAACACCGTAAAACTCTCGCCGAGGCCGCGGCCGAGCACCGACAGTGCGAAGCACAGCGCAAGCACGTTGAGCGCCACGCGCGCCGGCTTCAGCGGTTTTGGTGCGATATCCTCCCTCGGCGCATTTTGATCCATGACTTGCTCTTTCTGAGCGCGGTCGGACGCAAAATTCGGATTGCACTTTTGCCGACCGCGCTCTCAGGGGAGCGTGTTTCCCCTTCCGGTAGCAAGGGACAAAAGCGAATGCGCCTATGCAGGCTTGAGCAGGACGTGGCGCTTCCTGCCCAGCGACAGTTTAATCACGCCCTCCGGCGTGAGGTCCTTGAGCGTGAGCATCATCTTCTCGTCGCTGACGACCGTGTCGTTGACGCGCAGCCCGCCGCCCTTGATCTGGCGCCGCGCCTCGCCATTGGACCCGACAAGGCCGGCCCTGACGAACAGCGCCAGCACACCGATGCCCGCTTCGAGTTCGCCGCGCGGAATTTCCACGCTCGGCAAGTTTTCGGCGATGGCGCCTTCCTCAAACGTTTTCCGCGCAGTCTCTGCAGCTTCTCGGGCCGCATCGGCGCCGTGCAGCAGCGCGGTCGCAGAATCGGCGAGCGCTTTCTTGGCCTCGTTGATTTCCGCGCCTCTTAAACCCGACAGCCGCTCGATCTCGTCGAGCGGCAGCGTCGTGAACAGTTTCAGGAAACCCTCCACGTCGGCATCGTCGGTGTTGCGCCAGAATTGCGAATACTCGTAGGGACTCTTCATGTCGGCGTTCAGCCAGACCGCGCCGCTCGCGGTCTTGCCCATCTTTTCGCCGGATGAGGTCGTGATCAGCGGGGTCGTCAGTGCGTGCAATTGCGGCGTGCCCATGCGGCGACCGAGGTCGATGCCGTTGACGATGTTGCCCCACTGGTCGGAGCCGCCCATCTGCAGGCGGCAGTCGTAGCGCTGGTTGAGTACGACGTAATCGTAGGCTTGCAGGATCATGTAGTTGAACTCGATAAAACTCATCTCCTGGTCGCGCTCGAGCCTGAGCTTCACCGAATCCATCGCCAGCATGCGGTTGACGGAGAAATGCCGGCCGATATCGCGCAGCATCTCGATCCAGTTGAGTTTTGTCAGCCACTCGGCATTGTCGGGCATGATGGCGTCGCGCTTCGCCTCCCCGAACTTAAGGAAGCGCGAAAACACCTGCTTGATGCCGTCCTTGTTGCGCTCGATCTCCTCGATCGTCAGGATCTTGCGCGTTTCATCCTTGCCGGAGGGGTCGCCGACGCGGGTGGTGCCGCCGCCCATCAGCGCAATCGGCTTGTTGCCGGTCTGCTGCAGCCAATAAAGGCACATGATCTGCACCATGGAGCCGACGTGAAGCGAGGCCGCGGTGCAGTCGAAGCCGATATAGCCGACAAGGTCGCCCCTGGCCGCGAGCGCATCCAGCGAGTCCGGGTCCGAAATCTGATGAATAAAGCCGCGTTCCTGCAGCACATTGAGAAAATCAGATTTAAAAACAGTCATTTCGGTGCGACTCTGATCATTCTTATTTTTTCACGTTATTCTCAAGCAGTTACGGAACCATGGCGGAATAGGCTGCCGCAAGCGCGCGCGCTGTGGCATTATAAGATGTGCTTGTTTGACACAAGCTGGGCGTCAGGGGCAGGGGCGTCTCGCGAAAGCACCAATGACGATGATGTTGACGGCAATCGGTCTGATGAGCGGCACCTCGCTCGACGGGGTCGACGTCGCCTTGATCGAGACCGATGGCAGGCGGGTCAAGGCGTTCGGGCCAACCGGATACCGGCCTTACACCCAAAACGAACGTGGGCTATTGCGCCAGGCCCTGACCGAAGCCGTGAACCTGCCGCAGCGCGATGCCCGGCCGGGCATCCTGCGCGAGGCCGAGCACGCGGTCACGGTCGCGCATGCCGAAGCGGTGGCCGCCTTTACCGCGCAGAACCGCCTCTCGCGGGAGGACGTCGATATCGTCGGCTTTCACGGCCAGACCGTGCTGCATCGGCCCGCGCAAAAAATGACCGTGCAGATCGGCGATGCAACCGCACTCGCCAAGGCCATCCATATCCCGGTCATGCATGATTTCCGCGCCGCCGATGTCGCCGCCGGCGGGCAGGGCGCACCCTTCGTACCCGTCTATCACCGCGCGCTCGCCCAGTCGCTCGAGCGCGAGGGCCCGATGGTCGTGGTTAATATCGGCGGTGTCTCCAACATCACCTACATCGACGGCGCCGATACCCTGATCGCCTGCGATACCGGGCCCGGCAATGCGCTGCTCGACGATTACATGTACCGCACGATGGGTCAGGCGCTCGATTGCGAAGGCCGCATGGCAGCCCAGGGTGTCGCCGACGAGGCATGGGTCGCCCGAGCGCTGGAGTATCCGTTCTTTGCCCTGCCGCCTCCCAAATCGCTGGATCGCAATGAATTTGCATCGCTGGCGCTGCGCGAGATGCGTCCCGCCGACGGTGCGGCGACGCTGACGGCATTCACCGCCGCGGCGATCGCGCGCATCGGTCCGCTGCTGCCGAAGGCGCCGCTGAGCTGGGTCGTCGTCGGCGGCGGCGCGCGCAACCTGACCATGGTCCGAATGCTGCGCGAGCGGCTGGCTCCGGCAACCGTCGAGGCCGGCGACGCGCTGGGCTGGTCGACGGACGCCATCGAGGCGCAGGCCTTCGGCTTCCTGGCGGCGCGGGGCCTGAAAGGCTTGCCGCTGAGCTACCCCGCCACCACCGGCGTCCCGATTCCGATGACCGGCGGAATAATCGCAAGGCCGTGATTTGACAGGTTAATGCAATTGCATGTAAATAAATGCAACTGCATTAAACTAGCGAGATTGCCATGGCCGCGCGCCTAAAACTGATCAGCCACAAGCTCTGTCCCTATGTGCAGCGCGCGGTGATCGCGCTGAGCGAAAAGGGCCTCGCCTTCGAGCGCATCGATATCGACCTTGCCAACAAGCCGGATTGGTTCCTCGCAATCTCACCGCTCGGCAAGACGCCGGTGCTGCAGGTCGGCGATGTCGCGATTTTCGAATCTGCAGTCATTCTGGAATATCTTGAGGAGACCCAACTGAGCCCGCTGCATCCGGCCGATCCCTTGAGGCGCGCCGAGCATCGCGCCTGGATCGAATTCGGATCGGCTGTCCTCAACGACATCGCAGGTTTTTACGCGGCGGTGGACGAAGCGACATTCAAAGCCAGGACAGCCCAACTCGAGCAGCGTTTTGCGCGGCTTGAATCGCGCGTCGCGGCCTCGCCATGGTTTGACGGCGAAGGGTTTTCGCTGGTCGATGCCGTGTTCGGCCCGGTGTTCCGCTATTTCGACGTGTTCGACGAGATCGCCGATTTCGGAATTCTCGCCGGCAAGCCGAAGCTTGCGCGCTGGCGCGAGGCGCTCGCGGCACGGACGTCCGTGCGCGCCGCGGTGAGCGCCGACTATCCGGCGCTGCTTCGCGATTTCCTTGACCGGCGGAATTCCTGGCTGTCACGCTTGCAGGCCCGCGCCGCCGCGTGCCCGGCTTGACCGGGCGATCCAGTATTCCAGAGGCGCTGATGATCATTCGAGAGGCCGCGGCATACTGGATCACCCGCCTTCGCGGGTGATGACGGCCTGAGTCAACTCTGCGGCTTTATCGATACGCCAGCCCGACGGCTAGCGCACGTTGGCGAGCCGCATATCGAGATAGCCCGTCACGGTCTGCATCAGCGGCTCCAGCTTGCCGTCGAAGAAATGGTTGGCGCCGGGGATGATCTGCTGGTCGATCACGATGCCCTTCTGGGTCTTGAGTTTTTCCACCAGCGTATTGACGTCCTTCGGCGGCACCACGGCATCCTTTTCGCCATGCACGATCAAGCCAGACGACGGGCAGGGCGCTAGGAATGAGAAGTCGTAGAGGTTGGCGGGCGGCGCGATCGAAATAAAACCTTCGACCTCCGGCCGGCGCATCAACAGCTGCATGCCGATCCACGCGCCGAACGAGAAGCCCGCGACCCAGCAGGCGCGTGCCTCCGGATTGATGGTCTGCGCCCAATCAAGCGCGGACGCCGCATCCGATAGTTCGCCGGTGCCGTGATCGAACGATCCCTGGCTGCGGCCGACGCCACGAAAATTGAAGCGCAATACCGAAAATCCGCGATGCGCGAACGCGTAGTAGCACTGGTAGATGATCTGGTGATTCATCGTGCCGTGAAACTGCGGATGCGGGTGCAGCACCATCGCAATCGGCGCGTTCTTCTGCTTCGCCGGATGATAACGGCCTTCGAGACGGCCCGCCGGGCCGGTGAAAATGACTTCAGGCATTATTGATCCCTTGGCAAAATCAACCGACTTTGTGCCGGTTTCGCCTGGCTCTCCGCAGACGGAAACCTCGCAACGAAAGGGGTGATTCAGGACGTCGTTGGGCTTAAGCGAACGACGCCCGGTGAATTGGAGGCCGCGTTCTAGCATGAGGCGAGGGGCAAAAAGCAAGGGTTTTCAACATCTGGCAATGCATTCAAGGCGTTAGCGTTGCGATTGTCAGCGGACGCCGTGATCGCCAATTGGAATAAGGTTGCTCGCGACCACCGAGTTGCCGGGGTCGCCGCGTGAGCTCGAAAGTTACATGTAAAGGTATTATCATACTCAATGGCTAATCGGGTCTATCTCGACTGGAATGCGACCGCCCCCCTTCGCCGGGAAGCCAGGGAGGCCATGACTGCGGCTATGGATTTGAGTGGCAATCCCTCATCGGTCCATGCCGAAGGCCGCCAGGCCCGAAAGCTGGTCGAGGATGCGAGGCTCGCGATCGCCGGCGCGGTCGGCGCGCTGCCGCGAAGCATCATCTTTACCTCGGGCGGAACCGAGGCGAACGCGCTGGCGCTGACACCCGGGCTTCGCAGAGCTTCGGGACCACCGGTCCAGAGATTAGTGGTTTCGGCGATCGAGCACGCCTCGGTCCTCGCGGGCGGGCGGTTTCCGACTGAAGCGATCAGCATCGCCGGCGTAACGCGCTCCGGCCTCGCGGATCTGGACCGCTTGCGCGCGATGCTGGATGGCATGCCTGCCGCGCTGGTGTCGATCATGCTGGCGAATAACGAAACCGGCGCCGTACAGCCGGTGGCGGAGGCAGCCGAGATCGTCCATTCCGCCGGCGGGTTGCTGCATGTCGACGCTATTCAGGCCTTCGGAAAAATACCTATTGATCTCAAGATCTTGAATGCCGATCTGGTGACGCTTTCGGCGCACAAGATTGGCGGCCCCAAGGCTGCGGGCGCCTTGGTTCTGGCCGAGGGATTGCTGGGACTTGAACCGCTAATGCGCGGCGGCGGACAGGAACGGGGACATCGGGCGGGGACGGAGAACGTCGCCGGGATTGCGGGGTTTGGCGCAGCCGTGAGCGCCGCCCTCCGCGCGCTCGACAGGGATGCCATTCGTCTCGAAGGCCTGCGAAACCATCTTGAGAGCGGCTTGCGGCAGACCCCTGACGTGATTGTGTTCTCCGACGACGTGACGCGCCTGCCGAACACCATGCTGTTCACGGTTCCCGGCCTGAAGGCGGAGACCGCGGTGATCGGCTTCGACCTCGCGGGTATCGCGGTATCCTCGGGTTCCGCCTGTTCCTCAGGTAAGGTGCAGCCATCCCACGTGCTGGAAGCCATGGGATTCAGCCCCAAACTCGCACAAGGAGCGGTGCGGCTCAGTCTGGGCTGGTCCACGTCAGAAGCGGACATCGATCGCTGCCTGGAGGCTTGGCGAACGCTTGTCGGGACCCTACTTAAAGGGGGCGACGAAACACTGCTTGAACGGTTCTAAGCAGGTGATTTCCGCTTAGAAACATCGTATTAGAACTTCGGAACTGATCCACCGCGGTCCTTGAAACCGCGAGCGGAGGATGGAATGGCGGCCGTACAGGAGACCGTCGACCGGGTGCGCCGGATCGACGTCGATCAATATCGATATGGATTTGAGACGCTTATCGAGTCCGACAAGGCCCCAAAGGGGTTATCGGAAGATACCGTCCGCTTCATTTCCGAGAAAAAGAACGAACCGGCCTGGATGCTGGAGTGGCGGCTGGAGGCTTTTCGCCGCTGGCTGACCATGACCGAGCCGAAATGGGCGCGCGTCCACTATCCCAAGATCGACTACCAGGATCTCTATTATTACTCGGCGCCGAAGAAGAAGGCGTTGGCCTCGCTCGACGAGGTCGATCCGGAAATCCTGAAGACCTACGAGAAGCTCGGCATTCCTCTGCGCGAAGTCGAGATGCTGGAAGGCGTAGTACGTCCGGAAGGCAGCAACGGTTCGGGCGAGCGGCGCATCGCAGTCGATGCGGTGTTCGATTCGGTCTCGGTCGCGACCACGTTCCAGAAAGAATTGAAGCAGGCTGGCGTGATCTTCATGCCGATCTCGGAGGCGATCCGCGAGCATCCCGATCTGGTGAAGAAATATCTCGGCACCGTGGTGCCTACGTCTGACAATTTCTTCGCGACCTTGAACTCTGCGGTGTTCTCCGACGGTTCGTTCGTCTACGTGCCACCGGGCGTCCGCTGCCCGATGGAGCTGTCGACCTATTTCCGCATCAACGAGCGCAACACCGGACAGTTCGAGCGCACGCTGATCATCGCCGACAAGGGCGCCTACGTCAGCTACCTCGAGGGCTGCACCGCGCCGCAGCGCGACGAAAACCAGTTGCATGCCGCCGTGGTCGAGCTGGTGACGCTTGACGATGCCGAGATCAAATATTCGACGGTGCAGAACTGGTATCCCGGCAATTCGGAAGGCAAGGGCGGCATCTACAATTTCGTCACCAAGCGCGGCGACTGCCGCGGCAACAATTCGAAGATTTCCTGGACCCAGGTCGAGACCGGCTCGGCGATCACATGGAAATATCCGAGCTGCATCCTGCGCGGCGACAACTCCCGCGGTGAGTTCTACTCGATCGCGATCTCGAACGGTCACCAGCAGGTCGATTCCGGCACCAAGATGCTGCATCTCGGCAAGAACACCACCAGCCGGATCATCTCCAAGGGCATCGCGGCCGGCGTCTCGCAGAACACCTATCGCGGCCTGGTTACCGCGCATCGCAAAGCCACCGGCGCGCGCAATTTCACCGCTTGCGACTCGCTGTTGATCGGCGACAAATGCGGCGCGCACACCGTGCCTTATATCGAGGCGAAGAATTCCTCCGCTTTGTTCGAGCACGAGGCGACCACGTCAAAAATTTCCGAGGACGTGCTGTTCTACTGCGTGCAGCGCGGGCTGTCACAGGAGGAAGCCGTCGGCCTCGTGGTCAACGGGTTTGTGAAGGACGTGCTGCAACAGCTGCCGATGGAATTCGCGGTTGAGGCGCAGAAGCTGATCTCGATCTCGCTGGAAGGTTCGGTTGGATAACGCCTCATCCTGAGGAGGCCGCATAGTGGCCGTCTCGAAGGATGAGAAAGAAAATCATCGGCTTCGTCCTTCGAGACCCGCCTCCGGCGCTCCTCAGGACGAGGAAAAAAACGGAAGAATATGATGCCACTACTCGAAGTCAAAAATCTGCAGGTTCGTGTCGATGACCGTGAAATCCTTCATGGTCTCTCGCTCACCGTCAACAAGGGCGAGCTGCATGCCATCATGGGGCCGAACGGCTCCGGCAAATCGACGCTGAGCCACGTCATCGCCGGCAAGCCGGGCTACGAGGTCACCGGCGGCGAAATCCTATTCGAGGGCGAGGACCTGCTGGCGATGTCGCCCGACGAGCGTTCCGCCAAGGGCGTGTTCCTCGCGTTCCAGTATCCGGTGGAAATTCCGGGTGTCGCGACCATGACCTTCCTGCGCACCGCGCTCAACGCCCAGCGCAAGGCGCGCGGCGAGAGCGAATTCTCCACGCCGGACTTCTTGAAGAAAGTGCGCGAGGTGGCGAAATCGCTGAATATTCCGCAGGAGATGCTGCGCCGTGGCGTTAATGTCGGCTTCTCCGGCGGCGAGAAGAAACGCAACGAGATTTTGCAGATGGCGCTGTTCGAGCCGAGCCTGTGCATCCTCGACGAGATGGATTCCGGCCTCGACATCGACGCGCTGCGGATCGCCGCCGATGGCGTCAACGCGCTGCGTTCGCCGGACCGCGCCATGGTGGTGATCACGCACTATCAGCGGCTGTTGAATTACATCGTGCCCGACTTTGTGCACGTGATGTCCAAGGGCCGCGTGGTGAAGAGCGGCGACAAGGAACTGGCGCTGGAGCTCGAGGCTTCCGGCTACACCCAGTTCGAGGACGCGGCCTGACGGCGCAATGCGGATTTCATCATGAACGTTGCACTGGCAAAAACCGGGACTGAACGCGCGCCGAGCGATATCTTCGCCGTCGCGCGGGACCGGCTGCCGGGCACAGGCAGGATCGCCGAGGCGCGGCGGCAGGCGTTCGAGGCTTACGAGCGCGCCGGCCTGCCGCACCGGCGGATCGAGGAATGGAAATACACCGATCTACGCGTACTGATGCGCGAGGTGTTGCCGCTCGCACCCGAGCCGGATGCGACGGCGCTGAAACGCGCGGCCGCAGCGCTAAAACTGCACGCCATCGCCGGCGTGCTCCGGCTGGTGCTGGTCGACGGGGTGTTCGCGCCAAAGCTGTCCGAGACGGCTGATGTGGAACAAGGCCTTAACATTCGCACGCTGCGCCAAGTGCTGGAAGCCGGCGATAGCGCGCTGCAGGCGCAACTGTTCGCGCCCGACAATTCCGATGCCATGGTGGCGCTGAACAGCGCGATGATGACCGATGGCGTCGTGATCGAGGTCGCCGACGGCGCCGCGCTCACCCAACCCCTGCATATCGTCCATATCGCCAGCGGCGCAGAGCCAGCGGCAATGTTCACGCGTTCATTGCTCAGGATCGGCAAGGCCGCAAACGCGACGGTGGTGGAAAGCTATATCGCCGCGGATGGCGCGAAAGCCTATCAGGTCCATGACTCCCTTGTCGTATCGATCGGCGACGGCGCACGGCTTGACCATGTGCGTTTGATCGAGGACGGCCGCGAGGCCTTCAACATTTCGTCTGCTGTCGTGACGCTTGGCGCCGACGCCCATTTCAACACCTTCGGCATGACCAGCGGGTCGAATGTGAGCCGCTATCAGCCTGTCATCGCCTTTGCGGGCGAGGGCTCCCGCGTCGAGGCCAACGGCGTCAACCTGCTCAATGGCCGCCAGCATGCCGACAGCACGCTGCTCCTCGATCACGCGGTACCGAATTGCGCCAGCCGCGAGATCTTCCGCGCCGTGATCGATGACCGCGGACATTCGGTGTTCCAGGGCCGTATCATTGTTCGGCCCCACGCCCAGAAGACCGACGCCAAGATGATGACCCGGGCGCTGTTGTTGTCCGATGAGGCCGAAGCCGACAACAAGCCTGAACTGGAGATCTTCGCCGACGACGTCACCTGCGGCCACGGCGCCACCGCCGGCGCGCTCGACGAGAACCTGTTGTTTTATCTGCGGGCGCGCGGCCTTTCCGAAAAGGAAGCGCAGGCGCTGCTGATCCAGGCCTTTGTCGGCGAAGCAATCGAGTCGATCGCCAATGACGCCTTGCGCGAGCTTGCAATCTTAGCGGCCGAGCGCTGGCTGGCGGCACGGGGATGACCATGCATCGGGCAGTCTCAAATGGCGCCTATGACGTAGCCCGGGTTCGGGAAGATTTTCCCGCGCTCTCGCTAAAAGTCTATGGCAAGCCGCTGGTCTATCTCGACAACGCAGCCTCCGCGCAGAAGCCGAATGCGGTGCTCGATCGCATGACGGAAGCCTACAAGTCCGAATACGCCAACGTGCATCGCGGGCTGCATTATCTCGCCAATACCGCAACCGAAGCCTATGAGGGCGGCCGCGCCAAGGTGGCAAAATTTCTCAACGCCGCGCGCAATGAAGAGATCGTCTTCACCCGCAACGCCACCGAAGCGATCAACCTCGTGGCGTCGTCATGGGGCGAGCCGAACATTGGAGAGGGCGACGAGATCGTGCTCTCGATCATGGAGCATCATTCCAATATCGTGCCCTGGCATTTCCTCAGGGAGCGTCATGGCGCCGTGATCAAATGGGCGCCGATTGATGACGAAGGCAACTTCCTGATCGACGAATTCGAAAAGCTGCTGACCCCGCGGACAAAACTGGTCGCGATCACCCAGATGTCGAATGCGCTCGGCACCATCGTGCCCGTCAAGGACGTCGTAAAACTCGCCCATAACAGCGGCATCCCGGTGCTGATCGACGGCAGCCAGGCCGCCGTTCACTTGAACGTCGACGTCAGGGATATAGACTGCGATTTCTACGTCTTTACCGGTCACAAGCTGTACGGCCCGACCGGCATAGGCGTGCTCTACGCCAAGCACGAGCACCTGGTGGCGATGCGGCCCTACAACGGCGGCGGCGAGATGATCCGCGAGGTCGCACGCGACTGGGTCACCTACGGCGATCCGCCGCATAAATTCGAGGCGGGGACGCCGGCGATCGTGGAGGCCATCGGCCTCGGTGCGGCGATCGATTACGTCAATTCGATCGGCAAGGACCGCATCGCCGCGCACGAGCATGGTCTGTTGACCTACGCCCAGGATCGCATGCGCGAAATCAATTCGCTGCGCCTGATCGGCACCGCGCGCGGCAAGGGTCCGGTGATCTCGTTCGAGATGAAGGGCGCCCATCCCCACGATGTCGCGACCGTGATCGACCGGCAGGGCATCGCGGTGCGCGCCGGCACTCATTGCGTGATGCCGCTTTTAGAGCGGTTCAATGTTACGGCGACGTGCCGCGCCTCGTTCGGGATGTATAATACCCGTGAGGAAGTCGACCATCTGGCACAGGCGCTGATCAAGGCGCGGGAATTGTTTGCATGACCGATACGGCCGAAATCAAAACCAGCAACATGGAAACGCATTCGGCGCTGCCGCCGGAGGAGACCGAGCGGCTCGGCGGCGAAATCGTGGCCGCGCTGAAGACCGTGTTCGATCCGGAAATTCCGGCCGATATCTATGAACTCGGCCTGATCTACAAGGTCGACATCAAGGACGACCGCAGCGTCGATGTCGTGATGACGCTGACGACGCCGAACTGCCCGGCGGCCGGGGAATTGCCGCAGATGGTGGAGAACGCGGTTGCCAGCGTTCCCGGCGTCGGCGTGGTCAACGTCAATCTGGTCTGGGAGCCGGCCTGGTCGCCTGACCGGATGAGCGACGAGGCGCGCCTCGTCCTTAATATGTGGTAAGGCGTTTCACAGGAAAATGGCCGGCATTGATTTGCCTTTTGGATTGACCACATGACTAACATGACACCCGCCTCACCAACGCCGGCAGCCAAGCCGAAGCCGCGGCCCCGCCCGCAGGTCATGAAGCTGACCGACGCGGCGGCGCAGCGGATTACCGAGCTGACCAGACGCGCCGATTCCGAGATCGTGGGCTTGCGGGTCGGGATCAAGAACGGCGGCTGCGCCGGGCAATCCTACACGGTCGAATACGCCCACGAGATCCGCCCGACCGACGAGGTCGTCGAAGACAAGGGCGTGAAGATCCTGGTCGATCCCAAGGCCGTGCTGTTCCTGCTGGGCACCGAGATGGACTACAAGGTCGACAGGATGTCGGCGCAGTTCATCTTCAACAATCCGAACCAGACCGGCGCCTGCGGCTGCGGCGAATCCGTGCAGCTGACGGCCGCGAAGGTCTAACACCTTCCGCGTGCGCCGGCCTCATCCTGAGGAGCCGCGCTCTCGTGCGGCGTCTCGAAGGATAGCCGCGGGCGAGATCGGGGCCTCATGGTTCGAGACGCGCAAGATGCGCTCCTCACCATGAGGGACCGACGTCGAGGGCTTGGCCTATCATGGACCGCGATTTCCTGATCGATCTGTTTTCCGACTTCGGTCCCGTGACGATCCGCCCGATGTTCTCGGGCTTCGGCATTTCAACCGATGGGATCAACTTCGCCATGGCGCTGCGGGCCGGTCTCTATTTCCGCGCCGACGACCAGACCATTCCGCAATTCGAAGCCGAGGGATCGAAGCCGTTTCAGTACCAGACCCGGGCCAAGACCGTCACGGTCAAGTCATACTGGCAATTGCCAGCGAGGCTTTTTGACGATCCGGAGGAACTGACCGGTTGGGCCAGAGCGGCACTGGCGGCGGCCCAGCGCGCGGCCGTGAAGAAGCGTCCCAAAGCGCGCAAGCGAGCGAAGCCAGCGGCGAAAAAGCAGCATGCTGCAGGGAAAAAGAAAAAGACTGCCAAGAAAAAGACAACGCCATCCTGAGGAGCGCGCATTAGCGCGCGTCTCGAAGGACAGCCGAACCTCAGACGCGGGCGCGAACGGGTCGCAACAGGAACGCCGGAAGATGCGAGTGATCGGCCGGCTCTGACGATGGTTCGGGCGAGGCTTGCGGTGCGACTGCCCGGCCGATCGAAGGCGCGCGCGGGGCCGGTGGAGCGGACGGCGGCGTGAACGCAGCCACCGGTGGCTGCGGCTGCGAGCCGGAACCGCGGTCACCCCGAGAACGTCGGGGTTCGCGTTCCCTACGCGGCTTGCGGCCGCCGCGTGAGCCTTCGCGCGAACCTTCCTTGGCCCCTTCTCGTGCACGCGTCTCGCGCGTTCGTCCTGCTTCGTTGCTGGAAGGGGCTGCCGGAGTTTCGCCCGATTGGGCGCTGCTGCCGCTTTCGGCGCGGGGAATGGTTTGACCGATCAGCTTTTCAATCGCGACGATGGATTTCTGGTCGAGCGGGGTAACGATGGAGATTGCGGTGCCGGCGCGTCCCGCGCGTCCGGTGCGGCCGATGCGATGGACGTAGTCGTCGGCATGATGGGGCACGTCGAAATTGAAGACGTGGCTGGTCTCAGGAATGTCGAGCCCGCGGGCCGCAACGTCGGAAGCGACCAGCAGCGGAATTTCGCCCTTGCGGAATTGATCGAGCGCCGCGGTGCGTGCCGACTGATCCATGTCGCCGTGCAGGGCGCCAACGCTGAAGCCATGCTTCTGTAGCGATTTGTACAATAGCGCCACTTCGCGCTTGCGGTTGCAGAAGATGATGGCGTTCTGGAGGTCCTTGGCGTCGCGAAGCAGGCGGCGCAGCGTTTCCCGTTTCTCCTGCGGCTCGCGGCCGACGCTGACCTGGAACTGGGCCACGCCCACGGCCGTGGTCGCGGGTCTGGAAACTTCGATCTTTTCGGGATTGTGCAGGAAGGTTTCGGTGATGCGTCGGATCTCGGGCGGCATCGTCGCGGTGAAGAACAACGTCTGCCGCGTAAATGGAACCAGCTTGCAGATGCGCTCGATATCGGGAATGAAGCCCATGTCGAGCATGCGGTCGGCTTCGTCGATGACCAGCAGCTCGACCCCGGTGAGCAGGAGCCCGCCGCGCTCGGTATGATCGAGCAGCCGGCCGGGGGTTGCGATCAAGACGTCGACGCCGCGCGTCAATTTGGAATCCTGATCGCCGAACGAAACCCCGCCGATCAGCAGCGCGACGTTGAGTTTCTGCCCGGCGCCGTATTTGTCGAAACTCTCCTTGACCTGGGCCGCGAGTTCGCGGGTCGGCTCGAGGATGAGGGTGCGGGGCATTCGGGCCCGGGCGCGGCCCTTTTCCAGCATGGTGAGCATCGGAAGGACGAAGGCAGCGGTCTTGCCGGTGCCGGTCTGGGCGATGCCGAGAACGTCTCGGCGGGCCAGAACGTGGGGAATCGCCTGTTCCTGAATGGGGGTAGGGATGGTGTAACCGGTGGCCGCGACGGCGGCGAGCACCTTGTCGGACAAGCCGAGATGGGAAAAAGACATTGAGCCTCTGGTAGAAACCGCCGCTTGGAATCCCGGAACAACTGTCGCGCCAATCCCGGAACGGCACGCAAATTTGCACGGGATTTTCGGATACGCAGACAGGCGGCTTAATCAAGATATCGCGTTTCGATACCGGGCCGCGTCGAAGCGGAACATAGGGGTGAATTGGCTAAAGTCAATGGAGCAGGCGCGGGAAGCACTGAAAAAGCTTAATGTTTTGGCAGAAATGCGGAAGTTCCGAATCATTGCGTCTCGGATCAGGCGTCCCCGGCGTACGCGGATGAACCGGCGGTGCAAGTCTGCCGACTACGGGATATGGCGGTTCACGCAAGCCGTGGACAGGTCGTGCAGGGGCAGGAAATACCGATGAAGATTTGGCTGTCGTTGAGGGCCGCTTTGGCGTGGAGCCTGGTGGCGTGGTCTTTACTGGTGCTGGCGCAGCCCGCGCATGCGGAAAAGCGCGTCGCGCTGGTGATCGGCAATAACGATTACAAGAATGTTCCGAAGCTGCAGAAGGCGGTAAACGACGCCCGCACCATGGGCGATACGTTGAAGCAACTCGGCTTTTCCGTGATGGTTGCGGAGAACCAGACGCGGCAGGCCTTCAGCCAGACCCTGCTTGCATTCGACAACGCCATTGAGCCCGGCGACACCGCGTTCTTCTTCTATGCGGGTCATGGCTTCGAGATCGCGGGGCAGAATTTCCTGCTGCCGACCGATGTGCCCGCCGCCACCGAAGCCAGGA
>Ga0307312_10000059_pt1 | contig 37385 bp, 36 predicted proteins | sample ER_DNA_202_FD_194489 | JGI IMG/M metagenome (GOLD analysis project Ga0307312, IMG submission 194489) | Bulk soil microbial communities from the East River watershed near Crested Butte, Colorado, United States - ER_DNA_202 | ecosystem: Environmental > Terrestrial > Soil > Floodplain | place... | reverse complement strand
ACGGACAGGCGTAGAAGCAGTAGCCGCAGCCGATGCAGAGGTCCTTGGAATGCAGGACCACGCCGTCGGCGGTGGTGTAGAAGCACGACACCGGACAGACCGCGGCGCAGGGCGCATCGGTGCAATGCATGCAGGCCATCGATACCGAGCGTTCGCCGGGCTTGCCGTCATTGATGGTGACGACGCGGCGGCGATTGATGCCCCACGGCACTTCATGCTCGTTCTTGCAGGCCGTCACGCAGGCATTGCACTCGATGCAGCGGTCGGCATCACAGAGAAATTTGACGCGAGCCATGATCTATTCTCCCCTCACGCCGATTGGATCTGGCACAGGGTCACCTTGCCCTCGTGCATGCCGGTGACCGGATCGTAGCCATAGGACGTCAGCGTGTTCACGCTTTCGCCAAGCACGATCGGATCGTTGCCCTTCGGATATTTGCCGCGCTGATCGACGCCCTGGAACCAGCCGGAGAAGTGGAACGGCATGAACGCCACGCTCTTGCCGACGCGGTCGGTGACCAGCGCCTTGACGCGGGTCTTCGAGCCGTTCTCCGGACCGAACACCCAGACCCAGCCGCCGTCCTTGATGCCGCGCTCGGCCGCGTCAGACGTATTGACCTCGACGAACATGTCCTGCTGCAATTCGGCAAGCCAGCGGTTCGACCGCGTTTCCTCGCCGCCGCCTTCGTATTCCACCAGACGTCCCGAGGTCAGGATGATCGGGAATTGCCTGGCAAGTCCCTTGTCCACCGCCGCCTTCTGAATCGAGAAGCCGAGATTGGCCATCCGGAACTGGCGGCCATCCGGACGCGTCGGATATTTGGCGACGAGGTCGGGACGCGGGGTATAGATCGGCTCGCGATGAACCGGCACGGGATCGGGCAGATTCCACGCCACCGCGCGGGCCTTGCCGTTGCCATAGGCCATCACGCCATGCTCCAGCGTGACGCGAATGATGCCGCCCGACAGATCCACTGCCCAGCCGACGCCATCGGGATTGTTGCCGCCGATTTTGTTGATGGTTGCAAGTTCGGCTTCGGTGAGGTCCTTGTCCCAGCCGAGCTTCTTGAGCACGCCATAGGTGAATTCGGGATAGCCGTCGGTCAGCTCCGAACCCTTGCTGTAGGAACCTTCGGCAAGCAGGTTGACGTTCTTCACCGAACCGTCCGGCTGCTTCTCTTCATACACGACGCCGAAGCGCGCGCGGAACGTGCCGCCCCCGTCCTTGGCGTGAAGGTTGGTGTTGTAGAGCGTATGCGTGCCCGGATGCCTGATCTGCGGCGTGCCCCAGCACGGCCACGGCAGGCCATAATAGTCGCCGCCGATCTCGGGTTCGTCGGCCTTGGCGCGCAGCGTCACCAGGTCGAACTTGCCCTGATTCCTCATGTGCGCCTTCAAGCGCTCCGGCGATTGGCCGGAATAGCCGGTCGAGAAACCTCCGCGGTTGATTTCGCGCAGCAGGTCTTCCGAAGACGGATGATTGTTTTCCACCTTGATGTTCTTGAACATCGGATCGGCGAAACCAAGCTTCTTGGAAAGCAGGTAGATGATCTCGTAATCGTCCTTGGATTCGAAGATCGGCTTGACGATCTGCTCGCCCCACTGCAGCGAGCGGTTCGAGGCCGTGCGCGAGCCCGAAGTCTCGAACTGGGTACAGGCCGGCAGCAGATAGGTGCCGTTCTTGCGCTCCGAGATCGCCGCAAATGTCGTCGGATGCGGATCGGCGACAACGAGCAATTCGAGTTTTTCGAGGCCCTTCACCATCTCCGTCATGCGCGGCACGGTATTGCCGCCATGCCCCATGATGACCACGCCCTTCACGCTATCGCGTTGATCCACGTCGTCGGGATTGGCAAGCGTCGCATCGAACCAGCGGGTCCATGGGATGCCCGGCAATTCCATGTTCTGCTTGCGGGTACGGGTCGGACGGCCGGCCTTCGCCGGCACTTCGTCGAAGCGGGACTGGAAGTAATCGTAATCGACTTCCCATACTCGCGCCCAGTGTTTCCAGGCGCCTTCCACCAAACCGTAATAGAGCGGCAGTGTCACGATATCGAGACCGATGTCGGTAGCACCCTGCACGTTGCAGTGGCCGCGGAAGATGTTGGCGCCCGTTCCATAGGAGCCGACGTTGCCGGTCGCGAGCAACAGATTGCAATAGGCGCGGACGTTGGCGGTGCCGACGGTGTGCTGGGTGCCCCCCATGCACCAGATGAAGGTCGAGGGCTTCTGCTTGGCGAAGGTCTCGGCGACCTTCTTCAGCTGTTCGCCGGGAATGCCGGTGACGCGCTCGACTTCCTCCGGCGTCCACTTCGCGACCTCGGCGCGGATCTGGTCCATGCCGTAGACGCGCTGCGCAATGAACTGCTTGTCTTCCCAACCGTTGTTGAAGATGTGGTGCAGCATGCCCCAGATCACCGCGATGTCGGTGCCGCCGCGGAAGCGGACATATTCGGTAGCGTGGGCCGCGGTGCGGGTGAAGCGCGGGTCGAGCACGAACACGTTGGCGCGGTTTATCTCCTTGCCTGTCAGGATGTGCTGGAGCGAAACCGGATGTGCCTCGGCGGCATTCGATCCCATGAAGACGATGGTCTTCGAGTTCCGGATGTCGTTGTAGGAGTTCGTCATCGCGCCGTAGCCCCAGGTATTGGCGACGCCGGCGACAGTGGTCGAATGACAGATGCGCGCCTGGTGGTCGATCGAGTTGGTGCCCCAGAACGCCGCGAACTTGCGGAACAGATAGCCGCCTTCATTGGAGAATTTCGCGGATCCCAGCAGATAGACCGAGTCGGCGCCGGACTTGGCGCGGATCTCGAGCATCTTGTCGCCGATCTCGTTGATGGCCTGGTCCCACGACAGGCGCGTCCATTCGCCATTGACTAGCTTCATCGGATATTTCAGACGGCGGTCGCCATGGACGAGCTCGCGCACCGAGGCGCCCTTGGCGCAATGCGAGCCGCGGTTGAGCGGGCTGTCCCAGGCTGGCTCCTGGCCGACCCAGACGCCGTTCTGGACTTCGGCGATCACGGTGCAGCCGACCGAGCAATGCGTGCAGATGTTCTTCCTGATGTCCGTCGGCGCCCCGACGATTTTCGGCCCGGCCTGCGCCTTGCGCACCGATCCGAGCGGCATCAAGCCCAGCGCGGCGCCCGCGCCTGCAGCCAGACCGGAGCGGCGCAGAAAGGTGCGGCGGTCGAGGACTCCGGACGCAAGGCCGGCGGCGATACCCTGCAAACGCGCCCGGCCCGCCGATCCATCTCTTCGCTTCATCAGCATGTGCGTGGTCCCATCAATAGCGGTTGACGCGATAGTAGTTCTTGACGTGATCGGTTTCCTTGTAGCGAGCCTTGACGCGCTCGGCCTGCGACTCCTCCGCCTCCGCCTCGCTCGAAAGCGGCACGGCCGCAGCCGCGGCGACCGCCGCCGATCCGCCCATCAGGAAGAAGCGGCGTCGGTCGACGCCGGCCGCTTTCGACTTGCGGGCGGGCATTTTGGTGTCGGTTGGCTTGCTCATTGCGATCTCCTTCACGTCAATCTTTTAGGGGCCTCTCGCGTCACTCCGACAGCGTGAAAGCCTCTGATTCCAGCTCCATAAAGATGCGGCCGACGCGCCCGACGGTGCGATAGAACTTGGCCGAGTCGGACTTCTCGAGATCGGCGAACATGCGCGCGGCCCACGGCTCGAGATGCCGCTCGAAGAATCGCGCTTGTTCGCTGAATTCAGCTTCGAAGTCGCCGCGCGCGAGGCCGGCCATGACCTCGAGCAGGATCGCGATGTGATCTTCCGGCTCGCGCGAGACGCCTGCGCGCTCGATGCCGAGTGCGTCCAGATCTTCGCGGACGCGCGCCAGCGGGCGCTCGTGAAGAAAGCCGGTCAAATAATAGGAGGCATAGGGAAGCAGGTCGCCGCGGCCGAGCCCGATGAACAGGTCGAAGAATTCCTTGCTGACGGCGCGATCATCCGCCGCCGCGGCAGCGGAAGCGAGTTCGATATGCGCCATGCCGAGATCGGACGCATCGCCCTTCAACCCGGCAAGGCGCGAGAGCGTCTCCGCGTCGGGCGCCTTGCCGAACAGCAGGGACAACAAGCCGTATTCCGCCGCGCGCTGCTGATCGATCTCGTCGATCTCTCGCGCGAGCGATGCAACACCGCCTGCTGTCTTGGTTACCTGTTCCACACCGGCGTCACGCATGGCGCGACCGATTTCTCCCCGCCCCGTGCCTCTTAATCGGGCATCTAGGCTCATTCCAGATATGAATCTGTAGCATAGGCGTTGGCCATACCCGCAAAAACTTTTGTCTAATCAATCGGTTTTGCGGAGCCGTGCCGCCTCTGCTGCGGTGCAATAGCATTGGATTGTTCAGAAGCCTTTGCCCGCCCTGTTTCAACACCGCTGCCTGCTTCACTATTCCAAGGCTCCTCCATCATTGAAATCGTCTCTTTGTCCACGCTTAAAGCCTGGGTGGGCAAATCCGGCTCCGGCTTTTGCGTTGCATCATGTTCGCCAGATTGCACGGCGTCGCTCGCCGGCTCTTTTCCGGGCTCAGCCGATGTCAAAGCATGCGTCGATTCGCCGCCGCCCATGATCTGCGAAACCAGCCGGGCGACATCCATGCCGGCTCCGATCTCGCCACCGCCCGGCACCCCTCCCGGCGTATTCCAGTCATAGGCATATTCGAGCGCGGGATTGACGTAGTTGCGGATCGCGGGATCCAGAGCCCAGGATTTCCGTAGAGCCGCGTTGCGTAGATGCTCGGGAACGCCCTTCCGGAGAAACGCGGTGATATCGGTCGTCTCCGTGACATCCTCGAGCTTTGGCAGGCTGGAGAGATCGAACTCCGGCTCGGCATCGCCTTCGGCAGCCGGGCCGGGCGGCATATCGGCGTCCGCAGCCGGCGCGTCGCGATCCGGCCGTTTCGCCTGCTGCTTGCGCTGCGACCATCGCGCGAGAAAGCCCTTGTCCTGGTCGCCCTGGTCCGAATCGCTCATGTGCGGCCTGTTCCGTCATCCGGCGCGCCACCCGGTATTCGCTGGCCATCGCGGCCCGCGCGATCCCGCTTGCGCTTGTGGAATACGCGTTCGACGTGGAATTGATCCACAAAGGCTGCGATCCACGACGCGATCTCGGCCGGCATCGGAACGGTGCCGATCACATCGCAACCGCTTTCGAACATCGCCTCGCCTTCGGTCGGGTCGGCCGTTATTTTTGTCAATTCGAGTTCGGGGCCGCCGTCCTGACGCCGCAGCGCGACCCAGATGCGAGGTTCGCCGTCGGCGAGATTGTCGCGATAATTCGCGGTGTCGGAACTGAACAGGTCGATGCTCGCGGCGCCCGCATAGTAAATCGTTGCATCGGCCTCGCTCGACAGCACGGTCCACGGCGCGGTCTCGGGCACGTCTTCGAGAACCGTCACCGGCGACCACATATGATCGATCCATGGATTGTCGATCGAACGGCGGCGCACGACCACGCCGACTTCCCGCGACCACTCGGTCATTGCCATGGTCGATCCTCCGCCCAGTGGTTGATCATGCGACGTTCGCTGACGACGCCAGCGGCAGCCCCGCGATCAGATTCTGCGGTTTCAGGCGCACCACCCTGTCGGCACCCATCGCCAGAATGAGATAGATCGGCTTGTTGCCGACGCGCTCATCCACCAGCCGCGCGTCCTCGATGTCCATGCGCATCAGGGCGACGATGCGTTCGGCGGCACTGTCATCCAGCGCGGCGCCGTTCCACAGGGCGTTGCCGATCCGCGTCGCCTCGCTGTCGAGGCCGACGAACCAGCGCCAGTCGCGGTCCTGGATCGAAGCGACCGTTTCCACGTGGACGGCAATGCCGAGCAGGTGGCCGATCCATCGCTCGATCGCCCTGCACAGCCCGGCGCGTGCCTTCGGATTGCCGCCGATGTTCATGACCATCGCGTGCGCGTCCGAGCGCGACCAGTAGGTCCAGGCGTTCTCGTCGTCCATGACATCCATCTCGGCGAACGGCTTCGGCTGCAGCAGGGACGTCAGCGGCGATGAATGCAAGTCGTGTTGGGTGTGTTGCTGCGCCTCGATGACTTCCGCATCGGCCAACAGCAGCGAACCTTCATGAACGGCGGCGAGCTGGCTGCGATAGAACAGTTCGGCCGCGCGCAGCGTGTAAGGATCGTCGCAACCCTCGAGCGCGTTGCGCAAGATCAGATGGCAGAGCTGGGACAGAAAGATCGGCGGCAGCTCGCCGGCGCCCTTGCGGGCGAGCGCGGTATACAACGCCTCGAGCGACGGCGCTGATATCAGCCGGTCGCGGAAGTTCACCATCAAGGTCCAGTTCTCGCGCGCATCGGCGTCGGCGAGCGCGGCAATCTCCGCCCTTGAAACCGGGCGCAGAGGATCCGCTAGCAGATTTGCATGCAAGTTGCGCTCGGCCTCGCAGGCGTCGGCCGGCGGCATCAATTCAGGCCGCGCCAGATAAGCCATGATGAGTTCGGGGGTGGCCACCAGCCCGCCATGATCGGCGCGGTGCGTAAGGTGATGACCCGAGGCGACCCAGAATTCTCTCATGTGCGGTCCGTCCTGCGATCGTTCCTGATCATTCCAGGAAGATCGACCTCCTCGGCAGGCTCGATGTCGCCCTCGACCTCATGAAAGGTAAAGGCGGGGGCATGCGCGTGCAACCGGTCGGCGCCTGCTACGCCTTCGCGCGGCCTGAGCGTGCGAAAGCGCTCGCGGATTTCGCCATTCTCGACGCTGCGCTGCACGGCAAGCAGGGTCTGAGGCGGGTGATCGCATAGCGAGGCCGCAAACGCGATCTCTTCCTCGGCGGCAACACGCGCGGCATTGGGATCAGGGGCGCCGAATTTCTCCAGCAACTGGCCGGCGAGGCGCTCGACCATGGCTTGCCTGTCCGCCTCCGTCGTCTCGGTGACGATAGCGAGCGTGGACCAGCCGAGGCTATCGATGCCAAGAAAGCCCGAACGCAGCGCCACGCGCTGTTTCGGGCCGAGGTTGGCCGGATCCCGGTTCCAGAACACAAACGCGCCAGAAACAGCCCATTCACCAGGTTCCGCCGCCCGCTCGAAAACAAGCGTATCTGACGGGTCGAGCCTGATGGTCCGCGGAAATCTCAACATGTCCGCCTCATCCGAGTTTCGGACCGCGCGCTTGCGCATCATACCAAGCCGCCTTGGCGAGCGCATCTACAAGACTAGCCCGCTCGGGCGGTCCGCTGCCGGTTGGCGGGGTGATCAGGAGGTCGCCGCTGAGGTCGATCCTCCGGCGCTCGCCGGCCTTTCGGCTGGGAAGCCGCGCCAGATAATCCCGCGCGATCGTCTCAAACCCGCGCTCGTTCCACAGGTCGAAGGCGGTCATGAGATGGCGGGCGAAGCTGCCAATGATCGCGTCGGTGTCGACCATCTCAAAACCTTCGCTCAACAGGGAAACGCCGGCGGCGGCTTGCACCTCTTCGACATTGGCCATATCGGCGGCGCGCAGCATGATGCCGAACACCAGCCACGAAGGAACCTCGTCCTCGGCGCAATCCGCCTGCCAGCCGAGCCGAGCGCCGCCAAGTAGCCCGCCATCGAACAGAATCGCGTCAGGCCAGTCGAAACTCACTTCCCGCTCGGGCGGGCAATGGGCGGCAATTGCATCTGCCGCCGCATTCATCCCGGCGAAAAACGCCCGGCGCGCCGACAGCAGCGGCTCGTCAGGCTCCAGGACCACGGCAAATTCGACCAGATCGTAGCGGCGCACCCACACCAGCGCTCCCGCGCCGGTATCGGAGGCAATCGCGCAGCCGTGAACAAAGGCGTCGCCATATTCGCGCAATGGAACCAGGGTGTAGCCTGGGGGCAGATCGAGCGTTTGCCCGGTATCCGCAGGACGCGACGGCATCGGAGAATTCATCCTTAGTTGCTTTGCAAGCCGGCGGTGTATGATATCCCGGCTATCCGGCGAGCGGGCCTTGATCTTGCAGATTTTCATCTTAGCAAGTACCGCGGAACCGGAGAACGGAGCAACCGCGCCGGGCACGCCGGTTCAGGATAATCATCAATGAGTGCGGCCCCGTCTCACCTCCTGATTTGCAGCTGCGAGAGGACCATGCCGCTTGATGCGCAGGCGATCGGTCGCGGCTGCGCGGGAAAGATCACGCAGGCGAACCAGCTCTGCGGCCAGGAGCTCGAGCGGTTCAAGCAAGCGCTTACCGACGGCGCACCGGTCACGGTTGCCTGCACCCAGGAAGCCCCGCTGTTTACGGAAGTCGCGGAGAGTTTCCCGCAAGCTCAACTCACCTTTGTCAACATTCGCGAAACCGGCGGCTGGTCGAACGGGGCCGCCGCGTCCGGCCCGAAAGCCGCCGCGTTGATCGCGGCGGCAGGTGAAGAGATGCCGCCGATTTCGCTGGTGACGCTCGAGAGCAGAGGCGTCGCGCTGATCTATGGCCGCGACGAGATCGCGATCGAGGCCGCCCAGCGGCTCGCCGATCGCCTCGACATCACCGTGCTTCTGACCAGGCCCGGCGAGGTGACGCCACGCAGGACCAACGAGTTTCCGGTTCTCAAAGGCACAATTCGCAATGCGCGCGGATATCTCGGCCACTTTGAGCTTGCGATCGACGACTACGCGCTGCCATCGCCGTCCTCGCGCGCCAGGCTCGTGTTCGGGCCTTCGCGTGACGGCGCAACCTCGACCTGCGACCTGATCCTCGATCTCTCGGGCGGCACCCCGATGTTCCCGGCGCATGAATTGCGTCCGGGATATTTGCGCGCCGATCCGCGCGACCGCGCTGCCGTCGAACGCGCGATCGCCGATGCGGGCGGTCTGGTCGGCACCTTCGACAAGCCGCGCTTTGTTTACTTCGAAGAGGCGCTCTGCGCCCATTCGCGCTCCGGCATCACCGGATGCACGCGCTGTCTCGACCTGTGTCCGACCGCTGCGATCACGCCGAACGGCAATGCGGTCGTCATCGACGAAAACATCTGCGCCGGCTGCGGCTCGTGTGCATCTGTATGTCCGACCGGCGCGGCATCCTATTCGCTGCCGAGCGCGGACGCGCTGATGCGGCGGCTGCGCACGCTATTGCAGACCTATCGCAAGGCCGGCGGCAGCGAGGCCATCGTGTTGTTCCATGACGGCGAGCATGGCGAAGCCATCATCGACGCCCTGGCGCGGTTCGGCGCGGGACTGCCGGCGAGTGTGCTGCCGCTGCGCGTCAACGAGGTGACGCAGCTCGGACCGGAGATCATCGCGGCGGTCTTTGCCTATGGCGGCAGTGGCGCGGCGATCATAACGCGCGCCAAGCCCAGGCACGATATTGGCGGGCTTCGCCGGATGGTCGAAATGTCGGACAGCATTATTTCGGCGCTCGGCTTTGGCGCGGGCCTGGTGCGGATCATTGAGACCGACGATCCCGACCAGTTGCGCGCCATGCTCGATGCCGCGCCTGTTGGCCTCGCGACGCAAAAGCCTGCCGGCTTTGTCCCGCGCGGCGCCAAACGCGGCGTGCTCGAGACCACATTTCGCGAACTGCATCTGGCCGCGCCCGCGCCGATCGATGTCGTGCCGCTGGCGGCGGGCGCGCCGTTCGGCGGCGTCAATCTCAACGTCGAGGGTTGCACGCTCTGCCATGCCTGCGTCACCGCCTGTCCGACGGGGGCGCTGTCGGACAATCCCGACCGCGCGATGCTGCGATTTACCGAAAGCCTGTGCGTGCAATGCGGGCTTTGCGAAGCGACCTGTCCGGAAAAGGTCATCACCCTCGAGCCGCGGCTCGATTTCAAGGCCTGGAACGCGCCGCTTCGCGTGCTGAAAGAGGAAGAGCCTTTCCTGTGCATTGCCTGCGGCAAGCCTTTCGGTACCAAGAGCTCGATCGACCGTGTGCTCGCCAAGCTTGGCGAGAAGCACTGGATGTTCCAGGGCGCCAACGCCAAACGTCTCGACGTCATCAAGATGTGCGCGGATTGCCGCGTCGAAGCAGTGGTCAACGAAAGCTTCGATCCGCATGCGGCGCCGCAGCGGCCGCCGGTCATGACCACCGAGGATTATTTGCGCGCGCGCGATGCGAAGAAGGGCGATCCGCTCGGATCGTGAGGAGTACATCGTGTCCGCCACCCGCCCAGACCTGCAAGCGCGCGCGACCTCGAGAGCGGCCGGCATTCCCGGCGTCAAGCACGTCATCGCCGTTGCCTCCGGCAAGGGAGGCGTCGGCAAGTCGACCACCTCGTGCAATCTCGCGCTCGGTTTTGCCGCCATCGGTCTGAAAACCGGCATACTCGACGCCGACGTTTATGGCCCGTCGCAGCCGAAACTGTTCGGCCTGCGCGGCAAACCGCGTCTGGTGGGCCCGCGCATGCTGGAGCCGATGGAGCGCTTTGGCGTCAAGGTGATGTCGATCGGCTTTCTGGTCGAGGAAGACCTCGCCATGATCTGGCGCGGACCGATGGTGATTTCGGCGATCACGCAAATGCTGCGCGAGGTGGCGTGGGGCGAGCTCGATATTCTTGTCGTCGATCTGCCGCCCGGCACCGGCGATGCCCAGCTCACCATGGCCCAGCAGACACCGCTCACCGGCGCGGTGATTGTCTCGACGCCGCAGGACATCGCCCTGATCGACGCGCGGCGTGGTATCGCGATGTTCCAGAAAGTGAACGTGCCGCTGTTGGGATTGATCGAAAACATGTCGGGCTTTTGCTGCCCCACCTGCCATCGGGTCACGCCGATATTCGGCCACGGCGGCGCGCGGCAGGAGGCCGAGCTGCGCGGAATTCCATTTCTCGGCGAGATCCCGCTCGATATCGCGATCCGCGAAACGTCCGACGATGGACGCCCCATTGTCGCGACCGAGCCCGACGGCGTTCATGCCAGGCATTACACCGATATCGCCCGCAACGTCTGGTCGGCGATCACCTTGGGTACCGCGGGCAAGCCCGCGCCCCGCATTGTCATCGAGTGAGCATGCGGGCCGCACGATCGGGCGAGGAGAGGCCCTGATGATCCCGACCCAGCGCTTGCCGGCTTCGCTCACGGCGCTCGAGGTGGCGCTCGCCGCTTTGCTGGATCGGCTCGCGCCGGTGGCGCCCATTGCGCTGCCGCTCGCCGATGCGCTCGGCTGCGTTGCCGCCGATATGCCGGCACTGAAGGCGTTTCCGTTTGCCGATATCGCCGCCGGTGATGGCTGGGCCTTGCGCGCCCGCGATATCGTCGGCGCGTCGTCCTATTCGCCGCTGCCGCTGGCCCGGCCGCCGGTGTGGGTCGAAGCCGGCGATGCCATGCCGGAGGGCTGCAATTGCGTAATCGATTCCGATCTCGTCGATCAAACAGGCCCGATGGTTCAGGTGTTGGCCGAAGCGATACCGGGGCAGGGCGTTCGTCGCCTTGGCGGCGATATCGCGCAAGGTAGTTCCGTGGTTGCCGGACGGGGCGTTCGCCCGCTAGATCTTTTGGTCGCGCGCGCGGCGGGCCTGGAAAGAATGAACGTGCGCCGTTCACGCCTGCGCGTCGTCAACATCCCGGCAACATCAAGCCATGCGGCGACGGCGCAGTTGATTTCGGAGAACGCGCGCGCCGCGGGCGCGAGCGTTGTCCTTGTCGAGGCGATCGGCCGTGATGCCGCATCGATTGTGACGGCGCTCGATACCGCATCGTGCGATGTGCTGGTCACCATCAGCGGCAGCGGCGTCGGCCGCACCGATACGGCGATCGCAGCGCTGTCCCGGCGCGGCGAGGTTCTCGCCCATGGCATCGCGTTGCAGCCGGGTCGAACGTCTGCCGTCGGCAGGATTGGAAAGATTCCGGTCATTGCGTTGCCGGGGGCGCCGGATCAGGCGCTCGCGGCGTGGTGGACGCTTGCACTGCCCGTGCTGGACCGGCTTTCCGGGCGGCTGCCGCGGCAGCCGGTGACCTTGCCGCTGGCGCGCAAGATTGCCTCAAGCGTCGGCATCGCCGAAATCGTCCTGCTCGAACGAAATAATGGCGCCTGGATGCCGCTTTCTATCGGCGACATGTCGCTCGGGACCATCGCCCGCGCCGATGGCTGGCTCGCGGTGCCCGCAGCCAGTGAGGGTTTTGCTGCGGGCACGCCGGTTGATGCTTATATTTTGCGGGACTGATATGGGTCCAACATGACCAATGCGCACCTGCCAAAAAGCCCCGACAGCGCCGATCAGGACCAGTTCCTGAACATCCTCTCGCGTGAAGACGCGCTTGAGCGTTTCGAAGCGGCGTTGTTTCCGCGTCCCGTCCCGAGCGAGCAGCGGCCGCTTTCGGACCTGCTCGGCTGCGCGTTGGCGCAGGATATCGTGGCGCCGATCGACGTGCCGCCGTTCGACCGCTCCAATGTCGACGGCTTTGCGGTGCGCTCCGCCGATCTTGTCTCCGCCAGCGAGGCGACGCCGGTCCGCGTCATGCTGAACGACGAAGTCATCGCCTGCGGCACCGCGCCGATACGGCCGGTGCTGTCGGGCACCGCCACTTCGATCGCGACCGGCGGTCCGGTGCCGCGCGGCGCCGACGCTATCGTCATGGTCGAGCATACCCAGCTTGCCGGGCCTCGCGCGATCGAGATCCGCCGCGCCGCCTCGCCGGGACAATTCATATCCTATGCCGGCTCCGACATCGCGCGCGGCGAGGCGCTGTTGCGCGCCGGCACCGTGATCGGCTCGCGCGAGATCGGCATGTTGGCTGCTTGCGGGATCGCGCAAGTTTTGGTCGCGCGCCGGCCGCGCGTCGCGGTGGTCTCCACCGGCGACGAGCTGGCGCAGCCGGGCGAGCCGCTGCGTCCCGCCGAGATATACGACACCAACGGTGCGATCGTGGCAGCGGCGGTGAGCGAGAACGGCGGGGAAGCGGTGTTTCTCGGCGCCATTGCCGATAACGAAGAGCAGCTCGAGGCCGCCATGCGCAAGGCGCTTGAAGCTAGCGACATGCTGGTGCTGTCCGGCGGCACCTCGAAGGGCGCCGGCGACGTGTCCCATCGCATCATCGCCCGGCTCGGAAAACCCGGCATCATCGTGCACGGCGTCGCGCTGAAGCCGGGCAAGCCCCTGTGCCTCGCGGTCTGCGACGGCAAGCCGGTGGTGATCCTGCCGGGATTTCCGACCTCCGCGATGTTCACCTTTCACGACATGATCGTGCCGGTGCTGCGCCGTATGGCGGGCCTGCCGCCGCGTTCCGATGCCAAGGTCTCAGCAAAAGTGCCGGTGCGGATCGCCTCCGAACTCGGCCGCACCGAATTCGTCATGGTGTCGCTGGTCGAGGGCGATCGAGGCCTGATCGCCTATCCCTCCGGCAAGGGCTCCGGCGCGATCACTTCGTTCGCGCAGGCTGACGGCTTTTTGAAGATCGATGCGCTCGCCGATCAGATGCCGGCCGGCTCTGATGCCGAGGTGACGCTGTTCACGCCGCACGTGCGGGTACCCGACCTCGTGATCATCGGAAGCCACTGCACCGGGCTCGACCTGGTGGCGGCGCCGCTGGCGCGCGCGGGCCTTTCGGTGCGCTCGATCGCGGTCGGCAGCCTCGGCGGTCTCGCGGCGGCGCGGCGCGGCGAATGCGACTTCGCGCCGATCCATCTGTTCGACGAGGCGACCGGAAGCTACAACGCGCCGTTTCTGATGGCCGGTCTCGAACTGGTGCCGGGCTGGCGGCGGATGCAGGGCATCGTGTTTCGTTCCGGCGATGCGCGCTTCGAAGGGTTGAATGCGGAAGCGGCGGTGCGCGCCGCGCTTGGCGATCCCACCTGCATCATGGTCAACCGCAACCAGGGCGCGGGCACGCGTATCCTGATCGACCGGCTGCTCGGAGACGCCCGTCCGGACGGCTACTGGAATCAGCCGCGCTCGCATAACGCGGTCGCAGCCGCTGTGGCGCAGCATCGCGCCGACTGGGGCGTGACCATCGCGCCGGTCGCGCACGCATCGGGCCTGGGCTTCATTCCGCTCGCGGAAGAGCATTACGATTTCGCGCTGGTGACGGCGCGCAAACAACGTCCGGCGGTGCAGGCGTTTTTGCAGGCTCTCGCCTCCGAGCAAAGCCGCGCCGCGCTGGCGGAAGCGGGATTTCGGCCCGCGTAAGCTGCGAGGCAGCGTGAAATTTCCATCACCGTCATTCCGGGGCGCGCGCAGCGCGAGCCCGGAATCCATAACCGCGATCGGGAGTATGGATTCCGGGCCTGCGCCAAGCGGCGCATCCCGGAATGACGAACATCTGAGGAAGGCCGCGCGGCGCTGACGCAGGCTGGATTCAGGTCTGTTTGACCCTCATGGTGAGGAGCGCGTCTTCGCGCGTCTCGAACCATGAGGCCGCCCGCGGCGCATCCTTCGAGACGCGGCCAAGAGGCCGCTCCTCAGGATGAGGAAGGGAGCGCATAGCCATCACCCCGGTCAAATGAATGCCATGCCGCCATTCAAGACAATGGTCTGGCCGGTCATGTAGTCGTTTCCGAGAACCGATAGCGCTGCCTTCGCCACCTCGTCGGGATGCCCAAGCCGGCCGAGCGGAATCCTGCTCGCCAGATCGGACCGGCCCCGCATCATGTCGGTTTCGATCAGCGAGGGCGCCACTGCATTGACCGTAATGCCTTCCTTGACCAGCCGCGCCGCATAGCCGCGCGTTAGTCCTTCCATGCCGGCCTTGGACGCGTTGTAGTGGACGCCGATGGCGCCGGCGCCGCGCGCGGCACCGGAAGAGATATTGACGATGCGGCCCCACTTCTTCGCGCGCATCCCGGGCAGCACGGCTTGCGTGCAGAGGAAGGCTGATTTCAAATTGACCGCGATCGTGACGTCGAAATCGCTTTCGGTCAGGTCATCGATGCCGCGCACGATCGCGAGGCCGGCGTTGTTTACGAGAATGTCGATCGGACCCAGCGCCGACGCGGCTTGATCAACCATCCTTGCGACGGCGGCGGCCTGCGATACGTCGGCGGCAATGGCGATCGCGCGGCCACCCATGCCCTTGATCTTCCGAACAACCGTCTCGGCATCATCGGCGCGTTCCCGATAATTGACTGCGACGGCGGCACCGGCTTCGGCGAGCGCGATGGCAATCGCAGCTCCGATGCCACGGGACGCACCCGTCACCAAGGCAATGTGGCCGGTTAGATCGAGCTTGATGGTCATTATGTAGGTCCTTGTTGGTCGCGCAGTCGGCTGTCAATCTAGCGGGAGCTCAGAATGAGGGCCACTTTGATAGTTGGCTCGAAAGGCGCGCGCTTGCCATGCGCCACAACATGCCTGACGGACGTGAAATCGATGGCTAGACCTCTATCGATTGCGATTATCGGTGCCGGCATGGGCGGCCTCGCTGCCGCTGCGGCCCTGAGGCGGGTGGGTGTCGATGTCACGGTGTACGAGCAGGCGGCGCAATTCATCAGGCTTGGCGCCGGAATTCAGATCGGCTGCAACGCCATGAAGGTTCTGCGCGGGCTGGGGCTCGAAGCGAGATTGCGCGAACAGTCCTTCTACCCGCGCTCCTGGAACAACCGGGACTGGCGAACGGGCGAAGTCAAATTCGACATGATTTTCGGTGAGAGCGCCGAACGCAAGTTTGGCGCCCCATATTTGCTGGCTCATCGTGGAGACCTGCACGCCGCGCTGGCCAGCGCAGTTCCTGACGAACACGTCAAGCTCAGTCACAGACTGGTCGGACTGGAGGAGATCAACGGCGGCGTCCGGTTGGCTTTTGCCAATGGGGCCATCGCGGTTGCGGATGCTGTCATCGGGGCTGACGGCGTTCATTCGGTTGTGAGAGATATATTGTTCGGCGCTTCGCCCGTGAATTTTACCGGGCGCATCGCATACCGAACCACCTATCCCGCCGCCCTTCTTGGCGGGCAAAAAATAGACGATTGCACCAAGTGGTGGGGAGAAGACCGGCACATCGTTATCTACTACGTCAAGCGGGACCGGAGCGAAATCTATTTCGTAACCAGCCAACCGGAGCCGGAGTTCAGGATCGAGTCCTGGTCGGCGAAGGGCGACGTCAAGGAATTGCGTTCGGCATTCGAGGGCTTCGATCGTCAGGTTGAAAATGTATTGGCCGCTTGCCCGGATGTGCACAAATGGGCGATCGTCGATCGCGATTCCCTTGCCCGCTGGGCGGACCGAAATGTGACGCTGCTCGGCGACGCCTGCCATCCGATGACGCCTTACATGGCCCAAGGCGCCGCCATGGCGATCGAAGATGCCGCCGTGCTTTCGCGTTGCCTCGAGGGCATCGATCGTGACGGTGTCGCGAATGCGTTCCGTCGGTTTGAGGCAAGCAGAAAAGACCGAACGGCGCGTGTCCAGCAAACGTCGCGAACGAATACATGGCTCAAGGAAAAGACAGACACCGACTGGGTTTATGCCTACGACGCCTGGACCGCTCCGTTGGCGGCCTAAGGGGGCGCGAACGGCGCCTGGCGCTTGCCCATTTGCGGGATACGCTGGCACATCCATGGGAGAATGACGGATTACCGCGGCGGCGCTGCTCGGCCTCGGCCAGCGCACGCTGTTCTGCGGGCAGTGCGCGCGGACCCGGACTTGGGGAGTGGGTGAACTTGCGGGCTGTCTACCGCGACCAATGCGAAAGGCGCGTGCGACAGGTATCAGGGAGATGCCGGCGATAGCGCGAACGATTCGATGACGCCGTCCAATCATCTCGATTTTCGCAAGCTCGCGGCAGTGATCGCCGCCATTGGCACGCTGTTCTGGCTCTATACGTTCTATGCGACCGATCACGTACCGCTGGGCGACGGCACCGGCTTTCAATGGCTTGCCGTCTTTCCTCTTGGAGCCATCTTTGCAGGATTCTTCCTGCCCGCCTGGCTTCTGGTAGCGGGCGGCTGCCGAGGTTCACCGTCGCCCTGGGCGTCTGCGGCCTGATCGCATTTGCGGTGGTGTGGACGCAGTTGCTGGCGGAATTCCCCAAGACCCAGTTCTATTAGACGCTCACCCCTGGACTAAACGTCCGATGCTGCATCCAGCGTTGCGAGTCGTTCGGCTTCCGCAATGTCGTCCATGGTATTTGCATTGAAGAACGGATCGAGCGGCGTAGTCGCCCACGTCACGGTGGCCAACTTGTAGCGCGCGGTCCAGCGGTCGATCTTTCTGATGTCTTCGACCACCAGCGCGTGGCGAAGTTCCTCGCGTAACGCGACGCTCCACAATCCGATCACCGGATGCGACTGTCCGCGGGACGCGGCGACGGCAAGCTGGGCGTTTTGTTCGGCCCGGGCCCAATGCAGGCGCGAAACGAGATCGCGCGGCAGGAACGGACAGTCCGCCGCCGCACTCAACACCCAGGAAATCTCCGGCCGGTTCGCGGCGATCCAGTCGAGCGCCGCCAAAATGCCCGCGAGCGGTCCGGGAAAATCCGCCACCGTATCGGCGATCACCGGAAGTCCGAACGCCGCGAACCGCGCCGGATCGCCGTTGGCGTTGAGAACGAGCCCGTCGCATTGCGGCTTGAGCCGCGCGATCACACGCTCGAGGATGGTGCGGCCGCCGATCCGGCGCATCGGCTTGTCGCCGCCGCCCATCCGCCGCGCCAGGCCGCCGGCGAGCAGCACCCCGGGGGTGGCCGGCGCGTCTCTTGACGTCGCCGGCGCGTCTCTTGACGTCGCCGCAAATTCAGTCGTCACGCTCGGCGCCCTTGCGCTTGTGTCGCGCGGATTCCTCTTCGACGAAAGCGAGGTTCTGGTCGTAGACGATGCGCTCCTCGCCCGACAGCGCGATGAAGCGCTTGCCCCGCGTGCGCCCGACCAGCGTCAGTCCGACCTGCCGCGCCAGATCGACGCCCCACGCCGTAAAGCCCGAGCGCGAAACCAGGATCGGAATTCCCATCCGCACCGTCTTGATCACCATCTCGGAAGTGAGCCGCCCGGTGGTGTAGAGAATCTTGTCGGCGGGATCGACTCCGTGGCGGAACATCCAGCCCGCGATCTTGTCGACGGCATTGTGGCGGCCGACGTCTTCGGTGTAGCAGACCGGCGTGCCCTCCTTGCACAGCACGCAGCCATGAATCGCGCCGGCCTCGAGGTAGAGCGAGGGCATGGTGTTGATCGCGTGCGTCATCTGGTAGAGCCAGGAGGTGCGCAGCTCTGCCTTCGGCAGGGCGACACTTTCCACGGCTTCCAGCAGATCGCCGAAGGCGGTGCCCTGGGCGCAGCCCGAGGTCTGGGTGCGCTTCTTCAATTTTTGTTCGAAATTGGTGTGGTGCTCGGTGCGCACCACCACCACCTGCAGGTCGTCGTCATATTCGACCTCGGTGACGACGTCGTCGTATTTCAGCATGTTCTGGTTGAGCAGATAGCCGAGCGCCAGATATTCCGGATAGTCGCCGATCGTCATCATGGTGACGATCTCCTGCGCGTTCAGATACAGCGTCAGCGGCCGCTCCACCGGGACATTGATCTCGACCGCCGCCCCGGCCTGATCGGTCCCGGCGACGCGTTCGGTCAGCCGCGGGTCCTGCGGATTGGGGAGGATCAGAGGAATCGGCGCTTTATCGATCTTCATCATCTTCCGCAGGCTAGCATGACATTGCCTGTTAGCCGATATAAGCATCCTGGAGCATTAACGAAATACAGCCGTCGTTGCGAGCCAACGGGTCGCGCGAATGCGCGCCCGACGACAGGCTCCGCGAAGCAACCGGGAGATGCGGCAAGAGGTGGATTGCTTCGTCGCAGAGTTTATCATCGGCCCGCCGAAGGCGGGACCCGTTGGCTCCTCGCAATGACGCTGGACGGGCCTGGTTCCATGGCTGGGAGGCGATAGTCGGATGAAAGTGATTGGCCTCGCCGGGTGGAGCGGCGCCGGAAAGACGACGCTGCTGACGCGGGTCATCCCGCATTTGCTTGGCAAAGGCCTGCGCGTTTCCGTGATCAAGCACGCCCACCACAGTTTCGATGTCGACGTGCCGGGCAAGGATTCCTGGGTGCATCGGCAGTCCGGCGCCACCGAGGTGCTGGTGTCCTCCGGCAAGCGATGGGCCCTGATGCATGAATTGCGCGGCGCGCCCGAACCGCGGCTGCCGGAATTGCTTAAGAGGATGTCGCCGGTCGACCTGGTGATCGTCGAAGGCTTCAAGTCCGAGCCGCATCGCAAGATCGAGGTGCATCGCGCCGCCAATGGCAAGGGCATGCTATTCCCTGACGATCCCGGCATCGTCGGCATTGCGACCGACGCGGAGCTGAAAACCACACTTCCCGTCGCCCATCTCGATGACATCCCCGCCATCGCCGCTATGATGCAGAAGGCCGCGCTGAGTATCGAGGATGTGCTGGCGCGAAGCGTGACCGAAAGCTGAGACGTTAAAGATGGCGCAACTGTCCGACGATTGCTTTGCCTTTGGCGGGCCGATGATGTCGGTCGACGAAGCCGTCGGAATCATCGCCGCGCGGGTGACGCCGGTCCGTGAGGTCGAGACCGTTTCGCTCGCTGAGGCCGATGGGCGCATTCTCGCAAGCGACATCTCTGCTCCGCTGCCGCTGCCGCCTTTCACCAATTCCGCCGTCGATGGCTATGCCGTGCGCAGCGGTGATCTGCCGTCACAGGAGGAAGCGTCTTTTCCGGTGATCGGACGCGTCCAGGCCGGCGCGTCGGCGCAGGAGCCGGCCAGGCCGGGCCACGCCATCAGGATCTTCACCGGCGCGCCGATGCCGGATGGCGCCGACACCGTGTTCATGCAGGAGGACGTGCGCCTCGATGAAAGCAACAAGGTTGTTCTCCCGGCGGGCCTGAAACCGGGCGCCAATGTGCGGCCCGCGGGCGAGGATATTCCTGCCGGTCATTTCGCGCTCAAGGCAGGCCAGCGGCTCCGGCCGCAGGACATCGCGCTGGCGGCCGCGTTCGGCCTGACCCATGTCGAGGTGCGCCGGCGCATCCGCGTCGCGGTGTTCTCGACCGGCAACGAGCTTGTATCGCCGGGGACACCGCGCGCAGCCGCGCAACTGTTCGACTCCAACCGCTTCATGCTGATGGCGATGTTTTCCCGGCTTGGCTGCGAGGTCAGCGACCTCGGCATTCTGCGCGACGATCGTGCTTCGCTGGCTCGCGGCCTGAAGCGGGTCGCCGCTGCCCATGACCTGATCCTGACCACCGGCGGCGTTTCGACCGGCGAAGAGGACCACGTCAAGGCCGGTGTCGAGGATGTCGGCACCCTGGTGCTGTGGCGGATGGCGATCAAGCCCGGACGTCCCGTCGCCATGGGCATCATCGGCGGCACGCCATTCATCGGATTGCCGGGAAATCCGGTGGCGAGTTTTGTCACCTTTGTCCATGTGGTGCGGCCGACGGTTCTGGCGCTGGCGGGCGCTACGCAGCAGCCGCTCGTTCCAATGCCGGTCCGTGCCGCCTTCACCTACAACAAGAAAATTGCCCGCCGCGAATATGTCCGGGTCAATCTGCGCAAGGCGGCCGACGGGGCGCTCGAAGCCACAAAATTTCCGCGCGAGGGTGCGGGATTGCTGTCGTCGCTGGTGGACACCGACGGGCTGGTCGAGCTTGGCGAAGAGATCACGCAGGTTCAACCCGGCCAGACAGTTGGGTTTTTGTCATATGCGAGCCTGATCTGAAACTCCCACCGTCGTCATCATCCGCGAAAGCGGATGATCCAGTACTCCGCGGCATCTCGGCTCATCCTCACCGTCGTCATCATCCGCGAAGGCGGATGATCCAGTACTCCGCGGCTTCTCGAATCCAGTACAGGCCGGCGATTACTGGATACCCGCTGGAGCCTGTCATCGGGCTCGCCAAAGGCGAGACCCGGTGGCGGGTATGACGGTTGTGGTCGATCCCCGCGATCTCCGTTGACGCAACGATACGCGTTCGCCATGTATGGGCGCATGGCCACGACCAAACTCGATCTCACCGGTCTCAAATGTCCGTTACCTGCATTGAAGACCCGCAAGGCGCTGAAGACACTGATGCCGGGCGCCTTCCTGGAAGTGCACTGCACCGATCCGCTGTCGGTGATCGACATCCCGAACCTGATCCAGGAAACCGGCGATAAGGTCGAGATCACCGAACGTGCCGAGCGCCGGATCGTGTTTCTGATCGAAAAGGCTGGCGCGGGCGCGTAATGCCCGTCAGCGCGGCTCGCGCTTCCTGGGGATTGCCGTCCCAGAAGGGAGCGCGGGCCGATGCCGGTGGAACCCGCCCGGCCGGCCACTTTTTCCTTGGCATGTGGTATGCCACGGATTAGGATCACCGCTGCCGGGGATTAGAAATGAGATGTTTCAATGAGCCATGACGCACAAAAAGTCCGCTCGTTCGAACATCCGGGCGAGGGACGAAAACGGGCCAAATCGACCCCCAAGGGCCGCCAGGTCGACCCGCAAGCCGCTGAAGAGATTGCTCTTTTGCTCGGCGACCGGCCGCGGCGGCGCGACCTCTTGATCGAGCATCTGCACCTCATCCAGGACACCTGGAAGCAGATTTCGGCGGCCCACCTGGCAGCCCTCGCCGACGAGATGAAGCTTTCGTTTGCGGAGGTGTTCGAGACCGCGACCTTTTACGCGCATTTCGACATCGTGAAGGAAGGCGAGGGCAACATCCCGCCGCTGACCATTCGCGTCTGCGATTCGCTGACCTGCGCGATGCTCGGCGGAGAAAAATTGCTGCATGAATTGCAGACCACCGCCGGCCCCGGCATTCGCGTGGTGCGCGCGCCCTGCGTCGGCCGCTGCGACACCGCGCCCGCGGCCGAGGTCGGCCATCACTTCGTCGATCGCGCCCGCGTCGCAAACGTGCTTGCAGCCGCAAAGCGCGGCGATACCCACGCACATCTGCCCGACTACATCGGTTACGACGCCTATGTCGCCGGCGGCGGCTACACGCTGTTGAAGCGGCTGCGCTCCGGCGAATTATCGAAGGAAGATCTTCTGAAGGCGCTCGACGACGCGTCCTTGCGCGGTCTCGGCGGCGCCGGTTTTCCGGCGGGACGAAAATGGCGCGCGGTGCTCGGCGAGCCCGGCCCGCGGCTGATGGCGGTCAACGGCGATGAGGGCGAGCCCGGAACGTTCAAGGATCGCTATTATCTCGAAACCGACCCGCATCGCTTTCTCGAGGGCACGCTGATCGGCGCGCATGTGGTGGAAGCACCTGAAATCTACATCTACATCCGAGACGAATATCCGGCGTCGCGCGAAATTCTCGAGCGCGAGATCGCAAAACTGCCGCCCGGCGGCCCGGTGCTGCACATGCGGCGCGGCGCCGGCGCCTATATCTGCGGCGAGGAATCCTCGCTGCTCGAAAGCATCGAAGGCAAGCGCGGATTGCCGCGGCACAAGCCGCCGTACCCGTTCCAGGTCGGGCTGTTCGGATTGCCGACGCTGATCAACAATGTCGAGACGCTGTGGTGGGTGCGCGACATCGTCGAGAAAGGCGCGGACTGGTGGAAAAGCCACGGCCGCCATGATCGCCAGGGCCTGCGCAGCTATTCGGTCTCGGGGCGTGTCAAGAATCCCGGCATGAAGCTGGCGCCCGCCGGCATCACGGTGCGCGAATTGATCGATGAGTTCTGCGGCGGCATGGCGGACGGACATAAATTCCACGCCTACCTGCCGGGCGGCGCCTCGGGGGGTATCCTGCCGGCATCGATGGACAATATTCCGCTCGATTTCGGCACACTGGAAAAATACGGCTGCTTCATCGGTTCGGCAGCGATCATCATCCTGTCCGAGCAGGACAGCGTGAAAGCCGCGGCGCTGAACCTGATGCGTTTCTTCGAGGACGAAAGCTGCGGCCAGTGCACGCCCTGCCGCGTCGGCACCCAGAAGGCAGCACTGTTGATGGAAAAGCCGGTCTGGAACCGCGACCTGCTCGACGAACTCAGCCAGGTCATGCGCGATGCATCGATCTGCGGCCTCGGCCAGGCGGCCTCGAATCCGCTGACGTCAGTGATTAAATATTTCCCGGAAGAATTCGTGCCCAAAGAGGCCGCGGAATGACAAAAATCCAGTTCGAACTCGACGGCCAGCAGGTCGAGGCGGTCAACGGCGAGACCATCTGGCAGGTTGCAAAACGCCAGGGCCGCGAGATTCCGCATCTATGCTATTCGCCCGAACCGGACTACCGGCCCGACGGCAATTGCCGCGCCTGCATGGTGGAGATCGAGGGCGAGCGGGTGCTGGCGGCGTCCTGCAAGCGCACCCCCAGCGTCGGCATGAAGGTGAAATCGGCGAGCCCGCGCGCGATTTCTGCCCAGAGAATGGTGATGGAGCTTCTGGTCGCCGACCAGCCGGCGCGCGAAACGTCGCACGATCCCGATTCGAAATTCTGGCACTGGGCCGAAAAGGTCGAGGTGACCGAAAGCCGTTTCCCGGCGGCCGAGCGCTGGCATGGCGACGCCAGCCATCCGGCGATGCGCGTCAATCTCGACGCCTGCATCCAGTGCGGTCTTTGCGTGCGCGCCTGCCGCGAGGTCCAGGTCAATGACGTGATCGGCATGGCCTATCGCAACCACGGCTCCAAGATCGTGTTCGATTTCGACGATCCGATGGGGGAATCGACCTGCGTCGCCTGCGGCGAATGCGTGCAGGCCTGTCCGACCGGCGCGCTGATGCCGTCGGTGATGCTCGATGACAACCAGACCCGCGTCACCTATCCGGACAAGAAGGTCGATTCGCTCTGCCCGTTCTGCGGCGTCGGCTGTCAGGTCACCTATCAGGTCAAGGACGACAAGGTGATCTATGCCGAGGGCCGCGACGGCCCGGCCAATCACAACCGGCTCTGCGTCAAGGGCCGCTTCGGCTTCGACTACATCCATCACCCGCACCGCCTGACCAAGCCGCTGGTACGGCTGCCCAACGCGAAGAAGGATGCCAACGACCAGGTCGACCCCGCCAATCCGTTCACGCATTTCCGCGAAGCCTCCTGGGAGGAGGCGCTCGACATCGCGGCAAAGGGCCTGGTCAGGATTCGCGACGAGAAGGGCGTCAAGGCGCTCGCCGGTTTCGGCTCGGCCAAGGGCTCGAACGAGGAAGCCTATCTGTTCCAGAAGCTGGTGCGCACCGGTTTTGGCTCCAACAACGTCGACCACTGCACGCGGCTGTGCCACGCCTCCTCGGTCGCGGCGTTGATGGAAGGCCTGAACTCGGGCGCGGTATCGGCGCCGTTCGCAGCCGCGCTGGACGCCGAAGTCATCATCGTGATCGGCGCCAATCCGGCGATCAACCACCCGGTGGCCGCGACCTTCCTCAAGAACGCCGCCAAGAGCGGCGCCAAGCTGATCGTGATGGATCCGCGCGGGCAGGCGCTGTCGCGCCACGCCTACAAGCATCTGGCGTTCAAGGCCGGCAGCGACGTTGCGATGCTGAATGCGATGATCAACACCATCATCACCGAGGGCCTCACCGACGAGCAGTACATCGCCGGCTACACCGAGGGTTTTGATGAGCTGAAGGAGCGCATCAAGGAATTCACGCCGGAGAAGATGGCGCCGATCTGCGGCGTTCCGGCGGAAACCTTGCGCGAGGTGGCGCGGCTGTATGCGCGCTCGCGCGCTTCCATCATCTTCTGGGGCATGGGCATCAGCCAGCATGTGCACGGCACCGACAATGCACGCTGCCTGATCGCGCTGGCGCTGATCACCGGGCAGGTCGGGCGGCCCGGCACCGGGCTGCATCCGCTGCGCGGACAGAACAATGTTCAGGGCGCCTCCGACGCGGGCCTGATCCCGATGTTCCTGCCGGATTATCAGCCGGTCGGACGCACCGATCTGCGCGAGCCGTTCGAGCGTCTCTGGCACCAGGACCTCGATCCGGTGCGCGGCCTCACCGTGGTCGAGATCATCAACGCGATCCACGCCGGCGAGATCACCGGCATGTATATCGAGGGCGAGAATCCCGCGATGTCGGACCCGGATCTGCAGCACGCGCGCGAGGCACTCGCAAAGCTTGAGCATCTGGTAGTGCAGGATCTGTTCGTCACCGAGACCGCGTTTCATGCTGACGTGATTCTGCCGGCCTCGGCGTTTGCGGAGAAATCCGGCAGCTTCACCAATACCGACCGCCGCGTGCAATTGGCGCGCGAGGTGATCAAGCCGCCGGGCGACGCGCGGCAGGATCTCTGGATCATCCAGGAAATCGCAAGGCGCATGGGACTGCCCTGGAACTATGATGGCCCGGCGGATGTGTTCACCGAGATGACCCAGGTGATGCCGTCGCTGCAAAACATCACCTGGGAGCGGCTGGTGCGCGAGGGCGCGGTGACCTATCCGGTTGACGATCCGCAAAAACCGGGCAACGAGATCATCTTCACGTCAGGTTTCCCGACCGAAAGCGGCCGCGGCAAGATCGTGCCGGCCCGCGTGGTACCGCCGGATGAATTGCCCGACGACGAATATCCCATGGTGCTCTCCACCGGCCGCGTGCTCGAGCATTGGCACACCGGCTCGATGACCCGGCGCTCGCACGTGCTCGATCAGATCGAGCCGGAAGCGGTCGCCTTCATGTCACCGAAGGACATGCGGCGGATGAAGGTCTGGCCGGGCGACCTGATACGGCTGGAAACGCGGCGCGGCGCGGTCGAGGTGAAAGTGCGCTCCGATCGCGACGTGCCCGAGAACATGGTGTTCATGCCGTTCTGCTATGCGGAAGCCGCGGCCAACCTGCTGACCAATCCGGCGCTCGATCCGTTCGGCAAAATTCCGGAATTCAAGTTCTGCGCGGTTAAGGCCGAACCCGCCGAAATCCGCGCCGCGGCGGAGTGAACGGGAAATAGCCGTCTGACGGCGAGCGCTACTGCGGGTCAGGGTCGCTGGCCCCCAAGCTCACAACCATCCCACGCGCCGGAATCGCCAATACAGCCCGGCGCACGCAATCAGCATCGCGCCCATGATAATGAAATAGCCATACTCCAATTGCAGTTCGGGTATGTACTTGAAGTTCATGCCGTAGATACCGGCGACTGCAGTCGGGACCGCGATGATGGCAAGCCATGAGGCGAGTTTTTTGGAGACCGCCGTCTCCTGGGCCTGACCGACCAGCAGGCTCGCCTCGAAGGCAAATGCAAGGACCTCTCGAAGCGAGTCGATCTGTTCCTGAACCGTCCTGACGTGATCTGTGACGTCGCGAAACAGCGGCCGCATGGTAGGCCGCACCATCGGCAGATTGTCGTGCTCGAGCCTGCGGCAGACCTCGACCAGCGGCCCGACCGCGTGTCGCAGCCGCAACAGGTCGCGCCGCAGCAAATAGAGCCGCTCGATCTGCGCCCGCGTCATGGCGCTCGCAAGCACCTGCGCCTCCATCGCCTCGACTTCCTCCTGGATGACTTCGAGCACCGGCGAGTAGTTATCGACGATGAAGTCGAGGATGGCGTAGAGGATATAATCCTCGCCGCGGGCCAGCGCGCGCGGGCAGCTTTCGCAGCGCTCGCGCACCGGCGTATAGGACGTCGACGCGCCATGACGGACCGAAACCAGATATCCCTCGCCGACGAACAGATGGGTCTCGCCGAACGCGATACTGTCGCCGTCAAGTTGAGCGGTGCGCGCCACGATGAACAGCCCGTCGCCATATTGTTCGATCTTCGGCCGCTGGTGCGCGTGGGCCGCGTCCTCGATGGCGAGATCGTGCAGCTGGAATTGCCGTTGCACGCTTTTCAGGAGAGACGTGTCCGGTTCATGCAATCCGATCCACACCACATGGCCCGGCCGGCTGCGCCAGCTCGAGGCTTCATCAATGGCGATACTGGCGACGCGGCGGCCATCGACATAGACGCCAGCGGCGACGACGCCTTCCGAGCTGACGGGCTCGGTCGGCAAGACGGCTGATGACGCGACGTTCATGGTTCCGTCTCCGGTGGTTGTGGTTGAACCTTCCCCCGCGACAAGGCTTTGAGGCTAGCACTGGAAAACCCGCCGTCAAATGGAATGATGGGATTTCATAACGGATGAATCGCACATCCTGCCTCTGCCGCGGCAGTAAACCGCGCCGTTCGAATTCTGCGCGGTCAAGGCCGAACCCGCCGAAATCCGCGCCGTGGCGGAGTGAGTGAGGCGTTCCAGCTATCCATGCTCGGCGACTTCCCGCCGCGCCTTGGCCGGCAGGCCGAAACGTTCGTAAAGAATCGGCAGCAGGATCAGCGTCAGGATAGTGGCGGATACCAGTCCGCCGATGACGACGACGGCAAGCGGCTTTTGAATCTCCGACCCGGGCCCGGTCGCAAACAGGAACGGCACCAAGCCAAGCGCCGCAATTGCCGCCGTCAATGTCACGGGACGTACCCGGCGGCGCGCCGCACTCATGATGGCGTCGCGCACCAGAAATCCGGTCTTGCTGGGGTCGTTGAGGTAGCTGATCAGCACGTCGTTGATATAGGACACCATGACGACGCCGTTGAGGACCGCGATCCCGAGCAGGGCGATGAAGCCGATCGAGGCCGGCACCGACAGAAACTCGCCGGAGATACGCAGCGCAATGACGCCGCCGATCGTTGCGAACGGCACGTTGCAGAACACCAGAATGGATTGGCGCACCGAGCCGAACGTCAAATAGAGCAGCATGAAGATCAGCGCCAGCGCGATCGGAACCACGATCAAGAGCCGCGCTGCGGCGCGCTGCTGGTTCTGGAATTGACCGCCCCATTCGAGCGAATAGCCCGGCGGCAATTGCAGGTTTGCTGCGACGGAGGCCTTGGCATCCGCAACAAAGCCGACCAGATCGCGGCCATGAACGTTGGCCAGCACCGTTGCGAAACGCTGTCCGTCCTCGCGGATCACCTGGACCGGTCCGTCTTCGATACTGATGTCTGCAAGCTGCGAAAGTTCGACGGTGCCGCCGTTTGCCAGCACGATGGGTATCCGCGACAGGTCGGCGGTGGAAGCCCGCGCGCTGGCCTCGCCGCGGATCAATAACGGCGTTCGCACCGCGCCTTCGATCACGTAACCAAGCCTCTTGCCGTCGACCCAGATCCGCAAGGCATTCTGGATGTCGGTGGCGTTCAGGCCGAGCCGCCCGGCGCGTGTGCGATCGATCGCGACCGTGAAATACTTGGCGCCGGCATTGCGAAGCGAAAACACGTCGGTTGCGCCCTTCGTGCGCCTGATCTCGTGCGTTATGTCGTGGCCGAGCTTGTTCAGCATCGCGATATCGTGACCGAAAATCTTCACGACCACGTCGCCCCGCGCGCCGATGATCATTTCCTGCACGCGCATGTCGATCGGCTGCGCGAAAGCGAATGAAATGCCGGGAATGGCATCGAGGACCTTCCGGACTTCCCCCAAAAGCCATGCCATGGTTTTGCCGCGCCACTTCGCATACGGCGCCAGCGTCATGTACATATCGGTCTCGTTGATGCCCGCGGGATCGAGGCCGAGTTCATCGGCGCCGGCACGGCCTATGACGCGAACGATCTCCGGCACATTTCGCCTCAACTCGCGCTGGATCAGCATGTCGGTCTCGATCGCTTCCTCCACCGACATGGTTGGATATTTCCGGATCGAGACGATCGGCGTTCCCTCGTCCATCACCGGAAGGAAGGTGGAGCCGATCCCGGTAAAGGCGTAGCCCGCGATCCCAATAGCCACCGCGAGGAGCGCCGCGATCACGCGAGGCCGCCGCATCGCAAAGGCAAGCGCGGGATCGTAGATCGCGTAGAGCTTGCGTACCAGCCAGGGCTCGTGATGGCTCGCCGATTTCAAAAAAAACGCCGAGAGCAGGGGGACGACCGTCAGCGAAAGCAGAAGCGCCGAGGCGAGCGCGAAGCTGATCGTCAGGGCCACCGGGCTGAACAGGCGTCCTTCCAGCCCCTGCAAGGACAACAGCGGCATGAACACGGTGATGATGATAATCACGCCTGACACCAGCGGCGCTGCAACCTCGGCCGTGGCCTCTCGTGTAATATGGAGGCGGGTCCGAAAATCCGCCTTGTGATGATCCGCCAGCCTGTGCTCGACGTTTTCAACGATGACGACGGCGCAATCGACCAACAGGCCGATCGCGATCGCGAGTCCCCCAAGCGACATGATGTTGGCGGACCAGCCGAACAGGCGCATGACGACGAACGTCGCAAGCACGGCCAGCGGCAGCGAGGTGGCCACCACGATGGCGGCGCGCAGATTGCCGAGAAACAACAACAGCAGGATCACGACCAGCAGCGTGGCCTCGATCAGAACCTCCTGCACCGTCCATACCGCTTTTTCGACCAGGTCGTTGCGATCGTAGAAGATCGCGATCCTGGTCCCCTTCGGCAGTATCTTTTCAATCTCCGCCAGCCGTTTCTTGACGCCGCTGACGACCGTCTTGGCGTTGGCGCCGCGCAATCCCAGTACCGTGGTCCAGACCGCCTCGGCCTCGCCATTCATCGAAACCGCGCCGTTGCGCGGCAACGAGCCTTCGCGCACCTCGGCGACATCGCCGACCCGGACGGTCATGTTCGATCTCTGCGAGATCACGGTGCCGCGGATGTCTTCCAGGGTGTGGATGCGGCCCTCCGATCGCACCAGCAGCGCTTCCTCGCCTTCACGGACGCGTCCGGCCCCGTCGTTGCGGTTGTTGGCGGTAAGCGCATTCTCGAGCGCCTGCGTGGTGATGCTGCGCGCCGCCATCGCTGTCGCCGACGGCACCACTTCGAAAATCCGGACGTGGCCGCCGAGCACATTGACATCGGCCACCCCGGGCAGGCCGCGCAGGCGTGGCCGTATCGTCCAGTCGATCAGGCTGCGGATTTCCTGCACGCTGAGCGAGGGGGATTCCAGGGTGAACATCAGCATCTCTGCCAGCGGCGTCACGATTGGCGCCAGCCCGCCCTCGGTGCCGTCCGGCAACAGGTCGCGAACTCCTGCAAACGCTCGTTGACCTGCGCGCGGGCCCAGTAGATGTCGGTGCCCTCGGCAAATTCGAAGGTGATCAGGGCCAGCGAATAACGCGTCGTCGAGCGCATGCTGACGAGGTTTGGAACGCCGCGAACCGCGATCTCGACGGGCGCGGTGACGCGGCTTTCCAGCTCCTCCGGGGCCAGTCCCGGCGCCCGCATCGACACCAGCACCTGGACCGGGGCGACGTCCGGAAAGGCGTCTACCGGCAGCCTTGTGTAGGAATAGAGACCCCACGCCGCCAGCCCGAGGGCGGCGACGACGGTGATCAAGCGCTGCGCCAGCGCGAAATCGACAAGCCTGAGCACGCTAGCTCCTCGTCCGCGAGAAAGGGCGAGAGCGCAGGACGAAAGGCGCTGGTCGGGCCAACTTCAATTCTCCTTGTCAGCCTCTGCCAGCTCCGACAGCAATGCGAGCACGCCCCGCGTCGCGACTTCATCGCTGTCCACAAGATCCGCCTTGATCGAGATGCTTCGTACCGATTCATTGAGAACCTGAACCGGAATGGCGCGAAATCCGTCGGGACGGCGCAGGAAAACCCAGGATTGATCCCGGTGGCGCACAACCGAGACGGCGGGAACGGTCCAGCTGGTGTTGGCGGCCTCCGGAGCAGGATGCTCGACAACAATGCGGGCACCGACGGCAAGTCCGGGGCGCAGACGCCCGCCTCCCGACCTGACCTCGGCGACGGCGATCGCCGATTGCGTCGCCTGGTCCACCGTGCGCCCGATGCGAATGATTCTTCCCTCGACCCGATAGGCCGGGATCGACACATGGGCACCGACATCGATCGTCGACAGGCGGTGTGCCGGAACCTGGATATTCACATGCAGCGGATCCAGCACCCCGAGCGTGAATAGCGGTGCTGCCGCCTTGATCTGCTCGCCGACGCCGACATGGCGGGTCACGACCGTGCTGTTCACCGGCGATCGCAGGGTCAGGACGCTTGCGATCATCCGGGAGCTTTGCAACGTCTCGAATTCGGTCCTGTCCATCCCGATCAGGAAGAGGAGCTGGGTTCGTTCGTCGAGCTTGGCCTTGTTGACGGCCGCTTCGCTTTCCGCGATGCGCAGGTCGCGCTCGGGCGCCGCCTTGCCCTCGAACAGAAGCCGCGCCCGGCGCAGCTTGTCGGACGCCAGCGCATCGTCGGAGATGGCGGCCAGATAGAGCCGTTGCGCTTCCACCAGATCAGGCGAGCGAACCTGGGCTACGACCTGACCTGCCACCACCGGCTCATCCTGCCCGACCATCAAGGCCTCGACGATGCCGCCGGCAGGCGTTGCAATGACCCTTATCTGCTGCTGCGGGATCATGACCGTTCCGGGAAACGACAGGTCGCTCCTGCCCTGGGCAGGGCTGACCCGCGCCGTCAGGATACCGGCCGCCCGAATACCCTGGTCGTTCATCGGAATTGCGATTTCCGCCCTTTGCGGAGCCTCGCCCTGCTGCGCCGTGGCTGGATTGACGTTTGCGGTGATAATCAGGACGGCGCCAATAGCCGGCGCAGTTCCCTCAAGCCATTTCCATAGCGGCTGATGAGATTTGGCGACTGGCGAAATCAAGGGAAAACTCGTGCTGCGAGGAATCAGAACTGCAGCCTTTACTACAACCTGCAGCGAGCTTCTGTCAGTGTCGTGATGTCGCGCCCGCCCCGGTGGCCCGATCCGGCCTGCGCGATCCGCAGGCCGGGAAAATTCATCGCTCAGTGCGAGCTGCTCGCGGCAGCGGCCTGCTGCGCGAGTTTGTTTTGGGCGATAATTGCTTCGAGCCGCGCGATATTCTCCAACAGGCGCTGGCTGGTCAGGACCAGGAAGTAATAGCCGAATTGCGGGTTCTGGAAGTAGATCTCCAATAGCTTCTCATAGGTGATGGTCAGCACATGTCCGTTCTCGGTGCATTCGATCGTCGCCGTGCGGCGGTTATTGGGCGTAAGGAAGCCAAGTTCACCCATCAGGCGTCCCGGCGGAACCTCGACGCCGATTTCGGTCACCAGGAAATTTCCGGTGACGGTCAAAAGCATCTCGTTAGCCTTGTCGCCCTTCTTGAACAGAACATCGCCCTTGCGATATTTGCGCTCCGTCATGAACGGCTTGAGCCATTCCCTCGACGTGTCGCCCTGTGTTGCGCTACGCGCCTTCTTGACGAGGTTAAGCATTTGACGGAGGCGGATGGCATTGATCGGCAGGAACAGCAGATACAGGAGAAAAGTCCCGACGTTTCCGGAGAGCGCGCCAAAGCCGGCGAAGAATGCGCAGCCCACCATGTTGGCGATGCGCAGCGGCACCATCGTCTGCATCAGCAAGGTAGCGACGAAGAAGATCGCCCCAACCAGGCCCAACATGTTGGCAAGCGTGATGTTGGCCAGCACGATTTCCAGCAGGCGGTTGAATATTGCGTCGTAGGTGATGTTGTCGGGGTCGAGGCCCATTTGAATCAGGATCTTTGCGATCCTGAGATTGTCCGCCGCCGCGTCGAGAATGCGATTTAGGATCGTCGACAGGTCTGCACTGCTTGGCATCGTGGAATCTCCGGGATTTCACGGAGAAACTAGCCGTTTCCCGCAACCGGCGCCATGCGGGTGTGCAAAATTGCCGTCCGGAATCGTGTCGAAATTCCGGTCCCTACCGGCGGCTTCAGTTTCAAGGGACGTGAAAATCTCTGAACCGGCGAGTTATCGCTTGGGCCATTTTACCACTGAAGGCGGCCGCTTGCCGCCGAAGACGCATCAACGGTCTGAGGTACGCGACAAGCGGATTGCCGCTGTTTTCGAGGTCAAGTTCGAACCTCTCGGACGGAAATATTGTTGCACATCCCGCCGGTCGGCTATTCCTTTGTGCAAACGACAGTGCAGAGTTCTCAAGCAGAAAAATTCCGCCGATCCGCCCCTTGACGTCGCGCGCAACCCAGAAACCTTCCTTGTTGCGGCCGATGAAAAATGCAGGTATCGCCTCGTTGACGATCCCCGCATCGAGAGCCCAAAATCGTGTGGTAGTCGTTGGCGCCTTCTCGACCGGCAAGATTCCGGAGCGCTCGGCTTCCCGCTCGCTCGCCGCAGTGGAGCGGCTCAATTCTCGGGGCCGCGAAGGGTCTGGGCTCATCAGTTGCACGGCAATCATTGGGCGTTTGTCGATCGCATTGGTTTGCCCTGCGGCCCCCGCGGACGAACGTGCTCGGCTTCCGCTGCGGCCCGTCGCATCCGGTTACTGACAAAGGCGTCGAGCATTTCGCGGAGAGCGGTGGCAAGGGCGCCGAACTGCTCCCGAACGCGCTCTTTCCGATGCGCGGTATAAAATGCGGCGGCCATGACGGCTTCCTTACGAATTCAACAGGTATGATGTGCCGACGACGCCATAGGAAAGCCAGATGGCTCGGCGCTGTGTCTCATAAGAGAAAAATAAAACTGCTAGGAGCCGGAAGGCGATGCTCTCATCGCTTCCGGGCATTTATGCCGCGCCTATGAGACACAGCGGAAGGTTGCCTCGATTTCCTATGCACTCCTGCGCATCTTCGCACCAACGGCGCTCAACATGAGCTGACGGTGGAGATCGAAGATGGCTCACTTGCTTGATGGCGATGATAAGAACCGCGATTTGACCTACGACGAAGCTTACCGTTGGTATCTCATCACGCGAAGCGACGCACCCAGCAACTATCGGTTTGGCAGGATGCATGGGAAGCGCCTTCGCGTCCACGCCCGTAGCGCCCTGCGCCGCGTCAATGGCTATTTTAAGAAATGATCGAGGCTATCGCCAGTGCGAAGCTGCGCCGCATGGAGCGCGAACTCGAGCTTCGCGGTATTCGTTACGACCGGCCGAACGACGGCTGGGTGCGCGAATCCCGGCCGGCAGACCGTTCACGATGAGGAGGTGGGTCATCCGGTCCGCCAAGTTCTCGTTCAGCTTTGGGACGTAACATGCCGTAAAATTTGTCTGCTGTATCCGTTACTGTTTCCTTCCTGCGCAGCGCCGTCAGCGCCGTGCTAACCTTTTTAGGTCCATCCTGGGATGGGCCGATCAGGAGATACCGGCCCGAACATCATTACATGCGCGGTCCCGGCCCGAAATGGCGTGAAAAGCACTGTCTCGATCGTACTTCCGCCGGCCGCGCGTAGTCCGCACAAGAACCCCCGCGCAGCGCATTACAGCTGTTGGCTGCGTCGCGAGGAAAGTCCCCTCCACAAGCCGCTGTCGCGCCTGAAAGGCTTGCTGATCGAAGACACCTTCGGTTGGTCGGTCTCAATGGTTGCCGCGAAGACGCGCCTGAGGCGGTCATCGTCAATTCGCGCAAGATATTGACGCAAGAGCGCGGAGCCAAGTTCATTCGGCCGGAGAATGGCGGCGCATAGCTCCGCACTGGTCCTGCGAAAAAAGCTGAAATCCGGCTTGCCATCGTGCTGGACACCAAGCCTGTCGATCTCGTTTGCGATTGCCATGACTGCCAATCGGTCGGCATTGTCCAATGTCACGGCGAATCGCAGGATCGCCAGCTGCCAGGCACGCAGTGTTCTGGCGTTCCATTCGGCTCCGGAAAACTTCAGGCTCATTAACGACGCCTCTACGACGTAGCGGCCGCATCCTTGCGAAAGGCGGCGCTGCACCAGCTTTCGCTCGGGCAGGCCAGATCCTCGTCGCCGATCTCGGCGATCGCGCTCGCGACCTCGGCTTTCGCGGCATCGCTCAACTCAACGATCGGCAGACGGGTGCTCGGCGACATGAAGCCAAGCAGGCACAGCGCATATTTCAAGGCAGCCGGGCTCTCTTTGGCGAGGGAGGCTGTCAGCGCTGCTAGCCGGCTTTGCAAGTATCGCGCGGACTGCAACCGTCCCTGCCTGCAGCTCGAAAAAATTGTCTGGCACAGCCCCGGCGCGACGTTCGATACCGTCGATATGCAGCCATCCCCGCCATTGGCAAAAAAAGCCAACGCGGTTGCATCGTCTCCGGACAGCAGTCGGAAGCTGGGCGGCAGCAGCGGCCGCAGGCGCAGCGGACGCGCAATATCGCCGGTCCCATCCCTCAGCCCGATGAACCGCTTCGATTCCGCCAGCCGCGCGAGGGTGTCGTCGGCCAATTCGCGGATGGTCCGGGACGGAATGTCGTGCAGGATGATGGGGAGGGTGGTCTGGTCGGCGATCGCCCAAAAATGCGCATGAATGCCGGCCTGCATCGGCTTGTTGTAATAGGGAACGACCGACAGCACCGCATCGGCGCCCGCCGCCTCGGCACGCTGTGTCAACTCGATGGCCTGGCTGGTTGAATTGGATCCCGCTCCGGCGATGACGCGGATGCGGCCGCGCGCGATTTCGATAGCGACGCGGACAATGGTGTCGTGTTCGGCCGGCGCCAGGGTCGATGCTTCACCGGCGGTCTCACCGACCACGATCGCTGAAACGCCCGCTTCAATCTGGCGTTCGCAAAGCTTCGCAAACGCCGTCAAATCGATCCGATCGTCTTCATCGAACGGGGTAGGAAGATCGGGTATGCAACCCGCCAGCCAAGTGGCGGGTTTTACAAGGTATGTCATGGGGTCTCACGCCGCGTTTTGCATCTCGGCAAAACCTTGCCGATAGGCAGAAAGCACAAGGCCCTGCTGGCACCTGACGCCCGCCTCGATCCGAAAACCCATCTGCTCCAGCTTCGTCCGGATTTTCAGACAAAAACCGCTTTCGCGAGAGTCGATCAGGATGGCGATGGCCGCGCTGGCGCTGAGGAATTGCGATATCTCGGCGAGCGCAGCCTCGATAGCCCTTAGCGAGTTCTGGCCTGTGATCAGGCCCACCGCGTGCTGTCCCTTGGGAATGCGGCAGATCGCGGTGGTGGCCACGCGGATGAACCCGCGCCGCCGGAGCGCAAGATACAGTTCCAGGCCATCGCTGCCGGCGACGATGGCGCGATGCAGAATGGTCAGGCGTGTGAGCCCGATCATGGTATCGACGACTTGCTCCCGGCTTGAAACGGAATGAGGCTGAACCATCTGGCTCTCCTGGCTGACGGCGGTTCGGTCTGTCATGCGGCACGGTGTGTGCCGGCGGCGGAAGGGAGCTTGCCGCCCATATCGAGCTCGATTTCGCGCGACAGCTCGACGATTGTCTCGGGGTGGTGACCGTTTTCGAACAGCGCATATTTGACGGCTTGCGCGCGGTTGACGAACAGGCCGCCATAGAGGCCGTTCTGTTCCTGGGCGACCCAGTGGCCGCGTTTGTTCTTGCCGATAAAGACGATTGCAGATGCAGAGCTACACGATGGAGGTTCGACGAGCTTCACGTTGGTGTTCCTTCTAAAGGCGAGTAGCGCGCGCTTCCCGAGCCACGGATCATCCGTCGCTGGATTCTTTTCTGTGCGAATGTTCGGATGGCTACCGTTGCGCGGGAGACTGCTTGACTCATGCCCCGAATATCTTCGAGGCCGGATATGAATTCGAGGGCGGCAGGACGGCGATCTCATAGGAGCCGTATAAGATCGCGCGAGGCCGTCTCAGAGCGGAACGGAGGGAGTGAAGCTGCTGACGAGGGAAAACAAAGCCGCGTAGGCCACCGTTTCATCCCAGTGATTGAGAACGATGTCGAACGGCGGTTCGCGCCTCATGGTGCCGATGACGGCGCTGAGGATGGTGGACATCCCCAGCAACGCGGCAAGACTTCTGCCGAAGCCGATGCTGCCAAACGCGGCGAAAACAACCAGGATGATCATTCGCAGCAAAAAGCGAGCGAGCACCTGGGTCGATCTCAATTCTCGCGGCAGATTCGGGACTTGCGCCAAGGTAAGGAAACTCCGACGGCCGTTGGTTCGCGGTTTAGCCGAAATTGTCGCAGCACACCGGCTCGTAGAGCGGATTGACGTCGCGCGGCACGGCGGGGACGCTGGTCCTGCTTCGGGGCGCAGCGAGGTGCTGGGCGTCGACGAACGCGCTCAGGATCGCCAGCGCCAGATCGGCGTGGTGGGATTCGACGGATCGATCGAGCCAGTCGGGAAGCTCACGCTCGCGCGACAGCGCGCAATACCACTCGCCTTCGTCATAGGCGATGCGGCGAACCTGCCATAGCGGCAGTTCCAGATCGATCAGCGCCAGCGCTGCGTCGGTCCAGGCCCCGGCTTGAATCGATCGTTCGATCCGCTCAGTCTTTTCGGCCTGTCCGGCAGACGGAAAGCGCCGGCAGGTCTCGCCGATGACTTCCGATATGAGCTCTGCGGTCACGGCATGCGCGTCGCGCAGTCGGTCGTCGAGCTCGGCGGGGTCACGATGTTCTGAAAAGGCTAACATGGCGCCATCTCACTCAAGGCACGGCCGTGAACTCCGGCCGCACCAGGCAAGATGGTCAAAACGTCATTTGAAAACGAGATGAGGCGAGGCCTCGAAATATAGGGATTTCATAAGTGCCAGCGGGCTCCGAGTCGTCCCGGCGAACGCCGGGACCCATACGCCGCGGCCTCTCGTTGGGGGCACTCTGAAAGACGGCTTTGGCACCCATTGACATCGGTGGTGATGGAACCCGGCGTTCGCCGGGACAAAATCACTATGAGATTCCTATAACATTCCCGTTATTCCCATCTCGAAAACCTATGCGGCGGGTGGCACCTCAACACCCGACAAGGCGAGGAGGATA